>ERZ772921.911-NODE-911-length-17852-cov-3.017082_pt1 | contig 17852 bp, 15 predicted proteins | sample MGYA00512117_ERZ772921 | MGnify/ENA primary metagenome ERZ772921 (study PRJEB29015, sample SAMEA2737944) | human oral metagenome | biome: human oral; feature: human-associated habitat; material: dental | place: China | collected 2150 ... | reverse complement strand
GATCTAATAGTCCTGTCGGCCTTATAATCTGTTCTACTATATTACCATTTGAGTGTTCTTTCTCATAATCTGCAGGTGTTGCACTTACAAATATACATTGATTTATCTTTTTTTCAAATTCATCAAATTTAAGTGGCCTATTATCAAATGCTGATGGTAATCTAAAACCATAATTTACTAAGCTTTCTTTTCTTGCTCTATCTCCATTATACATTGCTCTTACCTGTGGTATTGTTGCATGTGACTCGTCTATAACCAAAACAAAATCATCTGGCATATAGCTAAATAATGTATATGGTTCTGTCCCCTCTTTTCTTCCTGCAATATGTCTACTATAGTTTTCTATACCTTGGCAAAATCCTGTTTCTCTTAGCATTTCTATATCAAAATGTGTTCTTTCTGCTATTCTTTGTGCTTCTACATATTTTTCATTATCTTTAAAATATTTAACTCTTTCTTCTAACTCTTCTTCTATTCTAGTTATTGCTTTTTCTATTTTATCTTTCGTTGTAACATAATGTGAGTTTGGATATATCATTACATGGTTTCTTACTACTGTTTTCTTACCTGTAAGTGGATTTATCTCATATACTCCGTCTATTTCATCTCCAAAAAAGTCCACCCTTATAGCTGATTCTTCTTGGTTTGATGGATATATTTCAAGTACATCACCTTTTGCTCTAAACATACCTCTTTTAAATTCTATCTCATTTCTATCATATTGCATGTTTATAAGCTTTCTAATAACCTCATCCCTATCTACCACCATTCCGAGGTCTTAAAGATACTGTCATATTTTTGTAGTCTATAGGGTCTCCGCAAACCATATATACATGACACAGATGCAATTATAATTATATTTCTTGTTTCAAAAAGTGCTGATGTTGCAGAGTGTCTTAGTTTATCTATCTCATCGTTTATACTTGCATCTTTTTCTATATATGTATCACTATGTGCTATATATGCTTCTGGTTGGTAATAATCATAATAGCTAACAAAGTATTCTACCCTATTATCTGGGAAAAACTCTTTAAACTCACTATATAACTGACCTGCAAGTGTCTTATTATGTGCAAGTACTAATACTGGTCTATCTACATTTTTTATAACATTTGCTATTGTATATGTTTTACCTGTTCCTGTTGCTCCGTAGTAGTGTTTGGAACTTTTTTCCTTCTATTATTCCTTCTGTTAATTCTTTTATTGCTTTTGGTTGGTCACCTGCTGGCTTGAATTTTGATACCAAGTTATACATGTTTTCTCCTATTCTTTTATTATCCATTTTCCGTTTTTAGAACTTCCTATATATTCTATCTTATTATCTTTTCTAAGTGATGCTAAGTCACGTTCTATTGTTCTTTTTGTAACATTTAGTTGTTTTGCTATCTCCATAGTGTCTAATTTTTCAGTTTCTTTTATATTTTTAAGTATAATATTTTTTCTGTCATTAATATTAATTTTTTGACCGACATTTTGACCGACATTGTCTATATTTATTCCATCATTTTGGGCCTCATTATAATTCATATTATATAATGTTACTATTATTCCATTATCTGAAATGCTATATTCAGGTTGTTTATCAAAACCTATATAGTCTTTAAATATTCTTCTTACACCAGATGCATAGTTTTCTATTGCATCTAGCTTATCTAATATCTCTACTGTAATCTTATTCCTTTTAGCTACCATTCCCTGTTTAATATTTTCAAGTGTTAATCCATCTGGAAGTCCTCCGTGGAGAAAATATTTGAACTCTATCATCATAAAACTCAATTTTTATATCTCCACTTAAAGTCCAATCTCTATGACAATAACAATTTACAATAGCTTCTCTTAATGCCATTTTAGGTATATCTAAATATTCTTCATGGTCTGGTTTTCCTGTTATTACTATTTTCTTACGGTTAGATAAGCTTGCAAAATATAATACGTTGTCTAATTGCTCTACAAGAGAACCTCTAAACTCTTTCTTATCTAGGAACACTTCTACATCTGTTCCTTGAAACACTGCAAACTTACTTATAGTGTCATTTTGGTCACTAAAAAGAAGTGCAACATTATTATAGTTTCCATCCTTATCTACTAATGATAATGCATTTTTATCAAATTCTATTCCCTTTTCATTTAATCTTTTTTTAAGATAATCAAATGTTAAATCATCCCTATTACATAGTCTTGTTTCATACTCATGTGCATATCTCATTTTTACCATTCTTGTTATTTCGTCATAACTTGCAACTCTTTTTGTACTCCCCACCCTTATATATACACCTCTTGAGTTCATTCTCTCTCCGGTCCTTATAATAATATGGTTTAATATCTCCTTTTTTAATTTTTATCCTAAAAGGCTTTTCATCTGGATGTATTGTTATAAGTTTTGAAACATTTGGTTCAAAAGCATTACAAATCCAGTTAGATAATATTTCTTCCCATTCTTTCTTATGTTCTTCTATAATTTCATCTATTATATTTCCATTATCATCAACACCTAAATATATTTCGCCGCCTTCACTATTTAAAAAAGAAACTATTTCTGCTTTTAATAGGTTCATTTTCTTAGGAATCTCCCTCTTATACTCTATATTGTAGTTTTCCATGTGCCTCCCTTAAATAACTGAATTAATTACAATTATAATTCTATCACAAACATTGTCTTTTTAATATATAAAAGTCACATAATAATATTTCATTATGTGACTTATGATTTTTAAGTTATTTAACCTAACTATATTATTCCAACTCTTCTTTTTATACTGTTCTCTACATTCAAAAGTGTTCATAATAAAGGGCTTTAATTTATTGCATACTGAAAAATTCGTTCTATTTTAGCTTGTTTTTGAATTATTTTACTCATCCCAGTCCCAGTTCCAGTTCCAGCTATATTTATTTTTATTACAACATTATAAAAATGACCATAGACATCTAATTATTAGTAAAAATAAGATAACACCAAATATTCCTAATTGAATTTTTCCTAGTTCTGGTCTATTTATAATTAATTCAAACTTACTATTCTCATCTAAATCTTCCTCAAATAAAATTTTATCTTTATATATACACTTTACGACCTCATATTCATTTTGTAAAGATTTTATTTCGGACATATATGTTATAAAAATAAAAATTAACGCTATAATAAACATCGCTATGACAACACCCTTTTTTGGTCCTTTAGAAAACAAAAGATATGGTATTATATCATTACCATCATATCCAGTAATTATGTCAAGCAATTTTACGCCCATTGATCCTAACCATGCAAAAAAAGTTAGATTTAAAGTTTTTAAAGCATTATTTGCATTTTTTGATAGAGCTAGAAAATCATCTTTTAACTTATTCAGTTGTTCAAAATAATCATCTGTTTTTCTTGATATTATTCTTTTATAGGCTAGCTTGCTATCTTCTAATATTTCATTAATATCTTTTATATTTCGTTTACTTACTATAACTTTTCTAACGATCTGAAGTTTTACTTTATATGAGTCTTTATATTCATTGTTGTTAATAATCCAATCATAAAGTGCATATAAATGTAAGGGGGCATCATCTATTTTAAGATTTATTTTATATCTTTTATCATCAATTTTAAACTCAGATTCTATTTCTTCAGCATAATAAGTTATTTTTGTTGACAATGCAACTAATATTAAAAAGTCTAAAATTAATTCTGATTTTGAGGTTTTCCTCGTTAATACTTCATTTATAACATTAACTGATATCGGAAATTCTCTTATATTTCCATCAATTATATTATCTTCTAGTATTTCTTCATAAACCGCTTTATCTTCCCAATTAGATTCAACTAATCTAAAGTCGTTGTTGTTTGCTAAATATATTTTTCCATTTTCATTATAATTTTTTTCAGATAATTTTGTTACTACCAAATTTAAATTCCTTGTACTCTCTATAAAATCATCTTCATAAATAAAATAATTTTCTTGATTTTTCAAACAATATATATTTTGTTCTTCTATTAGCTCTATTTCATTATCCTTTAACAATTTTATAAAATCATCATGATTGTTGTTATCAATTTTTAATGACGTACCTTCCCATAACAAATTGCTATTCACCACTTAATAACTCCTTAACTTTTGATAAATATTCTCATCAATGAAAATAGTTATTTTTTTATTTTTTTCGTCAAAGGTAAGCTGACTATCCCTAATGCTTTCTAAATAATTTTTAGTAGTTATAGTTATATTTTTTGAGATTTGTATCTTTCTTTGGTAGTGTTTATTTAATATTTTTTCTGAGATATCAAAATCAGAATCTATTTGTTTAGCCATATCAGAATATAACTCATCTTCTTTATTTAATTCCAAAAGTCCACTACTGTTTAATTTATCGAATAGATCAGACTTGTCAAATTTCTTATTATCAAATAAATAAAATTCTGAATACCTTTTTATCTCATTATAGTTTTCTCTATTGAAAATATCATCCTTAAATAGTTTATCTTTATCTATAAAATCTATTATATCTTGGGTATTATCTTCTGAATTTCTTTTTCTTTCTAAACCTAAAAACTTTTGATACCAATATTTTGCTGCTGTTTTATTTTTATCTATTATCTTAACATCTTTATAATCACCTTCAAAGATTCCTACTTTAAAGTAATCTTTTTCTTTACCCAATTCACTTTTTATCTCATAAGAATCTTTATCTATAACTTCTAGTTTTTCCAATTTCATTATAGTAATAGATGTATCATCAGACTTAATAAATAATAATCCCTCTCTAATAGTACTGTTTCTTGTGCCATTAATTTTGCATTCTGCTTTTAATAAATCGTCAGCCACTCTTTTATAATTGAAGTCATTTTTATTGCTACACTCTTTAAAATAGTATATCGGACTATCTTTGTATCTATCTGAATTTTTATCTAAATAGCAATTTGTAATTAAATGACTTTCTTTTGTTAACTCTCCAAATATTTTTAATATATTTTTCCTTTGAATTTTATCGAGTTCATTTTCATTAACAACTGTACCAATATCAAATACTTTTATAATATCATTCATGATTATATCCTCCTAAATTCTCAATAATATTGACTATAAAGTTCATCTCTTTAGCCTTTATAAATTTTTCTATCGCCACATAATTAATTGCATTGTTTTCATCCACCAGTATCATAATTTTTTGTCTTGCCATTTTTTCTCCTATTTAATTTATACTCAACCCTAAATATTTTTCAAAGAATTTAAGTATTTTACCTATTATTGTTTGTTTTCTTTCATTTTTGTTACCTCCACCAAATCTACGCATAGGTGGTAAGATTTTTTCAATATCTGTTCCAGTTGTTTTAACTTGTCCATCTCTAAAAGAATTATCCATAAATTTTCTTGTTTCTTCTTCATTTAAGTTTTCATCTATTATTAGCTCTTTTAAATCATTTTCTTTTTGTTCTTTAACAAATTTAACCCAATCATTCATTACATCTGTATCAGCGTTTATTCTAGATATAAAATCATCTATTAAGTCTTTCTTTGAACGTAATGTTAAGCTTGATTTAATTGCTTTATCAATAGATATAAGTATTTCTTTATCTTCACAGTTAGATTGGTGATATTTTGCTACTAACATTAAAATATAGTCTATATTCACTTCTACTTGTTTTACAAGCTCCATTTCAAATACTAGATCTTCTTTAATGCTTTCACTATCTGTTTTACTATGTTTAAACTCTTCATATAGGTCTGTATATGTACCTATATAGTCTTGAAAATCTCTTTCTGAAAGTATTTCATTTCCTTTAAACTTATCAAATGATGATAATATATTTCTTAACCTTAATATATTCCCTATAGAGATTATAAAGTCTTTTTTAGCACTTTCCCCTATAATCTGTTCTCCTAAAGGATATTTTTGTAATAGAGTTGCTATTCTTTCTTCATAACCTATTTGTTTCTTGCCATTATCATCTTCATATCCATAATAGTAATCTTCAAATGATTTTAATAGTACTATTCCTGTAGCATTCTTATCTCCAAATAGTGCTATTGCATCATTTGTTTGCTGTTGTAAGTTTCTAAAACATACTATATTCCCATAAGTTTTTACAGAGTTTAATATCCTATTTGTTCTTGAATATGCTTGTATTAGTCCATGTTGTTGTAAGTTTTTATCTACCCATAATGTATTTAATGTTGTTGCATCAAATCCAGTAAGAAACATGTTAACAACTATAAGTAGGTCTATTTCTCTTTTTTTAACCTTATCAGATAGGTCTTTGTAATAGTCTTGGAATCCATTTCCTTCTGATGAGAAGTTTGTCTTAAACCTCTTATTATATTCCCCAATTGCAAAATCTAAAAACTCTCTTGAACTTTTGTCTAATAGGTTTGTTTCAAATCCTTCGTCATCCAATATACCATCTGCTGTATCTTCTTCATTTGCCGCAAATGAATATATTGTAGCAATTGTTAAATCCTTATTCTTTTCTTCTAATTGCTTTTTAAATTCTAAATAATATTTTTTAGCCATTGGAATAGATGCTACTGCAAATATTGAGTTAAAACCATTAACTCTTTGTCCTTTTAAGTCATAGAATGAACTACGCTTAGTTTTTTGGTCAAAATGTTCAATTATATATTCAACTACTTTACTAACTCTTTCTTGTGATGATAATGCCTCTTCTGTGTTAATAGCCTGTACTTCCTTATCTGTCATTCCTTCTTTCTTTTTAATTGTATTTACATAGTCAATTCTAAAAGGAAGTACATTACTATCATTAATAGCATCAACAATAGTATATGTATGTAATTTATCTCCAAATGCTTGTTCTGTTGTACAAAATTCTGGATTTGTTTTTGTAGAATTTTTAGCAAATATAGGGGTTCCGGTAAATCCGGAATAAGTGATAATTCTTAAAATTTTTAACTATTAACTTATGCATATCACCAAATTGTGATCTATGGCATTCATCAAATATTAGAACTATATGTTTTTGAAATGCTGGATGTGTTGCATTTCTTTTAACGAATTCGCTTAACTTTTGTATTGTTGTTACAATAATCCTTGCATCATTGTCTTCTATTTGCTTTTGTAGTATTTTTGTATTTCTGTTACCATTAGCGGCACCTTTTTCAAATCTATCATATTCTCTCATTGTTTGATAGTCTAAGTCTTTTCTGTCTACAACAAACAATACCTTATCAATATAGTCCAGTTTGCTTGCAAGTTGTGCTGTTTTAAACGATGTAAGTGTTTTTCCAGAACCTGTTGTGTGCCAAATATATCCCCCTGATTCAGTTGTTCCCATCTTTTTGTAGTTTGTAGCAACCTCAATCTTATTTAGTATCCTTTCAGTTGCTACAATCTGATATGGACGCATTACAAGTAACAATTCTTCTGATGTAAACACACAATATTTTGTTAATATATTTAGTATTGTATGTTTAGAAAAGAATGTTCTAGTAAAATCAACTAAATCTGCTATAACCTTGTTGCTTGCATCTGCCCAATATGATGTAAACTCAAAACTATTACTTGTCTTCTTACTCTTATTCTTACTTGATGTTTGCTCCTTTATATGACTTTCTCTTGTTGTATTAGAATAGTATTTTGTATTTGTCCCATTAGATATTACAAATAATTGCACATACTCATATAATCCACTACCAGCCCAAAAGCTATCTTTTTGGTATCTTTTTATTTGATTAAAAGCTTCTTTTAACGCTACTCCACGCCTTTTTAATTCTATATGAACAAGTGGAAGTCCATTAACAAGTACAGAAACATCATACCTATTATCATAATTACCACCATTTTCTACATATTGATTAATAACCTGAAGCCTATTATTATGAATATTTTTCTTGTCTATTAGATATATATTCCTACTTGTTCCATCATCTTTTTTTAATACCTGAATATGGTCTTCTTGTATCTTTTTAGTCTTTTCTACTATCCCCTCATTATTATTAGCTATATTATTATTAAAAAATCTAAGCCATTCATTGTCACTAAACTTGTAATCATTTAATAATTCCAACTGATCACGAAGGTTATTAACAAGTCCATCTGCATCATGCACTCTTAAATACTCATACCCTTGTTCAGTAAGCATTTTCACAAATTCTTTTTCAAGTTCTGCTTCACTTTGATATGCATCAGACTTTTTCTTTAGCGGTTCATACTCAGCAACAACAGTAGATTTATTCATTTCCATTACTACATTGTATTTACTCATTTTTCCCCTCTTTCTGTTTCATATATTCTAAATAACATGCTACTTGTGTAAGCATTTTTATTTGATCTAAATCCATGTCTCTCGGTTTAATAATTACCCATTTTTTAGCAAACTCTTTTGAAAATGCTCCTGCTTGTTTTAATCCCCATTCTATATTATCAAGATCATTGTCATAATTTAAATAGCCGTATATCTTTTCTAGTTGATAGTGCATCATTTTATGTGCATTCGGTCTTACATACAATATAAATGATATAATAGTATGAAATTTTTCTATATCATGTGAGTCTATTGCATCACATATACTAGGTATTATTCTTTTTATTTCATTTCTATACTTATTTACATTCTCTATATTTTCTTCCAAAGAGTTTTCACATGTTAAATAAGTTATTAGCTTATTTATTTCATATGTGTCCATATATCTTTCTTCTAAAATATTAGCACAATCGTTTAAGACGTCTACAGCTTCTTGATTTCTATTTACTTTATGTTCTTTCCACTTATTTTCTTTTTTCCTTATGATTTCTCTAAACCCTTCTATAACCTGCTTTAGTTCCTCATATTTTTCTTTTATATATTTTTTAAGATTTTTAAATGGTATTGATAGTGATGGTATAAACTCTCTTTTATTACTGTATATCGTTATATCTATCGAATCATCGATCGGTCTATATATAGGAGCAATTGAAATATATGGTGAATACTGTATTTCACCCTTTAGAGAATTTGGAATAGATCTATTCGTATATAATGGATGTGCAAATAACAATGATCTAACATAAGATAAAAACTTATCATCATTGAATTTTTCATCTTCTGTAATATTAATTAAAGCTTTTCTATAAATATTTTTAAAAATCTTCCTATCTTCACTTTTCTCTATTTTAAGAACATTTTTTATATAATCTATTCCATCTTTAATAATGCATAAATATACTATAAATATAATTAATTCCGCCTCTGAATCAGGTTTATTTTGATGCTCATTTATATATTTTACTGCAGTATCAAATCTATCCATCAATGCACATGTTAAAAAAAATTTTTTACTTTCTTCTTCATCTTTTGCAAAAATATCTGTTTCATTTATTACATCTCTTAGTTCATCACATAATTGTTGATTAAGTAAGTCACTCATTATTTTTTCTCCTTAAAGCTTAATAGTTTATCTCTATAGTATTCATATCTTTTATTATTCAATTCTATCTCTGCAGGTAGTCCAGATGTTATATCATTACATAATTTATCAAATCTATCTAATATGTTTATAATTTTTTGCTGCTCATCTTTTGATGGTATATGTAATTCAATACCTCTTACAATATCGGTATTCAAATTTTGAACTGCACCACCAAAGGATGCTTTTTTTCTAAATTCATTTTGTATATCATTACTATTTAATAAATAATATAAAAAATCTGAAATAAATACATCTTCAAAATCACTAATAGATAACCAACCATCATGTATACATCCATCTATTGCTAGAATATACGGCCTTCCAAAACTCATAGAATTAGAAAGAATAAAATCTCCTTTTTTTACCTTTCTTGATTTTTTAGAACCATCTATTGTTATTTTTTCTTTTGACTTTGTTATATATTTTGCTCTCGTATCAACATCACCAATTTTTATCCAATTTATTCCATTTGATTCATTTGTTATAAATTGACTAATTGGTCTAGGAGAAGCACCCCTTTGTATATTAGCAATATCACCAAATCTCTTTTTATGAATCAAATTTTTAAAAGAAACTAAAAAGTCTCTATAATATTCATATTGTTTCCTTCTTGTTGTAAGCTCTGCTGTAAGCTCTGCTGTAAGTAATGTGAACTTATCCAAAATACGGACAATTTCACATTGCACCTCCAACGGAGGTACAGGAATGCTGAATTTCTCAAATTCGTCTTTTGTTATTGTTTTTAAAGTACTTCCACGCGCAATTTTTTTTTCAACTCCAAATTTAAGTTCTATGCAATAAGCAAAAAATTTCTTGTCTATTTCATCATTTATTTTTTCAAATATAGCAATAGTCCTATCTACATAAGAATTATACTGTGTTATAGCAACTCTTCCGATCGTACCTTGAATTGAACAAATAACTGTTCCTTTAGGCACAAAAATACTTTTTAGCTGTGCAATTTTAGATATTGTTTGCTTTGTTTTGTTTTTTAATCTAAAACCTTTATCTTCTATATCTGCAACCTGAACAAAAGGCATTGAACCTTGACCACCATAAAATGCTTCATTTGTATATGGTTGTGGAAATGACCCTCTACGATATACTGCAAGCTTCTTAATCTCCTTATACTCCACCCCATAAGGGCATAGTTCTTGTATTAACTCTTCTAACTTACTCATGATCTGCCTCGATTTCTGCAATAATCTTGCTTATCTCATCACGAAGTATATTTTCTCTTTTTACTATTTCATCTAGCTGTTTATTTAATTCTTTTATATCTATTACTTCTCTTGTATCTTCTTTTTCAACATAAGTAGATACAGATAAATTGTAATTATTTTCCTCTATTTCCTTATTTGATACTAGTCTTGCTACATATTGTACATCTTCTCTATTTTCAAATATTTTAAGGATATTTTCTATATTTTCATCTGTTAATCTGTTATTATTTGTAACTTTAACAGCTTCTTTTGATGCATCTATAAATAGGGTGCTGTTGTCTATTTTGTTCTTCTTAAGTACCATAATACAAGTTGCAATACTTGTTCCAAAAAATAAGTTTTCTGGTAATTGAATAATACAATCGATAAAATTGTTATCAATTAAATATTTTCTTATTTTTTGTTCAGCCTTATCTCTATATAGTATACCTGGGAAACAAACAATTGATGCTGTTCCATTTGGTGCCAACCATGCAAGTGAATGCATGATAAATGCAAAGTCTGCTTTTGATTTTGGAGCAAGTACTCCTGCTGGCGAATAACGTGGATCATTTATAAGCATTGCATTATTATCTCCTGCCCACTTAACTGAATATGGTGGATTTGATACTATAACTTCAAAAGGTTCATCATCCCAGTGCATAGGTGTTAATAATGTATCTTCACAAGCAATATCAAACTTATCATAGTCAATATCATGTAAAAACATATTAATTCTACAAAGGTTATATGTTGTTAAGTTTAATTCTTGTCCAAAAAAACCATTTCTAACATTATCTTTTCCTAATATTTTTGCAGATTTTAATAATAATGATCCAGAACCACATGCAGGGTCATATACCTTATTTACTGATGTTTTACCAACTATTGCAAGTTTTGTTAATAATTCACTAACTTCTTGTGGAGTATAATATTCTCCACCAGATTTACCTGCATTAGATGCATACATACTCATTAAAAACTCATAAGCATCACCAAATGCATCAATATTGTTGTCTTGATAGTTTCCAAGTTTAATCCCTGCTATACCATCTAAAATCTTAACAAGTTTTTCATTTCTCTTTGCAACTGTAGCTCCAAGTTTATTGCTATTAACATCTATATCATCAAAAAGTCCAGAAAAATCATCTTCACTTTCTGCACCCTTTGCAGAGTTTTCAATGTTATTAAATATCATTTCTAAATATTCATTTAAATTGTCCTTTATACTCTTAGTTTTCCCCTCTATATCTGTAAATGTTGCATTATCATTCTTCGCTGATTTTATAACATTACAAAATAGTTCTGATGGACGTATAAAAAACCCTTTTTCTTTTACTAGATTATCTCTTTCATATTCTGCTTCACTATCACTTAACTTAGCATAATCAAAAGAAGCATCTCCTGCCTTTCTTTCCCCTTCGTTTATATAATTTGTTATATTTTCTGATATATATCTATAGAACATTATACCTAATATATATTGTTTAAAGTCCCAACCATCTACTGCTCCTCTTAAATCATCTGCAATAGACCATATTGCTTTATGTAATTCTTCTCTTTCTCTATTACTTGCCATTTTTTATAAACTACCCCCTTTTTGTACTTTAATTCTAACATCTTAATACGCTTGTTTCAACAATATCTATAAAATTATACCTATAAGTAATATTAATAGATTATTCATTTAAAAATAAAGAGAACTCTTTATCTAAGATTTCTCTTTATTGTCATTGAATTTTAAGTTTATTAATTTATAAAATATAACCTCATCTATTATCCTATCAATTTTTCTTACATTCTTTATACTACTTGAGGTATTTAGTGTTATATTTAATAGTTCATCTTTATAATCTTCTAAATTTTTTTATCATTTTCATTTAAATCTTCATAAATTTTTAAAAATTTTATAGAAATTAATTTTTCAACAATATCTTTTGACAACTCATTATACTTTATAAAATCATTAAACCTATTATAAATTGGTTCTCCTAAAGTTTTTCTAATATCATTTAAATCATTAAAATTCGAAGTACAAATAATAATACTATCTTTTAAATTCACTGTATAGTTCTTATCAACAAAAATCCCTTCATCAAACATTTGATAAAATGCACTATAAAAAATATTAGCTGTTTTATCAAATTCATCAAATAATATAACGTTACTTTTCCTTTCCAATAAATCCCTTGCAAGTGAAGAAGCTGTATGACTTCCACCAAAAACATAGTCACTAAAAGAATTATTTTGATACATTGAAAATTGTTTCCTAAATATTGATTCTCCCATTAAACTTGCAATATATTTTGCTGTCTCTGTTTTCCCTACACCAGTTGGTCCATAAAATAATAACACTATAGGCTTATCTTTATTATAACTATGAGATAACTTATACAGATTTGTTACTAATCTATTTTTTGAGTTTGTTTGTCCTAATATAATTTTTTCAAAGTCATTATAAAAAGCTTTAACTATACCTTCAGAAATTTTTTTATATTCATGCTCTTGTATTTCAATTTTTTTATAAGTTCCTTGTAATTGTTCAATAATTGTATTTGGTGGATTTTGTAAATAAATATCACTAATATCAAATTGTTCTAATATTTTTAAAAAAGTATTTATTCCAGAATCACTAAGTCTTGAGTATTCTTCAGTTGAAACAACTAATGTTTTTATTTTAGTTCTTCTACTTTTCTTTTCTTCTTTTTTATCATATACAAAATTATATGTTTTTCTTTTAGCATCTAATTCAAAAATTAATTTTGTTAAACTTTTCGGTCTAATTCCATTCGGAAGAATCTTTTTAAATTCTGAAGAAGGACCATAGAAAATCTTAATCATTCTTTACCCCTGCTAATAATACATCAAATACCTCTACATCCATAGATTCTTCTAAACTCTTATTTCCACCATCAACTAATGAATACCCATCAACTACTTCTATATTATTTTGATAATTAAATTCTTTTGATATCTCAAGCGAATTCAATTTGATTTTACCAACATATACAGCATGATATGTTAATTCCATCTTAACTAAATCTGATAATGAATATGAATTTTTAAACGACTTAAGATTAAATCTTAATACCAACTTCTTTTCTTCTTTATTTTCTTTATTATCTAATATCATCTCAAAATAACCTTTTCCATTATTCAAGGCTTTATCAATCATTTGAATATTTAATGTAATATCTTCTGATTTTATTTCTCCACTAGTCATTATAAGATATGGTGTAACCAATTTAAAATAACTAAGTGAATTGTGAAATGGATAAACTGTAGCTTTTTCAAATTTCTTTATAAAGTCTGTTTTTCCTTTTTCTATTAGATCTAAATAGTCAGTCAATACAGTATTAGTAATAGCTTGATTAATAAATTGTTCTGTAACATTTCCTTTTGAAATAGAAGCCCCTGCATTTAAATTCATTTTAAATATTGAAAAAAGACCTTGAGTAATACCTCCTCCTACTTCAATTTCTTTCTTTTTAGAAAAATTGTTTTTTTCATTTTCTACAGTTGATTCTGTTACCATTCCTTTATTATTCATATATATCAAATCTGTTGCTGATTCTTCATCAAAATACACTATTTTTAAAAATGGTATTTTTTCTATTTCTTTTGCCAATTTTAATATTCCTCCTAACTTTGTATTAATATAAAATCAAAAATTAATAAAAAAAAAGAAAAGAAAAAAAAGTTAAGTAATTTTAAGTTTAGAACAGCTTTAGTAATAGGAGGTACATTTCTAGCATTTGGATGGATTATTCTGATTTTATTTTATATTCAAATTGTAAAAGGTGAAGAATATAAGAAAAATGGAGAAGAACAATATAAAAGTAAGTATACTGTACTTGCCAAAAGAGGAAGAATAATTTCAAATGATGGAGAAATGTTGGCTTTTGATGGTGAAGACTATGGAATAACACTGGATCCAACATTTATTAGAGATGAAAGTTTAGATAAACTAATGGATTTGTTTAAAAAGAATATTCCAAATCTTGATACAAATAAGCTAAAAAGTGAAATTATTTCCAAGAAAAAAAGTAATTCAAAATATTTAAAGATAGATTACAAACTTGGATATAATGAAAGAAAAATTATTGAAGATGAACTTGATGAAGATAAATCATTGAGTGAAGGAGTTTTTTTTATTCCTCTTTTTACCAGAAATTATGTTAAGAATAAAGCTTTTCAGGAAATAGTCGGATTTATGAATGCTGAAAGAAAAGGTGTTTACGGTATTGAAAAGTTTTATGATGAGGAATTAACTGGAACAGATGGTTCAGTAGAGGGAGTTAAAAATCCAAAAAATTTTTGGACAATTGATGCAGTAAAAAAGAAAAAAAGTGTTTCTGTTCAAAATGGAAATAATGTTATTCTTACAATTGACAGTGTGTTACAGTATATAATGGATGATGAGTTAAAAAAGACATTTGAGGGATATAATGCAGTTTCTACAATGGGAATAATTATGGAAGTAGAAACTGGAAAAATACTTGCGATGTCATCGTATCCTAAAGCTGACAGTAATGCAGATGTAAAAAATAGACCAATAATAGATATATTTGAACCTGGCTCAATTTTTAAACCTGTTACAGTTGCAATGGGGTTAGAGTCAAAGGCAATAAATTCCAATTCTAAACTGTATTCATCAGGTAAAATAAAAATATACGATGTAACAGTAAATGATCATAGTTCTTTAACGATGGGAAGTAGACCATTGGATGATGTAATAGCTTATTCAGGAAATGTGGCAATGGTAGAAATAGGTAGAAAAATTGAATCTAAAGAGTTTCATAACTATCTGACATTATTAGGAATAGGTTCTAAAACTGGAATTGACGCAACCCTCTTCAAGCTCCCAAGGACAGAGGACTTGGGTCTTTGTTGGTTTTTGCCCTAAAACTGGAATTGATACTTACGCTGAGATGTCTCCAAAGTTATTGACATTAAAAGATCTGACAGCTGTAAGAAAAGCAACAATAACATTTGGACAGGGAATAGCTGTAACGCAGATACAGATGATGACAGCACTTAACACTGTAATAAATAATGGGAAATTAATGAAACCTTATTTAGTTGACAGACTGGAAGATGATCAAGGAAATATAGTTAAGCAAAATAAACCTACTGTAATAAGAAAAGTATTCAGCGATGAGGTTTCCAGATATAATAGAAAATATATGGAACAAGTTATTACAAGAGGAACAGGAACAGCTGCACAAATTAAGGGATATAGAATTGGTGGAAAAACTGGAACAGCACAGAAGTCAGGATTAGGTGGTTACAAGGATAAAAAATATTTTAGTTCATTTTATGCTTTTTTTCCTGTAGATAATCCTAAGTATGCTATATTGATTACAATAAATGAATCTCGAACTGAAAAATATTACGGAGCAGATGTAGCATTGCCATCTGTAAGACATGTGATGGAAAATCTAATTAAATACTTAGGAATAAGTCCACAAGGTAATATTGAAGAAAATAGAAAAGAAGAGATTGCTGAAATAAAACCAATGAGAGATTTAAAAAAGCTGTTAAATGAATTTAATAATAATAAAATGCCTAATCTGGTGGGATTAAGTTTAAGAGAAATAATTTCAGTATATCCTCAGACTAAATTTCCAAAATACAAAATAATAGGAAATGGAAGTGTTGCAGAACAGTATCCTTCTCCTGGAGAAAAACTGGATAAAAATACTGAAGTAAAAATAGTTTTGAAATAGACAATAAAATAACATAAAAAATAGGGGTAACTATGTATTATTATGAAATATATGTCGAAAATAATGTAAATATATATACCTATAAATCAACGGAAGAATATGAACCCGGAGAATGGTGTATTGTAAACTTTGTAAACAGAAATAAGGCAGGATTGATTATTTCTGAAACAAAAGAGGAAAATATATCGATAGATGTTTCAAAAATAAAGTATATCATAGGCAGAGCTCCTATTTTGTCTATTCCGGAAAATATAATGAAACTGGTCAGATGGATAAAGGACTATTATATAAGTGATTATTATAATGTCATAAGGACTGTATATCCGGGAACTTTGAAACTGAATTATTCAAAAAGAGCAATATATGTGAAGAATCTGGAAGAAAAGAAATTAAAAACAGAAAACATGCACCTTTTTGAAAAAAATAACGAAAAATTGAGTGAAACTGAAAAGTTTAACAGATATATGCAGAAAAAAAAGGAAGTGACAACAGCGACACTTGATAAAAATTTTTCTCCTGAGATAATAAAAAGGGCTTTGAAGGAAGAAGCCATAAAGATTGAAAAGAAACTGATAATGAACAGCAAAAAAATGTCAGGTGAGAAAATAAAAGGGAAGATAGCTGATGATGATGTCCTTCTGAATGAAGAGCAGCAGAAGGTTGCAGACAGAATAAAAAATGGCGAAAAAAATTTTTATCTGTTAAAAGGTGTTACAGGATCAGGTAAAACTGAAATATATATAAATCTTATAAAGGAAGCAATAAAAAATGGTTACGGAAGTCTGTTCCTCGTACCTGAGATTTCTCTTACCGCCCAGATGACTGAAAGGCTGGAAAAACAGTTTTCAGATTCTGTGGCCATACTCCACAGTAAGCTGACAGATGCAGAGAAGAGAAAGGAATGGACTTATATAAGAACAGGGGAGAAAAAGATAGTCATTGGAGCCAGATCGGCGATATTTGCTCCTGTGCAGAATCTGAAATATATAATAATAGATGAAGAACATGAAAATACGTATAAACAGGATAACAATCCGAGATACCATACAAAAAATGTGGCGATAAAAAGGGCCTTGATTGAGGGAGATGTAAAGGTAATTTTTGGATCGGCAACACCTTCATTTGAATCCTATTATCAGGCTGAAAAAAATGACATTGAACTTCTGGAACTGAAGGAAAGGTTTAACAATGCAAAAATGCCTGACTATGAAATAGTAGATCTGAACAATACGCCTGATAATTTTTCGGAAGAACTGCTGAAGGAAATGTCAGGGGCACTGGGAAGACAAGAGCAGGTAATACTTATCTTAAACAGGAAAGCATTTGCAAATCTTCTGAAGTGCAAGGACTGCGGACATATACCTATATGTCCCAACTGCAGTATATCCCTGAGTTACTATAAGTATGAGAATAAGCTGAAATGCAGCTACTGCGGTTATGAAAAATATTTTAACGGGAAATGTGAATCATGCGGAAGCGAAAAAATCATGCAGATTGGAACAGGAACTGAAAAGATAGAGGAAGAGATTAAGTCATAT
>ERZ772921.909-NODE-909-length-17866-cov-3.395430_pt1 | contig 17866 bp, 10 predicted proteins | sample MGYA00512117_ERZ772921 | MGnify/ENA primary metagenome ERZ772921 (study PRJEB29015, sample SAMEA2737944) | human oral metagenome | biome: human oral; feature: human-associated habitat; material: dental | place: China | collected 2150 ... | reverse complement strand
GTTTGACAGCCTGCTCTTCACCGCACCGGCAATCTTCTTTGCGCTGTTTCTCTACAGTTACTTTGTCCGTCATTGAGGAGGCAAGATATGAGACATATTTCCGTTCTCGGTTCCACGGGTTCCATCGGCACACAGACTCTCGAGGTGGCGCGCGCCAACGGCGACATCCGCATTGAGGCGCTCGCGGCGCACGGAAACATTGCGCTGCTCGAAGCGCAGATCCGGGAATTTCACCCGCGCACTGTCTGCGTCTACGATGAAACGAAGGCGGCAGAGCTGAAAATCAAGGTCGCGGACACCGGAACCAAGGTCTACGCCGGACAGGAGGGCTTACTCGAAGTTGCGACCGAGGCCAAGGCAAAGACGCTGGTCACAGGGATTGTCGGTATGATCGGCATTGAGCCGACCGTCGCGGCAATTCGCGAGGGCAAGAACATTGCGCTCGCAAATAAAGAAACGCTGGTCTGCGCGGGGCATCTCATCATGCCGCTTCTAAAGGAATATTGCACGGAGCTTCGGCCGATCGATTCCGAGCACTCCGCGATCTGGCAGTCCCTGGCGGGAGAGGATCCGGAGTCTTTGGAGAGGATTTTGCTCACGGCGAGCGGCGGACCCTTCCGCGGGCGGAAGAGAGCGGAGCTTAAAAATAAGACGAAGGAGGATGCATTGAAGCATCCGAACTGGTCCATGGGACGGAAGATTACGGTTGACTCCGCGACACTGATCAATAAGGGACTGGAGTTTATCGAGGCAAAGTGGCTTTTTTCCGTGCCGCCGGAGAAGATCACGGTTTTGATCCAGCCGGAGAGCATCATCCATTCCGCGGTTCAATTCAAGGACGGCTCCGTGAAGGCCCAGCTTGGCGCTGCGGATATGAGGATTCCGATCGAATACGCGCTCTATGCGCCGTCCCGGCGCTTTCTTCCGGCGGAGAGGATGGATTTCGCCGCTCTTTCCTGTCTCCACTTTGAGAGACCGGACACGGAGACCTTCCGGGGGCTTTTTCTCGGAATGGAGGCGGCAAAGAGGGGAGGATCCCTTCCGACGATCTACAACGCCGCAAATGAAGAGGCGGTCGCGAGCTTTCTCAGAGGAGAAATCGGCTTTCTCAGGATCGCGGAGCTTGTAGAGGAGGCGATGCGCGCCCACGAGGAAGGCTATCTTCCCGATCCCGATCTTTCGGAGATCCTGGAGGCGGAGAGATGGGCGAGGGAATTTGTCAGAAAAAGGAAAGAGGGTAGAGCTTGAGTATTATCGTTGCGATTCTTGCGCTGGGGTTTTTGATTTTTTTCCATGAGCTCGGACATTTTCTTATGGCGAAGGCCTGCGGCGTCGGCGTATTGGAGTTCTCCGTCGGCATGGGCCCGAGGCTTATCTTCCGGGTCTTTCGAAATACAAGGTACAGCCTTAAGCTTCTGCCCTTCGGGGGCTCCTGCGCGATGCTCGGAGAGGACAGCGCGGGCTCCGGGGATTTCAGCACTGCGGACGGGGAGATCATGGAGGAAGAAAGGGAAGAGGAGGACCCCTGGATTGACTTCGACGGAGTCCGCTACCGGGAATCCGAGCTTTCCCGGAGAAGCTTCCAGAATCGCCCCGGCTGGCAGCGCTTTCTGATCTGCTTTGGCGGTGTCTTTCATAACCTCCTCCTCGCCTTCCTCCTTGCTCTCTTTGTCGTCCACTTCAGCGGTATGGACAGGCCGGTCATCAATGCCGCGCAGCCCGGCTCCTCCGCGGAGAGCGCGGGCTTTGAGAGAGGAGATCTTCTGAGCGGCATATCACTGGACGGGAAACGCTTCCGAAGGATTGAGACCTTCCGGGAGCTCTATCTCTGGCTCTATCTTCATTCGGATTCCATAAAGGAGAATTCCGTCCTGGAGCTCCGCTGCCAAAGGAACGGACAGGAGGAGAGGATGAAGTTCAGCCCCTGGTATGATAAGGAGAGCGGGAAATACCGCCTGGGCCTGGAATTTTCCGGAAAGAGGGTCCGGCCGGAGACGGTCGGGGATTCCCTCCTCTATGCCTATCAGGAGCTTCGCTACAATGTCGTCGTGGTCTTCGACAGTCTTCAGCTTCTCTTTCGCGGAAGGATCCGGAGGAATGAGCTCATGGGACCGGTGGGGACCGTGACCGTGATCGGGGATACGGTGGAGCAGTCCACCCGCTACGGACTCTTCAATGCCTTCCTCGTCCTCTTAAATCTCTGCATCATGCTGAGCGCAAATCTCGCCGTCATGAACCTCCTTCCGATACCGGCTCTCGACGGGGGAAGGCTCCTTTTTATCCTTCTGGAAATGATCAGCAGGAAGAGGCTCAATCCAAAAGTCGAGGAGACGATCAATCGGATCGGCATGATCGTTCTCCTCCTTCTGATGGCGCTGATCTTCTTAAATGACATCGTAAACCTCTTTAACGGAGCCTACCGAAATATCGGCTGACTTCGGAAGGGGAGCAGGGGAACAAGCTTCTCCCTTTTTTAAAAATATTTCGGAGGGAAAAGGGAAAGAAAAGGGGATCGGAAGAGCTTTTCCGGAAGAAGGCAAAGAAGATAGAGCGGAAGGGAGGAGCGGAGCGGTGACGGCGAGGGAAAAAACGAAGGTGATCCGGATCGGGAATGTAAAGATCGGCGGGGGGGACCCGATCGCCATTCAGTCCATGTGCAATACAAAGACAGAGGATGTGCAGGGGAGCATCGAGCAGATCCGAAGACTGGAGAGAGCGGGCTGTCAGATCGTCCGCCTCACTGTACCGGACCGGGAGGCGGCGCTCGCCTTCGGAGAGATCCGAAGGGAGGTCTCTCTCCCCCTCGTAGCGGATATCCACTTCGACTACCGGATGGCGATTCTTGCGATGGAAGAGGGGGCGGATAAGATCCGCATCAATCCCGGAAATATCGGAGGAGAGGAAAAGGTGCGCGCGGTCGTCGACTGCGCAAAGGACAGAGGAATCCCGATCCGGGTGGGGGTGAATTCCGGCTCCCTCGAAAAAAGATTCCTTGAGAAGTACGGGGGCCATGTGACGGCGGAGGGACTTGTGGATTCCGCGCTGGATAAGCTCAGCCTCATAGAGAGCATGGGCTATGACAAGCTTGTGGTCTCCATCAAATCCTCGGATGTTCTCATCGCAGAACGGGCACATATCCTGATCTCCGAGCGGACAGACTATCCTGTCCATGTCGGAATCACCGAGGCCGGGACGCTCTGGTCGGGGAATATCAAGTCCGCCGTCGGTCTCGGCATGATCCTTTCCCGGGGGATCGGGGACACCGTGCGGGTGAGCCTGTCCGCGGATCCCGTGGAGGAGGTGAAATCCGCGAAGCTGATCCTCCGAACGCTAGGCCTGAGAAAGAGCGGTGTCACGGTGGTCTCCTGCCCGACCTGCGGGCGGACCGACATCGACCTCATCCGCCTTGCGGGGGAGGTCGAGAGCATGGCGGAGGAATTTGAGGAGAAGGATTTCAAGGTGGCCGTCATGGGCTGCGTCGTGAACGGACCCGGGGAGGCTCGGGAAGCGGATATCGGAATCGCGGGCGGAAAGGGCTATGGGATTTTGTTCCGGCGCGGGGAGATCCTTCGGAAGGTCCCGGAGGCGGAGCTTCTTGCGGCGCTCCGGAGGGAGATGGAGAGACTTTGAGAAATGAAACGCTTTTTTGAGGTTTTTGAAGAGCTGGAGCTCTCCGGGGAGGCCGAGGGCCTGCTTCAGGATGTGCTGATTCGCCGCATCACCTTTTCCCGGGACAGATCCCTTCTTCGGATCTATATCGAAAGCCCGCATCTCATCGAAAAGGAGCGGGTGAGGGAGGCGGAGCAGGCGATCCGGAGGCAGCTTTTTCCGGGGAAAAGGATTGAGGTCCGAATCATGGAGCGCTTTCGCCTCTCCGCTCAGTACACATCCCGCGCTCTCTACAGCCTCTATTCCAGCTCCATTCTCTCGGAGCTAAAGGACTATGACATCCTTCTCTACAATATGCTTTGCAGCGGAAGAATCTCCTGGGAGGACGAGGAAACGCTGAGACTCAGCGTGCCGGCCCTCTCCCTCTATCTCCGCTCCGAGAAGCGCCTCCGCCATAGCTTAGATAAGCTTTTCTCCGAGCGCTGCGGCCTTCCCTTTCGCCTGCTCCTCTCCTATGAGGAGAAAGAAGAGAGAGAAGAGAAAGAAGAGAGAGAGGAGAAGGAGAGAGAAAAAGACAGGAAGGAGCAAGGAAAAGAGGAGGGAAACAAGAAAGCGGAAGCGGCAGAAGAGCTGCCTTATCTTCCTCCGGAAAATATGCCAAAAAGCGCGTCTCAAAAGACGGTTTTCCGCCCGGAGAAGTCTCAGAGCCCTTCTCCTCGTTCGAGAAGGCCTGAGCTTTCCGAAAAGAAAGCGCCTTCCTCTCGGATCCTCCCCGGAGAGGGCGGAAAGGGGGAGTACAGCGCCTCCTCATCGGACGGCCTGCGAAAGGGAAGGAAATTTCCCTTTAAGCGCTCGGAATCCGAGGACGTTCTCTACGGGAGAGATTTCTCGGAGCAGCCGACTCCGATGTCGGAGCTTAGGGAGGAGAGCGGGATGGTCGCGCTCTGCGGACGCATCTTCACGGTCGAGGAACGCAGCACAAAAAGCGGAAAGACCATACTGAGCTTTCGCTTTACGGATGAGACAGATTCCATCGCTTCCAAAATCTTTGTGGAAGAGGAGGATCTCCCGGAGGCGCGGGCCTTTCTGCAGGTCGGAAAGGGAATCCTCGCAAAGGGGATGATCGAGTACGACAGCTTTGACCGGGAGCTTGAGCTCTCCCATCTAAGCGGCATCAAAAAGTACGAGTTTCAGAAAAAGAAGCGGACAGACAGCGCGAAGGAGAAGAGGGTAGAGCTCCATCTCCACACGAAGATGTCCGATATGGACGGCGTATCCGATGTGAATGATTACATCGATACGGCGCTTTCCTTTGGCATGGATGCGATGGCGATCACGGATCACGGCGTCGTGCAGGCCTTTCCGGATGCGGCCTCCCATCTGAAAAAGCTCGGAAAGGAAAAGGATTTTAAGCTGATTTACGGCCTGGAGGGCTATTTGGTCGACGATCTTAAGACCATAGTGCAGGGGGACAGAGGGCAGGAGCTCTTTTCGGAGACCGTCGTCTTCGATATTGAGACCACGGGCTTCCATCCGCAGACGGATAAAATCATAGAGATCGGCGCGGTGAAGCTCAGAGAGGGAAAGATCTGCGATCGGATGGATGTCTTTGTGAATCCCGAAATTCCGATCCCCTTTCGGATCACGCAGCTCACCTCCATCGACGATTCCATGGTGATCGGAGAGAGGACGATCGAGGAGCTTCTCCCGGAATTCCTCTCCTTCTGCGGGGACGCTGTGATTGTTGCGCACAATGCGGACTTTGACACGGGCTTTATCCGCGAAAACGCGAGGCGCCTGGGTCTTCCCTATGATCCCACTGTCGTGGACACAGTGGGTCTTTCGCGTCTCCTCCTTCCGAAGCTGAACCGCTTTAAGCTAGACACCGTCGCAAAGGAGCTCGGAATCAGTCTTTTGAATCATCACCGGGCGGTGGATGACGCCGAGGCGACGGCGGAGATCTATCAAAAGGAGCTTTCACTCCTCAGAGAGCGCGGTGTCAAAAAACTGTCGGAGATCGACAGTCTCCTCTTTGACTATGAGGCCAATGTGCGGAAGCTCCCGAGCTTTCACTGCATCATCCTCGCTAAAAATGATATCGGCCGCATCAACCTCTACCGCCTGATCTCGGAATCGCATCTTAAGTATTTCCGGAAAAATCCGAAGATCCCGAAATCCCTTTTGAAAAGGTACAGGGAGGGGCTGATTCTGGGATCGGCCTGCGCAGCGGGGGAGCTCTTTCAGGCGCTCCTCCGGGGGGCGGAGGAGGAGCAGCTTCTCTCCATCGCATCCTTCTATGATTATCTGGAAATTCAGCCCCTGGGAAACAATGCCTTTATGCTGGGCTCTGATCGCTACTCCGCAAAAAGCCGGGAGGATCTCATCGCCTATAACCGGAAGATTCTCTCCCTCGGGGAGCAGCTTGGAAAGCCGGTCTGTGCGACCTGTGACTGCCACTATATCGAGCCGGAGGACGATATTTACCGGAGGATCATCATGGCGGGGCGGGGCTTCGAAGAGGAGGAGAGCGATGCCTCCCTCTATTTTCGGAATACGGAGGAGATGCTCTCGGAATTTTCGTATCTGGAGCCGAACAAGGCGAAGGAGGTCGTAATTGAAAATCCGAAAAGGATCGCGGATATGTGCGAATTCATAGAGCCGGTCCGCCCGGACAAGTGTCCTCCCGTGATCCCGGACTCCGACGCGGAGCTTCGGAGAATCTGCTCCGAGACCGCTCATAAGATGTATGGTCCCAGCCTTCCGAGGATCGTGGAGGAGAGGCTTGAGACAGAGCTTCGATCCATCATCTCAAACGGCTACTCTGTCCTCTACATCATTGCGCAAAGGCTCGTCGACAAGTCCAATGAGGACGGCTATCTCGTCGGGTCCCGGGGCTCCGTCGGCTCCTCCTTTGCCGCGACGATGGCGCATATCACGGAGGTAAACCCGCTTCCTCCGCACTATGTCTGCCCGGACTGCTACTGGAGTGACTTCGACTCCCCGGAGGTAAAGGCCTTCTCCGGGATGGCGGGCTGTGACATGCCAAAGAAAAAGTGCCCGCACTGCGGCGCGGAGCTGAACCGCTGGGGCTTCGACATCCCCTTTGAGACCTTCCTCGGCTTTAACGGAGACAAGGAGCCGGATATCGATCTGAACTTCTCCGGGGAGTACCAGGCGAAGGCGCACGCCTATACCGGAGAGATCTTCGGAGAGGGACATACCTTTAAGGCGGGGACCATAGGCACTTTAGCCGACAAGACAGCCTACGGCATGGTGAAGAAATATTATGAGGAGCGGAATCTCATAAAGCGGGGGGCGGAGATCGAGAGGATGGTCCAGGGCTGCGTCGGCGTGAGAAGGACGACGGGGCAGCACCCGGGTGGCATCGTCGTCCTCCCCCACGGGGAGGAGATCAATACCTTCACTCCGGTGCAGCACCCCGCAAATGATCTTGGCTCCCCCATCATCACCACGCATTTTGACTACCATAAGATCGACCATAACCTCCTAAAGCTCGATATCCTGGGGCACGATGATCCCACGATGATCCGAAAGCTCCAGGATTTGACCGGGATCGACCCGGTGAAGGATATCCCGCTGGATTCTCCGGAGGTCATGAGCCTCTTCCGATCCACGGAGGCACTCGGGATCCGCCCCGAGGACATCCAGGGCGTGCGGCTCGGCTGTCTCGGCATCCCGGAGTTCGGAACCTCCTTCGCGATGCAGATGGTGGAGGACACAAAGCCGAGGTATTTCTCGGATCTCATCCGGATCTCCGGCCTCTCCCACGGGACGGATGTCTACCTGAATAATGCCCAGGATCTGATCCTGGAGGGTGTCACGACACTGCAGGATGCGATCTGCTGCCGGGACGACATCATGGTCTACCTCATGCACAGGGGCATGGACCCCGGGGAGAGCTTCTCCATCATGGAGGCCACGAGGAAGCATAAGCCCCTGAAGGAGGAGTGGTGCAGTGACATGCTAAAGCGCGGTGTCCCCCAGTGGTATATCGACGCCTGCAAAAAGATCAAATACATGTTTCCGAAGGCGCACGCCGCGGCCTATGTCATGATGGCCTGGAGAGTGGCCTACTGCAAGGTCTTCTACCCGAGGGAATACTACGCCGCCTACTACTCGATCCGGGCGGACGGCTTCGACTACGACAAGATGTGCTTTGGTCTTGACAAGCTCCGCTATTATATCAAGCTCTACCAGGAGATCGAGCGTCCCACGGCGACGGAGTCCGTCTGCCTCCGGGATATGAAGATCTGCGAGGAAATGTACGCAAGGGGGATCGAGTTCGCGCCGATCGATATCTATCGGGCAAGGGCAAAGGACTTCCAGATCACGGGGGACGGGAAAATCATGCCGAGCTTTAACTGTATGGCGGGACTCGGGGAGGCCGTGGCGCTCGGGATCGAGGAGGGGGCCAGGAAGGGGGCCTTTCTCTCGAAGGACGACTTTTTAAACCGCACCCATTGTCCGAGGGCCTTCGCGGATAAATTCTCGGAGCTCGGTCTCCTCGGAGATATCCCAAGCTCCAACCAGCTCTCCATTTTTGATTTAAAGATATGATGCCGGGCACTTGATAAAAGCTCTTCCCTGTTTTATCATAAGTAAAAGTCATGAAAGGGGGAAGCGATATGAGAAGAGTTTATAATTTCAGCGCAGGGCCCGCGATGCTCCCGGAGGAGGTCCTCCGGGAGGCCTCGGAGGAGATGCTGGACTACCGGGGGCATGGGATGTCCGTCATGGAGATGAGCCACCGCTCCGCGATGTTTCGGGAGATCATAGAGCAGGCGGAGAGGGATCTCAGAGAGCTCATGGATATCCCCGAAAACTACCGCGTTCTCTTCATCCAGGGGGGCGGCCATGTGCAGTTCGCCATGGCGGCTTTGAATCTCATGGTCCATCGGAAGGCCGAGTATATCGTGAGCGGGCAGTGGGCCAAAAAGGCTCTCTCGGAGGCGAAGCGCTATGGGGATGCGAGGGCCGTCGCATCCAGTGAGGACAAATGCTACAGCTATATCCCGGACTGCAGCGATCTTCCGATCCGGGAGGACGCCGACTACCTCTATTACTGCATGAACAATACGATCTACGGGACGGCCTTTCACAGCATCCCGGACGGAAAGGGGAAGATTCTCGTCTCCGATATCTCCTCCTGCTTCCTCTCGGAGCCTCTCGATGTCCGTCCCTTCGGGCTTCTCTTTGGCGGAGTCCAGAAAAATGTGGGACCGGCCGGGATGGCGATCGCGATTATCCGGGAGGATCTCATCGGGAAAGCGCTCCCGGAGACTCCGACGATGCTCGATTATAAAACCTACAGTGAGAGCGCTTCTCTCTACAATACTCCCCCCTGCTACAATATCTACATCTGCGGCAAGGTCTTTCAGTGGCTGAAAAAGCAGGGCGGCCTTTCCGCCATGAGGGAGATCAATGTGGAAAAGGCGGTGGCGAAATTAAAAATCTAGAAAAGGCGAAGCTTCTCTATGATTTTCTGGATCAGAGCCGCCTCTTCCAAAATCCCGTGACGAAAAAAGACCGCTCCATCATGAATGTGACCTTTGTGACGGGGGATCCGGAGCTCGACGAGAAATTCGTGAAGGAGGCAAAGGCGGAGGGACTTGAGAATCTGAAGGGACACCGGACGGTCGGCGGAATGAGGGCGAGCATCTATAATGCGATGCCCAGGGCCGGAGTGGAGAAGCTGATCCGCTTTATGAGAGATTTTGAAGAGAGGGAGAGAAGAGCATGAGATATCTGAACTGCCTGAATCCGATTTCAAAGCGCGGCACGGACAGCCTGAGTGAAAGCTACGCTCTCACGGAGGAGCTGGATCGGGCGGACGGCGTTCTCGTCCGATCCAAAGACATGAAGGAGCTCGTACTTCCAAAGCGGGTGCTCGCCGTCGCAAGGGCCGGGGCCGGTGTGAACAATATCCCGCTTAAGCGCTATGCAGAGGAGGGAGTCGTCGTCTTCAACACGCCGGGCGCAAATGCGAACAGCGTGAAGGAGCTCGTGCTCTGCGCCCTCGTCATGGCATCCCGAAACGTCCTTTCCGCCGCGAACTGGCTCCGCACCCTCTCCCCTGAGGAGGAGATCCAAAAGGCCGCGGAGCAGGGGAAAAAGAAATTCGTCGGCTCGGAGATCCGCGGAAAGAGTCTCGGAGTGATCGGGCTTGGCGCGATCGGAGCGGAGGTCGCAAATGCCGCATCCTCCCTCGGTATGATCGTCTACGGCTATGATCCCTACCTCTCTGTAAACGGCGCATGGCGGCTCTCCCGGGAGATCCGCCACGCCTCCTCCCTCGCGGAGCTTTGCGAAAAATCGGACTTCATCTCGATCCATGTCCCCCTCACGGAGAAAAATCCCGGTCTGATCGGGGAGAAGGAGATCCGTTCCATGAAAGACGGTGTGATTCTTCTGAATTTCTCCCGGGATAAGCTCGTGGATGAGCAAGCGATGGACAGAGCGCTCAGGGAGGGAAAGGTCCGCTGCTATTTCTCGGACTTTGCAAACCCCGTCTCCATGGGGATGGAGCACGCCGTCATCACCCCGCATCTTGGCGCCTCTACGGAGGAGGCGGAGGAGAACTGCGCTGTGATGGCGGTCAAGGAGCTCATGGACTATATCGACAACGGAAACATCCGAAACTCCGTAAACTATCCGGACTGCGACATGGGGATCTGCCAGAGCAGGGAGCGGATCGCGCTCCTCCATAAAAATATCCCGAATATGCTGGGACAGATCACCGCCGTACTCGCAAGGAGAGAGATCAATATCGAGAACATGCTAAACAGAGGACGGGGCGGCTTCGCCTACACACTTCTCGATCTCGGAAAGCCCGTGGAGGAGAGCGATGTGAGAGAGCTCGAGGCCATAGAGGGGATCATCCGCTTCCGCCTCGTCTCGGAGAATAAAGGGGCATAGCGAAGGGAGGAAAGCATGGCGGTTCTGAGAGCATTTCGCGCCGTCCGCCCGAGGGCGGAGCTCGCGGAAAGGGTCGCGGCGCTCCCCTATGATGTCTATACTTCGGAGGAGGCCAGGACAGAGGTCTCCGGGCGCCCTCTGTCCTTTTTGAATATTGACCGCCCGGAGACACAGCTTCCTCCGGGAGCTGGGATCTACTCCGACGATGCCTATGAAAAAGCCCGGGAGCTTTTTCAAAAGGAGAGGAGAGAGGGCATATTTTTGCAGGAGGAGAGGCCCGTCCTCTATCTCTACGAGGAGACGGTGGTATCGGGCGAGCTCTTCCCCCTCATGCCCTTCCACAGCCAGACCGGAATCGTGGGCTTATCCGCGGTGGACGACTATCTCTTTGGACGGATCCGAAGGCATGAAAATACCAGGAGAGAAAAGGAGGAGGACAGGGTCCGGCATATCCGGGCCTGTAAGGCGCAGACCGGTCCGATCTTCCTCTGCTTTCGGGAGAGCGAAGAGCTCAGGCTTCTTTTTTCGGAGTGGAAGAAGAGAAGTCCTCTTTTCGACTTTGTATCGGAAGACGGAATACGACACCGCGTCTACCGCCTGGATCGGGAGGAGGAGATACGGGCGGCGGAGGAGGCCTTCTCCCATATCGAAAGAAGCTATATCGCGGACGGACATCACCGTGCGGCGAGCGCCGTCAGGGTCTCGGAGGAGATGCGGAGGGAGCAGCCGGACTACAGCGGGAGAGAGGAGTTCAACTTCTTTCTCTCCGTCCTTTTTCCCGAAGAGGAGCTTCGCATCCTCCCCTATAACCGGCTTCTCAGAGATCTCTCCGGCATGGATGAAGCTGCCTTTCTCCGCGCGCTCTCCCCGTTCTTTTCCCTCGAGAGATCGGAAAAGGGGGCGGTCCTTCCCGCTTCAAGAGGAGATTTCGGCCTTTTCCTTCCGGGGGGCTGGTATCGGCTTAGCGCGAGGGAGGAGCTTCGGGGAAAAGATCCCGTACACAGTCTGGACGTCTCCTTTTTACAGGATTTTGTCTTCGACGGAATTCTCGGGATCAAGGATCCCGGAGTGAGCAAAAGACTTCGCTTTGTCGGAGGGATCCGGGGCGCGGGAGAGCTCGAGGAAGCGGTGAAGAGCGGGGAGATGGCCGCCGCCTTCACGCTCTTTCCGACCTCTATGGAGGAGCTTCTTTGTGTGGCAGACGCAGAGCTTCTCATGCCGCCGAAATCCACCTGGTTTGAGCCGAAGCTTCGGAGCGGGCTCTTTATTCACGATATCTCCGGAAAGGAAGAAGCATGAAGACGATCGCATTTATCGGTTTCGGCCTGATCGGCGGCTCTATCGCAAAGGGACTTCGGAAAAAGGATCCGGAGCTTCGGATCATGGCCTTCTCGAAAAATCGCTCGGAGCTTGAGCTCTCCCAGGAGGAGGGGATCTTGAATCTCATCCTGGATCGGCCGGACGCAGAGCATATAGCGGACTGTGATTTTGTCTTTCTCTGCGCCCCGGTCCGGGATAACGTGCTTCTCCTGGAGAAGCTGGCTCCTCTTTTAAAGGAGGGGGCGGTCCTCACGGATGTCGGGTCCACGAAGACGGAGATCTGCGAGAGGGCGATAGAGCTTCGGCTTTCCCACTGCTTCATCGGGGGGCATCCCATGGCGGGCTCGGAGCAGAGCGGCTACCGCGCGAGCACGGACTACCTCTTCTCCAATGCCTACTATATCCTCTGTCCGATCTCGGAGGATCATCCTGAGCTTGGCGAGAAGCTCCGCGCCGTCAGCTCCCTGCTCTCCGCCATTCCGATTATCTCGGACTTCCGGGAGCACGACCGGGCGGTTGCGGCGGTCTCCCATCTTCCGCATCTGATCGCGAGCTCCCTTGTGAATCTTGTGAGAGAGTCCGATGATGAGAAAAAGCTCATGATGCGGATCGCCGCCGGGGGATTTCGGGATATCACGAGGATCGCATCCTCAAGTCCGCCGCTCTGGGAGCAGATCTGCGAGAGCAATGCCGGGCCTCTCTCCGAAGTCCTGGACCGCTATATCCTTTCGCTCTCCGCGCTCTCTCTCCATCTTAAGGGGGAGAGGAGGGAGCTCTCACTCCTTTCGCTCTTTGAGAGCTCCCGCAGCTATCGGGATGCTCTGAGCTCGCAAAACCGCGGGGCTCTGAGCCCGGACTACAGCTTTTCCGTCGATATCGAGGATGAGGTCGGAGCGATCTCCACGATTTCCGTGATCCTGGCCTCGAAGGGGATTTCCATCAAAAATATCGGGATCAACAATGCGAGGGACCACGGCGAGGGAGCGCTCCGGATCTCCTTCTATGAGGAGGAGGCTATGGAGAAGGCTCTTACTGTACTCGAACGATACCGCTATGACTTAAGAAAATAAGCGGATCATCTGACAGGATCGGATCATCTGACGGAAAAAGATTCGAAAAGACCCCAGAGGGAAAAAACAGTATTGTATCTGCGGATAAGTTAGCTTATACTAACTATATCGGAGCTCCGAAGTATCTTCGGAATCCCCGTTTTGTCTCCGCTCTGTTTTGTCCCATGGGGTCTTTTTGCGTCGCTTTTTTATTTATCGGCCGTTTTTTTCGGCCGGGCGGCAGGAACTTAAGCCTTTGTTCCTGCTTTGTACTCGATTATCCCCGGATTTTGGGTATTGACAGGCAGCGGATGAGGAAGCTGTATCGGCTATGGAGCCTGCCGCGGCCGCGGCGGATCGGGGGATCGTATGTTTGATGTCTATAAGAAGCTGCTGCATTATGTGCCGCGGGAGCGCTATCTTGCTTATCTCGCGCTTTTCTTTTCCGCCCTCTCCTCGTTCTTTACCGTGGGAGGATATTTTTATCTGAACCGTTTTCTGGAAAGGCTGATCCTTCAAAAGGACGGCTCCGGAGCGGGGAGAGCGGCCCTTCTCATCGCGGGGATGCTCGCGCTCGCTTCCCTGATCTATGTGACAGCAGTGCTTATAAGCCATGTGCTCGGCTTTCGCCTGGAGACCAATCTCCGAAAGAGGGGCATCGACGGGCTGACGGATGCGAGCTTCCGCTTCTTCGACCTGACTCCCTCCGGGAAGACGCGGAAGATCATCGATGACAATGCCGCACAGACGCATATGATCGTAGCGCATCTGATCCCGGACAATACGGGCGCTCTCATCACGCCCCTCCTCCTTCTCTTTCTCGCTTATCTCATCAGCCCAAGACTTGGGATCACGCTCACACTTGTCTTTCTCCTCTCTCTGCTTCTCCTCTATCTCATGATGGGGAATAAGAACTTCATGGAGATCTACCAAAACTCTCTGGAAAAGCTCAGTGCGGAAACGGTGGAATATGTGCGGGGAATCCAGGTCATCAAGATCTTCGGCGCTGATCTGGACTCCTTTAAGAGCCTGAGCAGGGCGATTCAGGACTATGCCCGCTACGCCTACGAGTATTCGAAGAGCTGCAAAAAGCCCTACGTTCTCTTTCAGCTTATTTTCTTCGGCCTCGTCCTCTTCCTGATCCCTCCGATCTCTCTCTTCATCGCCCCCTCTTCCGATCCGGGAAGGCTCGCGTCAGAGCTCATCATGCTCTTCTTCCTCGGAGGGACGCTCTTTAACAGCATCATGAAGATCATGTATGTCTCCCAGCACGCCTTCGAGGGAAAATACGCCGTGAACCGCCTGGAGGAGCTCTATGCTTCCATGCAAAAGGACAAGATCTCCTTCGGAACGGAGGAGATCTTCCCGCACTGCGATATCGACTTTGAGGAGGTGGACTTCTCCTATCTCGAGGGGAGACCGGTGCTTGAGAAGCTCAGCTTCCATCTTCCGGAGAAGAAGATCTATGCCCTCCTAGGAGACTCAGGGAGCGGGAAATCCACGATTGTGAAGCTGATCTCCGGCTTTTATAAGATAAACGGCGGATGCATCCGGATCGGAGGACGCCCCATCGAGAGCTACTCCGAGAGGGCCCTTTCCGAGAATATCAGCTTCGTCTTCCAGGACGCCCGCCTCTTCAAGATGAGCATCTATGACAATGTGAGCCTCGCCAGGCGGGATGCGAAGAGGGAGGAGGTTCTGGAGGCCCTGCACCTTGCGGGCTGCGACAGCATCCTGGACAAATTCAGGGAGCGGGAGAACACTCTGATCGGGTCTAAGGGAGTCTATCTCTCCGGGGGAGAGAAGCAGCGGATCAGCATCGCGAGGGCGATCCTCAAGAAAAGCCGCATTGTCATCCTGGACGAGGCGAGCGCCGCCGTGGATCCGGAGAATGAGCATGAGCTCCAGCTGGCTTTTTCCCATCTCATGAAGGGGAGGACCGTCATTATGATTGCCCACCGGCTGAGCAGCATCCGAAACGTCGATGAAATCCTCGTGCTGGAAAAGGGGAGGATCATCGAGCGGGGGAGCGATGAAGCTCTTATGGCAAAAGACAGCCGTTACCGGAGGCTGCAGGAGCTCTATGGCAGAGCCAATGAATGGAGGGTAGAGGGATGAAAAAGTATCTGCAGCATAAATTCGCCCTGACAGAGCAGGGCGCAGAGGGCCTTATCCGGGCGAGCATTGCCTGCTTTTTCGGCTATCTCCTGAATATGATTCCGGCCATGATCTTGATGTTTTTCCTCCAGGGACTTCTCTTTACGGGACTCCGCGGAAGTGCGTTCTACCTGCTTCTCTCTGTCCTCATCCTTTTCCTCATGGCCTTTCAACTTGGATTGGAATATGACTCCCTCTTCAATGAGACCTATCGGGAGAGCGCGAATCTTCGGATCGAGATCGCAAAGAGACTTACAAAGCTCCCTCTGTCCTACTTTTCAAAGCACGATCTCTCGGATCTTTCGCAGACGATCATGAGCGATGTGACGGCGATCGAGCATGCGATGAGCCATGCGATGGCGAGGACGATCGGATTTTTCCTCTTCTTCCCCCTGATCTCCGTCCTTCTTCTCGCGGGGGACTTTCGCCTGGGGCTCGCCGTCATTATTCCCGTCCTCGCGGATCTTCTCCTGATTCGCCTCTCCCGGGGGATACAGGTCAGCGGCGCGCGGAAATATTATGAACAACTAAGGGAGAATTCCGAGAAATTTCAGGAGACGATCGAGATGCAGCAGGAGCTTCGGAGTCTGGGGCTTTCCCTGGAAAAAAGGGCCGAGCTCTACCGGACGATGGAGGAGAGCGAGCGGCTTCATATCCGAACGGAGCTGATGCAGGCGGTTCCGGTGACGCTCTCGGGACTTATCATGCAGCTGGCTCTCCCCGCGGTCATCCTGACGGGAACCGCTCTTTATCTCTCGGGGGAGATCAGTATCCTCTACCTCATCGGCTATATCCTCGCGGCGATGAAGATAAAAGAGGGGATGGACGGACTCTCCATGTTCAGTGCAGAGCTTTTCTACCTGAATGCGCGGGTGCAGAGAATCGATGCGATACGGCAGACGAAGCTCCAGGGGGGAGAGGAGCATGAGCTGAAAAGCTGTACGATCGATCTGGAAAAGGTCGCCTTCTCCTATAATGATGAGACGCCGGTGTTAAGGAGCGTCTCCTTCTCCGCAAGGCAGGGAGAGGTGACAGCACTGGTCGGGCGGAGCGGCTGCGGAAAGACCAGCATTCTCCGGGTGGTATCCCGGCTCTATGACTATGAGAAGGGCAGCATCCGGATCGACGGAAGGGATATCCGGGAAATCTCCACGGACTCCCTCTTTCGGAAGGTCTCGATCGTCTTTCAGGATGTGACGCTCTTTAACAGCTCCATCCTGGAAAATATCCGGATCGGGCGGAAAGACGCCTCGGATGAGGAAGTGATGGAGGCCGCCCGCCTCGCAAACTGCACGGACTTCATCGAAAGACTGCCGGATGGGATTCACAGCATTATCGGAGAGAACGGCGCCTCTCTCTCCGGAGGAGAGCGGCAGAGGATCTCGATCGCAAGAGCCTTCCTTAAGAATGCCCCGATCCTCATTCTGGATGAGATCGCAGCCTCTCTCGATGTGGAAAACGAGGAAAAGATCCAGGAGAGCCTGAACAGCCTGATCCGGGGGAGGACAGTGCTCATCATCTCTCACCGCCTGAAATCCGTCGAAAACGTGGACAAGATCGTGGTCATCGAAGAGGGAAGGACGGAGGCGGAGGGAAGCCATGAGGAACTCTTAAAGAGCTCCATGAGCTATCAAAGGCTTGTGGAAAATGCCGCGCTGGCGGAGAGCTTCCGCTATTAGAAAAGCCTCCAAAGCTCATAAATACGCCATATAAATCTTGTATTCTCCTATCTGTTTTAGTACAATAGGCATAGTTTAATGAGCTCGACGACAGGAGGGAAAGAGGATATGAAGGTTTATGACACCGGAAGCATTCGGAATGTAATTCTCTTGGGCCACGGCGGGGCGGGAAAGACCACAGTCGCGGAGGCTCTCGCCTATGTGACGGGGACGATCCAGAGAATGGGAACCGTTCCGGACGGAAATACGATTTCCGATTATGAGAAGGAGGAGAAGAGGCGGAAGTTCTCGATCTCCACTTCCCTCATTCCGATTGAATACAAGGGGGAAAAGGGCGAGTACAAGATCAATATCCTGGACAGCCCGGGATACTTCGACTTTGTGGGTGAGGTGGAGGAGGCGGTCTCCGCCGCCGACGCCGCAGTCATCGTCGTAAACTGCAAGGCCGGCATCGAGCCCGGAACCGTGAAGGCCTGGGAGCTCTGCGAGAGGGAGAAGCTTCCGAGACTCTTCTTTGTCACAAATATGGATGATGACCATGCCTCCTTCCGTCAGCTCGTACTGGACCTGGAGAAGCGCTTCGGCCGCTCCGTCGCCCCCTTCCAGCTTCCGATCCGCGAGAACGAGAAATTCGTCGGCTTTGTCAATGTCGTAAAGATGGCGGGCCGCCGCTTTACGAAGAAAAATGAGTACGAGGCCTGCGATATCCCGGACTATGTGCAGAAAAATCTCGGCATCGCGAGAAGCGCCCTCCTGGAGGCGGTGGCGGAGACCTCCGACGAGTATATGGAGAAATACTTCTCCGGGGAGGAGTTTACGATAGAGGAGATCCAGAATGCGCTGAAGGAAAATGTCAGAACCTGCAGCATTGCCCCCGTCCTGATGGGCTCCGGCATCCATGCCCAGGGCTTTAACGTCCTCCTTCAGATCATCGAGAAGTATTTCCCGGCTCCAAACGAATCCGAGACGATGGGAGTGGATGCCTCCTCCGGGGAGCACTTCAGCGCGAAGTTCAATCCCGAGGCCTCTCTGAGCGCCAAGGTCTTTAAGACCATCGTCGATCCCTTCGTCGGACGGCTGACTTTCCTGCGCCTGCGCTCCGGCGAGCTCTGTAAC
>ERZ772921.908-NODE-908-length-17873-cov-4.797564_pt1 | contig 17873 bp, 8 predicted proteins | sample MGYA00512117_ERZ772921 | MGnify/ENA primary metagenome ERZ772921 (study PRJEB29015, sample SAMEA2737944) | human oral metagenome | biome: human oral; feature: human-associated habitat; material: dental | place: China | collected 2150 ... | reverse complement strand
CCGCGATGATGTGTGACGGGCTGTTTGCCCCGTAGGTATCCATCAGACTGTCGACGAGCGGGCGGAGCTTCGAGTCGGGCACGCCTGTAAAGAACTCTGTCCCAAGGGCGGCAATGAGATCGTTCGCGTTCATCGTATCCTCCTGTTATCATGCGTTTGATTCTTTCGGCGGTGGGAATGCCTCGCCATTGCTCGCAATCCCTTTTAGGAACTCCCGCACGCGCGGGTAGAAGAAGGCGCGCAGGGCAGGATCGTCGATTTCATATCCAGCCTCTTTCTCGTGTGCACGGGGGTAGATCTCCGCCTTGGCATACTGCAGGTCGATCGTCCCGCTGACGGAGGCGACATTCGGTGTTTCCAGACAGAGGGTGTAGTCCCTGCTGCGCGCCGCGAGAAAGTATTCCTTACGCGGGAAGATGGAGTTGCTGAATGCAATCTCCCGTCCTGCTCCCCCGAAGACACGTGGGAGAATGCCGTCCACCGGGGCATCGACGGGAAACCCGAGGAGCGCACACAGCGTCGGGCAGATGTCCACGGCACTGGTCAGATCGTCCACGACTGCGTGCTCGGGCACCCCCGCCCCGCGCATCATCCATGCGGCATGCGTCAGCGGGGCATCGACGATATAGGGGTTCGGACTAAAGATGGATACTCCGTGGTCGGAGTAAAGACTCACGAGATAATCAGCGGGGTCATAGTGCTCCTCGATGTAGGAGAACAGCATGCCGAGCGTACGATCCGCGCTATGCACGGACTGCCGGAACGCTGCTTGGTAAAATCCGCTCGGACGCAGATAGGGACTGGGGACGTGTGCCTTGGCCTCAGGGAGACGATCCACGAGGGGGAGGCGCATCTGTGCCGCAGCAGGAATCTGAAAAAGTCCACTGTTCCACGGATGGATATCGTTCAGGTGCAGAAAAATAAAGTGATCTGCATCGCCGCAGCCCTCCAGACAGCGTATGGTTCGTTCCGTCCCATCGTGGGCGAAGGTACAATAGGGCGTAACGACGAGGCGGTCATAGCCGCGCGTCACACCGTTGTATATTCCGATGGCATCGCCGACGAGGTTCGACGTCGCATATCCCGCGCTGCGTGCGCGCTCTGCGATGGTGATGATCTCCTCACGCAGCTCGATGGCCTGCCACTCACTGAATATTCCCGTATGCTGCAGATACATCCCCGTCTCAATGGTCGCAAGCGAGGGATAGGTATACTCATGAACGGAAAAATGCTGGTGAAATGTCGTGCCGCGTGCAAAGAAATGCGCCGTGTGCGGCATATCATCCGCGAAAGAAGCCCCCATCACTTCCCACGGGAGCGCATCGAGGAGAATGTTCAGCACGAGCTTTCGGCGCGTATGGCTGTGACCGATATGGATCGGTGTGCCGACAATGAAGTCCTCCTCCGATGAGAGTGCCGTGTCTTCATTTAGCCGAAAATAGTTCGGCGCATCGGGATTGAGCGGTGCAACGTCGCTGACCGCTGTCGTCTGCGCACGGAGCGTCTGTCCTGCTGCTGTGCCGATGACGGGGACAATGATCTCCGTCCCCTGCACAACGTGAATCGCTGCCTCCTTTGACGCGCGCGTACCGCGTATGATGTCAAAGGTGAAATCCCCGCCGACATTTTCGGCAAGTCCAGGCGTATTGCGCATGGCATTCATCAGCCAGTGCTTGTTTCCGAGCACCTCCTGCTCTGCGTAGGCACCGACATAGTACGCAGGCGTGATGTGCCGGGAGACGGGCAGGAACTCGGCAAAGAACACGGAGGACTCAGCCTCCAGCCCCGTCTCTGGCGAGTAGTGCATTCGGCTCAGCGCATAGGGGGCATAGTTCGCCTTTCCGGCCGCGATGGACAGACGGTCGAGTGTCTCCTGCGTCAGCACTGAGGCGGGGAGGTCGAGAGTGATCGGGACGTGAAAGAAGTTCAGTGCATAGCCCTGCATGACAAGAGCATCTGCATGGCGTCCTGCCTCCAGATAGGCACGGCTGAGGACAGACCAGACCGCAGGCTCGGCGGGACGCATCCGAAAGGCGCGCTCCCCGCAGGTGACAGAATTCTCCGCATCCCCATTGGCGAGAAGATACTGCGCCGCGAAGATATCGGCGTGCGCCGCATCCCCGCCCGCCTCGCGGTACGCGGCGAGCTGCATGAGGAAGTCGTCGTCGTAGGCATCCTGCTCCGCGCGTGCGAGAAGACCATAAAAGAGCCCCTGCGTATATTCATCGTTGCGCCAGAAAGATGTGAGCTCGTTTGGCATACATATTCCTTTCGTGGAAGTCACATGAAGAGTTCCCCATTGTTTGCGATCTCGCGGATAAAATCCCGTGCGCGGGGGTAAAAGAACGCCTGCAGTTCTTCGCTGTCTAAGGAGCAGCCCGCCGCGAGCTCATGCCCGCGCGGATAGATCCCGACGCATGCCTCCGCAAAATCCGCCGTACCGTCCGGCTGCGTGACATCTTTTGTTTCCAGCCGCAGCGCGTGCGTGGCTGTCCGTGCAGCGAGCTTGAACGTCTGCCCTGGGTAAAGGGAGAAAGAGTATACAGCGTCGCGTGCCGTACCGCCGAAGACAGCGGGCAAATTTCCGTCAATGTCAGAGGCGACGGGAAAATGACAAAGAGCCCCCAGGGTCGGATAGAGATCGACGGCACTGGTCAGCTCGTTTGCGATCACGCCTCTTGGCACGCCCGCCCCGCGCATCATCCATGCCGCCATGGTCGAGTTCTCTCCGATGATGTCGAGCGGATCCTCATCCCGGCGCGGGGTGAAGACAGAGCTGCCGTGATCGGAGTAGAGACTGACGATGTATTCATCGTCTTCGTAGTGATTTTCGATATAGGAAAGCAGCATACCGATATTGCAGTCAACATCCCTCAGACCTGCCCGGAACTGCGCTTTGTAGATCTCAAAATCCGGCAGGCGGACGCTCGCCGTCGACTTCTCCCAGGCGAAGAGGCGCTGATCGAGCGGCAGATGCGTCTCGACCGCCGTATGGAAATTGAACCCCATCGCATCCCACGGGTGGATATCAGAGAGATGGAGAAAGGTGAAGAGATCCACTTCGCCAAATGCCTCGATGTGATGGATGGCTCGCTCTGCACCGATGCCGGAGGGCTGATTCCATACCGTTGAAATCAGCCGGTCGTAGCCGCGCATGGTTCCGTTGTAGATGCTGTCTGTCGTCAGTATGGGGGCGGCGGTGTAGTACCCGAGATCCTTCATGCATTCGCCCAGCGTCAGGAACGCGCGTGAGAGCTCGTGACTGGCATCCGCCTGAAAAAGCTGTGTGTGGTGGGCGTATCGTCCCGTTTCGATTGCGGGGAGTGCGGGGTACGTGTACTCCGATGTGGAGAAATGTGCATCGAAAATCGTGCCCTTGGAAAAAAATCGCGTGATATTCGGCATCCATTCGGAAAAATGCGTACGCACGATATTCCATGGCAGAGCATCGACGAGGATATTCAGTACGAGTTTATGCCGCCGCGCGCTGTGCCCGAGGAGGATCGGCGTTCCCACAGCGAATGGCGCGGGCTCCTCACAGGTGATCGTCGTAGGGGCGGAGAGACGCATATAGCTGTAGAACCATTGACCGAGATAGGCGAGCTGATCTGCGTGGGTGGGCGTGCTGATGATGAGCTCCTGCAGCGGCTTTGTTCCTGCGATGGGCAGGAGCACCTCACGTCCCTCTGGTACGTCGATATTCACCGTCGTGTGTACTTCCTGCGCTTTTTGCAGATCAAATGGGAAATCGCGGCAGATATTGTCCTGGAACCAATCCTTTGAACGTGCGTCTGCCATCATATAGGAGCGGTCGGAGAGAAAACCGCCGTCGGCATAGGTCCCGCACCAATAGCTAGCACTTCCCTCCGGCGTGGTGATCGGGACGTATTCTCCGACAAAGACATCGGGACGAAATACGAGTACACCGCCATCGCACATGGCACGAGACTTTGCCAGCGGTGCGTTTAGCGCACCGTTCATCGCGCGTGTGAGCCGGGCAAGGGCGGCCGCATTTAGTCCCTGCGGCAGAGAAGCGGGGAGCGGCGTATGTGTAAAACGATGGAGATAGATTCTAAAAATCGCAGCGCTCAGGCCGTCGCCACGCTGCTCATCGGCCGAGGCCAGTACATTCCATACAGCAGGATTTAGGGGGCGCTTGCGGTAGGCGCGTTCTCCGCATACGGCAGCGGTCTCTGCATCTCCATTCGCGAGAAGATACTGCGCCGCGAAGATATCGGCGTGCACTGCATCCCCGCCTGCCTCCCGATACTCGGCGAGCTGCGTGAGAAAGTCGTCGTCGTAGGTGTCCTGCTTCGCGCGTGCGAGGAGATCGTAAAAGAGCGCAGAAGCCCGCTCGTTGTTGTGCCAGAATACGCTGAAATCGTCGCTTATCATATCGTTTTCCTTTTTCGACTGCTCTTTTTAGGGCTGTCCGCCAAACCACTCCGGTCGTGCGGTGCGCATGGCAGGCCAGAACTCCCCATTGTTCGCGATCTCACGGACAATACTGCGCGCACGCGGGTAGAAGAATGCACGCAGTTCCTCACTGCCCAAGGCGTAGTCCTCCTCGAGCTCGTGGGCGCGCGGATAGATCCCCACACGTGCACCGGCGAAATCCACTGTACCATCCTCATCGACGGGTTCCTGCGTCTCAAGGCGCAGCGCGTAGTCGTAGGTGCGCACGGCGAGCTTATACGTCTGTCCCGGGAACATCGACATGCTATATACCGCGTCACGCTCTTTCCCGCCAAAGACCGCCGGCAGATTGCCGTCGATGTCCTCTGCCACGGGGAAGCCGCAGAGCGCACCGAGTGTCGGATAGAGATCTGCCGTGCTGGTCAGCTCGTTTACGATGCGTCCCGCAGGGACACCCGCCCCGCGCATCATCCAGAGGGCACGCGTTGAGTTCTCGGCGATCACGTCCATCACTCCGTTCACGGGCGTGCTGAAGATCGAGTTGCCGTGGTCGGAGTAGACGCTGACGAGATACTCCTCCTCCGCGTAGTGCTCCTCGATATAGGTGAACAGCTGCGCCAGATTGCGGTCCACGCGGCGAAGACTCCGCCAGAACTGCTCCTGATAGATCTTGAGCCGTGGCAGGCGCACACTGGCGATATGCTCATCGATCTCAAACAGCCGCTCTGAGAGCGGCAGATGCGATTCCACGGCAGGGTGGAATTTAAGGCCCTTGGCATTCCACGGATGCACGTCGGAGAGATGCAGATAGAGGAATTGATCCGTCTCGTCGAACGCTTCGAGCTGCATGATGGTGCGGTCAACACACTCTGCCGAGGGCTGCTTCCACGCCGTCACATTCATCTGATCGTAGCCGCGCAGCGCACCGCAGCAGAGGCTGTCGCTTGCCCCTGCCGGAGCGGCGGCATAGTAGCCGAGATCTGTCATGCACTCCGAGATGGTCTTGATGTCGAGCGGAATCTCGTGACTGTCCCGCTCATTGAACACCTGCGTATGGATCGGATAGCGTCCCGTCTCGATCACGGGGAGGGACGGATAGGTGCACTCCGATGTGGAGAAATGCTGATCGAAGATCGTGCCGCGCGCGAAAAAGCGCGCGATGTTCGGCATCGCATCGGGAAAGCGCGTGCGCGCGATATTCCACGCGAGCCCGTCGATGAGGATGTTCAGCACGAGCTTTCGCCGCACGGGGCTGTGCCCGAGGCGGATCGGCGTGCCGACGGCATAGACGGCATCGGAGGCCGGGGTGATCTCGGTCGTCTCCGCGAGGCGGAACTGGCTGAACGCCCATTTGCCGAGATAGGCGGATGCCGGCGGCTGGGTTTCTGTCGTGATCGTCAGCTCCTGCAGCGGCTCTGTTCCTGCGATGGGGAGAATGACCTCCGCCCCCTCCGGCACCTCGATCGTTAGAGGGCCGCGCACCTCCTGCGCCTTTTGCAGGCAGAACGGATAATCCCGCTGCATCTTATCGACGAAGACGCCGCTGTGCCGTACCTCCTCGAGCAGTTGGCTTTGATCCGAGAGAAACGCATTATCGACATAGGCGGCGACCCAGTAGCGCGCGTTTCCTGCGGGCGGCGTGAGCGGGAGATACTCTCCCACGAAGGCGTCGAGCTGAAACTCCAGTGCATGATCGGCAAGGCAGGCGCGCGTCTGCGTCGTCGGTACCCCCGTTCCGATGCCTGCGGCGATGGAGAGCCGGTCAAGACCTTCCGTTCCGCCGCGCATGAGCAGCTCCATGGGAATCTCAGGGGAGAGATAGAGCCCATAGGCATATCCATACATCGTGAGTGCATCGACGGGACGATCCAGCTGCGTGTATGCCTCGGCCAATAGAAGCCAGCCCTCGCGGTTGACGGGGCGCTTTCGGTAGGCGCGTTCCGCGCAGACCGCCGCATTCTTCGCGTCACCGTGATGGAGCAGATACTTCGCTGCGAAAATATCCGCGCGCTCACTCGTGGGCGCTGCCTCCCGATACGCGGCGAGCTGCATGAGGAAGTCGTCGTCGTAGGTGTCTTGCTCCGACCGCGCGAGGAGGTCATAAAAGAGGGCAGAAGCCCGCTCGTTGTTGCGCCAGAATACGCTGAAATCGTCGGTCATCTCATACCTCCTTCGGCGGCGGGAATATCTCCCCGTTGCTTGCGATGCCTTTTAGGAAATCCCGTACGCGCGGGTAGAAGAATGTACGCAGCGTGGAATCGTCGATCTCATATCCTTCCTCTTTCTCGTGCTCGCGCGGATAGATGGTGACTGCTGCCTTGCTGAGGTCAACGGTGCCGTCCATGTTGACGGGCTCCTCTGTCTCGAGGAAAAGCGTGAATGTCGCTGAGCGCGCAGCGAGGAAGTACGGCTTCGTTGGAAAGAGGGAGTTGCTGCAAGCGATCTCTCGTCCCGGTCCCCCGAATATGCGTGGGAGCACGCCGTCCACAGTGGCGTCGACGGGGAATCCCAGCAGATGCGCCAGCGTCGGATAGATGTCCACGGTGCTTGTTATCTCGTCCGCCGCGATCCCCTCAGGCACGCCCGCACCGCGCATCATCCATGCGGTATGTGTCAGAGCGGCACTGACGATATGGGGATCCTCATCAAAGATGGAGACACCGTGATCGGAATAGAGATTTACGAGATACTCGTCGGGGGTATAGTGCTCCTCCAAATAGGCGAAGAGCACGCCAAGCGCGCGGTCAACACTGCGCACACTCTGCCAAAACCCTGCCTGATTTAGAGCACTCGGCGAGAGGTAGGGGCTGGGCTTTCCCTCTGCAGAGGCATCGATACGGTCGGAGAGAGAGAGCTGCGCCTGTGCAGCGGAGGGGATGGAGAAGTTTTTGTTCGGCCACGGGTGGAGATCTGTGGCATGTAAAAATATGAAATGGTCGGCATCACGCAGTCCCTCCAAATAGCGGATGACCTGCTCCGCTCCTTCGTATGCGGGGAGACGGTAGGGCGTCACGATGAGACGGTCATAGCCGCGTGTCACGCCGTTGTAGACGCCGTTTCCGTCGCCCCTGAGATTTGTCGTCGCATAGCCGAGGCTGCGCATTCGCTCGGAGAGCGTTATAAACTCCGCTGGAAGGGTCATGACGATGCGGTCATTGAACACTCCGCTGTGCTGTGCATACATTCCCGTTTCGATGGCGGCAAGAGAGGGATAGGTAAACTCTGCGGTAGAGAACTGCTGTCGGAACGTAAGTCCCTTCGCGAAGAAACGGGCAGTATAGGGCATGTGTACCGCAAAATCCGTACCCATAATTTCCCACGGGAGAGCGTCAACGAGGAGATTGAGCACGAGACGACGGCGATGCGGTGCATGGCCGATGGCAATCGGTGTACCGACGATGAAATCGTGCGGCGAGGAGAAATCCGTTGTCTCGCTGAGCCGAAAGAAATTCGGCGTCGCCGTGCTCAGGAGAGCCGTGCCGTCCGCATGATCGGCTCGGATGCGAATCTCCTGTGTGGATTCGCCGGTCCCGAGGAGGGGCAGCACGACTTCCTGCTGCGGACTCAGGTCGATATGGGCGCTGCCGCGCGCACGCGAGCCGCGCATGAGATCAAATAGGAAATCGCCGCTGACGTGCTCGGTGAATCCGTCAAGATTGCGCGTTGCGGCGATCATCCATGCTCTTCCTCCGTGCAGCTCCTGCTCGGTATAGACACCGACGTAGTAGGGCGGGTACATGGGCGAGACGGGGAGGAATTCGCCGACAAATGCGGTGGCGGAGGATGAGAGCCCTCTGTTTTTGTCGTAGGTCATACGAAAGAGTGCAATGGGCGCATAACTGGGCTTGCCCATGGCAACGGACAGGCGATCGAGCACATCCTGCGTCAGGACCTCGCACGGGAGATTCAGGTCGATTGGGACATTGAAGCAGCTGGACAGATACCCTTGCATGATCAGTGCGTCGACATAGCGCCCCTGCGCCTTATACGCTGCGGCAAGGGTTTGCCATGTGATCGGTGCGAGCTGCCGTCGATGATAGGCGCGTTCTCCGCATACGACAGCGGTCTCTGCATCTCCATTCGCGAGAAGATACTGCGCGGCGAAGATGTCGGCGTGTGCTGTATCCCCGCCCGCCTCCCGATACGCGGCGAGCTGCATGAGAAAATCGTCGTCGTAGGCGCCCTGTTCCGTGCGTGCGAGGAGACCATAAAAGAGCGCAGAAGCCTGTTCGTTGTTGTGCCAGAATACGCGGTTGTCTTCGTTCATCTCATGACTCCTTCAGCGGAGAGAATGCCTCCCCGTTGCTTGCGATTCCCCTTAGAAAATCCCGCGCGCGCGGGTAGAAGAATGCGCGCAGGGCAGGGTCGTCGATTTCATATCCATTTTCCCGCTCGTGCTCACGCGGATAGATGGCGACGTTTGCCCGTGCGAGATCGACGGTGCCGTCGGTGTGGACCGGTTCCTTCGTTTCAAGGCAGAGCGTATGCGATGCCGAGCGGACCGCGAGAAAGTACGGTTTGCCGGGGTAGAGGGAGTTGCTGAATGAAACATCCCGTCCTGGGCCGCCCAATACGTGCGGGAGTACGCCGTCCACATCGGCATCGCCGGGGAAACCCAGCAGATGCGCCATCGTCGGATGGATGTCTGCCGTGCTGGTCAATTCCTCGGTGATAACCCCCTCGGGAATGCCCGCGCCGCGCATCATCCATGCCGTATGGGTCAGCGGGCTGTCCACGATGTAGGGCGTTGGGCTGAAGATGGAGACGCCGTGGTCGGAGTAGAGGTTTACGAGGTACTCCTCCGGCGCATAGTGTTCCTCCAGATAGGAAAACAGTGTGCCAAGAGCCCGATCCGTACTGCGCACCCCATAGCGGAACGATGCCTGATTGATAGGGCTCGGACGGAGATAGGGGCTATGCGGCGCGTGAATCTCATCCGTCATGCGCGCGGCAAGCGGCAGCGAGGCCTGCACTGTGGCTGCCTGCTGAAAGAGCGGCGCAGGCCATGGGTGGGCATCTGCCGTGTGAAAATAGATGAAGTGATCTGCGTCGGGCATGCCGTCCAGATGGCGGATGATGCGCTCTGTCCCCTCGTAGGCAGGCGTACGGTACATTGCTGCGATGAGGCGATCATAGCCGCGCATGCACCCGTCGTACAGCCCCATGCCGAACCCCATCAGCTGTGCCGTTGCATAGCCGTGGTCCCGTGCACGCTCCGAGATCGTTGCGATGCTAGAGGAGAGCTCCACGGGGATCTTGTCGTGGAACATCTTGCTGTGGTGTGGATAGAGCCCGGTCTCGATGGTCGCCAGCGACGGATAGGTGTACTCGGAGACAGAGAATTGCTGATTGAAGATCAACCCGCGCGCAAAAAAGCGTGCCGTCTGCGGCATCATCTCTGCGAAGCAGCTGCCGACGATCTCCCAGGGGAGCGCATCGACGAGGATATTCAGTACCAGACGGCGGCGTCGTGGATGATGTCCGATCTGGATCGGGGTGCCGACGAGAAATGCGTGATCGGAGGAGAAGTCAGTCGTCTCACGAAGCCGATAGAAATTGGGCGTGGCAACGTTCAGCCAGCCGGGCGCGTCGACCGATGCAGAATGCACGTGGATCTGCTGTGGCTGGCACACGCCGACAGCGGGGAGCACGGTGCCGATGATGGGGAGGACGACCTCCTGTCCGGGAGCGAGCTCGATATGTGCTGCCCCGGGGGCACGCTGCGCGCGCATCAGATCAAAGACAAAGTCGCCTGCGGCGAAGTAACCGACGCCCTGCGCATCACGGACGTTCTTCAGCTGCCATGCCTTATCGCCCTGCTGCCCTTGCTCCGCGTGGACACCGACATAGTAGGCACGGTCGTGGTTTTCGGATGCGGGGAGAAACTCGCCGGCAAAGAGCCCGTCCGTCGTGGTGATGCCCACCTCTGGATCATAGGATGCGCGTGTGGCGAGCGGCACGAACGAAGGATGAGACAGGACGACGGACAGACGGGCAAGTGCCTCCTGCGTGATCGCTTCATACGGGTAGTCATCCACCGCGATTGGCACATCGGTGAGCCGGTTGGTGTAGCCCTGCATGAGAAGCGCGTCAGCATAGCGGCCGAGCGCCTTGCAGGCGCGCGAGAGCACCTCGAAGATCGGCGCTTGGAGCGGGCGCAGACGAAAGGCGCGTTCCGCGCAGATAACGGCGTTCTCTGCATCTCCATTCGCGAGAAGATACTGCGCCGCGAAGATGTCGGCGTGTGCCGCATCCCCGCCCGCCTCGCGGTACGAGGCGAGCTGCGCGAGAAAGTCGTCGTCGTAGGCACCACGCTCTGCTCGCGCAAGGAGGTCGTAAAAGAGCGCAGATGCCCGCTCGTTATTGCGCCAGAACACGCTGAAATCGTCGCTCATCATATCTCTTTCCTCTTTCGGCTGCGTTTTTTAGGGCTGTCCACCGAACCACTCCGGGCGTGCGGCGCGCATCGAGGGCCAGAACTCCCCGTTGTTCGCGATCTCACGGACGAAGTCACGGGCACGCGGATAGAAGAACGCATTCAAATCCTCTTGATCGACAGCGCAGCCTGTCTCAAGCTCATGGCCGCGCGGATAGATACCGGCGCGCGTAATCATAAAGTCCACCGTGCCGTCCTCATCGACGGGATCCTGTGTCTCAACGCGCATCGTGTGATCGTGGGTGCGCACGGCGAGTTTATATGTCTGTCCGGGATACTGCGATGCACTGTATACCGCGTCGCGCGGCGAACCGCCGAAGAGAGCGGGGAGACGGCCGTCAATATCGTCATTGACGGGGAACCCGCAGAGATGCCCTAGGGTCGGGTAGATATCTACCGTGCTCGTGAGATCGTGAACAACGGTGCCCGCGGGGACGCCCGCACCGCGCATCATCCACGTGGCACTGGTGGAGCGCTCGCTGAGGATGTCGATGCTGCCGCCGATGGTATCACCGAACATGGGAATCCCGTGATCCGAATACAGGTTGATGAGATACTCATCCTCGTTAAAATGCTGCTCCAGATAGGAGAACAGCAGCCCGAGCGTGCGATCCGTCTGCCGCATCTGCTCCAGATACTGCTCCTGATAGATGCGGAGATTGGGCAGACGGACACTCGCTACATCGGAGTCATGCGGGAAGAACCGTTCCGCAAGCGGCAGGTGTGCCTCAACGGCAGTATCGCACTTGAACCAGCGTGCATTGTACGGATGCACATCCAGCAGATAGAGGAAGAGGAACTGATCGGTCTCGTCAAATGCATCGATGTGGCGGAGGACGGAGTCCACACCGACCGCCGTGTGCAGCGTCCATCCGGCGGCGATGACACGGTCGAACCCGCGCAGCAGACCGTGAGCGATCCCCTGTGTCGTCGCCATGGGGGCAGCGCAGTGGTAGCCGAGGCCTTTCATCCGCTCTGCGATGGTCGGCATACGGAGCGGCAGTTCGTATCCGACGCGCAGATTAAATATATTGGTATGATGCGGATAGTATCCGGTCTCGATGGCGGGGTAGGCGGGCAGGGTATACTCCGAGCTCGAGAACTGCTGATCAAAGATCGTTCCGCGCGAGAAGAAACGCATGATGTTCGGCAGATGTGTCTCTGCATAGGGGCGTGCGATGGCCCATGACAGCGCATCGACAAAGATGCTCAGGACGAGCTTTCTGCGCCGCGGACTGTGCCCCAGGCGGATCGGCGTGCCGACGGTATAGGGGCTGTCCGCAGGGGCATGCAGGGTGGCATTTTCACTGAAGCGAAAGAAATTAAACGACCATTTGCCCAGACAGGTTTCCTGTGTGCCGCTAGATGCCGTTGTTACGGCGAGTGGCTGCTCCGGTGCCGTACCAGCGATGGGGATGATCGCCTCCTCCCCCGGCGGAAGCTGGATGGACACCGTGCCGCGGACCTCCTGCGCCTTTTGCAGATCGAAGAAGAAGTCGTGGTAGCCATGACGACAGAAGGAACGCTCATGCCGCAGATCGGTCAGCACATGACTCTGATCCGACAGACAGGCATTCTCGGCGTAGATCCCACCCCAAAAGGATGCGCTTCCCTCCGGCATGGTGAGGGGGAGTGCCTCACCGACAAATATATCGGGACGAAATAAAAGCTCCCCGTTTTCCACGTAGGCACGGCTCGTGGCAGTCGGTATATTGAGGCATGTTCCCATGGCGAGGGAGAGCCGATCCAGTGCCTCTGTCAGCGATGGTGATCCCATATCCAGCGATGGCATCGGCGCGCCGTAAAGGCCGTAGAGATGGCCCTGCATGGCGGCCGCATCGCTTTCGCGGCCGAGGGCATTATCGGCGGCGGCGAGGAGCTTCCAGATCTCGGCGTTGAGCGGGCGCCTTGCGCGGGCACGCTCTGCGCATACGGCGGCGTTTTCCGCATCGCCGTGATGGAGCAGGTACTTCGCCGCAAAGATATCGGCGCGCTCACTCGCGGGCGCTGCCTCACGATACGCGGCGAGCTGCACGAGAAATTCGTCGTCGTAGGCATTACGCTCGGATCGTGCGAGGAGATCATAAAAGAGCCCCTGTGCGTGCTCATCATTGTACCAGAATATGCTGAAATCGTCGTTCATCTCATACCTCCTTCGGCGGCGGGAATACCTCTCCATTGCTTGCGATGCCTGTTAGGAAATCCCGCACACGCGGGTAGAAGAAGGAACGAAGCGCTGGATCGTCAATTTCACGTCCCGCGATCCCCTCCTCGCCGCGCGGGTAGCATGCTGTGACAGCACGGGCGAGATCCACCGTCCCATTCGGCAGGAGAGCATCTGATGACTCGAGGTGAAATGTGTGCTCCCGCGTGCGTGCGCGCAGGCAGTAGGTACGTCCGGGGTAGAGCGAGTTGCTGAACGCGATCTCACGTCCTCTGCCGCCAAAGATCTGCGGTAGGACGCCATCCACATGTTCTCCGACAGGGAAATGGAGAAGGTATGCGAGTGTCGGATAGATGTCCACCGTGCTGGTCATTTCGCTCACCGTGATCCCCGCGGGAACGCCTGCCCCGCGCATCATCCATGCAGTGTGTGTCATGTCCGGACTGACGATGTAGTGGTGCTTGCTGAATATGGGAACGCCGTGGTCGGAGTAGAGGCTGACGAGGTACTCATCCGGTGTGTAGTGCTGCTCCAGATAGGAAAAGAGTGTGCCGAGAGCCCGGTCGAGATCACGGATGCCCTGGATATAGGCAGCCATGCTCAGTTTTGTGGACTGGAGATAGGGACTGGGAGAGGTGCTCCTTGCCCCCGACAGACGATCCTCGAGCGGCAGACGTGCCTGCGTGCTCGCAGTGATCTGAAAGCGCGGATAAGGCCATGGATGCACATCCAATGTGTGCAGGTAGATGAAATGATCGGCGTCGCGGAGCCCCTCCAAATAGCGGATGGTTCGTTCCGCAGCCTCGTAGGCGAACAGGTGATAGGGCGCGATCACAAGCCGGTCAAAGCCGCGCGTTGCCCCGTTATAGATACCGCTGCCCTCCCCCATGAGATTCGTCGTGGCATATCCGCATGTACGTATGCGCTCGGAGAGCGGGATATATGCGGGGTTGAGGAGGACGGCAAGCGTATCGTTGAAGATCTGATTGTGGTGCGGATACATCCCCGTTTCAATGGTCGAGAGAGACGGATAGGTATACTCCGATGCGGAGAAATGTTGATCGAAGATCGTTCCCCGCGCGAAGAAGCGGGCCGTATTCGGCATCCATTCGGCAAAGTGAGTACGCACAACCTCCCATGAGAGTGCATCGGTGAGGATGTTCAGCACGAGCGGACGGCGCGTCGGGCTGTGCCCGATTGCGATCGGTGCGCCGACGAGAAAATCATGATCCGAGGACAGCTGGGTGTCTTCACACAGACGGAAAAAATTCGGTGTTGCGGGCGCAAGAGGCGTGTCCTGATCCACCGATGAGGTCTTTATATGGAGATTTTGAAAGGCTGATACGCCGATGATGGGGAAAACGGTCTCTCCTGTGCAGTGAATCTCGGCGTACCCGGGAGCACGGCTGGCGCGAATGAGTTCATAGGTGAACCCTCCGCCGACATTGTAGGCAAACCCCGCTGCATCCTGAATCGTCTGCAGCAGCCAGGCTTTGTCCCCCTGCTGTTCCTGCTCGGTATACGCAGCAACGTAGTAGGGCGGGTGTGAAGCGTGCGGTGCGGGAATGTATTCACCCGCAAAAACGCCTTCAGATGCGCAGAGACCATGTTCCCCATCGCAGCTGATACGGCTGAGCGCCAGCGGGGCAAATGATGGTGAGCCCATGGCAACAGACAGGCGATCGAGCACCTCGGGCGTCAGCACGCTGCGCGGAATATCTGCCGGGAGCGTGAGCGGGCGGTTCAGCAGTTTCGCCATATACGCCTGCATGACAAGCGCATCCGCATAGCGTGCCGTCGCTGTGTATGCACGGCGAAGCACCGCCCAGAGTGCAGGCTCGACAGCGCGCAGGCGAAAGGCACGTTCCGCGCAGATGACGGCGCTTTCTGCATCTCCATTTGCGAGAAGATACTGCGCGGCGAAGATGTCGGCGTGTGCGGCATCCCCGCCTGTCTTACGATAGGCGGCGAGCTGCATGAGAAAGTCGTCGTCGCAGGCATCCTGCTCCGACCGTGCGAGGAGATCATAAAAGAGCGCAGAAGCCTGCTCGTTATTGCGCCAAAATGTGCTGAAATCGTCGTTCATAATATTTCTTTCCTTTTAGCGCTGTCCACCGAACCACATGTGGCGCGCAGCGCGCATTGCGGGCCAGAACTCCCCGTTGTTTGCGATCTCACGGACGAAGTCACGGGCACGCGGGTAGAAGAATTTCCGCAGAACCGTACTATCCTCTGCATAGTTCTCGTCGAGCTCATGACCGCGCGGGTAGATACCCACACGTGCATCGGTAAAATCCACCGTGCCGTCCTCGTCGAGCACTTCACGCGTCTCCAGACGAAGTACGTGTCCGTGGTTTCGCACGGCGAGCTTATACGTCTGCCCCGGGAACATTGACATACTGTATGCCGCGTCGCGGGCTGTACCGCCGAAGATAGCGGGGAGACGGCCGTCAATGTCGTCATTGACGGGGAACCCGCAGAGATGCCCTAGGGTCGGATAGATATCCACCGTACTCGTGAGGTCATGAACAACGACGCCTTCGGGGACGCCTGCACCGCGCATCATCCACGCGGCGTGGGTGGAATTCTCTGAGATGACGTCCACCGCGGCAGTGCTGTTGTTGAAAATGGAAACCCCGTGATCCGAGTACAGATTGACGAGATACTCGTCCTCGCTGAAGTGTGTCTCCAGATAGGAGAACAGCTGCCCAAGATTGCGGTCAACCTGCCTGATCCGCTCCAGATATTGCTCCTGATGGATGTATAGACTTGGGAGGCGCACCGCGGCAGCAGGCACTTTTTGGTTGAAGATGCGCTCTGAGAGAGCCATGTGCGTCTCAACCGCCGTGTCAAACTTGAAATCAAGAGCGTCGTATGGATGTACGTCATTGGCGAGCAGAAAGAGGAACAGATCGGCTTCGTCGAATGCCTTGAGATGACGAATGGCCGAGTCCACGGCGTTAACAGAGTTCAGTATCCAACCGCTGGCGATCAGCCGATCAAATCCGCGCAGTATGCCGTGAGAAATACCGTTTGTGCATGCGAGCGGTGCAGCACAGTAGTAGCCCTGTTCCTTCATCTGCTCGGATATTGTCGTCATGTGGAGCGGGAGCTCATAGCCTGCCTTCTCGTTGAAGATCTGCGTATGATGCGGATAGTATCCCGTCTCAATAGCAGAATGCGCCGGCAGGGTGTACTCCGAGGTCGAAAAATGTTGATCGAAGATGACTCCGCGTGAAAAGAAACGCATGACATTCGGCAGATGCGTCGCTGCATAGGGGCGTGCAGCCGCCCAGGACAGTCCATCGACGAAGAGGTTCAGGACGAGCTTTCTCCGCTGCGGGCTGTGACCGAGGCGGATCGGTGTTCCAACGGCATAGGGCGCATCCGCGGAGGCGTGCAGTGTGGCACTCTCACTGAAACGGAAGAAGCTGAATGCCCATTTGCCGAGATAGGCCTCCTTTGTCCCGAGGGACTCCGTCGTTACGGCGAGCGGCTGGTTGATGGCTGTCCCTGCGATGGGGATGATCGCCTCCTCTCCCGGAGGGAGCTCGATCTTTGCCGTTCCGCGCACCTCTGTCGCCTTCTGCAGGTCAAAGAGGAAATCGCGGTGTCCGTAGCCGATGAATGACTCCTGATGGCGCAGATCCTCCATCAGGCGGCTGTGGTCTGACAGAAAGGCATTCTCCGTATAGACGGCACTCCAAAACCGTGCACTGCCGGCGGGCATGGTGAGCGGGAGCTCCTCACCGAGAAAGACATCATGGCGAAAACAGAGTGCGCCGTTTTCCACATAGGCGCGACTTTCTGCTGTTGGTGCATTCGGACAATGTCCCAGTGCAATGGTGAGACGTCCCAGTCCCTCCTGCAGATTGGACGGTGTCAGGCTCAGTGCAAGTTTCGGTGCTTGGTAAAGCCCGTAGGAAAGTCCCTGCATATCGATAGAGTCCATCTCGCGGTGGAGGGCTTTGTAGGCAACGGCGAGGATCTTCCAGATCTCGTAGTTGAGCGGACGTTTTTCGCGGGCGCGTTCTGCGCATACGGCGGCGTTTTCTATATCACCGTGATGGAGCAGATACTTCGCCGCAAAGATATCGGCGCGCTCACTCGTGGGCGCTGCCTTACGATACGCGGCGAGCTGCATGAGAAAGTCATCGTCGTAGGCGGCCTGCTCCGACCGTGCGAGGAGGTCATAGAAGAGCCCCTGCGCGTGCGTATCGTTGCGCCAGAATGTGCTGAAATCGTCGTCCTGCATGGTGGATCCCTTTCCTCAAAGCCGCGATAGGGCTCCTATTGCTATGCCTTCAGTGCTTCCTCGAATACGCGGAAGAACGCCGCGATGTCGGGCGCATCGATCGCGCCGAGTGCACACAGGCGGAAGGTCGACGCCGTCTGCATTTTGCCGGGGTAGATGGTGTAGCCGCGCTTATAGCAGTAGTCGTGCACCCGGGTGAAGTCAAAGTCTGCCGACGGATAGTTGACGGCGACGACGAGTCCCGACTGGATCGCGCGCGGGATGGTCTCGGTGAGCCCCAGACGGGCGATTCCCTCGTGGATGGCGTTGATCGTGCGTGTATGACGCGCCCATTTCTTCGTTTCTCCCTCGGCGAAGTATTCGGCGAGTGCGCGCTTTGCTGCATATACGGTCTGCACGGGCGGGGTAAAGCGCATCTCTCCCGTCTCCTCGAAGCCCTCGTACTGCATGACGAGGTTCGTATAGTAGGAGCGCACGGGATAGTCCTTTGCCGCCGCGAGCAGGGATTTTTTGGCGATGACGAAGGAGAGCCCCGTCATGCCCTGGATGCCCTTCTGCGCCGAGGACATGCAGATGTCGACGTTCATCTCGTCGGCGGAGAA
>ERZ772921.905-NODE-905-length-17882-cov-18.693330_pt1 | contig 17882 bp, 15 predicted proteins | sample MGYA00512117_ERZ772921 | MGnify/ENA primary metagenome ERZ772921 (study PRJEB29015, sample SAMEA2737944) | human oral metagenome | biome: human oral; feature: human-associated habitat; material: dental | place: China | collected 2150 ... | reverse complement strand
AACCCAAAAACCCACGCCTGAGGTCTCTCAGGACGTGGGTTTGAGTGTCGAACACCTGGTCGGCGCAACCCTATCCCACTCTAACCTTTGGGAAGCCTGCTGGCGGTACGTGATGCAGCATGCTGCCCAGGAGGGTTCGGGTGGCTCCCCTGACCGGGCTGCTGATACCGAGGGTCCTGACGGCGGCAGGGCTACCGTGTCTGCGCCCCGGCGCATCAACCGCTACCTCAGGCCTGAGCTGGTTGAGGAGATGGTGGAGCTATACCAGGCCGGCTGCACGGTCAAGGAGCTCGCTCAGCGGTTTGGCTTCCATCGGCAGACCGTGGCTCGTCACCTGAAGCGTGCTGGTCTGAGGCTGCGCACCGACATCGCCGATGAGTCCTTCCGCCAGCGGGTTCGCCAGGCCTACGCCGCTGTCGGGACGATCAAGGGCACGGCGAGACAGCTCGGGGTCAGCAGGAGCACGGTGCAGAAGGTGGTGCGGGGAGAGTAGCCCGGCCTTCCTCGTAGTGAGGTTGCTCACCCCACCGGTTCCAGCAGCTTCCGGGGGTCCACCTCCAGTACCTCGGCGATGCGTTCCAGGCTGCGCAGGGTGAGGTTGCGCTCGCCTCGCTCGACACCGCCCATGTAGGTGCGGTGCACGCCCAGGACCTCGGCGAAGGCTTCTTGGCTCAGGCCGCGGGCGTGGCGCCAGGCGCGCAGGTTCGCGCCCACCGTCCGCTGGAGTTCTCCCTGGGCCATGTAGCCCAGCGTGAACGGATGCCACTTGAGAGTCTACATACTTATGAGTAGCATCGATGGTGTCCGGCAGGCCAGACGGGAGGAGGTGGATGCTATGGGCGGTTGCTGAAGCTAAGCATTGGCATACATACACACACACTGCAGTGATGCCCGTCAGGTGACCTTCGCTTGGTGGGCATCACTGTCACGAAGGGCTATTGGCCTGTGTCCTTTCCGTGGAGGATGACTCACCGCTTGCCGTCGTTCCCCTAGTAGCGTCCAAACAAAGACCAGCCCCGCCCGCGGAAACAGCCACCCATCGTACCGGTAACGCACGACAGTATGCTCCGGCTCCTCTGATATGCGACCGCCATCTCCCCGTGATGCGAAGTCCATCAAACGCACGCGAGCCACAGCTGCCGGATCATAATGCAGTTCCACCTCTAGCCCTTTGGTTGGTCGGTCTACATTCAGGTGAAAAGTATGCCCGTCCTGCGGCGCAGTGGTTCTAAACCGGAACGACACCACTACTGGTTCACCTCGTTGAACGACTTCTTCTCCGAGGTCCACCACGTAGACCTGTGACACATCGTCTACCTGGCGCTCGAAAGATACTTCGTCTCCGTCCACGGTGAACTGCTCCAGCGCGAATACCTCTGGGTCGGTGACGTCAAACCCGGCCGCTGGCCGGCGATACCACACGCTCGTCTCCCCGCGCTGGGCCACCAGCTCCTCGTAGCGCCGTCGGTCTGACACCACCGCGAACTTCCGGAATCGGTGCCGCGGTACCACTTGATACTCCCAGCGAACAATTAAGTCGAAGAAAGGGTTAGAGGCTTCGCCTCTAACCCTAGCTATAGCTAGGGTTGCGTCAATACGAGCATCGTACCAGCGTTCCTCCGCCGTGATAGCCTGGTGCTTAATATCCCCATACACCTCCCGACCGAAGGCTGCGTCACCGAAGCGCAGTCCCAGGCTTGTCTCGGCCAGGTCGTCCAACAGCTCCGGTGTCGCGATCCGACCCACGTCCTGGCGCTGGAACCGGAAGGCCTCAATCACGGCGTCGCGCAAGGCAGGTACCTCGTCGTGGATCGTCTGCCGGAACTGTTCCACGGTAGCCTCCTCCTGGTCCCGGTGGAAGGTGTATTCAAAAAGAGTGCTGAGTAGCCCGGCGCCGAACAGCGTCCCGCCGAGTTCACCGAGTGGCAGGGCGTGTAGCCAGCTCCATGTGCCGAGATCCTGCCCGGACAGCCACCCGTTGGACATGATGAGCAGGATGCCGGCAAGCGTCAGCGAGACAGCGAGCAGTGCCGCCTTGGCCCTGCGCAGGCGATGAACGGTGGAGACAGAGCTAGTGGGCTTGTCCGAACGGCGACTCATTTCTGTATGCTATTGTAGCAAAGTGGTTGTGATTATGCCACCAGGCAGGCAATAGATCGCGAGAACTGAGACATGACAGAGCAACGCGCAGCGCGCAAAAGAAAACTCAAGAGAGGCTACTCCTCTCCTGAACTATGGATTTACCCTATGCGTCTACACCGCCTCATCCACCTCCTCCAGATACATCAGCAGCATGGCTGTCAGCCGCCGCGCGCTCTCCGAGCTCAGGTCGAAGCCGTGGAACCCGTCTCCGAGATAGAGCCAGGTATCACGGTCTGCGGCGTAGCGGTACTGTTCAAGGTACAATGTTGCAGCAGCAGGATTACGTAACACGGTACCGTCCTCGTTGGTGCGGCGCTTTAGGACGACACAGGGAACCTCACGGCAGAGAGCTTCGTGCAGATACTCTGACGGAGGATCCTCCGGATCGTGGATGGCGATACACCAGGCTGGACAGGACCTGTTCACCCAGACTGGGTGGTTGTGCATGGCTGGGCTCCTCCTCCGCGCTTCGTCTGGTCTGGTACACCGCCCGAGGGACGGGCGGGCACCAGACAGACAACCGCGAGGGGGGACGGAAGTCCAGGGAGAACGCTGGGGGAGAAAGATGGTAGGGAACTCAGCTTTCTATTCTGCAACCTCTCTTCACTTCGCGACACATTTTCCATATCGCAATTCCAGTACTCATAATATAAATCAATACCGCAACAAGTATAATTAGACCGACCACCACTGTCGTATGAGTTCCGACAACACCAATCATAATGCTATATACAAATATGAACAAAGATATAATTGCGAACACGTTACGACTGCGTTCACACACGTGAGCGGCTATGTCGTGTTTGAAGTCGCGTGTAAGGAACGCTGAGCCGATAGCCAGAAGACCCACGCCTGCGAAAGGTGAAGGCGTGGAAACCTCGCGATTGAAGCAAATAAAAAGAAGCGATACCACCAGACTAAATGCATATGCAACTGCGAGGAACATAGACGGTACAATAAATGCAGATCTTTGCGGCATATAATGGATACGTAAATTCATCACATGGGCGCTAGTGTCCCTGGTCCTTACTAGCTCAACAAGATTCGGGGTAAGAATAGACTGCACGTCTTTATCAGTGTAGCGCTTATTTGCCTGTTGTTGATCAATGAGTTCTATTTTAGATATTCTCAGTCCTTCAGGCGCTTCGACGCGCACGTGCACTCGACGATCAAGATTATCAAACCCCGTAGTAAGAATATCATGCTTATAGCTGGATCGACCGAAGCGAGGCTGGTCAAGCGTGAACTTACACTTGTACACAAGTCGACAACTGATTACTTGAATATCGGCATTTGGTTCGAAGTCAATATAGACTAGAAATACATAAAAACGCATAAAGGTAGACAATAGTTGCCTGCCGCCATTTGTCAAAAAATGAACCCAGTATCTGAAATACTGTAGCTGTTCATTCTCGAGCTCTGTAAGTCGCAAACTACTTACAGTCAGTCTATCAAGATCGTCAACCATAGCAGTCAATCTCGTAAGATCATTCTGAACTAATATTGTATCAAGGTCTGAATGAAACCTGGCGAATCGACACATGCACTCCCAGCCGTCAAGTTCATCCATTTTGGCCTGCGCAAGTAGCATGCATCGCGCAAAATAAGTATTTGCGTCTTTCGACGCGACTGGCAGTCGTCGACCGGAGTCGCTCTTGACGTCAACATCAAGAACAGGTTCTTTCTTCCACAAAAAAAGCGGCAATGGAACCTGTTCCATGTTTGCGTCGTCGAAACCGTGCTTTTTTAAACATTCGCGAATGCGGCGATTATCGATCGTGAACGTCATATTCAGCTGGATTCGATCACGGTCTACGACCGAGACCTTATCGACGCGCCGAACCATCCAGCTACGCTGAGTACATAGAGAATGGAAGCACCGCCACTCGTTGGGCGAATATGAGGACATGTAACGCATAGTTCTCTTTCTGGTAGATTGTTCTAGTCTTCATCAACAAAAAGAGACCATGGGACGATAGGAGGATCGTCGACGAATGTCGCATCACTTTCCTCTACAGCCTGACGCCACCGACGGTATGCTGGAGAAGGCTCACTTGCTTTAGTAAGCTCCTTACGGACGAGGGCAATATCTTTTGATAACTGGTCGCGATCAACGTCTTTCAGTACAACGGGAGGCGATGTCTCCGTTTCTTCGCCATAACCAACGCTGGTAGGCTCTGACACTACTGCATACGACATATCTGCTATACTCTCTTGTCTCGCATCCTGACGCGATGCTGTTGAGTTAAGGGGCTGTTTAAACAACTCTCTTTGACAGTGAGGACAAACCGCATGAACCGCTTGAGATCCCATCTCGCGTGCAGGATCAACCGATTCTGACGTGGTCTCACGGTCCGGCGCTGATGGTATTGTTTCACTCATAACTGCGCGAACCATTATAAATGGTGGCGTTAGTTATGACAATCCCTGGGGTTCAGATCCGGACTGGAGTCTCGCTGCTAAGAGCTTGTCTACTGTCTCTGCTTTCTAGGGGGACCCGTTACGTGCGGTGGTGTCGCGGCGTGGGCGGTCGCGGGTTGCGCACGTGCTTGCTGTCGGGTTCTGGGGCAGTGGGTCCTGCTCGCGGTGGGTGGCCTGGTGCGTGTGCGCAGCGGGGAGTCCAGGTGATGGCGTGGGCGGCGGGCGCGTAGTGGGGTCGTCCACCGGTCTGCTCGGCCCGTGGTGTGGGGTGAGGTGTCTGCGTGGGGTGGTGCCCGGTCACCGGGTACGCCCCTGGTGTCCACGTCGCGTGAACGTCATTTCCTCACATCTCCCCTGAAGAAAGGCCTGTCCGGTCGTGTAGCTGGCGCTGGCCCCCGCCTCGCGCACGAAGGTCCGGCAGCACGCGCAGGGGTGCGCCGTACCCGGATCCCGTGAGCCAGGGGCGAGCAGCAGTGCGTCCAGGCGACGGTACCGCCCGGACGCGTATGACCGGCAGGAAGGTTACATCGCGAGTGGCGGACCACACAAGAGGTTTACGCCACAAGCCTTATTCTATGTTGTAAATCACAACACGATCCCGCGTCGGGGACGACCCTAACCGGCGTCGTCCCCACCGTCTTTCACTACGTCCACGGTGACGATACTGCGGTAGCAGGCGAGACGGGCGTGGCAGCCGGGAGGCAGGCGGGAGCAGTCCTCGAAGAAGACGGTGCGCATAGGCGCGTCCCTCCCTGTAACGGACACGGTCAGGAGGGGGACGTCGTCGTCTGCGGTACCACCGTCGTCGGGCGGGACGGCAGGCAGGTCCAGGAGCAGGCGGTAACGACGCATTGTCCGGTCCGGGTGCCTCACGGTGGCGCTGCCGTAGCGGTCCAGGTCCACCTCGACCTGACGCGGCTCCTCACCACCCGGGTAGTGCCAGACCTGGACTAACGGGGACCGCACCGGCAGGGCGGTGCCCGCCACCTGGTCGACCACCACCGTCAGGCCTGCCTCTGCGTCACCGCCCAGGGTGACGGACAGCGTCTCGCCACCCAGTCTCCCGCTGACCCGGGCAAAGTAGACCAGGTCCCGCGCGATCACCGGCATACCCGCGTCGCTCCACCGCCTGGCCGTGCGCTGGTCCCGCCACTCGTCCCCCGGCGAGAGAGCCTCGGCAGTCAGCTGGAGACGATCCAGCACCGAGTCGGCGGGCGAGGAGACGGACAGGGCGGCCGCCGCCTCGTTGCGTCCGGCGTGCCGGTAGCGCTCCAGCTCCCGCTGGAACATCAGGTAGGCGTCCAGCAGGTCGCCCCCGCCGCACACCAGCCGCAGAGCCTCGAACCGGCCGAACTTCTGCACTGTCAGGACACCGGTCGCCTTGCGCAGAGCCAGCAGCTCACCCAGCAACCGTCCCTCCAGTGCGACCTGGGCCGCCGCCTCGTTATCACCGGCGCCCAGGGCGAAGACGCCCTCCAGCAACCCGTCCTCAGACCTGTTCTCCGGCACCACACACCCAGTATCCCGCACCCAGACACCTGGGTGCACTTTTTTGTCACGACTCGGACCCCTGCCGCGAGGTCTCCTGGTCCCACCGGGGCCGGAACCGCCAGCCCCACCATGCAGGAAGGGGATCGTTCCCGTGCCCACCGACATCACCGCTCCGCAGGACCCTGCTCCCACGGCTGGCCAGCGCCCCCGGGTCCTGGCGCGCGCCCGACGCCGCGACCTGGCCGCCCTGGAGGCGCGCACCGAGCTGGCTCACGCCACGGACCAGGCCCGAGCCCTCCTGGCCGCCAGCGCCATGCACAACCTCGCCGCCCTGGGCGCCCTGGCGGACCAGCTCTACCAGGTCGCCCCCACGGCCGCCCCCTACTACGACGCCATCATCCACACCTACGCCGCCACCGCCGCCCGGACCATCACCACCCTCTAGGACCACCAGCCCCCGAGACCACCCAGCAGGAGAACCGAAGGAGACCCCGCCCATGGACACCACAACCCTGGTCGCGCTCGCCGTACCCACCGCCCTGGCGCTGCTCACCCTCCTGGCCCGCCGTGCCCGCCACCGCCACGACCACCAGGCCGCCCGCCGCCAGGCCTGCATGCGCGCCCACCCCGCAGGCAGGGCCCTGGACGACACCACCAGCGGCCTGTGGGCCCGCACCGCCACGGCCAGGTACGCCCAGGACCAGGCGGCCCTCCAGGCCGCCACCGCCATGATCCGCACCGCGCTCCACCACCAGCACCACGACCGGCGCTGACACGACAAGGGGGCAGGCAACCCCTCCAGGAACGGGATCCCGGGGCGCCAGGCAGGAGAAAGAGGAGCGGACAACCACACCCCCGCCCACGCCCTAGCGCCCCGGGAACCACCGGCCGGGCAGGACCGCCTGTCGTCATTTCCACATCACTCGCACCCACGACCACAAACCCGGGGAACCCGCACCCCCACCAGGAGGAGCCAGCCCCAGCCCGCCCGTCCGACCGCCAAAAGAAACACCAACCGCACCTATTGCCATCACGCACGCTCTCAGGCTCACTAGAGGGCAACGGCAACCGCAGGACATCGAAAGAGGCATTACAGGCCACAAGAACCTCCTCTAGAGCCCTTTCGCAGCCGTAACAGAATCACTAACACCCCTCCACCAGGAGCAGAAGGAGGGGAGACAAGGAGACCCGCCATGCACGACACAGGACACCACCCCCAGAACAACCAGGGGAAGGACGGCCCCGGCGCGCCCGCCGCCTACAGCGGCCCACGCTTCCGTACCATCCTGGCCGACCCGCCCTGGGACACCCACCAACGCGGGCCCCTTGGCGCCTCCCGCCACTACGACCTCATGACCCTCGACCAGATCCGCGGCCTCCCCGTGGCCCAGCTCGCCCAGCCGGACGCCCACCTGTGGCTGTGGGTCACCAACGCCACCCTGAGAGCCGGCTACGACCTGGCAGAGGCCTGGGGCTTCACCCCACGCTCCCCACTGACCTGGATCAAGCCACGCTTCACCCTGGGCAACTACCTGCGCAACGCCACCGAGCACCTCATCCTCGCCACCCGGGGACGGGCGCCCGTGGCATACCACTCCCAGCCGACCTGGATGTTCGCGCCCCTCCAGGACCACTCCCACAAGCCCGAGGAGCAGTTCGCCGTCATCGAGCGGATCAGCCACGGGCCCTACCTCGAGCTCTTCGCCAGACGCCACCCACCCAGCAACAGGAACTGGGCCGTCTGGGGCAACCAGATCCCCTCGGACATCCACATCCCCGGCTACCCCGTACCACGGTACAGCGAGAGAGCCGGACGGGACGAGGACGGGCGTGACCACGCAGACAGGGACGGGTCGTGAGAGGGGTCAAGCATGCCGGACGGTGGCGGGCCGCGCTCGTTCGCGGCGAGGTTCTGGAGGAGCTGCCTGTACGTGTTCGGTGGCGTCGTGCTGCTGACGTGGACGGTGGACCTGATCTGCCGCTACTGGTGGGCCCTGGCGGCCGCAGGCGCCGTGGCCGCGGTCATGGCCGTCGTGCGCTGGTACCTGCGGCGCTGGTGAGAAGAAGCAGGCGGAGGCGGTCATGACCTACCGGAGCAGGAGGAGCAGCGGTCGCGGTACTCAGCGGCGGTACCGGGCAGTGGCCTCGTGGCGTCGGAAGATCGACGTCGAGGTGCTGGCTCGGGTCCTGCTGGTGCTGGCCCTGCACCACGCCGAGCAGGAGGCTGCGACAACCGACCCGGACGAGACGGCGAGGACCCTTCGGCCGGCTGGTGCCGGGAGCGAGCCTCCTCAGACGGAGGACAGGTCGTGAACGGGACCTGGCGGTGGCAGGAGCTGGCCTGGGACAGCCCGGCGGCACCCGCGGTGGGCGCGGCGGCGCTGGAGCGCCTGACTACCGCCGTCGAGGTGGGGCCGGTGGTGCTGGAGCTGCGGGCCTGGGCCGGTGGGGCGTGCTGGCTGGTCGGTTGCCAACCGGGTCGGGCCGTTGAGCTCGAGCAGCTGCTGGGCCATCACCTGCCGGTACGGCTGCACCGTCCTCAGCGACAGCGTCTGGCGGTGGGCCAGGCGGTACGGCTGCAGGTCCGCGGCAGCCATGTCAGCACGTCAGCGGATCGTGTCATAGCGGCGACCCGGGCGCTGTACGCCTGCCTGAGCGGCCTGCACGAGAACCAGCAGGCGGTGGTGCAGCTGCTGATCGGACGCCGCCTGCCGTCGTCGTCCTTCACCGGGCCACCAGCACCGGGCTGGCGTGAGCTGTTCCTGAGCCAGCCCGCTCCGAGACCACTGGAGCGTCCGACCAGGACGACCAGCGAGCAGCACGGGGCGGCGGCCTGCCTGCGCCTGGGACATACCGGCACGCCCACCCAGGCGCACCAGTTGTTCTCCCGGCTGCTGGGGGCGCTGCGGATCGTCGAGACGCCCCGGGCCCGGTTCCGCCTGAGCGCCGAGACGCCGGACAGACTCAACCGGGCGTCACGCCCGTGGGCCTGGCCGCTGCGTCTGCGCTCGGGGCAGCTAGCGGCCCTGTGCGGCTGGCCGATCGGCGAGCCGCCGCTACCGCTCCTCGGCGACCTGCACCCGCGTCTGCTGCCGCCACCAGCCAGTCTGGTGAGGTCCGAGCGGGTCATTGGCCTGACCAGCACCCCAGGGTTCAGGCAGCCCGTCGCGATTCCAATTCGTGACGCAGTCTTCCATACCCACCTGCTGGGTCCCACCGGTACCGGGAAGTCAACCGTGCTGTTGTCGCTGGCCCTCGCCGACATCGAGGCCCACCGGGCGGTGCTGCTGCTCGACCCCAAAGGCGACCTGGCGACCGACCTGCTGGCCCGCGTCCCGGAGGGCCGCCACGAGGACGTGGTGGTGATCGACCCGACCAATCCTGCTCCGGTGGGGTTGAATCCGTTGGCCGGGCCAGCCCGCCTGGCACCAGTGACCGCCGACAGCCTGCTGGGAACGCTGGCAGCACTGTTCCGTGAGCACTGGGGCGTCCGCACCGCCGACGTCCTCAACGCAGCACTGCTGACCCTGGCGCGCACGCCGGACGCCAACCTACTGTGGCTGCCGCCGCTCCTGACCGACCCGGCCTTCCGGCGCCGGGTACTGGACGACCAGGACGACCCGCTGGGCACCGGCGCCTTCTGGGCCGCCTACGAGGTCAAGAGACCACAGGCGCAGGCGGTGGAGATCGCCCCGGTGCTCAACAAGCTGCGCCAGCTCATCCTGCGGCCCCACCTGCGCGCCGTGCTGGGACAGAGCGCTCCACGCTTCACGATCGAGGAGCTGTTCACCCGCAAACGGATCGTGGTGGTCAACCTCAACCGCGGCCTGCTCGGGGCGGAGGCCGCCCGCCTACTGGGAAGCCTGCTGGTCGGACAGCTGTGGTCACGGCTGCTGGCCCGCCAGGCGCTGCCGCCCGAACGCCGCCACGTCGTCTCCGTCTACATCGACGAGGCCCACGACTTCATCAACGGCCTGCCCGGCGACCTGTCCGAGGCACTGGCCCAGGCCCGGTCCCTGGGCGGGGCCCTGCACCTGGCCCACCAGTACCGCGCCCAGCTGAGCCCGTCCATGGTCCAGGCCCTGGAGACCAACGCCCGCAACAAGATCTACTTCGGCCTGTCCGGCACCGACGCCGCCGCGGCCGCCCACCTGGCACCAGAACTGGAGGCCCAGGACTTCATCGGGCTGCCCGCCTACCACGCCTACGCCACCCTGATGCAGCAGGGGCGGTCCACCGGCTGGCTGTCCGTCACCACCAGACCCGCACCACCGGCCCACCAGGAACCAGCGTCCCTGTACGCCGCCAGCCACCAGCGCTACGGCGTCCCAGCCGCCCGAACCGAGCAGCAGCTACTCGCCCTGACCAGCCGCACACAGCAGACGAACCACCACCCGGACCCGCCACCGAACCAGTCGGACAAACCCGGCCAGCCGGGCCCTATCGGCCGCCGACGCCGATAAGAACCCGAGACGGGTCGGGCGACAGACCGGCAGACACGCCGCCACCACCGACCAGCACCAGAGAACCCCCGTACCCCGCCGAAACCGCCGCCGTAGAGGACGGTGACTGACCCCGCCACGCCGGACGCCTCCCGTACGGACAGGCGCACCGACCCACCCGGTGGCAACCAGATACCCGGATAGCAAGGAAAGGAGCCTCTCATGAACCAGTCCCTGAACCGACCCACCACTCTCGACCACCCGATCTACCCGCGCCTGCTGGGGCTGCTGCAGGCGCACAGGTTCGCCACCACCACCCAGCTGGCCCGACTGACCGCTGACGCCTACACCAGCCTGCGCTCGGCTACCCGTCAGACCCTGCGTCACCTCAACCGGCTGCTGGAACAGCATCTGGTGACCAGGTTGGAGCGCCGCGTCGGCGGCTGGCGGGGCGGCTCCACCGCCAGCATCTGGGCTCTGACCACCCACGGGGCACGCACCCTGACCGGCCGGGCCAGACGCCAGCGCAACCAGGCCGTCTCGACCAGCTTCCTGGCCCATCTACTAGCCATCACTGAGACTCGCACCATTATCGACGAGACCGTCCGCCAGCTACCCGGCACCACCGCCACCGTCACCACCGAGCCGGACTGCTGGCGCTCCCACCTGGGCACGGGCGGCCAGCACCTGACCCTGCGACCCGACCTGCACGCCGTGGTCACCAGCCCCGGCTACCAGGACCACTACTTCATCGAGGTCGACCTGGACACCGAGAACCCAGCCCGCGTCATCACCGCCTGCTACCGCTACCAGGCCTACTACGCCACCGGTATCGAGCAGCAGGCGGGCGGCGTCTTCCCGGTCACCCTGTGGATCGTCCCCCACGACAGGCGCCAGCGCCAGCTCCAGCGATACCTGGCCGACCAGCCCGGTCTGAACCCCCACCTGTTCGCTGTCACCACCCAGCAGCAGCTGCCGGAGATCATCCGCGACGGACCACCAACCACCGACCAGGCAGAGGAGGATCCCCCATGACACAGCGCCCCACCGACACCGACTCCCCGAATCCGCAGAACCCGGGAGAAGCGCCCAATAGATCTCCTGCAGGGGAACCACGCAGAGCCCTGGACATCCCGCACGAGGAGAGCGTCAATGAAGACATGAATACATTCACAACACCATTTGCCAGCCAGGACGCCATGGCGCTCCTGGCCCAGGAACTCACCCCCAAGCGAGCCGTGTCCTACCTGCGGGTGTCCACCCGCGAGCAGGCCCAGCGCGGCGGCCACGAAGAGGGCTTCTCCATCCCCGCCCAGCGGGCGGCTAACAAACGCAAGGCCAAGACCGTCGGCGCGACCATTGTCAAGGAGTTCGTCGAGCGCGGCGCCTCGGGCACCTCCACCCGTCGCCCGGCCCTGCAGGCCATGCTGCGCTACCTGGAGGAGGCCATCGCCAGCGGTGAGACCGTCGACTACGTCATCGTCCACAAGCTCGACCGCCTGGCCCGCAACCGCGCCGACGACGTCGTCCTCAACCAGCGGTTCGACGAGCTCGGCACCCGCCTGATCTCCACGTCCGAGAACATCGACCAGACCCCCGGCGGCATGCTGCTGCACGGCATCATGGCCAGCATCTCGGAGTTCTACTCGAACAACCTGTCGAGCGAGGTCAAGAAAGGCATGAGCGAGAAGGCACGCAACGGCGGCTGCATCGGCAAGGCGCCCCTGGGATACCGCAACACCACCACGACCAGTAACGGCCGCGAGGCCCACGTCGCCACCATCGACCCGGACCGGGCCGAGCTCATCACCTGGGCCTTTGACGCCTACGCCACCGGCGACTACACGCTCAAGTCTCTGGCCGCCGAGCTGAATAGCCGAGGGCTGACCGTCCCGGCCACGGCTCGCCTGCCGGAGCGTCCGATCTCGATCCAGTCCCTCCACCGCATCCTGTCCAACCCCTTCTACACCGGCCAGGTCGTCTACCGCGACTGCCTCTACCCCGGCACCCACCAGGCGCTGGTGGACCAGCAGACCTTCCAGCAGGTCCAGGCCATCCTGGCCGGCAAGGTCAACGGCGAGCGCACCATCCGCCACCCCCACTATCTGAAGTCCACTATCTACTGCGGCATCTGCCACTCTCGCCTGATCATCACCACCGCTAGACCCAAGAAGACCACCTACCAGTACTTTATCTGCCTGGGCCGCCACTCCAGAAAGCAGCCGGACTGCACCTTCCGCGCCACCCAGACCGAGACCGCAGAGGACGAGGTCGAACACCTTTACCAGCGCATCCACCTGCGGTCCACCCGGCGCGAGGAGCTGGAACAGGCACTCCGCTACCAGCTGGCCCAGCTGGTAGCCGACACCCAGCAGCAGTTGACCCAGATCACCGCCACCCGGCAGAAGCTAAAGCACCAGCAGGAGAAGCTCCTCCAGGCTCACTACGAGAACGCCATCCCCGTTGAGCTGCTGCGCAAGGAACAACAACGAATCACTCACAGCCTAACCGCTGTCAACCATCGTATCAAAACCCTAGAACAAGATCTAGAAGACAAAGAAGAACTAGTTGGTCAGGCACTGGACATCGCCCAGCACATGGCCAGTGCTTACCACCACGCACCCAACCACATCCGACGCATGCTCAACCAGCTGCTCTTCGAGCACGTCTACCTCGTCCCCTACGACGACACCAGACAGTTCGCTGCTACCGCCACCTGTCTGCCACCCTTCGACAGCATCCTGGGCTGGGGTGGGAGCCCGACGGACAACGAGCAGACCCTGCCCGAAGGCGAGGAGAGTATGAAGCCTCTCACCACGGATCCGCAGGAACCAGACGAGGACCAAGATCCACGCAGCACTGCTGAGGTTATCGCCAGCACGACCGGGGTCGCCCAGCACAGCCGGCCCAGGGTAGCAGCGGCACCGCCCCAGCCGGCCGACTGCCTGAAGGCAGGTCAAGCAGCAACCCCTGCCACCGCAGCCAGCGACCAACCCCACACACCACAACCACCAGGCGCAGCACAGACCCTGCAGACACCACGGGGCCACGAGGTCGCAGGGGGTCATGAGGTCGCAAACACCAGACCTGGCATGCAGCCTCCGAACCAGCAGAGCTGCCTCAAACCACCAAAAACCGCCCAGAACAAGCCGTGTTCAACCCAAAAACCCACGCCTGAGGTCTCTCAGGACGTGGGTTTGAGTGTCGAACACTTGGTCGGGGTGGCGGGATTTGAACCCACGACCTCTTCGTCCCGAACGAAGCGCGCTACCAAACTGCGCCACACCCCGTGTTGCAGCGCGCCAATACTAGCGGCACGAGCGCGCTGTTGCGAAATCCTCCGGCTGAGTCCTGCGTCTCACTCCTGGCTGGTCCCGGCCTTCTCCTGGCCCTCACCCGGCTCCTGGGCCGGCACGAGCGTCAGGAGCGTGGCCTCCGGGCGGCACGCCAGGCGCACCGGTGAGAACGGGCTGGTGCCCAGGCCCGCCGAGACGTGCAGGAACAGTCCGGGCTGCGGCAGTGGCCCCAGCAGGGCGCGGTCCCCGCGGACGCCACGCAGGGCGTCTCCGGGCCAGGTGGACAGCCCGGAGGCCCGACGGCGGTCCAGGTCGCAGTTGGTGACCAGGGCCCCGACGCCAGGCAGGCAGATCTGGCCCCCGTGCGTGTGCCCTGCCAGGACCAGGCTCACGCCGTCGGCCGCCATGGTGTCCAGGACCCGCGTGTAGGGGGCGTGCGTCAGCCCCAGGCGCAGGTCCTGTCGCCGGGCGTCCTGGACCGCGGGCAGGCCCACCGCTACCGAAGGACCCCGGTGCGCGCCGGTAGTGGTCCTGGCGGTCCCGCCGCCCGCGCCGGGGGCGTCGTCAGCCCGGTGGCGGCCCCGCCCGGAGGCGGGGAAGATGTCCCGCTTGGCGTGGGGGTCGTCCACGCCCACCAGGTCGATCCGCCGTCCGCGGACCGTCAGGCTCCCGCGCGTGTTCGTCAGGTCGACCCACCCGCCCCGGGCCTGGATGTCGTGGACCTCCTGCCAGGGCAGCTCCTGGATCTCCGCCTGCTTCTCCGGGGAGTCGGCGGTGCGGGGGTCGCGGCGCAGGTAGCGCGTGGGGGGGCGGAAGACCGTCGTGAAGTAGTCGTGGTCGCCCATGACGAAGGCCCCTGGCAGGTTGAGGAAGGGCTCCAGGGCCCGCTCAAGGGGCTCGACGCCGGAGGCGAAGGACAGGTTGTCCCCGGTGTTGACCACGACGTCAGGACGGGTGCCCGCCAGTGAGCGGACCCAGGCCACACGGGCCTCGGTGTGGTCGGTCAGGTGCAGGTCACTGAGGTGGAGCAGGCGGATAGGCTCCTCGCCGGGGGCCAGGACCGGGACCTGGATGCGGCGCAGGACGTACCAGCGGGCCTCCAGCAGGCTGTAGCCCAGGGTGACCGCGCCCAGGCCGACGCCCAGCCCAATACCCCGAGCTGTGATACCTGCCACTCTGCTCAGGGTCCGGCCGGGGCGGCGAGCGCGGGGCGCGGCCCGGCGGTCACTGCCCACAGGCGTGCGCCCCGTACCAGTACCCGCCATCTCAGCTGTCCTCCTCGTTGCGCACGGCCGGGACGGTGCCGACGCCTGCCAGGCCCCCACCTCCTGAGGTGCCGCCTGCGGAGAGCTCGGTGGTGCCCGCCGAGACGCTGCCACTGTCCTGGCCTGACGGGGTGGCGCCACCGGTCGGCGTCGTGCCGGTGGGTGCACTGGTCGGTGCGCTGGTGGGCTGGGTGATGTCAGCGGACGGGGTGCTGGCCTGGAGCGTGGCCTCGAAGGTGCCGCTGGTAGGCGCCTCGGTGGCCACGGAGGTGGCGCCCCCGGTGGCGCTGCCCGGGGCCGAGGTGGTGGCCTCGCTACTGGCCTCGTGCGTGGTGCCCTGGTCGCTGGTGGAGCCGCTGCCCGCGGTGTTGGAGGCCCCGCCGGCGCCCAGGCCCACCTGGTTGAAGGCCTGGGCCGGCTGGCCGGCCAGGGCGCTGTCCATGTAGGTCTTCCACAGGGACGCCGGGGCGTCCGAGCCGTACATGGTGGAGTAGTAGTGTCCGCCAATGGTCTGGTGGGCCATGGTGTAGTAGCCGTCGGAGTGCCCCAGCCAGACGGCGGTGGAGAGCTGGGGGGTGAAGCCCACGAACCAGGCGTTGTCCATTTCCTCGGTAGTGCCGGTCTTGCCCGCGCCCTGGCGTCCGGCCAGGGCGGCGTTGGGGGCGGTCCCCTTGGAGGTCAGCACATTGGTCAGAGTGAGAGCCACCTGGTCGGCGGCGGTGGCCTCCAGGGCCTGGGAGCAGTCCGCGCTGGGCACCGCCATGTCGTTGCCGGAGGCGTCCTTAATGGAGTTAATGGCAATGGGCTTGCAGTAGACGCCGTGGCCGGCGAAGGTGGCGTAGGCGTTGGCCATGGCCATCGGGGTGACCTCCTGGGCGCCCAGGACGATCGAGGGACGGGCCTCCAGCTCGGATCCGTCGGTCTTGGTCACCCCCAGGGTGGCGGCCAGCTTGGAGACGTCGCAGATGTCCAGCTGGGCGAGCATCCTGACGTAGCCCACGTTAATGGACATGGCCGTGTTCTGGATGACGTTGTGGGTGCCGCCCTCGCTGCTGTTGGAGTTTCCCACCTTCCAGTTCTCACCCGCCAGCCGTGAGCCGCAGGCGGTGAACTGACTCATATTGAACACGGTGGGGTCGGTGTTCATGGAGGCGTAGCCCGACTTGTGCTGGGCGTACCACTCGGCGAGCACAAAGGGCTTGAAGGCGGAGCCGGGCTGGAACCCGTTGGACCTCAGGCCCCCGTGCTTGGCGTCGGCGGCGAAGGAGATCTGGGTGGCCGAGGGGTCGGACGCGGTGGAGTCGCCGAAGTTGGTGTTCTGCGCCATTGCCAGGATCTTGCCGGTGCCCGGTTCCACCGAGACCAGGGCGGCCTTGACGTCGGAGGGGTCGTTGGTGGGGACGTAGGCCTGGACGGCGGAGTTGGCGGCACCCTGCTTGCCCCGGTCCAGGGTGGTGGTGATCGACAGGCCGCCGCGCAGGAGGAGCTTGCGCCGCTCCGCCAGGGAGGCCCCGTAGAGGTCGGAGTTCTCGATCTCGCCGACCACGTAGTTGCAGAAGTAGGCCGCGTCCCCGGCGGTGCCGCAGCCGCCGACCTCGTTGGTCACGTGCAGCATGGAGTCAATGGTGGTGGCCACCCCGGCGTCGTGCTCCTCCTGGGTGATGAACTGCTCCTCCAGCATCTTCTCCAGCACCCAGTCCATACGCTTCTTGGCCTCCTCGGGGTGGGTGATGGGGTCGTAGGCGCTGGGGGCGTTGGTCAGGCCGGCCAGGAGGGCCGCCTCGGGGATCGTGAGCTCCTTGGCGGAGTGGGAGAAGTAGTGCTGCGCGGAGGCCTCCACGCCGTAGGTGGAGGGGCTGAAGGCCGCGATATTGAGGTAGCCCTCGAGGATCCTCTGCTTGGCGTCGGGGTACTTCTGCTCCAGGGTCAGCGCGTACTTGATCTCCCGGAGCTTGCGGGCCGTCGTCTTCTCCGTGGCCGCCTTCATGGCCTTCTTGTCGTTGGACTGGGTGGCCGCCTCCACCAGGACGTTGCGCACGTACTGCTGGGTGAGGGTCGAGGCCCCCTGGGTGGAGCCGTCGTTGCTGTTGGACACCAGGGCGCGCAGGATACCGGTGGGGTCAACGCCCTTGTGCTGGTAGAAGCGCTTGTCCTCGACCGCGACGATCGCGTGCTGCATATTGATGCTGATGTTGTCCAGGGAGACCACAATCCGGTTCTCCGCGTAGAACTGCGCGATCTCGGTGCCGTCAGAGGCCTTCATGACCGAGATCTGGGAGGGGGACAGGATGGTGAAGTCCTCGGGGAGCTCGTCGAAGAACTCCTTGGAGGCGTTGGTGATCGCCGAGGTCGCGCCGACGAAGGGAGCTGCGAAGCCCGCCGCCAGGATGCCGCCCCACCACGAGGGGGTAAACAAAAAAGGCTACGTACCTCTTAGTACGTAGCCTTTGTCTTTCGTAGCGAGAGGGGGACTTGAACCCCCGACCTTCGGATTATGAATCCGACGCTCTAACCAGCTGAGCTATCTCGCCGCCTTGTGCTGTCAAAAGCACTGCAAAGGTAGTATAAAGCTTTTATATATGCAAGAAGGCGAGCCCTGCTACAGAGCGATACTTCTTCGCCCTAAAAACGGAAGCCTAACGAAAGGCCCAGCTCTACGATCTCCGTGCGAAACTTCATCCCCGTAGCCTTGACCCTACGGGTAGCTGGATCGATGTCTAGCCGTATGTCGGAGGAGACACCTGGGAGCATATCGATAAGTCCCTGGCGAACTTGGTCTTCCGGAGCTGGTGTATTGCCTACTGCAGGGCGATATGTACCCTTGT
>ERZ772921.903-NODE-903-length-17915-cov-12.076092_pt1 | contig 17915 bp, 13 predicted proteins | sample MGYA00512117_ERZ772921 | MGnify/ENA primary metagenome ERZ772921 (study PRJEB29015, sample SAMEA2737944) | human oral metagenome | biome: human oral; feature: human-associated habitat; material: dental | place: China | collected 2150 ... | reverse complement strand
AAAAGGAAGGCGCCTCCCCTCTGTTCGTTCCGAGGGTGAAGCGCCTTCCTTCTTTATGGGGTGGCTCCGGGGGGTCAGATGCCCAACGTGCGACGAAGCTCGGCCACTTGGGTGTCCCACAGCTCGATCGCGTCCGCCTTTTCGTCCGGCGTAGCGAAGTCGGTTATCTCGAGCGCCGTGGCGCCGGTCAGCTCAATGTGGTGTATGATGAACTCGAAGTAGCTCGCCGCCTCCTCGTCGTCCACCCAATGGAAACGGATGCAGACCTCGGGCTCTAACTTGATGACGACCGCCTGCTCCTGCACTTTCCGCCAAGTGAAGGTGTAGGTCTGTGAATGGATATTGACGTCGTCAGCAAACCAGGACGAGAGTCCACGAGGAGTCGTCAGATGATTCCACAAGCTGTGGTTCGACACCTTGTCGAAGATGTACTCGATATGGAACTTTTCCTTTTGCATACACATAACCTTTTGTTTTTGTGGGCGCAATATACGACAAGGCCTGCATTCCGCCCCGGGCTGCCTTGCGGCCGCCTCCCCAAGTCCGACCGGCCGCGAGGCAGGACGGCCCACCCCCGGAGCGTCGGTTCACGCCCCCCTCGATCGTCGAAATCGGCCTACTTTTGCGCCGCTCGCCTCCACGGGGCGAGCCGTAACTATTGCTATTATGACTCCTATTCAATCAACGATCCTGCGCGCCGCACTGGCGGGGTGCCTGGCCTGGGGAATGGCTGCAGGCGCTAAGGCGCAGATAAGTCTGGGGGGCACACCTCCCAGCTTCCGCTATGAACAGACGCTGCGCAGTCGAGCCGCGGCCGAGAAGGTGGCCGTGAACTTCAGCATAGCCGACGAAAAGCTGGTCGGCAGCTGGCGCGAGAGCGAGGGATTGGCGCCGCGGTGCGTCTCCCGACTCATCGACGTCAAGATGAACCCCCAGAACGCCGGCGCATGGACCACCCTCCCCGACGGCCAGACCATCTGGCAGCTGGAGATCGAGGCCGAGGGCGCACAGGCCCTGATGCTCTATTACGCCGACTTCCTCATCCCCGAAGGTGGGCGCCTCTACCTATATAATCAGGACAAATCGGAGCTGTTGGGGGCCTATACCCACGCCACCAACCCCGACGGTGGACGCTTCGCCACGGGTTTCATCTCGGGCGATGCCATCACGCTGGAATACGCTCCGGGCCCGGACGGCCGTCAGCCACGACTGGAGATCGAGGCCGTGGGGTATGGCTACAACCTGCCCGAGGGCGACCGTACGTGGCGACAAGGGGCACAGCTCCGACGGACAGCGGCCTCGTGCGAGGTGAACGTGAACTGCTCCGAGGGCGACTCCTGGCAAAACGAGAAGCGGGGCGTCTGCCACATGCTCCAGCGGATCAATGACCGCGGCTACGTCTGCACCGGCGCCCTGCTGAACAATACGGCTCAGGACCTGAAACCCTACATCCTCACCGCCACCCATTGCGGACAAGATGCCACCGGCGTCAAGGCTACCGACGAGGAGCTGCGCCAGTGGCAGTTCATCTTCCATAAGGAGTACAGCACCTGCCGCAGCGACGGGCAAACGACGCCCACGCGCAGCATGGTGGGCTGCACCCGCCTGGCCTCCACGCCTACCCACGGCGGATCGGACGGACTCTTGCTGTTGCTCCGGCAGAGCATCCCGGAGGATTACAACGTCTACTATAACGGCTGGGATCGCAGCGAGCAGGCCTCGGCCTGGGGCATCTCGCTCCATCACCCGCAGGGCGACTACATGAAGATCTCGACCTATACCCGCCCCCTGACCTCGGCTACGTTCTATGGCGAGGGTAGCCTGGAAGGTGCGCCGAATGCCCACTGGAATGCCGTCTTTGCCCAGACCGACAATGGCCACGGAGTGACCGAGGTGGGTTCGTCGGGTGCACCGCTCTTCAACAGCAGCCACCGCATCGTGGGTTCGCTGACGGGTGGCACGTCGGCGTGCACAAAGCCTGAGGGCGACAACCTCTATGGCAAGCTCAGCTATCACTGGAACAAACAGGCGGGCACAGACACGCATTTCGATCGTTTCCTCGACCCTACGAACAGCGGCGTGGAGGTGCTCGATGGACGTTATCACCGCAGCGCCAGTGCTCCGAGCGGATTGAAGGCCGTCATGGATAACGGACGCGTACGCCTGACGTGGACAGCCCCGACTTCGGGCGCTCCCCGTACCTACTACATCTATCGCAACCAAACGAAGATCGGCGAGTCGACCACGACCTCCTACATCGATGCGACACCGGGACAGGGGACGCTCGCCTACGCCGTGACCGCCGTCTATGCGTCCGGCAACGAGTCGAACGGCAGCACGACCCTCCTCGAACAGGTCGCCCTCAAGGCACCGACGAACGTGAAGGTAACACGCACCACCAATGGCCGGGCGGCCATCCTCTGGGAGGCTCCCGTGTACGAGCAATCCATCTACTGGGGCGGCTCGCGGGCACACTATCAGGTGAACGTGAACAATACGGGCGAGGCGCGTCCGTTCTATTTCGGCCAACGCTGGGAGCCTACGGACATTGCGCCCCTGAACCTCCGCACCATCACCGCCGTACGCTTCTCCCCCACACGCGGCAATACGTATGAAGTCTACATCTCACAAGGTCGCCGTGTCTACCGACAGGCCATCACGCAGGCCTTCACCTACGGCGTGACAAACACCGTGACGCTCACCACGCCTTTCACCATCGACGGTGCCGAAGCGCTCACGGTCGCCATCTATGTGGCCCACCTCACGGCCGACGCCACCAACTTCCCCGCCGTCTGTGACGAGGGCCCCGCCATCGATGGCAAGGGCGACCTCTACTCCTTCGACGGCCACGCTTGGGAACGTCTGCACACAGGCAAGGACGCGGCGAAATTCAACTACAACTTCTTCCTCTCCGCCGTGGTCAGCTCGCGCAGGGGAGTGCAGGAAGAATGCGGCACGAATGCAGACTGTCGTCGGGCACAAGTGCTTCCCCCGTCTGATGTTACGCCTCGCCTGCGCAGTGCACGGGTGGAGGACGTCAGCGAACGTGCAGCGCTGCGCAGCATGCAGCCCTATGCCTTCCCCGAGGTGACGGGTTACACCATCTATCGCGATCGCGCCAAGCTGGCTACCGTCGGCACCACACCGACGCGCTACACCGATCCCTCAACGCTGACGCGGACGGTGAACTATCAGGTGGCAGCTGTCTATGGTCGCAGTGAGAGCGAACCGAGCGCGGTCGTGTCCTTCACCCCGACGGCCAACGCCGAGGTGGATGCCGCTGAACCGGCCATCTACCCGAATCCCTTCGGCGATCACCTCACCCTCAGCGCCTCCGACCGCATCACTCAGATAGAGATCTTCGGCGCGGACGGCAGACTCCTCCTGAAGCAGGATCGCCCGGGCACGACGGTCGACACGCACACACTCCCCACGGGTGCCTGCCTGATTCGCCTCACGCTGAACGATAACTCGCAACGCACGCTCCGTGGCCTCAAGCATTGACGTGACGCTCACCCCCGACGCCGACGAGTCGCTGCGCCGCTTCGTCCATTCGCTGCCCGAGAGCTTCGAGCAGGGCGGCCGGGTGATCTATCGCCAGCGCAACGAGATCCGTGTGTTTGACCTCCCGGACGGCCGCCAGATCAACGTGAAGCGTTACCGTGTGCCGCCCCTCCCCTTACGTTTCGTCTACACGCTCTTCCGTGCCCCCAAGGCTCGACGCGCCTACGACTATGCGCTGCGCCTACGTCAGGCGGGCATCGAGACGCCCACACCGCTGGCCTGCCTCATCGAACGGCAGGGCGGACTGCTCCGCCGCAGCTACTTCGTCAGCGAGCAAGTGCCCCACGACCGCAACTTCTACGAGTTCGGGCGCGGCGGCATTGACGGTCGGGAGGACATCCTCCGCGCCTTCGCCCGCTTCACAGCGCGGGTGCACGAAGCGGGCTTCCTGCACGCCGACTATTCGCCCGGCAACATCCTCTTCCGGAAGGGCGCCCAAGGCATAGACTTCTGTTTAGTCGACATCAACCGCATGCACTTTGGCCCCGTATCGGTGCGCAGTGGCTGCGAGAACTTCGCCCGACTGTGGGGCGGAGATGGGATGTTCTTCCTGTTGGCCAAAGTGTATGCCGAGGCACGCGGAGCAGACGAGGTGCAATGCACGGCGTGGATACTCTCGGCCCGACGGGCCTTCTGGCGACGCTTCGCCCGTAAGCGTCCGCTGCCTATCGCCCTGGATGATGTGGCGGCGGAGGGCCACCGGAAGAAGTTGTCCGTGATCCTTTCCACCTACAACCAGCCCGAATGGCTCGAGAAAGTGCTTTGGGGTTACGAGGCGCAGACGGATCGGCGCTTCGAGGTGGTGATCGCCGACGACGGGTCGGACGACCGCACCCGAAGCCTGATCGAACGCATGCAGGGCGAGGTAACCTTCCCCATCCGCCACGTCTGGCACCCGGACAACGGCTTCCGCAAATGCGAGATCCTGAACCGAGCCATCGCAGAGGCCACGACGGGCTACCTGCTTTTCAGCGACGGCGACTGCATCCCGCGCTGCGACTTCGTGGCCGTGCACCTCGCACGCCGTGCACCAGGACGCTTCCTCAGTGGCGGCTACCACAAGCTGCCGATGGCGACGTCGAAGGCTATTACCCGAGACGACATCCTCAGCGGCCGGTGCTTCCGCAGCCCGTGGCTCAAGTCGCACGGCATGCCGCGGTCGTTCAAGAACAACAAGCTCACCGCCTTCGGCCTCAAGGAGCGTCTGCTGAACACCTTCACCCCCACGCGCCCGACATGGAACGGGCACAACGCCTCGGGCTGGCTCCTCGACATCTTGGCTGCAAACGGCTTCGACGAACGCATGGCCTATGGCGGCGAGGACCGCGAGCTGGGCGAACGCCTCGAGAACGCAGGTATCCGTGGCCGACAGATCCGCTACTCCGCCATCTGCCTCCACCTCGACCATTCGCGCGGCTACGTCACACCCGACGCTCTCCGCTTCAACCGTGCCCTGCGCCGCGAAACACGCACCCATCGCCTGACCCGCACACCCTTCGGCATCGTCAAGGAGGAGCAGCCGAAACAGCAGCCAGAAGTATGAAGGAGGCACGTGTGCACAACTATCGGAAGGGGTACGAGAACGTCGGCGACACTGTCGCCGAGGCCACCATGGGGTGTGGTGACGCCGGCGACACTGTCGCCAGGGCTATCATGGGGTGTGGTAACGCCGGCGACACTGTCGCCAGGGCTACCATGGGGTGTGATAACGTCGGCGACACTGTCGCCAGGGCCACCATGGGGTGTGGTAACGCCGGCGACACTGTCGCCAGGGCCACCATGAGGTGTGATAACGCCGGCGACACTGTCGCCAAGGCTACCATGGGGTGTGATAACGTCGGCGACACTGTCGCCAGGGCTACCATGGGGTGTGATAACGCCGGCGACACTGTCGCCAGGGCTATCATGGGGTGTGGTAACGCCGGCAGACATTCTGCCGAGGCTACCATGGGGTGTGGTAACGCCGGCAGACATTCTGCCGAGGCTATCATGGGGTGTGATGACGCCGGCAGACATTCTGCCGAGGCTACCATGGGGTGTGGTGACGCCGGCAGACATTCTGCCGAGGCTTCAAGTTACATGGAGCACTCTCTTCGTCAAACAACCGGCGGACAGATGGGCCGCCCCGACATAGAACAATTCTCTACTTACAACCCGGCCAAAGGCCGATAACGATTCTGATAATATGATCCTATTCAACGAATTCAAGCGCGAATACGAGGCTATCCGCACCGAGATCGACGCGGCCCTGCGCCGTGTGCTCGACTCCGGCTGGTACATCCTCGGGAAAGAAGGCGAGGCCTTCGAACGTGAGTTTGCCGACTACCTCGGCGTCCGCCATTGTGTGGGCGTCGCCAACGGTACCGAGGCCATCGCTCTGGCCTTGCGCGGCATGGATATTGGCCCCGGCGACGAGGTGATCACCACCGACATGACCGCCTTCGCCACCGTCACCGGCATCGTACAAGCCGGCGCTACCCCCGTCGTCGTCGATATCCGTCCGGAGGATGGCCTCATGGACGAACGCCTCATCGAGGCACAGATCACTCCACGCACTAAGTGCATTGTCCCCGTCCACCTCTACGGGCAGAGCTGCGACATGGACGCCATCCTCCGTATCGCGCAGGCGCACGGCCTGAAGGTGATGGAGGACTGTGCACAAGCGGCAGGCACGACCTATCGCGACCGTAAGGCGGGAGGCTGGGGCGACTGCGCCGCCTACTCCTTTTACCCCACCAAGAACCTCGGCGCCTATGGCGACGGCGGCGCGATCACAACCAACGACGACGCCACGGCCGAACGCCTCCGCTCGCTGCGTAACTACGGGCAGACGGTGCGCTATCATCACGACTACGAAGGCATCAACAGCCGACTGGACGAGATGCAGGCGGCCATCCTGCGCGTCAAACTGCGCCACCTCGACGCTTGGAACGTCCGTAGGCGCACCATCGCAGCACGCTACCGCGCTGGACTGACGACTGTGGAATGCCTGACGGAACATGCGTACGGTCTGCCAAACTACCACCTCTTCGTCGTCCGAGCTAAGAACCGCGACGCACTCTCCGAGCGACTGGCACGAGAGGGTGTTGGCACACTCATCCACTACCCCGTTCCCATCCGTCGACAACGTGCCTACTACGGCCCATGCAAGGACGTGCCACGAACCCCGACAGACGACTTCGCCGACGCGATCCTCAGCCTACCGATGTATCCTACCCTCACCGACGAGGAGGTGGACACTGTGATTCGCGCCGTCAATCAGGCATAAATTCATCCCTAACCCTATACTGAAATGAAAAGAGTAATTGCAACCAACCAAGCGCCCGCGGCCATTGGGCCCTACAGTCAGGCTGTAGAGGCGGGCAACCTGCTGTTTGTGTCCGGTCAGCTGGGCCTCGACCCGGCTACGGGCGACTTTGTACCGGGCGGTGTCCGCGAACAGGCCGAACAGGCCTTCCGTAACCTCCGCGCCATCCTCACCGAAGCCGGATACACGCTGGCCGACGTGGTGAAGGCCACCGTCTTTCTGGTCGACATGAACGACTTTGCCGTTGTCAACGAGGTCTACGCCGCGCAGTTTGCCGGCATGGACTGTCCCGCACGGTCGGCCATCGACGTGTGCAAGTTGCCGAAGGGCGGTCTCGTGGAGATCGAGGTCATTGCCGCGCACTGATCCCGCTCTCGCTGCGTCCGACAGCACAGAAGAAGGGGGTATGTCCATTCATTTGGACATACCCCCTTTCGCGTCTGTAGACTGAGGCCGAAACGGTCAGAACTCCAGCTCCAGCCCGATCATCAACTCTTCGGGAGCAAAGCGTATACCGAAGCCATCGTGCCCGAGGCCTGGCTCTTCGCCGGAGAAGTAGCCACTGCGGTAGCCGAGAAAACCGAAGCGAAGGCAGAGGCACAGCCCCTCGGTCAGATCGACACAGCCACCGGGGCGGATACCGACCTCAAAGCCGTTGCGACGCTCCACCGATCCGCCCTTGCGCTCCTCGGCAAAGTTGACTCCCGCGCCGCCATCCATGAACAGGTTGAAAGGCCCCCGATGCATGTAGTAGCAGCGCACGAAAGGGGAGATCTTGAAGGCATTCTCTACGCTGCGAGCAGGGCCTTCGCCTGCCGACCCGTGCTCATAGCCGATAAGGAGGCCTGTGCCCCAGGTGTCGTTGAAGAGATAGCCGATCTCGGGACTAAAGTCGAAGGTGGTCGTTCGCTCCTTCGTGTTACGCCAATAGGTCAGTGCACCACCGGCAAAAATCCGCCCTTCGTGGTCGTGATCATGCGCCTCTGTGGGGCGCCCAAGCTGCGCGTGCGCCACCGAAGGGGTGACGAGGGCCAGTAGGACAAGCAGCCCTACGAGGCACGTCGGCCGACGGCCGAGACGAGTAGTAGTTTTCGTTCTTTTCATCATGTGTGTAGTATAAAATGGGTTTGAAATCTTCGGATGAATCAAAGGGAGGCTATCGGGAGCCGATCTAATCACAGACAATTCGCCATCACAACGTCTTGCCCTCGCTCAGCTGGATGGCCTTCTCGTGTTCGCCCACGATCCAGACGATGTCGCCCGGCTCGAAGACGGTGGAGGGCGGCGGATTCTTGAGCGACGTGTCGCCGCGCTCGATACCGATCACGAGGCACTGCGATTTGTCGCGGATGCCGGACTCACGGATCGAGCGGCCCACCAGTCGCGAGCCCTCCACGACGATGAACTGCTCGATGTTCATCTCCTTCCGCTTCTGTTTACGGCGTGCTTCGGCGGCCTTGTTGTAGCGGTCGGTCACGTATTGTAGGAAGCGCTGGATGTCGGCATCGGAACCGACCACGACTACCTTGTCCGACGGGTAGAGGCGCTCTTCACCGCCGGGGATATTGATCCGCCGACCGCCGCGAATGATGGTCACCACGTTCACGTTGCACTTGCGACGGAAGTCCAGCTCTTTCAGCGTCAGGCCTACGCTGGGCGAATCGGGGCGGATCTCAATATCCGTCAGGTGGAGGTCGCGCTCCAGGAGGTGGTTGGCAAAGTCGCGCCGCACGGGTGCACGCCGATCCTTCTCGGCCTCACGCGCCGAGAGGTTGCTGACGAAATGTTGCTCGATGAGGATCGACCGCGCCTGGACTCCCTTCGAGAACAGGATGACGAGCACAACACCCACCGTGATCGCGGCCTCCCACAGCGGATTGGTGTGCAGCAGCATGGCCGTAGGCACCTGCACCAAGGCCAGCGCCAGGACGATGCGCAGCGCAATGAGCGAAACGAGCGGGCCGCGGTTGTATTTGTTGTCGCTCCAGAGCCGCTGGAAGGCCTCGGAGCGATTCTTCTTCATCATAATGGCCCGCAGCAGCGGCGCCATGAGCAGGAGCAGCGCCACAAGCGATACCAGTCGGCCGTTGAGCCCCGGGAGCAGGCGGCAGATGAGCGGCACAGCGAATTGCAACCAGACGAAGAGCAGCACAAGCGTCACGGCCAAGTAAACGCCCACAAACCGACTGACGGCGCGCAGGAACTGTCGCCATTCGCTCTGCTGGCGGATGGTGTTCGAGCCCGATGCGTAGCGGTCCAAGAAGCGGATCCAGCTGGCGGGCAGGCCGCGCTCCAGGCGGGCATAAGCCGGATCGGCCAGGCGGATCATGTAAGGCGTGAAGAAGGTGGTGACCACGGAAACGGCCACGATGATGGGGTACATATAGGGCTGCATCACCTTCAGCGCTATGCCTTGCGAGGCGAGGATGAAGGCGAACTCACCGATCTGCGTCAACGAGAAGCCGCTCTGGATGGCCGTCTTCAGCGGTCGGCCCGAGAGCAGCACGCCGCATGTGCCGAACAGTAGCTGCCCGACCATGACGACCGCCGTGAGGATGGCCACGTACCACTTATATTCCCACAACACCTCGAGGTCGATCAGCATGCCCACGGAGACGAAGAAGATGGCCCCGAAGAGGTCTTTCACCGGTTTGACCAGCCCCTCGATATGCTCCGCCTCGACCGTTTCGGCCAGGATGGCACCCATCATGAACGCGCCCAGGGCCGACGAGAAGCCCATCGCGTTGGCGATATACACCAGCCCGAAGCAAAGCCCGATGCTGACGATGAGCAGCATTTCGTCGGTCAGGTATTTCCGTATCGCCCGGAGGATCGTGGGGATGAAATAGATGCCAAACACGAAGCAGCCCACCAGGAAAAGCACCAGTCGGCCGATGTTCATCAGCAGCTCCTCGCCCTCGAACGAGCGGCTGACGGCCAGCGTGGAGAGCAACACGAGCATAAGCACGGCGAAGATGTCCTCCACGATGAGGATACCGAAGACGACGCCCGTAAACTGCCGGTTGCGCAGCCCCATCTCGTCGAAGGCTTTGAAGATGATCGTCGTGGACGACATGGACAGCATGGCGCCGAGGAAGATGCAGTTCATCCGATCCAGCCCGAGGGCCGAACCGACCATGTAGCCGACGAACATCATGCCGATCAACACCGTGGCGGCGCCCACCGTGGCCGTGCCCCCGACTTTCATCAGCTTCTTGACGCTGAAGTCGAGCCCGAGGTTGAAGAGCAGGAAGATGACGCCGATCTCGCCCCATGTGTCGATGCTTGACACTTCGCGTACCGTCGGCAGCACCTTGACGGCTGGCCCCGCCAGCACGCCCGCCAACAGGTAGCCCAATACGAGCGGCTGTTTGAGCCATTTGAAAAGCAGGGTGGTCAGGCCCGCAGCAATGAGAATAACGACCAAATCGACAATAAGCGCAGGTAAATGCATAGGGTTCGGAGTCAAATTCTAATGTACGGGCGCAAAGTTAGGGCGCATTGGGGGTGCGAGCGGTGTCTTTAGGTGTGTTTTTGGGTCTGTTCACGGCCAAAAACGGCGTCTGCGGTCCATTTTTCGGGCTGTTTAGGGCCAAAATCCGGTCTGTGGGGGTGTTTTCTCTTTACCGTACATCCAACCTGTCTCTCTCCTCATCTCTCATACACTAAGCAATACACTAACTATCTACCATCTCATTCACACCTCCACCTCGCGAATCTATACCCTGTATCACATCCTACCTCTCCGCTTTATTCAAAACAGCCAGCCACCTACTGAGGCGCACCTCCGATCTCATTCAAAAGCACAAACCTGTTTATGAATCACACATCGCGCCCAGATCAATACAATTATTTACCTACATTTTACCATCTTGATCGCAATCAAAAGCTATTTCGAGCTACATGATTATACTTTTGAGCATATTCAAAAGCGCTTTTGTGTTACAGGTTGAGCATATTGATCGCGATCAACGAAACAACTGAATAAAAAATAAGGACTACCGCTCTGAAGCGATAGCCCTAAAATGATTCTTGTATAGAATTCGGATCATTGTCTACGCTCATCTAAACTCAAATGTTTGCAGGATGCGCTCACCCGCGTCAGCTTGATCGCCTTCGTTTCCAGACTCACGACTGAACGCAAGCAGGTAAGCCTTTCCGTTGATAACCCACACGTAAAGCTCGTTCGTCGTCACCACATCCAATGCAGGGCGCTGCGTATAGATCAGCCGACGGCCCTCGTGACCAGCTCGGACGACGCGCTCGTTCGCCGTCACCTGACCTTGCAGGAGTTTGATCGCCTCCTTGACGTAGCTATCGGCGTCGTATTTCCCATTGGGCAATACCTCCACGACGAGCGACACGTTTTCGCGAAAATGATCACCGTCGCTCTCCGCCGGGGCATAGAGATAAAAGACGGCACTCTCGCTCTCGGGCTGCAGCGTCCAGTCCCTCGGGTATCGGATGCGGCAACCGGCACGATCGACAGCAAGCCAACCAGCTGAGTCAGCATACTGCCGCGCAGCCTCACGGGCCGCCTGATCCTCTTTATCTATCCGCGCCTGTCCGCCGCATGCAGACAAGCAGATGGCCAGAACAGCCACATTCAGTATCGGGGCTAACACCCGGAATTTGGGCGCAAACCCATCTGGAAATGTGGCTGAGAGGCCGTTTTTAGGTGTGAACAGACCGAGCAACACGCCCGGGACGCCGTTTTGGGGTGTGAACCGACCGAGCAACGGGGATGAATGGCCGTTTTTGGGCGTGAATCGAGCAAGCAATGCGGCCGAGAGGCCGTTTCGGGGCGTGAACCGAGGCAGAAATGGCTTGGGGAGCGGGTTCTTAGACATCATCATAGAAAAGTAGAGGGGGGGGGTAAAAATGGGCGAGGCGGCCGGGCCCTTCACGGGTGCGCACCGCCTCTAATCTTTTCGAAAACGAGATCGGCCGAGGCCGTCTCTAATGAATTGCTTCTTCTATCGCACGAGACTCGTGAAGGCTGCGTCCTTGGCGTACTTAGCGAACTCCAGGTCGTTAGCGGCCTCACGGGCCAGGGATTTTTTCTTGCTGATGGCCGCCTTGAGGTGGCTGATGACGCCGGCTGCGTCGTTCGTGCGGGCGGAGACGATGGCCTTGAGATAGTCCGTCGTAGCGTCCGGACGGGTCACGGCGTTGAGGGTCTGCGAGGCCTTGCTGTAGTCCTTGGTGAGGATCTGGGCCAGGGCGGCGTTGTTCGTCTTCGCAGCGCCAAACGAGCTGACGGCCTTGGCGTAGTCGCCCTGCTCGAGGTAGAGCATGCCGAGGGCCTCGCCAAGCTCGGCCACGTCGGAGGCGCCGCCGATGAGCTGCTGCGCCTTGTCACGCTCGCCACGGGTGAGGGCCAGGAGGCCGAGGTTGATGTTGGCGGCGCTATTTTGCTGCACGCTGTTGGACTTGTTGAAGAGTTCCTCGGCCTTGCGGAGGTCGCCGGCGTAGTAGCGCTGCATACCGATGTTGTTCCAGGTGCGGCAGTCGTTGGGGAAGAGCTCGGAGGCCTTGGTGTAGATCGCCTCGCGGTCCACGTCGTTCGTGGCCAGGGTGGCGGCGTAGAGCAGCTCCTCGACGTTGAGCGCTTTGGGGTTCGACTGAGCCAGGCGGCTGATCTCCTCGTCCGATTTGCCGATGATTTCGATGTTGGCCGTCAGGCGTGAGCGGCGCAGCTTGGGCAGGATCTCGTCAGCCAAAGAGCGGAAGACGGTGGAGATGTTCTTGATCTCACGCTCGCGCTGCTCGGGGTCGGAATACATGGAGAGGACGCGCAGGACGAGGTCTTTGTCCTGCAAGTTCGACTTCGAGACGAGCTCCTTGAAGCCCTCCCAGTCCTGAGCCGTATAGTGTGCGCCGACGGGGACGTCGATTTTGCGCTTGTTCAGTTCGCCCTTCAGGTAGCGGGTGGTGTTGGCTTCGCGACGCTCAGCCAGCGACTCGTTGAGCGTGAGCCCGCCGTCGGGTGAGGCGTAGGCAGAGACTTCGACGGAGACGTTTTGGTTAGCGGCATCGTTGGCTTTCTTCACGCGATCCTTCCAGTCCTTCAGTTCGCCCTTGCTCAACTCATTGGAGCGGAGCTCGGCCTGCTGGATGAGGAAGAGGATGTTGGCGTCGTATGCCTCCTTGATGATGCGCTGGAACTTGTCAGCGCCCACTGCGGGGTTGGCCGTGGCGGCGTTAGCCAGTGCGGAGGTGGCGATGACGCCGTCGGCTATTTTGATGTCGGGCAGTCGTGACGACTTGTTGCCGATCTTCACGTCGAAGGTCAGGTAAAGCTCCGATCGCTTCATCTCGGGTTTATACTTGAAGGACGACTTCATGGTGACGTTGCCACCCGTTGCGTAAGCGACCACTTGGTTGTTGGCGCGCACCTTTTCGCCTTGGAAGGTGTAGGCCGTGCCCCACGTTTCGCCACCGGGATAGCGGAGCACAGGCGTGATGGTCAGCGTAGCGTTTTTCTTGAACCACTTGGCGGGATAAGCGATACTAATCGTGACGGGTACCTGTCCGCCGACGACCTCTAAGGGCTGCGGATCGGCCTGGATATACTGCGCCGAAAGCGGCTTGAGCTTCCCCGAGCAGGAAGCGAGTGCCATGAGAATGGCGGCCATTACAAGGAATGGCAAGAAGTTCTTTTTGCTCATGATTTTCTCTGTGAGTGTGTGATTGATGTGTGTATTGTTATTGTGTATCTCTCTTATGAGTGTCCCTTCCCCCTGATTTTGGGAGCGCAAAGCTAAGTGAATAACTAAATTCTAATAACGGAAGTTGGATGGGCGCAGGCAGCTGTGCGACGGTCGGCCGAGAGGCTGGAAAGCTCCGCGGCGACCTTGCGCCCATCAGGCTCCTCGCAGGGCCTCAACGGATCGAAACTGAAAGGCGGCCTTTGCTGTCGGTTTGTTACCGCACGAAATGCTGTTTAGACGAGATCGTAAGCTCGTTAAAAAATCCGCAGATCAGGCTTGTTTTATTCATGGCAAAGTCTTTTCCTTTGCCCCATCCTCAATCAAATAATAATGGAACAAAAAACTATCGTAACAGGAGTGATCGGAGCTGACGCGCATGCTGTCGGCAATAAGATCATCGCCTTTGCGCTCCAGCAGGCCGGCTTCAAGGTCGTCAACCTGGGCGTGATGGTGGCACAGGAAGAGTATATCGAAGCCGCGTTGGAGACTAACGCAGACGCCATCCTCGTTTCGTCGCTCTATGGGCACGGCGAGATCGACTGCAACGGGCTGCGCGAGAAGTGTGACGAGGCCGGTCTGAAAGACATCCCCCTCTTTGCTGGCGGCAACCTCGTGGTGGGTAAGCAGAACTTTGAAGACGTTGAGAAGCGCTTCATGGCGATGGGCTTCAATAAGGTTTACCCCCCGGGCACAGCCATCGAGACGACGATCCAAGACCTGCAAGCACTCCTCGAAGCACGCGAAGCCGCTGCGGCCGCTCAATAAGCATTCTTCCCCCACACACTCTCACATTCAACGATGAAATACCTAACTGTCGATTTCGGGTCTACGTACACGAAATTGAGCGCCATCGACGCTGATCGCGGTTGTGTGGTGGCCACTGCTGCGGCCTTCACCACGATCGACACGGACGTGCGTGTGGGCTTCCGCAACGCACTGGCGCAGCTGGAGGAATCGCTCGGCGAACCGTTTGCGTACGACGAGCTACTCTGCTGCAGTAGTGCTGCGGGCGGGCTGAAGATGGTCGCATTAGGGCTGGTGCCCGAGCTGACATCCAAGGCGGCCCGTCTGGCAGCCTCCAGCGCTGGCGCCAAGGTGGTCAAGACGTACGCTTTCGAAATATCGAAGCAGGAACAAGACGAGATTTACCGCATCGACCCCGACTTAGTGCTGCTCTGCGGCGGTACGGACGGCGGCAACAAGGAGGTGATCGTGGCCAATGCCCGACGCCTCTGCGCCATCGATCGCAACTTCTCCGTCATCGTGGCTGGCAACAAGTCGGCCTCGTACGAGCTGGAGGAGGTCTTCGCCGCGTCGAACAAGAACTATGTGATCACGGACAATGTGATGCCGGAGTTTAACCGGCTCAACATTGCGCCAGCGAAAGAGAAGATCAAGGAACTCTTCATCAGTCGCATCATCGAGGCCAAGGGGCTGACGCGTGTGCAGGAGATGACGCCGCACCGCATCATCCCTACGCCACTGGCGGTGATGAACGGCTGCGAACTCTTCAGCAAAGGCACGCGCAAGGAGGCCGGTGTGGGCGATCTGCTGGCTATCGACATTGGCGGCGCCACGACGGACGTCTACTCGATGACGGACGGTAAGCCGACGATCGACGGCGCAGTGACGAAGGGTCTGCCAGAGCCGTATGCCAAGCGTACGGTGGAGGGCGATCTGGGCATGCGTTACAGTCTGTCGTCGCTGGCCGACGAGCTGGATCTCGACGCGGTGGCCGATGCCGCCGCTGCCAGTCGTAACCAGGTGGAAGCGTGGGTGCACCGCTGCACGGAGCATCCGGACACCTTGGCCGAGTCGGGCAGCGTGGAGCAACGCATCGAGGAGGAGCTGGCACGCGGTGCCATACGCCTCGCGGTGGAGCGCCATTGCGGCGTCTACCAGACGGTCTACACGCCTTGTGGACAGTTGTTCGCGCTGACGGGAAAAGACCTCGCCGATGTGGCTTACGTGGTCGGCATTGGCGGCGCCATCATCCACAGCGAGCACCCGGATTACATCCTCGAGGGTTCGAAGGCCGACGCGAGCGACTTCACCTACGCCAAGCCGCAGCACCCGTCCTATAAGTTAGATCGGCGCTACATCTTCGCCTCGATGGGGCTGCTGAGCGCCGTCAATCCGGAGCTGGCGTTGCGCATTATGAAAGAAGAGATAACCTAACGGCCTGTCGGCCGCAGGTAGTTATGCGCCCATTCGGGCGCGGTAGTCAGGGGGCTTTGCCCCCGGTAGTTACGGCCTAAAGGCCGGGTAGTCAGAAGTAGATTCTACCCTCTACCTACTGCGCCGTAGATGCATAACGTACCCGGCCAATTTGGCCAGCGTCCCTGACGTCCCCTGCCGGGGCAGGGAAGTTTGGCCGGGTACCCAGAAAACTTGGCCGGCGTCCCTGACGCCTTGATCTTCTTTTGCCTTCTTTTCTTCCCTTGATGGAAGAAAAGAAGGTGGGGGTAAAGGGGCAAAGCCCCTGTTCTTCTCCTTTTCTTGTCTTGACACAAGAAAAGGAGCAAAAGAAAGTCAAGGCGGCTGCGGCCGCCAGCGAAGTTTGGCCAGGTACCCGGAAAACTTGGTCGGATATAAACTGGGGCGTATGTAATACACCCCGAAAGCGGTTAAAGACCGCATCATCAAAATAGAAACAGCAAAAACAGAGAGATAAGACACATGGAAATCAGCAATCAGAAGATTTCAGAAGACGCCTTCTTCGCCGAGCGCAAGGAGGTGCTTGGACAATGGCACACGGGGCGAGACATCGATTTCGACGAGGCCGTGGCCTATCAAAAATCCATCCCCGCAGAGAAGCGTTTCGGCGCTAAGCTGCAAAAGGCTACCGAGGAACGCCGGACTCTGATCCAGCCGCGTGCCGGTGTGGCCCTGCCGGAGGAGCACAAGAAGCTGCTCCAATTCCTCGAGACCGAGGGCGAGGCTGACCTGCTGCCTACGACGGTGGACAGCTACACCCGTCTGAACCGCTACCACGAGGCCGAGACGGGTATCGAAAAGAGTAAAGAGACGAACCGCTCGATGCTGAACGGCTTCCCGATCGTGAACTATGGCAAGACGATCTGCCGCGACGTGACTTCGGCGCTCAAGAGCCCCGTGCAGGTGCGCCACGGTACGCCTGACGCGCGCCTGCTGACGGAGATCTCCATCGCCGGCGGCTTCACCTCGTATGAGGGCGGCGGCATCTCGTACAACATCCCCTACTCCAAGAGCCATTCGATCGAAAAGACCATCGCGCACTGGCAGTACGCCGACCGCTTGGTGGGCCTCTACGAAGAGGCGGGCGTGTCGATCAACCGTGAGCCGTTCGGGCCGCTGACGGGCACCCTGATCCCGCCTTGTATCTCGAACTCGGTGGCCGTCCTCGAGACACTCCTCGCCGCTGCGCAGGGCGTGAAGGACATCACCGTGGGATACGGCCAGTGTGGCAACCTGATTCAGGACGTGGCCGCGCTGCATACTCTAAACGTACTCACGCGTGCTTACCTGGATAAGTACGGCTATCAGGACGTGCGCGTGACGACCGTCTTCCACCAGTGGATGGGCGGATTCCCGCAAGACGAGGCCAAGGCCTTCGGCGTGATCTCGTGGGGTGCGGCCGCCGCAGCGTTGGCCAAGGCCACGAAGGTGATCGTCAAGACGCCGCACGAGGCGATGGGTGTGCCCACGAAGGAGGCCAACGCCGCCGGGCTCCGCGCCACGAAGCAGGTGACCTCCATGCTGCGCGACCAGGACTTCCGCACCGTACCCGCCGTATTAGAGGAGAGCGAGATCATCTCGGCCGAAATGCACTGCATCCTGGGCAAGGTCGAGGAGTTGGGCCGCGGCGACTATGCCGTGGGCACGGTGGCCGCCTTCGAGGCCGGTGTGCTCGACATCCCCTTCGCCCCCAGCCGCTACAACGCGGGTAAGGCCATGCCGGCGCGCGACAATGTGGGCGCCGTCCGCCTGCTCGACATGGGCGCGCTGCCGCTCTCGAAAGACATCGTGGACTTCCACCGCCGCAAGCTCGAGGAGCGCGCCGCGTTTGAGAACCGCCCCGTGAGCTTCCAAATGGTCATCGACGACGTCTACGCCATCGGCAAGGGCTTCCTGGTCGGACGCCCGCGCGGAGCGAATAGCGAACACTAAAGACGACTGCCTTCCGAGGGGCTTGGTTTGGATCAAACCCAATGGTTTGAAGCAAAACCTGACCCCGATTGGGGTCAAACCAATGGTTTGAAGCAAAACCCGACCCCGATTCGGGTCAAACCAATGGTTTGAAGCAAAACCCGACCCCGATTCGGGCCAAACCAATGGTTTGAAGCAAAACC
>ERZ772921.902-NODE-902-length-17926-cov-3.250070_pt1 | contig 17926 bp, 16 predicted proteins | sample MGYA00512117_ERZ772921 | MGnify/ENA primary metagenome ERZ772921 (study PRJEB29015, sample SAMEA2737944) | human oral metagenome | biome: human oral; feature: human-associated habitat; material: dental | place: China | collected 2150 ... | reverse complement strand
GGGGTCTGAGAGGCTTTCCACGGAGAAGGGAGAGCTCATGCTGAGCCGCTTAAAACAGAGCCACAGGGGGGGAAGAGGGACAAAGCACTGAGAGCGGGAACACGCTCGGCGCTTGGGAGTATGAGTCTTCGGACTTCTTGTGAAAGGATAGGGAAATACCATGGAAAAATTCAAGGTAGGAATTCTCGGTGCGACCGGCATGGTGGGACAGCGCTTCGCCGCCCTGCTCGCGGATCACCCCTGGTTTGAGATCAAGGTCCTCGCGGCCTCCCCGCGCTCTGCGGGAAGCCGCTATGGAGACGCAGTGCGGGACCGCTGGAAGCTTGAGCTTCCGATGCCGGAAAAGCTCGGGGATTTTATATTAAAGGATGTGTCCCGGATCTCGGAGCTCGCCCCGGAGCTGGACCTGGTCTTTTCCGCGGTCGATATGAAGAAGGAGGAGATCCGAAGGATAGAGGAGGATTATGCGAAGGCGGAGGTCCCCGTCATCTCCAACAATTCCGCGCACCGCTGGACGGAGGATGTCCCGATGGTGGTCCCGGAGCTAAACCCGGAGCACTATAGGATTATCGAAGCGCAGAGGAGGCGGCTTGGCACAGAGCGGGGCTTTATCGCGGTGAAGCCGAACTGCTCCATCCAGTCCTATACGCCGGCGATCTTTGCCTGGAGGGAATTCGAGCCCTATGAGCTGGTCGTCACGACCTATCAGGCGATTTCCGGCGCCGGAAAAACCTTCGAGAGCTGGCCGGAGATGCGGGGGAACATCATCCCCTATATCGGGGGGGAGGAGGAAAAGTCAGAGCTTGAGCCGCTTCGGATCTTCGGGAGAATCGAAGGCGGGAAAATCGTCCCCGCTGAGTCTCCAAAGATCAGCTCCCAGTGCATCCGGGTTCCGATTCTGAACGGACATACGGCCGCTGTATTTGTGAACTTCCGAAAGAAGGTCACAAAGGAAGAGCTCATCGAGAAGCTGCAGAGCTACCGGGGGCTTCCCCAGGAATATGCGCTCCCCAGCGCTCCGAAGCAGTTCATCCGCTACCTTACGGAGGAGGACCGGCCGCAGGTCAAAAAGGATGTCGACTTTGAAGGGGGAATGGGCATCTCGATCGGAAGACTTCGGGAGGACAGGCTCTACGACTGGAAGTTTGTGGGACTCAGCCACAACACGCTCCGCGGCGCGGCGGGAGGCGGCGTGGAGTCCGCGGAGATGCTGGTAAAGCTCGGATATATCCAGAAAAGATAAGCCCGGGGAGAAGAAATTAGCCGAGCATCAAAAAAATCGGAAGAGCTCGAAAAATCTCCGAAAGAGCCCGGGGAATTTTCGGGAGAACGGGGACGAGAGCTTCCAAAAGAGCGCGGAGAAATCCCCCCGCTCTTGGATCCTTTACGGATTGTGCCTAAGAGGCAGCGTTGAGGATTGCCCCGAGAAGGCCATAGCTTAGAAGAGACATGATCAGCGATGCGAGCATCACGCCGCAGAGGATCGCAAGAAATGCCTTCTTTCGCTTCATCCTGAGGATGCCGGCGGCAAGGGCGCCGGTCCAGGCTCCGGTTCCGGGGAGAGGGATGCCCACAAAGAGTACCAGACCCCAAAAGTCATAGCGCTCAATCGACGCCCTCTTCTTTTCCACCTTCCTTCGAAACCAGAGCGCGAGCTTTTGGCTTATGGGAAAGCGCTCCAGGAAATTGACAAAGCGCTCGATGAAGAGAAGGACGAGGGGGATCGGAAGAAGGTTTCCCGCGATACAGAGGAGGAGGGCGAGCGGATAGTTCAGCCTCAGGACAGAGGCCGCGAGCAGCCCGCCCCGGAGCTCCAGCACCGGCATCAGAGATATGAGGAAGACGAGGAGCTCCTTTGAGAGCACAGTCCCCAGCTTCGAGATCAGAAAGCTTACGAGATTTTCCATGGTTTTTTCCTTATAAGAGTCGATTCGCCGTTTGACGAATCCCGTCCGTTTACTTGAAGGATATATTTTCTTGTGCTACACTATCTCAATAGTTTGAAAGGGAGCGCGCTGTGGAGGAATTTCCAGGGCGCGGAAAGGGCACAACGCGACTGATTGTAAGGGAAGAAGGGCGGGACTGTCAAGCGGCTCTGCAGAGGCTCTGTCTTCTGTCAGATCATAGCGCGTCTTCCTGAAATGATACTGAAAAGCGAAGGGGCATCATGATAAATTTTGAAGAAGAAATCCAGAGATTTAAGCCCAGTCTCGATGTGGATCAGATCGAGGACGCGATCGTAAAGGTGGATCTGACCGACATGAACGATATCATGACACAGCTCATCGAGGAAGCCATAAAGAGGGATGAAGGGATCCGATGAAATATGATGTCACCCTGGAGCGCATCGCCAACTGCTATTACAATCTGGGGCTGGAGAGGGCGCGGCTCCGGGACCTCTCCGGCGCTGCGGAGCTTCTGAAGCGCGCCCTGCTCTTTGATAAATACCAAAAGGATGCGCGGAATCTGCTCGGCCTGATCTTTTTTGAGTGCGGAGAGACCGCCGATGCGCTGGTGCAGTGGATCATCAGCATGAATCTCCTCCCGGATGACAATATCGCGGACCATTATCTCGATGAGATTCAGAGAAAGCCCGCGATTCTGCGAATCTGCTCGGACAATGTGCATCGCTATAATCAGGCGCTGGACTATGCCCAGCACAATAACGAAGATCTCGCGGTGATGCAGCTCAATCAGGTGATCCAGGATTGCCCGAACTATGTGAAGGCCCATATCCTGCTCGCTCTTCTCTATATGAAGAGAGAGGTCTTTGTGAAGGCGGGAAGGAGCCTCTACACCGTTCTGAAGATCGACAGGAATAATCCGAAGGCCCTGGTCCTGATGGACGAGGTCAAGCAGAGGACCGGGCGGGCGGAGGTGGAGGCGAACCGCCTTCGAAATGCTTTCTCCCACCGGCAGATGACAGACGACGATGTACTCATCCCCAGGGAGGTGCGGCAGGTCTCCCTCTGGAATGTCCTGCTCTATGTCCTGCTCGGCTTTGGGCTCGCGATCCTCTGCTTCAAGCTCCTCATCCTTCCCGCCTATACCCGTTCCCTGAACGCGGGGAAGAACCAGGAACTGATCCTCTATACGGAGAAGCTCGATGCGGCGAACAGCCAGCTGAATTCTCTGCAGTCCGAGAGAGATCAGCTGCAGTCTCAGTACGACGATGCGAGATCTCAGCTCGACAGCTATGAAAATCAGAATGCCTCCTTCAAATCGCAGTATCAGACGCTCACGAAGATCAGTGCCTCCTATCAGAGCGGCGATCTCGTGACCGCTGCGGAGCTCTATACTCAGCTCGATCCGTCCAGCATTACGGACGAGAGCCTGCTCTCCATGTTCTCGGGCATCAAGTCCTATATGGAGGGATCGGTCTACCAGCGCCTGGCGGACCTCGGAACTAAGGCGTGGAATTCGGGAAGTCTGCAGCAGGCGCGCGCCTATTATCAGCTCAGCGTACAGCTCCGGAGCGATCCCGCGAATATGTATCTTCTTGCGAGGCTGTATCAGAGGATGGGGGACACGGAGAACGCCAACAAGCTCTTTGATCAGATCGTCGGAGAGCATCCGGATTCCCCTTATGCGGAGAGAGCGAGAGGGGCGAGAGGCTATTAAGAAAGGTCCTCCCCGGGCTTTTGGGAGAGGAAAGAGAAGAGGAGAGGGGATGCTGAATCAGGAAAAGATCCGCATGATGGCGCGGCTTTCCATCTTTGAAAAGAGAGAGGGGAGAGATGTCCCAAGGATCAGCCGCTATTATAAGGCGGACTATATCTCAAACCGCATCCTAAGAGCGGCTCTGCACTACAGCCTCTGCTTTCTTCTCGTTGCATCGTTCGTCCTTCTGATGAAGATCAACACGATCTTTGAAGGCCTGAACCCGGATTTCCTTCTCTCTCTTGGAAGAGGAATCCTGCTTCTCTATCTCCTGGGGCTTTCTGCCGCCGTGGTCGCAGCCGCGGCTCTGTCGGCAAATTACTATGACAGAATCCAAAGACTGGGGGATCGCTATCTGGACGAGCTGGAGCGCCTTCTGGAGCTCGAGGAGGCGGAGGATGCTCTTCCCGCGTCCCCCCCGGGAAAAGAGGAGGCTTCCCCGGATCTCTTCCCTTCGGAGCAGGGAGCATCTTCAGAGCTTTCGCTGGAGGAGCTCTCAGAAGAAGAGTCTCTGGGGGAGAAAGTCCGGGAGGAGTCTGAGGAGGGCGCGGGAGAGCTCACAGAGGAGGAGAGCCGGGAGGAGCTGCGCGCTCCCGCGGGAGAGCTTCAGTTCACACCGCAGGTCTCCAGGAGGATGCAGGGCAGCACAGATAAGAAGAGCGGCGGCCGGAGAAGAGGAGAGAATTAAGAGCGAAGTCTGCGGGGCTTGCTCCGCGGGGGTGAGAGGTGGAGGATGACAGAGTTTTTGCTTTTCAGAGAGAGGGTGCAGGACTTTTACCAAAAGCAGGACTACTGGCTGCTTCCTCTTTTCCGCGCGTTTTTTGCCGCGTTCAGTTTCTTTTCCGTAAATGCTGTCTTCGGGCACGGGGGACCTTGCGGAAATCCGCTGCTTCTCCTCCTTTTGTCCGGGCTTTGCTTCTTTCTCCCCTGGGGGGCGGTTCCCCTCTTTGCGGGGGCTTTGATCCTGGCGGATCTCTACCGAGTCTCACTTTTTTTTATGCTGGCGGCGGCCTTCGTATTCCTTATGATCCTGCTCTTTCAGACGGCCTTTCGCGGGGGACACGCGGAGCTCATCGCCCTGGTTCCGCTTCTTTTCGGCCTGAAAATCCCCTATCTCGCCCCGGCGCTCTGCGGACTTTTCTTCGGTCTTATGTCCTTTGCGCCGCTGGCCCTCGGGACCTTTTCCTATTATTTCCTGCGCTTTCTCGCGGCAAATGCCGGGAAGGTCGCGCTGGAGAGCGAACCGGAGAAGCTCGTAAACCAGATGGCGGAGATTTTCCTCGGCTTTTTCGAGGACAGGGGCATGCTCCTTATGATCTTTTCCATGGTGATTGCCATGCTCCTAATCTATACGATCCGGAATATGAGCTTTCGAAATTCCTGGTACACCGCACTGGGTGCCGGCTTCTCGGCGCTTCTGCTCTTTGTCTTCGCGGGCTCCCGGAAGGGGCTCATTTCGATCGCGGTTCCCGGCTTTTTGCTCTCTCTTCTCTTTTCCGCTGCTCTTTCCTGCTTCCTGACGCTTTTCTTTCACGATGCGGATTTTCGTGCGGCGGAACGGCTTTCCTTCGAGGATGATGAGTATTTTTATTATGTAAAGGCCGTGCCAAAGCGCCGTCCGCCCGCTCCCTTCCCCTCTCCCTCCAAAGAGGAGGAGAGAGAGGACGAGGATGAGGAGGAAGAGGAGAAAGGAGCGGAAATTGTTGGATAGATTTGCGGTACTTCACAGCTGGCTCAGCCTTCTTCCTCCCTTTACGAAGACGAGTGTTCTGGAGATCATCATCCTCTCCTACTTCATCTACATCTGCCTTCTCTGGATCAAAAATACCAGGGCCTGGCAGCTTCTGAAGGGAATCCTTGTGATTTTCACCTTCACGGCTTTTGCCGTTATCTTCCGGCTGAGCACGATCGTCTGGCTGATCGAACGGATCTCGACCGCGGCTATCATCGCGGCCGTTGTGATCTTTCAGCCGGAGCTCCGGAAGGCCCTGGAGCAGCTTGGCTCCCGGGATTTTTTCGCAAAGATTTTTCCGGAGCAGATCAGCACGGACAACAGCCAAAATACGGTGGAAGAGATCGTGACTGCGTGCTTTGAGATGGCAAAGAAGAAGACGGGGGCCCTCATCGTGCTGGAGCAGAAGCAGTCCCTCCGCGAGATCGAGGACACCGGGATCCGGATCAACGGCATCGTAAGCGCGGCTCTTCTCATCAATATCTTCGAGAAGAACACGCCGCTTCACGACGGTGCGGTGGTGATTGCTCACAATATTGTGACCGCCGCTACCTGCTATCTTCCTCTCTCCGAGGCGGAGATCTCAAAGGCCTACGGTACGAGGCACAGGGCGGCGCTCGGGATTTCCGAGAGCACGGATGCCGTGACGGTCGTAGTGTCCGAGGAGACCGGGGGGATCTCTGTCACACTCCAGGGGAGACTGATCCGTATCCCGGACAGAGAGACGCTCCGCAGCTATCTTCCGGACAACAGAAAGGAGAAGAAGGGGGCACAGCGTCCGTTTCTCGGCCTCTCCTTTCTCCGAAGGAGGGAGGAGAAGCGATGAAATTTTTCCGGGAGAATCTGGGGCTTAAGCTGATCAGCGTCGCGCTGGCCCTCGTGCTCTGGCTGATCGTCGTCAATGTCTCAAAGCCGGAGATCGAGGACAGCTGCCTCGCGGAGCTTCAGGTGGAGAACAAAGACATTTTCAATGCGGATTCGAAGACCTGGGAGATCGACCGGGGCAGCGTCACGATAAGCTACAAGGTGCGTTCTGATCAGAGGAGTCTTATCAGCTCCTCGGATTTCAAGGCCTATATTGACTTAAAGGATTATTCGATCACGGGGACCGTTCCGGTCTATGTCAGCGTCTTAAATCACAGCGGGATCATACAGGATGTGACGCCGAAGCCCACCGTGATTCATGTCAGAGTGGAGGATGTCCAGAAGAAGCACTTCGATCTCGTGAGCCATGAGCAGGGAAAGGCCGCGACAGGCTATGAGATCGCCGGGATCCAGACCGATCCGAGCTCGGTCACGGTATCGGGACCGATTTCTGCGGTAGGGCAGATCTCATCGGTCGGGATCCGGGTCGATGTGGATCAGCTCTCGGAGGATCAGAGCGGAAAGGCGAGCCCTGTATTCTATGATGCGAACAATAAGGCGCTCGAGGGACTGAAGAATGTGACGGTCTCCCCCGAGGAGATCAATTATACGGTGAAGGTCTATAAAAAGAAGTCCGTGAACCTTCTCTCCTCCGTCATCGGCTCTCCGGCGGCGGGATATCAATATGAGAGCAGCACGGTCTCCCCCAGCTCTGTCCAGCTCTCCGGGGACAGCAAGACGATGGAGGGGCTGCAGGTCCTCGAGCTTCCCACGGTGGACATCACGGGAGCGATGGACAATGTCACAAAAAGCTTTCGCATTTCGGAGCTTCTGCCATCCGGCGTGAAGCTCGCGGACCAGAATACGGACGCCGTTGTCACGATCCGGATCGAAAAGATACCGGAGACAAAGAGCAATTCCTCGGAGGGGAGCACGGAGAGCCCGGAGAGCACTGCGGAGAGCAGCAGTGCCAGGGATACGATGAGCACGGAGCAAAGCTCCTCTTCCCAGGGAAGCACGGAGACGGGAAGCGCTGAGAGCACGGAGGAGAGCAGCTCCTCTCAGAGGACGACGAGAGAGAGCAGTTCCTCCTCAAAGGGCCATGAGACATCGAGGACGCATGAGAGCAGCTCCTCTCAGAGAGGCCGGGAGAGCAGCTCTCCCCAGAAAACACAGGAGAGCAGCTCCTCCAGGACACAGGAGACGGAGAGCTCTTCCGGAGGAAAGGAAGGCACGACAGCTTCTTGAAGAGAATATCGGAATACTTCGGATATCTTTCGGATCTTTTTTTCTATACGGCGGCCTCCCTCCTCGCTGTGCTGTTTACGGAAAGGGGGCTTTTTCCGCTGGCTTCCCTGAGCCTTACGGGAGCGGCGCTCTTTCTCTTTCGGAGGAACCGGAGGAGGGACGGATCCTTTTCTCCCGCGGCCCTTTTTGCGCTCGGACTCATCGGGGGGGAGGGGATCGCCTGCCTTAAGCTGAGCCGTCTGTCCACGGCGTGGACCAAAGAGACCTGGCTCTCCTTCTACCTCGCATACCTTCTCTTTTATCTTTGCTATTATGCGGTCCGCGGAATCCGGGCGGGAGGAAAGGAGGGGGAAGGGAGAGAGAAGGGAGAAAAGAACGCGCTTTATCCGGACGGCGAAGAGCGGGAGAGGAGGCTTTCCTTTTACCGCATCAGCATCCTTTCCCTCCTCGCGCTCTCTCTGTCCTGCTTTCTCTTTGAGGCATGGAGGCTTCGCTTTATTCCGCTCTTTACTGTGAATACGCCGCACGCCTATTCCTATTTTCACCTTCCGGCGATCCATTACTTCACAACCCTCTATGTCCTTCTCCCCTCTGTGGCCGCACTCTACCGGAGGGAGCTTGGAAGGAAGAGTCTTCTCGCCCTTTTTGGCGCGCTTTTTCCGCTTTTTCTGAGTATTCTCCTGGTCTCCCGCTTTCAGTTTCTCTTCTCGCTCCTCCTCCTTCTCTTTAGCCTGCTGCTTTTGGGAGAGAGGCTGTCCCGGGGTCGTCTCCTCCTTCTCTTTTTCGGCGCTCTTTCGGTATATGTGCTGATTACGATCGAGAGAGCGCATTCCATCCGCTACTTAAACGGGATCTTCGAGATGAAATATCATCTCCCCATCTTTCTCAGCCAGCCCTATATCTATATCGCAAATAACTACGACAACTTCAATGAGATGACGCTTCATCTCAGGGAGCATTCTCACGGCATGAAGCTGCTCTACCCCTTCCTGACTCTGAGCGGGATCAAATATTTTTTCACTTTTCCGCTCGCCTGGCCGGATTTCGTGACGAAGAAGGAGCTCACAACGCTCAGCATCCTCTATGACAGCTGGTACGATTTCGGGCTTTTCGGAGTCGCGCTGTTTTCGTGCCTGCTCGCTTCTGTCTCCGCTTTGCTCCATTCCCTCTCCGGGAGGAATCCCTTCGGCGTTCTCTTCCGGGCACAGCTTTCCTTCTACCTTCTGTTTTCCTTTTTTACAACCTGGTTTTCCAATCCCGCGGTATGGTTCTACCTCCTCGCAACGGCTCTTTTATACTTTGCCTTTCAGTGCTTCTGCCTGTCCCGGGGAGAGAGAGGAGAGGGGGAAGTGCAGCTCGGAGAAGGGAGGAAATCATGAATCACAGGCTTCAGCTTATTCTAAACGTCTTGGTGCCCATCCTCTTTCTCCTAGGGGCGTTTTTGCTTCTCCCGAAGCTCCTCGTCTTTTTCTTTCCCTTTCTCCTCGGGGCACTGCTCTCGCTTCTTGCGTCGCCGCTCATCCGCCTTCTAAACCGGAGGAGCCCCCTCATGAAGAGGCAGCATGCCTCCGCGGTCATCATGATCCTGCTCCTCGCCATGATCGGCTTTCTGCTCTACTGGCTCCTCGCGGCGGGGCTTCATTTTGCGAAGCTTCTTCTCCGGAGACTCCCGGATATGGCGCAGTGGCTTCTGACTTCGCTCAGGGCTCTCGCCGGAGAGAGGAGGAAGCTTCTCTTCGGCATGCCGGAGCAGCTCAATCGGATCATCGATAATCTCATCGCGAATTCCGATGCCTATGGGGAGGAGCTGATCGGAAGGCTCTCCAGTCCCGCTTTTTCGGCCTCCCTGGACCTTGTGAAATCCCTCCCGACCCTGCTCGTCTATCTCGTTGTGACGATCCTATCCGGCTTTTGCTTTTGCAGAGACGGGGAGCGCTACCTGAAAAGGCTGAAGGAGCTCCTCCCGGAGCGCTTCCGCCGTTACTTTTCCCTCCTCCGGCAGGATGCCTGGAAGATCCTCCACGGCTGGCTTCTCGCAAACCTTGAGATCATGGCGCTGGTCTTCCTCCTCCTTTCCGCGGGCTTTTCTCTCCTGCGGATCCCCTACGGCATATTGATTGCGCTTTTTATCGCCTTTTTGGACTTTCTCCCCCTCTTTGGCGTCGGATTCATCCTCTGGCCCTGGATCGCGCTGGAGCTTCTCTCCCAGAGATTCATGGAGGCCTTCTGGCTCCTTCTTCTCTATCTTATGACGCAGCTCGTGCGGCAGTTCCTGCAGCCGAAGATCATGGGGGACGCGATGGGACTTCCTCCCCTCCTGACGCTCCTTTTTCTCTACCTGGGCTTTAAGTTCTATGGGATCGGGGGCATGATCTTTGCCATCCCGCTCGGCATGCTCTTTCTCAGCCTCTACCGCTTCGGAGCCTTCGATAAAATGCTGGACTCCGCGAGGGAACTGTTTCGCGAGCTCTTAAGCTTCCTCTAAATAAAGCGCCGGGGAAAGCACGCGGCTCATTGCATTCAAAAATGCCTAGGAAAAAGCCGCTGCGCTTGACAAGAAAAAGAACAAAGCTATAATAATTTATTGTAAAAGTTCCCGTCAGACAGGCAGATTCTGGTCGGGAGGCATCGGCTTTTGCGTATGGCGGATTCGCCATGGGGCGGATCGGCTCCGTTTCGCGGGGAGATCAGGCGAAGACGGGAGAGCTTTGTCCTGCTCCGGAACTTTGATGCAGGGACTTATCCTGATGCGAGGCTTTTTCAAAACAGGCAGCAGAGCGACTACAGAAGGAGGGAGCTATGAATAAGAAGAGCGGCAGAGAAAAGGATGAGGCTTTAAGAGAGTCCTTCGCGGAGATCAAGAAGGCCGCGAGAGAGCTCTCCGGGGAAAAGGCGGAGAAGCTGCCGGAAAAGGCGGAGAAAAAGTCATCCGAAAAGACCCCGGAAAAGAAGAGCGGGGCGAAGAAGAGCACGGCCGGGAAGACGGCGGAGAAGGCAGAGAAGGAAAAGAGCGCGGAAAAGGCGGAGAAGAGCGCCCCGAAGGTGAAGCTCTGCTTTGAGTTTTTCGGACGAAAGATCGACGAAGAGGATGTCAGAAAGCGCGCACTGAAGGCGGCGGCGGAGGTGAAGCCGGGCGCAAAGAGGGTGGAAATCTACATCGTCGCGGATCAAAACGCCGCCTATTTCGTCGTGGACGGAGTGGGAAGCGCGGATTACCGGGTTGAGCTTTAAGGGAATCATCAGCGGCGTTTTTACCCTTTAAAGAAAATATGTTTTTTCGGGGACGGGTACCTGTTCCGGGACAAGAGCCCGGGAGGGCAGCCGTCTCTTCTTCGCCTTAAGGAGAAGAAAGCGGCGTAAAGAGAAGCGGCACGATGCCGCCTTTTTAAAGCCGGTCTCAGCGATCGAGGAAGAGCAGAGAGGGGAGGAGAGCATGCGGGCTTTGCCGGCGGAGTTTCGAAGGCGGATGGAGCGGCTTTTCGGAGAGAGGGAAGAGTATGAGAGCTTTCTGAAAAGCTATGAGAATCCCCCTGTCCGGGGACTTCGACTGAGTCTTCACAGACTTTTCTCCCTCTATGGGGAGGACGCCCGCTCCGTTTACGAGACCCTTCTTTCAGACTGGGGACTCCGGGCGCTGGCGGGGAGTGATGCAGCGTTTTTCGAAGGAGAGGAGTATTTTCGGGAATTCATCCTGGATGAGCGGAGGCTTTTAGAAAGGTCCATCCGCCCGGGCCTCCATCCCTATCATGAGGCGGGGCTCTACTATCTTCAGGAACCATCGGCGATGCAGGCGCTTCCCGCCCTCTCGGTTCGTCCCTTCGACCGCGTTTTGGATCTTTGCGCAAGTCCCGGCGGGAAGTCGGGACAGGCCGCGGATCGTCTCTCTCTCTTAGAGGGAGGCATCCTGATCAGCAATGAATATGTGCCGGAGAGGGCCCGGATACTTTCCTCCAATATAGAACGGCTCGGGATAGAGAATGCCGCTGTCTTAAATGAGGACAGCGCCCGGCTCTCCCGGCATTTTCCGGAGTACTTCAGCCGGATCCTCGTGGACGCGCCCTGCTCCGGAGAGGGGATGTTCCGAAAGGATGAGAACGCGATTTCAGAGTGGAGTCCGGAAAATGTGGAGCACTGTATTTTCCGGCAGAGAGAGATCCTCCGAAACGCGGTCTCCATGCTCTCCCCGGGAGGGCTTTTGTGCTATTCGACCTGCACCTTTGAGAGAGGGGAGAACGAAGGGCAGCGCGATTTTCTGCTCTCGGAATATCCCTTCCTCCGCCTGAGCTTTGAAAGGCGGATTTATCCGCAGCGGGGACCGGGGGAGGGGCATTATATCGCGATTTTCCGGAGAGAGGGGGAGGACGGGCTTCTGCCCGGGAAAACGGGCCGGAGGCTCTTAAGGGCGGGTGGAAGGATCTATCTCGTCCCGGACAGCATGCCGGAGCTTCGTGGGCTTCGCGTTCTCCGGCTCGGTCTCCTTGCGGCAGAGGAGGAGGGGGGAGAGCTCCGATATGCGCACGCCCTCTCCCACGCAGAGAATCTCCCTCTTCCCTATTTGAATCTTCGAAGGGGGGACCCGAGAATCAGAGACTATCTCCTGGGACTGGAGCTTCGGGCGGAGCCCTCCGAGATCCGGAGCAAGGGAGAGCAGGGTGGACCGGATCTTATGAAGGAGACCCCTTCCTTTCTCTCCTCCTTTTCCTTTCGGGAGGGGGAAAAGCAGAGGAAGCTCGTCTTCTCCCAAAAGGATCGGGGGCTTATGCTTCTTTGCTTCGAGGGGGCCGTTCTGGGCCTTGGAAGATACCGGGGCGGGCGCATAAAAAATATTTATCCGAAGGGGCTTCGGAGGAGCATCTGAGAGAGGAGGACGGGGCGATGAGAACTGGTGAAATTTTTAACGACCTCTGTCAAGTCCGCTTGAATTAGGAGACCTTTTCGTTTACAATAGGACCGAAAAATCGGGGATTCCTTCCCTGCCTGATAGAGAAATGGAGGATGAAAAATGGATAATCAGTCTACATCATCCGCAATGGGCAGAATACGCTCATTGCTCGATGAGTCCAGCTTCGTCGAGATCGGAGCTTTGGTCCGGGCCAGATCCACCGACTTCAACCTGGCGGAGAAGAAGCTTCCCTCCGACGGCGTTATCACAGGCTACGGCACCATCAGCGGGAGACTGGTCTATGTCTATTCGCAGGACAGCGCCGTGCTGGGGGGCTCCGTCGGAGAGATGCACGGAAAGAAGATCGCGGCACTCTACGATATGGCGATGAAGATGGGAGCGCCGCTCATCGAATTGATCGACTGCTCCGGGCTCCGCCTGCAGGAGGCCTCGGATTCTCTCTTTGGCATGGGAAGAATCTATCGAAAAAAGACAGCTGCCTCCGGTGTCATCCCTCAGCTCAGCGCGGTATTCGGAAGCTCCGGCGGCGGCATGGCGGTGCTTACGGCTCTCTCGGACTTCGTCTTCATGGAGAAGGAGAAGGGCCGCCTTTTTGTGAACGCCCCGGACGCTGTCCTTGGGAACAAGGATGATCGGATCGCGATGGCAGAGGCACAGGAGGAAAACGGGCTTGTGGATTTCAGCGGGAGCGAGGAGGAGATCCTCGGGAAGCTGCGAGAGCTCTTTTCCCTGCTCCCCTCGAACAATGAGGATTATGCGGAGCCGGAGGGCACGGAGGATGATCTGAACCGCTCTGTCTCGGGGATCGAGAATCTGAGCGCCCCGGATGCCTTAAGGCTTCTCTCTGACGACGGCGTCTTCTTCCGGACAAAGAGGGGCTATGCACCGGATCTCGTGACGGGCTTCCTCCGGCTGAACGGGCAGACGGTCGGCGCGGTCATGACAGAGGAGAAGTCCCTCAGCTGGAAGGGGGCGGAGCAGGCCGCCGGGTTCATCCGCTTCTGCGATGCCTATGAGATTCCGGTGCTCACGATCGTCAATACGGAGGGCTACCGGAACGATGGCTGCACGGAGAAGCATATGGCAAAAGCTGCCGCAAGGCTTGCCTATGCCTATGCCAATGCCTCCGTTCCCCTTGTGACAGTGATCCGCAATGCGATCGGAACCGCGGGCCTGGTTCTTGGGAGCAAGGCGCTCGGCGCGGATATCGTCTACGCCTATCCTAACGCGCGGATCGGGATCCTCAATGAGGAGAAGAGCGCGGAGCTCCTCTTCCCGGACAGCGACAGAGAGAGCAGGCAGAGGCAGGCCGAGGAGCTTGGGAAGACGCAGAATTCCGCTCAGGCGGCGGCAGAGAGGGGCTATCTCGACGATATCATCCTGCCGGAGGAGACGAGGCAGAGGGTGATCGCCGCTCTTGATATGCTCTATACCAAGACGGTCTCTTCTCCGGACAAGAAGCACGGGACCGTGTAGGGAGGTGCCATGAAAAAGCGGATAACGAAAACACTGCTCTTTCTCCTTCTCCTTCTTTCCGTCCTCCTTTCGGCCTGCGGAAGAAAAAAGGAGAGCGGACAGATCAGCGAGGATCAGCAGAGACTCATCGCCCAGGAAAAGCAGTATCTGGAAAGCTTTGCGCCGAGCTTCCTGGAAGATATCGCGCGGAGTGATGAAAATAGCCTTTCGGAGAGGATCCGGGAGGCGGAGAAGAATAAGGATGCCGTGAGCTATAACGGGCTGGTCAACTTCCAAAACAGCAGGGAGCGTCTGGGAGAATTTCAGTCTGTGGAGAGCTCGGAGGCCAGCCAGAATGAGGATGGGAACTGGACGATTTTGGTCAATGCGGTCTTTGAGAAGAGGAAGCTTCTTTTCACTCTGGGCGTGGACGAGAAGATGACGAAGCTCACGGAGATGAGCTTTCTCCCGGATTATACGATGGCGGAAAAGCTCACAGACGCCGCCGGGAATCTGCTCGTCGGAATGGGAACCGTCTTTGCCGTCCTGATTTTCATCGCCTGGGTCATAAGTCTCTTCCGCTATGTCAATCTGGCGGAGCAAAATGTGAGGGAGAGAAGGGAGAAGAGAAGGGCGATCGATGCCCCGCCTCTTGCGAGGAGCGCCGTAAAGGCTCCGCCGGAGCCGGTCATCCCGCAGAAGGAGAGCGGAGCGGAGGAAGACGACGAGCTGCTGCAGGCGGTCATCGCCGCGGCGATCGCAGCCTATGAGGAGGAGAGAGGGGAGAGAGAGGGCGGAGAGAGCCTCCGCAACGGACTCCGGGTCCGCTCGATCCGAAGAAGATAGGAAGGAAGGGGCGGCTTTTGCATAGGGGCGAAGCTTCGCCGGGCAGAAGCATAATGCGGAGAAGTACAGAAAAATACGCTCCCGGAACAGCATAGAGAATAAAAGAGCATAAAAACATAAAGAATAAGGAAGGATCCCCATGAAGAAATATACCATTACCGTAAACGGTGTTTCCTATGATGTGACAGTGGAAGAGGGCGGGGCGGCACAGTCCGCTTCCCTTCCTCCGCTTTCTCCCGCCGCCCCCTCCGCCGCTCCCTCAAGGAGCAGCTCCCCGAAGAAGACCGGCGGGGAGGAAGGAGCGGTCAAGGTGACGGCCCCGATGCCCGGGAAGGTCCTCGCTGTAAAAAAGCAGGTCGGCGATGCGGTCAAGTCCGGGGATACCATCCTGGTGCTTGAGGCCATGAAGATGGAAAATGACATCGTCGCTCCGAAGGACGGCGTGATCGCAAGTCTCAATGTCTCCTCCGGTGACTCCGTGGAGTCCGGTGCCGTCCTCGCGAGCATGAACTGAGGAGGGGAGGCAGCGGAGCTTTCTGAGCGGGAGGGTTATAAAATATGAATATAGCGGAGACCTTTAGTAATCTATTGCAGCAGACTGCCTTCTTCAACCTGAGCTGGGGCAATTACCTCATGATGTGCATCGCCTTTTTCTTCCTCTATCTGGGGATTGCGAAGGGCTTCGAGCCGCTCCTCATGGTGCCGATCGCCTTCGGAATGCTGCTTGTGAACATCTATCCGGATATCATGCTGAATCCGGATAAGTCCATGAACGGGACCGGGGGACTGCTCTGGTACTTCTTCCATCTCGACGAGTGGACGATTCTTCCGTCTCTGATCTTCCTCGGCGTCGGAGCGCAGACGGATTTTTCACCCCTGATCGCAAACCCCATCAGCTTCCTGATGGGGGCTGCCGCGCAGTTTGGAATTTACGGAGCCTACTTCATCGCGATCCTCATGGGCTTCAATGGGGCGGCTGCCGCCGCGATTTCGATCATCGGAGGGGCGGACGGACCGACCTCCATCTTTCTTTGCAACAAGCTGGGGCAGACCGCTCTGCTGGGCCCGATCGCCGTCGCGGCCTACAGCTATATGTCCCTGGTCCCGATCATCCAGCCGCCGATCATGAGACTTTTGACGACGGATGAGGAGAGGAGATGCAAGATGTCGCAGCTCCGTCCGGTTTCAAAGCTGGAGAGAATTCTCTTTCCGATCGTCGTCACTGTCATCGTCTGTCTCCTTCTTCCGACCACGGCGCCCCTCGTCGGCATGCTGATGCTCGGGAACCTCTTTAAGGAGTCCGGCGTCGTAAAGCAGCTGACGGAGACCGCCTCCAATGCCATGATGTACATCGTCGTCATCATGCTGGGCACCTCCGTGGGAGCATCGACCTCTGCGGAGGCCTTCCTGAACCTGAATACCTTAAAGATCGTCGGGCTCGGCATGATCGCCTTTGCCTTCGGCACGGCGGCCGGCGTCCTGCTCGGAAAGATCATGTACTACGCCTCCGGGAAGAAGATCAACCCTTTGATCGGCTCCGCGGGCGTCTCCGCCGTCCCCATGGCGGCCCGCGTCTCGCAGAAGGTCGGATCGGAATATGATCCCACGAACTTTCTCCTGATGCACGCGATGGGACCGAATGTGGCGGGAGTCATCGGAACCGCGGTCGCGGCGGGAACTTTCATGGCGGTCTTTGGCGTAAAGTGAGAAATACCCGGGGATAGGAGTGCTGAGAGCGAGCCGGCCCGGGAAAGGTATCCCTTCCTCTCTTAGAGGAAGGGATGCGGAAGGGACAGCCGGAGGAATGCGCCGGACTGCACAAAAAGAGAGATAGAAAGAACAGCAGAGAGAGGGGAAAATATGGCCAGAGTAAAGATTACCGAGACGATCCTTCGGGATGCTCATCAGTCCTTGATTGCGACCCGCATGCCAAGCTCTGAGATGGAGCCGATTCTCGACAGCATGGATCAGATCGGCTATCATGCCGTCGAGTGCTGGGGAGGCGCGACCTTCGATGCCTGCCTCCGTTTTCTGAGAGAGGATCCGTGGGAGCGGCTTCGGATGCTGAAGCGCCACTTCCGAAAGACAAAGCTTCAGATGCTCTTCCGGGGACAGAATATTCTGGGCTACAATCATTACGCGGACGATGTCGTCGAGTATTTCGTCGAGAAATCCATCGCGAACGGCATCGATGTGATCCGGATCTTCGACTGCCTCAATGATATCCGGAATCTCGAGACCGCAGTGAAGGCCACGAAGAAGGAGGGAGGGCATGCCCAGATCGCGCTCTGCTATACCCTGGGCGATGCCTATACCCTGGAGTATTGGGAGAAGCTCGCGAGCGAGGTCGAGAGCCTGGGGGCGGATTCTCTCTGCATCAAGGATATGGCGGGTCTTCTGCTCCCAAGCGCAGCCTTCGAGCTGGTTCAGGCCTTAAGGAGGGGGACGCAGCTCCCGATCGACATGCATACGCACTATACCTCCGGCATGGCTTCCATGACCTACCTGAAGGCCGTGGAGGCGGGGGCAAACATCATTGACACCGCATCCACCCCCTTCTCCATGGGGACCTCCCAGCCCTCCACTGAGGTCATGGTGAAGGCGCTGGAGGGGACGGAGTACGACACGGGGCTCAAGCTCGACAAGCTGATCGAGGTCTCGAATTATTTTCAGCCCTACCGCGAGGAATGCCTCGCGTCGGGACTTATGTCCACGAAGGTACTGGGAGTGAACATCAATACATTGAAGTATCAGGTTCCGGGGGGAATGCTTTCGAATCTGATCTCCCAGCTCCACCAGGCCGGGCAGGACGAAAGGCTCACAGAGGTGCTGGAGGAGGTGCCGAGAGTCCGGAAGGATTTCGGAGACCCGCCGCTCGTCACGCCGTCCTCCCAGATCGTGGGAACGCAGGCTGTCTTAAACGTCCTGACCGGGGAGCGTTATAAGATGGTGCCGAAGGAATCCCATAAGCTGGTGGCCGGGGAGTTTGGCCGCACGGTGAAGCCGATGGACCCGGAGGTCATAAAGAAGATCCTAAAGCCCGGGGAGACACAGATGACGGACCGCCCGGCGGACCACATCGCCCCGCAGCTTCCGGAATTTGAGAAGGAATGCGCGCAGTGGGTCACGCAGCCGGAGGATGTCCTCTCCTACGCGCTCTTCCCGCAGGTCGCAAAGGATTTCTTCGAGTACCGGGAGGCGCAGAAAAGCGGAGTCGC
>ERZ772921.901-NODE-901-length-17939-cov-2.938604_pt1 | contig 17939 bp, 12 predicted proteins | sample MGYA00512117_ERZ772921 | MGnify/ENA primary metagenome ERZ772921 (study PRJEB29015, sample SAMEA2737944) | human oral metagenome | biome: human oral; feature: human-associated habitat; material: dental | place: China | collected 2150 ... | reverse complement strand
AGCATAACGAAGCGGCGATTGCTGCGGTTCGTGGAATTAAATTACGACGACATCGCCGCCGGTGGCGCGGCGGATCGGACGGATATGTGCGGCCTGGAAGCGGGGGACTATCAGGCGGTGGAAAAGGCGCTCATGGCGCTCCTGCGGAAGAAGCACAAGAAAAAATAGGCGTCGATCTTTCGTTAGAGGCGATTTTGCCTTTTGCCGAGGCTTCCTTTATAATAAGGGTACAATGTGAAACGGGTTGGTGAAGAGGTTGCAGTTGAAGCGGTTGGAGGCCTATGGTTTTAAGTCCTTTGCGGATCGCATCGAGATTGAATTCGACCGGGGCGTGACGGCGGTGGTGGGGCCGAACGGCAGCGGCAAAAGTAATATTACGGATGCCGTGCGCTGGGTCTTGGGGGAGCAGAACGTGCGCAGTCTGCGGGGGACGAAGGCGGAGGACATCATCTTCACGGGCAGCGCGTCCCGTCGGGCGTCAGGGGTGGCGGAGGTATCCCTGACATTTTTGAACGACGGGGATATGCCGGTGGATTTCTCCGAGGTGGTCATCACCCGTCGCCTTTTTCGCACCGGGGAGAGCGAGTTTTACATCAATAAGACCCGCTGCCGTCTGAAGGACATCTATGCCCTCATTGCCGATACGGGATTGGGGCACGATGGCCTGTCGGTTATCAGTCAGAATAAGATTGACGAGATCTTAAACAGCCGGCCGGAGGAACGGCGGCTGTTTTTTGAGGAAACGGCGGGGATTACGAAATACCGGGATCGAAAGCGGGAATCGGTTCGGAAGTTAGAGGCGGCGGAGCAAAACCTCACTCGGGTAGCAGATATTCGGCAGGAGATCCAAACCCAGTTGGCGCCGTTGGAAAAGGAAGCGGCGCGTACCCGACAATATCAGGCGTGGCAGGAAAAACTCCGCCAATGCCGCGTTACGGCGCTGTATCGCCGGCAGGAGCACTCCCGCCTCGCCGAGGCGGCGGGGGCGGAGAAGATGCGCGCCGGGGAGGACGAGGAACGGGCGGCGGCCACGGCGGTGCAGTCGTTAGAGACGAAAAAGGAACTCTTGGCAAAGGCCGTTCTGGATTTGGAGACGCTGTTAGAGGAAAAGAGTACGGCGAAGAATCGCCTGCATGACGCGATGGAGGCTGCCGAGAGCGAGTTACGGGTCCTGGAGGAACGCCGTCAGCAGAGTGATGCCAATCAGCGCCGCCTCAAGGAGGAAAGAACGAAGCTCTTGGCCGAGGGGAAAACGGCCAAGGAGGAACGGGAGAAACTGCTGTCGGCGGAAAAGGAACGGCAGGAAAAGGCGCAGGCAGCGGCAGAGAAGGTGGAAGAGGAAAGGGCGAAAGCGGCGGCGCTGGGGCATCAGGCGCGAGAGCAAAAGGCGGTGCTTCAGGAAACCCTTCGGCGGCGGGATGAAGCCCAGCGAGAAACTCTGACGAAGGAGAGCGAGCTGAAGCTCATTGAGCATGATATTGAAGCTGGTCATGTGGAAGTGGCGCAAAAGGGCGAATCGGTGGCGGCGCTGGAGAAAAGTCTGGCAGCGGACCGGGAGGAATTAGCGTCACTTGATCAAGCGGCCGCGGAGAACGCCAAGGAAGAGGTTGATCTCACGGCAGCGCAGGGGGCGGCGGAAAAGCGGCGGCAGGAAATTCAGGCGTCTCTTCGGCCGCGCCAGCAATCCATCCGTACGGCGCGGCAGTACATTGAGCAAGCGGAAGCGAAAGTCGGCGTGCTTACGCAGATGCAGGCAGCTTATGAGGGCTTTGGCCGGGCAGTCAAGGCGGTGTTAGGGACGAAGGAGCCTTGGCGGCGCGGGATTTGTGGGGCGGTGGCGGAACTTTTGACGATTCCGGCGCCCTATCTGACGGCCATTGAGGTGGCGCTGGGGGCCGCTCAGCAGAATATCGTTGCTGAGGACACGGAAACGGCCCGGCAGGCCGCCTATCTGAAACGGACGCGGGCTGGGCGCGTAACGTTTTTGCCGCTGGATGATCTCGTTTTTGGGGCCTCTCCCGAGGCGGGAGCGAAAAAACTACCTGGCGTCATCGGCTATGGCAACGAAGTAGTGCAGGTCGAGGAGAAGTACCGCGGGGCCATTGATTTCCTTTTGGCTCGGACATTGGTGATGGATACCATGGAACATGCCCTGCGGGTCGCCAAGGCCTATCATCGTCGTCTGCGCATCGTGACGTTAGAGGGAGAACTTTTACATCCTGGGGGTTCTATTACTGGCGGCAGTTTGCAAAACCGGGAAGCCGGTTTCTTGAATCGCGGCGGCGAGATTGAGGCACTGAAAAAGTCGTTGGCGGAACGAAAGGCGGACTTAGAAAAAGAAGAACAGCTTTATGAGGCGGCCAGCCAGGAGTTGGCGAGCGGCGAGGAAATGCTGGAGGGGCACAAAAAGCGGTTGGAAGAAGTTCGGGTGCGGGCCGCTGAGGTACGAGTCAGCCGGGAAAAATTGGCGGATCAGGTGGAGGAAGATGCATTGCAGCTCGCGGCCATGAAGGAACTCGCGAAGGAGCGGGCCGACAGCTTCGCCAGGGCACAGCAGGTGCGGGGGGAGACGATCCGCGCCCTGCAAGTGCTTCGACAGCAGGTGACGGAGTGGCAAAAGGCGGTGACTGAGGCCGAGGAACGGCTGGAAGATTTGGAGCAGGACGCGGAGGATTTCCGCAAATGGCTGACGAAATTAGAAATGCAGGCAGCCGCGTTGGCACAGGAGGCGGGCCACAGCCGTCAACTCGTCCTCCTGAAAGAAAAGGAGATCGCCCGCATCGAGGCGGCGGTGACAGAAAATCAACAGGCGGCAGAAAAGCTTGAAAGCGGCGTGCACGAAGGCAAAGAGGAAGCAGGGCGCTTACGGAGGGTCCTCGAAGAGCAGGAAGCGGCTTACGCCTGCTTGGAGAAGGCGTATCAGGCACTCCATGGGGAACGAATGGAAAAGGTGTCCGCCGCGCAGGAAGAGGAGGCTGCCCTTCGATCTGCTCGGCAACATTTGGGCCAGATGCAGGAGAAACTTCATCAGTTGGCCATGGAGCAGTCGAAGCTGCAATTTGCCACGGAGCAGTGCGTGACGACCTTGCGGGAGGAGTTTCACCTGACGCCGGAGGAAGCAGCGAAAGAAGCTCTTTCCCTTTCGGATAAGGCTTTACAGGAAACGACGGCCCGTCTTTCCGCCGACATCGAGGCGCTGGGGACGGTGAACCTCAACGCGGTGGCGGAATATGAGCGTCTCAAGGAACGTCACGATTTCATGGCGGCCCAGGCGAAAGATTTGGAGGAGGCGAAAGAGAATCTCCTGCGGATCATCAAGGAAATGGACGCCACCATGACGAAACAGTTCAAGGAGGCCTTCGCCCGAATCAAGGAACATTTTAACGCCATTTTCGCCGCGCTCTTCGGGGGTGGCCGCGCTGAGGTGCGCCTTACGGATGAGACTCGCGTCCTGGAAGCGGGGGTGGAAATTGAGGTGCAGCTCCCCGAGAAGAAACAGCAGAATCTCTCTGTCCTCTCCGGGGGGGAGCGGGCACTGACGGTTATCGCGCTCCTCTTCGCTTTTCTTCGGGTGAGGCCGGCCCCCTTCGTGGTGCTGGACGAGATTGATGCCCCTTTAGATGAAGCGAACATCATGCGGTTCGGCCGGTTTTTGCGGGACTTCGCAGCGCATACGCAGTTCGTCATTGTCACTCATCGCAAGGGCACCATGGAGGCGGCGGATACGATGTACGGAGTGACCCTTGAGGACGCGGGGGTATCAAAGATCATATCGGTCCGGCTGGATGCGTTGACGGACGTCGAGAAAGGGTAGAGGAATATGGGATTTTTTGACCGGTTGAAACAGGGCCTCACGAGAACGCGGGACTCCTTGACCGCGAAGATTGAAACGACAATCCTGGGGTATGCCGATATCGACGAGGCGCTCTTGGATGACCTGGAAGAAATTCTCCTCATGGCAGACGTGGGGGTCGCCACGACGGAAATGCTGATGAAAGCGGTGCGGCAGGGCATCAAGACAAAGGAGATCAAAGAGCCGGGGGATTTGATTTCCTTTCTGGAAAAAGAGATTACGGCTCTTCTCACAAAAGGGGAGGCCGGCATCCGCATGGCGGCCGGAGGGCCGACGGTTCTTCTCGTCGTCGGCGTCAACGGCGCAGGCAAAACCACTACCATCGGGAAACTCAGCGCTTTTTACCACCATTACGGGAAAAAAGTGATGTTGGCAGCGGCGGATACCTTTCGAGCAGCGGCCATCGACCAGTTGGAGATCTGGGGACAGCGGACAGCGGCGGAGGTCATTCGCCACGAAGAGGGATCCGATCCGGCAGCGGTGGTCTTTGACGCCGTGAAAGCGGCGAAGGCGCGGGCGGCTGACGTCCTCATCGTGGATACGGCGGGACGGCTTCAGACGAAAGCGAATCTCATGGCGGAATTGGAGAAGATCAATCGGGTCATTCGGCGGGAAATTCCCGGTGCCCCCCACGAGACGCTCTTGGTGCTGGACGCCACCACAGGGCAGAACGCCGTCAGTCAGGCTAAGCTCTTCACTCAGGCGGCCCCCGTCACCGGCGTCGTGCTGACGAAGTTGGATGGCACGGCAAAGGGGGGCGTCGTCATCGGGATCAAGGAGGAACTATCCATTCCCATCAAATGGATCGGCGTGGGGGAAGCCGTCGAGGATTTGCGTCCCTTCGTGGCGGAGGAGTTTGCGAAAGCACTTTTTGCTCATTAACGGGCAGAATTTGAAATTGACAAAAGAAGATCCGTGCTTTATCATTTTGACAAGCGTCGGAGATGGCGTTTTTGGCCAGTCTCTTTGGGGCGCGGCGGTATTGTCAAGACCGAAAGGAGATTCCTATGAAGAAGCTCATTTTTCGCGGCGCAGGGGTGGCCATTGTCACGCCCTTCACGGCGGATGAAATCAATTTCCCTGAATTTCGGCGGATGATTGACCATCAGATCGACCACGGTACAGACGCTATCATCGTGGCTGGAACCACTGGCGAAGCAGCCACCATGAACGATGCCGAGCATAAGGCGGCCATCAAGTTCGCGGTGGAGACCGTCCGGGGCCGTATCCCGGTCATCGCCGGAGCCGGTTCCAACGACACATCCTACGCCATTCATCTCTCGCAGTATTCCGAGCAGGCGGGGGCGGACGGACTGCTCTTGGTGACGCCTTACTACAATAAATGCACGCAAAAGGGATTAGTGGAACATTTTCGGGCCATCGCTGACAGTGTTTCTATCCCCTGTATTCTCTATGATGTGCCGTCACGTACCGGCGTGTCCATCAAAGTTCCGGCTTACGTTGAACTGGCGAAGCATCCGAATATTGTGGCTGTCAAGGAAGCCAACGGCGATCTCTCGTCGATTCTGCGCTTACGCTACGCCTGCGGGGATGATTTGACAGTCTATTCCGGAAATGACGACCAGATCGTGCCGATTCTTTCTCTGGGAGGACAGGGGGTCATTTCCGTGCTTTCGAACGTAGCGCCTCAGGCGACTCACGATATGTGCCAGCTTTATTTTGACGGCGAGGTGGAAAAGGCACGCGACATGCAGATCGCCTATACGGATCTCATCGATGCCCTTTTCTGTGAGGTGAATCCGATTCCTGCGAAGACGGCCATGGGGCTCATGGGTTGGCAGGTGGGGCCGCTCCGCCGCCCGCTGTCGGAGATGGAGCCGGAGCATGTAACAGCGCTTACGGCCGCGCTTCGTGCGCACGGGCTCATCTCCTGAGGCAGACAGCGTCGGGAATATTTTCTCTACTAAAAAAAGGAGATGATTTTATGGCTAAAGGAAAATTTTACGTATGTCGCGAGGAAGGTACCATTATAGGGGTTATTCAGGCAGGGCAGGCGACGATTGAATGCGGTGGGAAGCCCATGCAGGAAATGAAGCCGAACACTACGGACGCGGCGCAGGAAAAGCATGTGCCGGTCATCCGAGTGGACGGGCAGACGGTAACGGTCACAGTGGGCAGCACGCCCCATCCTATGACGGTAGAACATCTGATTGAGTGGATCTATCTGGAGACGAAGCAGGGCGGGCAGCGTAAGAGCCTTCGGGCGGGGGATGCTCCCCAGGTGGTCTTCGCTTTGACGGCGGATGATGCGCCGGTGGCCGCTTATGCGTATTGCAATCTGCACGGACTCTGGAAAGCGGAGGTCTGAGTCGGGTGTAATTACATTTTATGGAGGAATAAACCGATGAAAAAAGTCTTTCAGCTGTTGGCGGCGCTCTTCTTTTTCGGGAGCAGTTCATTGGCGTTGGCCTATTCCGATAAGGCGACGGTGATTGAAGGGGCCGATATCGTTAAGATTGAACGATTGGCGGTGGCAGCGCCGCTCTATATGCCCGTCAAGGACGCGCCCTCGATGGAGGAATTGGTTCGCCTGCTGAATGAAGCGGCGGCTGTTTCCAAACATCAGGTGGTGACTTACGATGTCATGGCACAGAATATTTTGCGGGACAGACATGTTGACCTCTATAAGACGGATCGCCATGTGGGGGCCAAGGTGTTTCGTGATCAAGTGGCACAGTACGCTGACGCTTACGTTATCCTGACGGTAGCGAACAACAGTCGGACGGCGTTCTTTTTCGATGTTTACGAGGCCGGAACGAACGAGCTTCTCTACTCGTATCAGATCATTGCGGATCGGGACGACCCGGACGATGTGAAGACGTATACCGAGATGGCGCAGAAGTTTTATAAGAATTTCGACGGGTCCGTGAACGAGGCAAAGAACCAACAGGAAAAGGAAGCCAAAGAAGCCCGGGAAAAAGCCAAAAAGGAAGCGGAGCGGGCCGTGAGAGAAAAGAAATGATCAAGGGCTGATTCTCCATTGCGACAAAGGCCCCCCGGCGAACATGGTTCATATTCGCCGGGGGGCCTTTTTTTAATGGGCGAGGTAAAGAGGCTCAATCTTGGCTTCGGTGGCGGTGCGTTCGTCGATGTAGCCGGTGCGCACCATGGCGTCTAAGACGATGAATTGACGTTTCTTCGCCATGAGAAAGCTTTCGTAGGGCGAGTAGAGGGAGGGAGCGTTGGGAAGCCCCGCCAACATGGCCGCCTCGGGCAGAGAAAGCTGGGACGGTTCTTTCCCGAAATATCCGTGGGCGGCGTCGTAGATGCCGTAGTAGCCGGAGCCGAAATAAATGGTGTTGAGGTAAAGAGCTAAAATCTCGTTTTTGGAGTAGCGGCATTCAAAGTCGATGGCGAGGGCCAATTCTTCGACCTTTCGGCCCATGGACTGTTCCGGAGACAGAAAAAGATTTTTTACTAACTGCTGCGTGATGGTGCTGGCACCTTCTTCAATTTCACCAGATTGGAGGTTCACTAAAGTCGCTCGGGCGATAGCTTCCAGATCAAAACCAGGATGGGAGTAGAAACGGGCGTCCTCGACGGCGACGACGGCCTGAATGAGACGGGGCGGCAGCCGATCGATGGGGACGAAGTGACGGGCGGGGACGCGTTCATTGACGGCGTCGGGAAGGAAGATCAGCCGCCGGAGACTCTCGAATGGTGAATCGTTTGGCGCGTCCGCTATGGTGCGTGGAGAACCCGTTTCGTCTTCGGCGGAAGGCGCGGGCGCAGCGATGGGAGCTGTGAACCAGTCCGTGAGTCGGGTCAGTGTTTCCGGGCGCAGGACATCGCGTCCTCCCGCCAAGAAGAAGCCGATGAAAAAGGCGAGGAAGAGGCTGAGGAGAAAGCGGGTAATTTTTTTCATATATAGACTCCTGTTTTTCGCACGGTTTTGCCAAGGGTATACGTTCATTATATCACAGCTGCGCCGCCCGTTTCCGCGAGGGATTGGCTCCGGTTTGCGAAGGGGGCATACTGATGCGGCGGCAGAAAATCCTGCGAAAGGAAAAAGGATTTTTTCCTTTCGCAGGGAATATAATACATAGTATCAGTGCTTCTTATAGACGAGAGAGGTGACAGCTCCCATGGATATGAGCGACAACACGAAAAAATTAGCGATGGATATGGCGCGAAAGCTCTTGGCAGATTCCATGTACCATCAGCGGACGTGGTTCAAGAACCCTTGGCCCGACGAGGAGGGGCGCTATCTCATCATTCAGAGTCACAAAGCGAACGACGAGACGCTTCCCGTGTCCTTTCCTCACGAGCGGGTTTACTATCGGGAATATGAGGACGGCTGGGCCATTTCCGTAGGCTACTGAGAGCTTGACCAAAGGGTTGACGAACGCTGCTTTGCCGAAGGCGGATCATTGTCAGGGGGAAAGCGTCGCCGGGGCCTTGGCACTGTGGATGGCGTCCAAAAAAGCAGGGGCGTAAAGGATCAGCTTTCGTTCACCGACGCCCTTGACAGCGCGCATTTCTTCTAAGTTTCTCGGCTGGAGGTCACACATTTCCCGGAGCGTCGCGTCAGAAAATACCATATAGGGCGGAATGTGATCCCGCGCGGCCAGCGTGCGGCGCACGCTCCGCAAGGTTTCAAATAGCCGGTCGTCTCCTGTGGGGGCGGCGGCTTTTTTCTTTTCTGTCCGGGTGACGGGCAGGAGAGCTTGGCGCTGTCCCTTAAGAATTTCATAGGAGATGGCATTGAGGTGCAGGATGGCGTATTTGTCGGAGGAGACATCCAGATACCCCAGCATGACGAGTTGATGGAGAAATTCTTTTACGGTCGCCTGCGTCCGCTCACGAAAGAGGCCGTAGGTAGATAAGGCGTCAAAGTGACGATCCGCGATGCGTTCGTTTTCCGCGCCGCAGAGAACCTGTGCTACCAGGCCGATTCCAAAGTTTTCCCGCATCCGATAGACGCAGGAGAGGGCCTTTTGGGCGTCGAGGGTGATGTCGAGAAATTCCGTATTGTCTTGACAGTTACTGCAGTGTCCGCATTTTTCCGGGGCGCTGTCGTCGCTGAAATAGCGCAGGATAAACTGCCGCAGACAAAGGGGCGTGCGGCAGTAATCGATCATTTTTTGCAGGAGATGAAGGTTGTTTTGCCGCCGCTCCTCGCTCTCCGCCGAGTTTTCGATGAGGAATTGCTGGGTGTGGATGTCCCCGGCGGAAAAGAGCAGCAGGCATTCCCCCGGTTCTCCGTCCCGCCCGGCTCGACCTGCCTCTTGATAATAGGCCTCTAAGTTCTTCGGCATATTGTAGTGGATGACGTAGCGCACGTTGGATTTATCGATGCCCATGCCGAAGGCGTTCGTCGCCACCATGACGGGGCGGCGGTCGTAAAGAAAATCTTCCTGCATAGCCTGTCGTTCCTCGTCGGAAAGCCCCGCGTGGTAACGTCCTGCAGGGATGCCTTTTTGACGCAGGGCATCGTAGAGTTTATCTACGGATTTTCGGGTGGCCGCGTAGATGATGCCCGCGTCGCCGGGATGGTTTCGGATGTAGCTTTCAATGAAGGGTGTCTTCTTCGTTTCCCGGCGCACGGCGAAGAAGAGATTAGGTCGGTCAAAGCCGCTGACATATATCGCAGGCTGTCGGAGCTTTAAAAGGCGGATGATATCGTCCCGCACCTCGGGGGTGGCCGTTGCCGTAAAGGCGCCGATGATGGGGCGACGGGGCAGGGCGTGAATGAAAGGGGCGATCTGCCGGTAGCTGGGGCGAAAATCGTGTCCCCATTGGGAAAGACAATGGGCTTCGTCCACTGCCACCATGGCGACGTCAACACAGCTCAGCCGTGACAGAAACCAATTATTTTCCAGCCTCTCTGGAGCCACATAGACGAGACGTACTTCTCCCCGGGCGACGGCCTCGAGGCGCGCCTCTGCTTCCGCCGGATCGAGGGTGCTGTTGATGAAGGCGGCGGGAACACCTTGCCCTGCGAGGGCATCCACCTGATCCTTCATCAACGAGATCAGGGGAGAGATCACCAGGGTCACGCCAGGCAGGAGCAAAGCCGGGATTTGAAAGCAAAGGGATTTCCCGGCTCCGGTGGGCATGATGGCCACGGTATCTTTCCCCGAGAGGAGCGCTTTGACCACCGGCTCCTGGGCCGGACGAAAGGCCGGATAGCCGAAGTAGCGGCGGAGGAGATGCGCCGCTTCCACCATGGGATTTGTCACGAACGTTTGCCTTTGGCCGGCTGCCAGCGGCTGCGCAGGAGAGCGATTTCTTTGGCGTAGCCGTCATGATCGTTGGGGGTCTCTAAAATAAAAGGGAGATGGGAGAGCCGGGGATGATTGATGACCCGTACCAGCGCCTCTAAGCCGATGGTTCCTTCGCCGATTCGGGCATGGCGGTCTTTGTGGCTGCCCCGAGGGTTCAGGCTGTCGTTGAGATGGATGGCTTTCAGATGTTCCAGCCCGATGGCGTCGTCAAATTCTGCCAGGACATCATCTAAAGAGTCCACGATATCATAGCCTCCGTCCCAGATGTGGCAGGTATCGAGGCAAACCCCTACATGATCTTTCAGCTTGATGCGTTCCCGGATGGCTTGCACTTCTTGAAAGGTACGGCCGATTTCCGATCCCTTGCCAGACATGGTTTCAATGAGTACCGTGGTGTGCTGCGTCGGCTTTAATACCGTGTTCAGCATGGCGGCGCACAGCTCAATGCCTGTCTGTGGACCTTGCCCCACATGGCTGCCGGGATGAAAGTTGTAATAGTTCCCCGGCGTTTCTTCCAATCGGCGCAGATCGTCCGCCATCATCTCCCGGGCGAATTGCCGCAGATTATCTTTGGCGGCGCAAGGATTCATCGTGTAGGGGGCATGGGCCACCAACGGTCCGATATGGTTCTTTTTAGAAAAAGCGAGAAATGCCTCCACATCCTTAGGGTCTATATCCTTGGCCTTTCCTCCCCGGGGATTGCGGGTGAAGAAGGCGAAAACGTCCGCGTTGAGTTCGGCGGCTTCCTTCCCCATGGCGAGATACCCGCCGGCGGAGGAAATGTGGCTGCCGATATGCAGTTGGTCTTTCATGACGATCGCTCCTTTTGGTAGGATATCTATTATTTTACCAGATTCAGCGCTCTTTGCCAAAAATTTTGCCGTCTGTCCTTTTTCTTTCTTGACTGTATGACCGGTATATGGTTTAAAATAACCTTGCGACAGGTGTGGCGGAGCGTATCCTCTTGGGCATCGGCTGAATGCTGCTGTAAAGCGAAGTGTACCGGAGCCGGGGATGAAACTGCTTGCGGCGTTTCCTGCCGGGATGATTTTATTTTGAAGGGAGAGGAAGTAAAAATGGCATCAAGAAAGAAACAGCTTTTCTGCCTGGCACTTCTCAGTGCGATGACATGCTCGGTTAGTCAGGCAGGGGCGGCAGAGACTGACGACAATTTAGAAGAGTTCAATCTCGACCAGCTCGTTGTCACGGCGAATCGTCTGCCGCAGACGAATTTGATGCCCATGCCAACGTCAACGTGGTCACGCGCAAGGACATTGAGGAGAACCACTACCAGACGGTGAGCGACGCGCTGCGCCAGGTGCCCGGTGTCACCATTCAGAATTACAGCGCCAGCGGCGCGAATTATTCGGCGGACTATCTCTACATCAACGGCACCAGCCATGTGGTCGTGCTCATCGACGGGCAGCGCGCCAATACGAATGGCTCGGTGTCCAGCGTCTTTCAGCCGTCGGAAGTCAGCAATATGGACGCCATCGAGCGCATCGAAGTCTTGAAAGGCTCGGCTTCCACTCTTTATGGATCGGATGCGGTGGGCGGCGTCATCAATATCATCACCCGCAAGCCAAAAAACGGAGAAGTATCGACGAAGGTTTCCGCGGCCTTCGGCAGCTACGATAAGCATACCTTCAATCTTTACCATCAGGGCAGTACGAAAGACGGCCTATACTATGCGGTGGGCCTGCAAAAGGATGATATGGGAGATTACAAGGACGGCCACGGCAACACCACCATCAACGACATCGACGGTCAGACTTACAACGCCAAAATCGGCAAGCGCTTTGGCGATCGGGCCGAAGTCAATCTGAGCTACAGCCGTTATAAGCTGAATTACGAGCGGCCGGAAGTTGACGCGATAGACAATTATACCGGAAATCGCGCCGAAGGCGAGAAGAATAACGAAAGATGGGCATTGGCCTTTGACTACAAGTTCGACGACGCGTTCCGCAACACGCTGTCGCTCTTCACCCGGACTTCAGATCTGGACGACAATACGAATCATCCGGCGGATCTTTGGCTCATGCGAGAGCAAACCTGGGGCTTTTCCGATCAGCTGACGTACACGGCGGGACCGCATACGTTGGTGGCGGGGGTTGATTACTACAAGGATAAGATGAAAAATATCAGGATAGATATACGCCCAGTATGACGGGCGAGGTTTCCAACAAGGCGTTTTTCCTGCAAGATACGATGAAGTTTGGGGCGCTCACCGTGACGCCGGGGGTGCGCTTCTCCCATCACTCGGAATACGGCGCGAATACGTCTCTCAGCGGTGTCGTCGCCTACGATATCAATGATCGGGCGAATGTGTACGTTTCCTATAAAGAATTTTTCCGCGCGCCGTACCTCTATGAGCTGTACAACCCCTTCTACGGCAGCGAGAAGTTAGAGCCGGAGAAGGGACACACGGTGGAGCTGGGCGGCAACGTTCGCCTCGACGACAAGACGACGGTATCGGCGCACGTCTTCCGCACGATGTCCGACAATCTGATCGGGTTTAACAATATGACGTGGAAATATTACAACGCAGGGGATGAGCGCATCACGGGCTTTGATTTCCAGGTGGCGCGGCAGTTGGCAAAGGAATGGAACGTGACGGCGGCCTATACGTATCTCCACATCCCGGCCAGGAATTCTTTCCAAAATTCGAATCGCGACGGCTACCTTCCCCGGGGCGTTTTGGATCTGGGCCTTCATTACGACGCGGCGAAATTCAATGCCAATCTCAGCGTCAAAGGGGTCTTCGGCCGCCCCGGCCGTAAAGCGATGTCGCGGACTCCTATAAGAGTTACTGGCTCTGCAATTTGGGCGTCAACTACCGGCCGGTGGAAGGCCTGAACGTATTTATGCGCTTGAATAACCTGTTCAACCGGATGTATACGGATATGTGCTACGACATGAGCAATCCGGGAGGGAACGGCTGGTATTCGCAGCCGGGCCGCAATTTCCTCATGGGCGTGGAGTACACGTTTTAAGGAACAGAAGAAATATGCGCGGCGTCGCTCACTTTGCGGCGCCGCGTTTTTGTAACGAGGAGGCGGTGTGCGGTGCGCTTGGCATTTTTGCATTTTGATCTGTGCAGCGGCCCTTTGGAAAAGAACCGCGACAATTTGCTGCGGGGGATTGGCGCGGCGGCGGAGCAGGGGGCAGACTGGGTGCTGACGCCGGAGATGGCGTTTCAGGGCTATCACATGGCGACAGGGGGCGCGGTTTATACGTTGGCGGCGGATGACAGTGACGTATTGCGTCCGTTTCGTCAGGCGGCACGGGATTATGGCGTCGTGCTATTTTTCAGCTGCGGCAGCATCGAGAAGGGGATTCCGCACAATAGCTGCCTGATCATCGATCGCGCTGGGGACATCATCGGCCGCCACCATAAAATCAAAGTGTTAGCGTGGTCGACCGAAAATTGGGCGGTCGCCGGTGATACGGCGGAAAACCTCCGGCCGGTTACCGTAGACGGCGTCAAAACGGGGCTTTTGGTTTGTGCCGATGCCTATTTTGACGAATATGGGGCGGGCTTGGGGAAACATAAGCCGGATCTGGTGATTCTGCCCGTGGCTTGGCCGCCGCACGGCTGCGGGGGCCGCCGGAAAACGCTTGGCGGCGCTGTTCCATCGCGACGGGGGCGCCGGTGGCCGTCGTGAACCAGACGGGCAACAGCGGCATGGACTGCCGGGAGGCGGAGAGCGCCATCGTGTCCGGGACGGACGTCGTATGCACCTACGCCGGGGAGGAAGCCATTCTCCTTTACGCTTATACGGTGGGGGGGTCTCTGCCGGAGACGTTTACCGTATGCCCGTGGCGTGGTGCGCCGCAGCCGAAGGAGGGGACATCATGAAGAAGATCTTGTTTGTGACGAATATGGAACTTCCTCGGACGGGGATGGAGGCCGCAACGGCAAAAATTAAAAAGGAAATTCCCGGGTTTGATTTCTTTGACGTGGTGCAGACCGACGACAGTGAGAGATGGGGGGCGTTTTGGGAAAAACGGCTCGAGGGGACGCCGCTTGTTTTCGTGGCGTGGATGGGAACGGGGCTTTCGTGTGATTTTTTGCGGAAGATGGCGGCTTTTTTGGCGCGCGGACAGCGCCGCTACCTTTTCCACATCGCCGATCCCGGAGACGATAAATTAGACGGCGGCCTCGTGGAGGAAGAGATTCGCACCATCAAGGCCTACTATACCGAGGGCGGGTTGGTGAACTACGAAAATCTTTGCCGGTGGCTGACGGATCACTTCGGCTTGATGAAAGTAACGTGGCGGCCGCCGGAGCCGCTTCCCTGGCAAGGGATATATCATCCCGACGCGAAGGGAATCTATACCTCCCCCGCCGCTTATGCGGCGCAGTTTTTGAAGCCAGGAAGACCGACGGTGGGCGTTCCCTTCTATCGGGAAGATTGGCTGTGGGGAAAACTTGATTATATTGACGCCATCATTCGGGGCATGGAGAACGCTGGCTGCAATGTCATCGCGATCTTTACCAGCGCCCGCGCTGACGGACAAAGCGGAGCAAAGTCGCTGGCGCAGTCTATGGAAGCGCTCTTCTTCGACGAAGGCCGCCGCCTCATCGACGTGCTGGTCAATTCCTTCGTTTTTTCTCTGACTACGACCGGGGCTTTGACGCTGGGCGATCTCCTGCGGTTAGACGTCCCTGTCTTGCAGGTCTACAACCTTTACATGGATAAAGCGTGGTGGGAAAAGAGCACGGTGGGGCTCACGAACAATGAGGTTGGCTATGCCGTAGCCATGCCGGAATTTGACGGGATCCTTCATTCTGTGCCCACCTCGACAAACGAAGCGAAAGAGGATGGGACGCACTATCGCCGACCGCTGCCCGAGCGGATCGATATGCTGGCTCGCAAGGCGAAAAAATGGGCGGCGCTGCGCGGCAAAGAGAACCGGGATAAAAAGGTAGCGATCGTCTTTCACAATTATCCGCCGACAAATTCCAATATCGGCAGCGCTGCTTCCTTGGACGCCATCGAAAGCATCCGGCTTCTCTTGGCAGAAATGAAAAAAGCGGGCTATCAGGTGGATCGCCTGCCTGAGGACAGTCAGAGCTTCATGGCGGACATGACGTCCCATGCGACGAACGATCGCCGTTTCATTTCCGAAGTGCTGCTGCGGGATGCGGATGGGAAACTCCATGAAACTGACTACGCACAGTTTTTTGCTTCTCTGCCGCCTCAGGTGCAGGAGCAGCTGACGCGCGACTGGGGAGAAGCGCCGGGGGAGGTCTTTCACTATCGCGACGCCCTCATCGTGCCGGGGATGCTGAATGGCAACGTTTTCATTACTGTACAGCCGCCTCGCGGTTTTGGCGAAGATCCGGCAAAAATTTATCACTCGCCGGACTGTGCGCCGACGCATCATTACTGTGGATTTTATCACTGGCTGCGCGATGTATGGCAGGCAGATGTGATGATGCACGTCGGCACCCACGGCAATTTGGAATGGCTGCCGGGGAAGGGAAACGCCATGTCCAACGCCTGCTACCCGGATATTTGCACCGGGGATATGCCCAATGTTTACCCTTACTGGATTACCTGCGTAGGAGAAGGGATACAGGCGAAGCGGCGAAGCGCGGCCTGTCTGATCAGCTATCTTTCAGCGCCCATGAGTACCGCCGGATCATACGAAGAATTGGCGGAATTGGAACAGATGTTAGAAGATTACTGTCACTTTCAAAGCGATGACAGTCAGGCCGGATATTTAGAGAATCTGCGGGCCATGATTCGACAAAAGGCGGCGGATTGTCATTTGGAAGAGGATGTGCCGGAAAGCGACGCGCTGGATTTTGACGATTATGTGGGGCAATTGCATGTTTTTATCACCGACATCAAGAACATGCAGATGACCGTTGGCCTCCATGTATTGGGGGTCCCTCCGGCAGGAGAGCAGCTTACCGAATACATGATGGCGCTGACGAAGCTTGATAACGGGAATGTTCCGTCGCTCTTAAAAACTCTGGCTTCGCTGCACGGTTTCGACTATTACGATCTCTTGGAGAACAGCGCCACCATGCTCCCTGACGGCAGCATGACGTATGGCATGTTGTTGGATAAAATCCGAGGCGAAGCTTGGGACGCAATTGCCCTTTTGCAAAACTATGCGTTCGACGCATCGCATGTCAAAGAAACGCTGGCGTTCCCGTGGGCGGCGAGTATCACGGCAGAAGAGCGGGAGAACCTGCGCATCGTTCTTCAGTATATGTGTGAACATATTGCCCCCAGCCTCCTCTGCACGACATGGGAACAGGAAAATTCGCTGCGCTCTTTTGCCGGTCATTACGTCGAACCGAGCGCGTCCGGCGCACCCACCAGCGGCGGCGCGGATCTTCTTCCCACGGGGCGGAATTTTTACAGCGTCGATCCACGGACGCTTCCCACGAAGGCGGCTTGGGAAATTGGTAAGTGCATGGGAGAGGATGTCATCCTTCGCTTTGTGCAGGAAGAGGGCCGTTATCCCGAAAGCGTCGGCATCATCCTCTGGGCGACGAGCAATCTTCGCAATCGCGGTCAGTGCGTCGCGGAATTTCTCTGGCTCATGGGCGTACGCCCCGTGTGGCAGGCGGGGAGCCTGAGGGTTGTGGATTTAGAGATTCTCCCCTTGTCGGAGCTGAAACGGCCTCGGGTCGATGTCACGGGACGGATCAGCGGCCTTTTCCGTGACAGTATGCCCGGCTCTGTCGCTTGGCTGGATGATGCCGTTCGACGGGTTGCGGCGCTTGATGAACCATTGGACATGAACTTTGTTCGCAAGCATGTATTGGCTGAGGCGGGCGATTTGGAAGCGGAGGGGATGGATAAAGAGACGGCATGGCGGCAGGCGTCGTTTCGCATTTTTGGCGATCCCCCGGGGGCGCATGGCGCAGGCATTGGCAGCGCATTGGAAGCGAAAAATTGGGAAACCATCGATGATTTAGCTGCCGTCTATACACGTTGGGGGGCGCACGCCTATGGGGACGGATCGGAAGGCGCATATCTTCCCGAGCGTTTCCAAGCGCGGATGAAAGAGATCGACGTGACGGTACAGAATGTGGATCATCGCGAATCTTCCATGCTCGCCGGGGACGACTATAACAATTACCGCGGCGGTTTAGTAGCCGCCGTGCGCGCCTATAAGGGCAGTATGCCAAAAAATTATGTCAGCGACAGCTCCGATCGCTCCAAGGTACAGCTGCGGACACTGAAGGAAGAACTGAAACGATGGTATCGGGGCGAGGCAATCAATCCGAAATATATTGAAGGGATGATGAAGCACGGCTACGCCGGCGCGGGAGAATTGGCGACTTACGCGGCGGTCAGCTTCCAGTGGGACGCGACCAGCGATGTCATGGAGGACTGGATGTACGAAACCTACGCGGAGAAGTACGCCCTCGATCCTAAAGTACAGAAATGGATGCGTGAGGTAAACCCTTGGGCGCTTCATCGCATTGCCGATGTCCTTTTGGAGGCGGAAAAACGCGGGCTGTGGAACGCGAAGGAGGAGACGAAGAAAGCGCTGGAAAGGTTATTTTTGGATATTGAGGGAGATCTGGAAGCGGTTGCCGATCGCTGAAATTATGCTACCATTCTAACTCTTAGCCAACATGCTGGACTGCCCTCGTCTTGATGTACCGTCGCTTTCCCGCGCTGTCGCCTTGCCGATGCAGTATTATTACGTTATAATGTGAATAATTGATAAATATAAAACATAATTTAGCATTGTATTATTTTTTGTTTGTTATCAATATTCTCCATTCTCCCATACGATTGATCAAGCAGTATATCCTAGGCAGGCGACAAGGAAGCGCCATACGAAGGAGGGAAACGAATCAG
>ERZ772921.900-NODE-900-length-17943-cov-5.899597_pt1 | contig 17943 bp, 15 predicted proteins | sample MGYA00512117_ERZ772921 | MGnify/ENA primary metagenome ERZ772921 (study PRJEB29015, sample SAMEA2737944) | human oral metagenome | biome: human oral; feature: human-associated habitat; material: dental | place: China | collected 2150 ... | reverse complement strand
AAGATGGCGCGGCTGAATTTATCAGTGCTTCCCTAAGATGGCACGGCTAAATTTATCCGTGCTTCCTTAATTTTCTCTTTGTATTGGACATGGATTATGGTACAATAATTAAGCAAAACAGGGAAGCGAGTTGTATAGAGTTTGGGAAAAACGTCTTGGTTTTATTGTTTGTTATCAGATTCTTGAAAATGTACGTACATCCGGGCAGCTGAACGAGCTGGCACGCGAGAACCGCATTGTGGAGACGAATGTCAAAGAGCTGCTCGACGCGGTAAACTCGATGACAGAGGATATCGTTTACCTCGCCGAGGCGACCTCGGAGACGGCAGATCAGACGGAACGCGGCAAGGAGGCTATGGATCTCGCACAGACGAGCATTCAGACGGTCGCGCAGGAAACGGGCACTGCGCAGACCGGACTCACGAGCATGACGCAGGATGTCAAGAGCCTACACGAGCGCACGGCGAGCATCGACAACCTCGTCGTCACGGTCAACAGCATCGCCGAGCAGACAAACCTCCTCGCCCTCAACGCCTCCATTGAAGCAGCGCGCGCCGGTGAGCACGGACGCGGTTTTGCAGTGGTCGCCGACGAGGTACGCAAACTCGCCGAGCAGTCCAAGAACTCCGTCGACGAGATCCGCGACCAGCTGACAAAGATTCGCACGGGTGTCGAGCAGATTACGAGCGAGTTCCAACATATGGACGAATCCTTCCGCGCCAACGTCGAAGCGGTAGGGCAGGCATCCGGTGAAACGGGCAAACTCACCTCGGTCTTTGACTCCATCAACAAGACGATCGACAACCTTGCACCGCTCGCACAACGCCAGTCCGCCGCATTCGAGGAGATGAAGCCACCCTTCAGTCCACCGTCGGCGATGTGGTACGCATGACGGATGGCTCAAAGAACTGCAACTACGGTCTCTATGACTCCACACGCAAGGTCAACGATGTACGCATGAAGATCGGCGCACTGAAGCTGGGCTTTGGTCCGAAAGAAATGATCGAATTCGCAAAGACCGACCACATGATCTGGGGGATGCGGATGCACCAAATGATGTGGGGCAATATCGAACTTGACGCTGCCGATGTCGAAAACCATGCGGTATGCCGGCTCGGAAAATGGTACTTCGGCGAAGGCAAAGAATCGTACGGTCGTATGCCGGAATTCGAGATCCTCGGCATCTGCCATGAGAAGTTCCACAAGCTCTGTGCTGCAACAATCCGTGCATATCATGACAAGCGTATGCAGGAGGTAGAGCGGAACCTGCCCGAGGTCGACCGTCTGTCCGACGAGGTTCTCTCCTGTCTCGACAAAATCAAGAGCAGGATATAAGGAAGCACTGATCAGCGGTGCTGAATCCATCAAAAAAGACTGCGTACGGAGCTGCAGCTCCGTACGCAGTCTTTTTTATGTGCAATCATGCGGCAGCTGTGCTGCAATCAGCCGTCGTGTGAAGGGATGTACTGCCTCCCTCAGTGCCGTTGACGGCAGTTCTTCGACAATTTCACCATGCTCCATGACAAGAACGCGTGTGGTCATCTTCTGCACAACCGCAAGGTCATGCGTGACAAAAAGCCCCGTAAACCCATACTCAGAATGCAGTTCGCGGATAAAATCCAGAAGAGCCGCCTGTGTAACAACATCCAATGCGCTGGTCGGTTCATCAAAGAGCAAGAGATTGGGACGAACAAAGAGTGCTCGGATCATCACTGCACGCTGAAGCTGCCCCCCGCTGAGCTGATGCGGCAGACGCTCTGCCGTATCGGGCGGCAGGTGTGCACGCTCCAGCATCATATTCAGGACGCTGCGCTCCTCCCCATCGGTGACAAGGCCGAAACGGCGCAGCGGCTCAAGCAGAAACTGCCCGACCGTCATACGCGGACTGAATGCCTCGAGCGGATTTTGAAAGATCAGTTGGAGATGTCGGTAGACATCGCGCGGCCATCCTCTCTGCGTCGCTGTCAACGTCTGTCCCAAAAAGGAAATACATCCGTCAGACGGCGTTTCAAGTCCCGCAATCATCTGCAGGAGCGTGGACTTCCCGCAGCCGCTTGCACCGACGATTCCGGTGATCTCTCCTGCATACAGGTCAAAGGACACCCCCCTGATCGCCTCGACGAGGCGCGTTCCCTCACGATAGGTTTTCTTTAGATCCTGAACGCGAAGAACATTTTCTTTCATACGCACCCCGATCCTCACGTCAAATACGGAACAGCATCCAGCAAGACCCTCGTATAGGGATGCGACGGCCGGTGCAGGACATCCTCTGCCCTGCCATGTTCAACAAATCTGCCGCTCTGCATGATGTAGATCGTATCCGCTACATAGGCTGCTGCGTCCATATTATGTGTCACAAAGACGATGGAGCAGCCCTGCTCCCCCGCCATACGCTTGAGCCGATCGAGCAGACTGCGGCTCGCAATGACATCGAGTGCGCTTGTCGGCTCATCGACCAAGAGGAGTTTCGGCGCGAGCGAGAGCGTCATTGCCGTGGCAGCGCGCTGACGCATACCGCCGCTGAGCTGGAACGGATACGCCTCCATGATCTTTTCGGGATCCTCCAGACTCTCACGGCGCAGAGCGGCAATCGCGGTCTCCCGCCAACCGCGCCCTGCACCGTGCGCTTTCAGATAGTCGGAAAACTGTGCACCGATGCGGCGTATGGGATTCAGATAGGCACCGGGATCCTGGAAAAGAACGGCGATGTCCCGCCCCATCAGGTCGCTGCGCACGTACGCGGCAGCATCGAGCAGCTCCGTCCCGCAAAAGGAGATCGCGCCGCCGTCGATGATGCCGCCGTCCGGCAGAACGCCGATGACGGCGCGCAGGAGAGTTGATTTCCCGCAGCCGCTCTCACCGACGACAGCTGCAATCTCACCGCGCCTGACCGCCATCGTCACATCACGCAGCACACAATGTGCATGAATGCGCAGTGTCAGGCGCGCAATCGAGAGCAGGGAGACTGATCCGTCCGCCTTACTTCCCGCCAATCGTCAGATCCTTCGTGATGAGGTAGTAGTCGATCGGGTGCATATAGACGCCCGACACCTTGCTCGTCGCAACAACCTGGTTCGCCACGCTGAACAAGAAGAGGCTCGGCGTATCCTGCAGCACGAGGTTCTCAATCTGACCGGCGAGTGCAAGGCGTTCCTTGGCATCCGCAGAGTCGCCCATCCGCTTCAGGAGGCTGTCAACCTCGGGGTTGCTGTAGTGACCGACGTTCTCCTCACTGGTCGAGCGGAGCGTCTGATCCAGATACCAGAACGGATCGTTTGTGCCGAGCGTGATCCAGTTGCTCTCCGTCAGGTCGAAGTCACGCTTCGTCTTTGCCTCCTCGGAGTTCTGGATGCGGCGGATCGTCGCCTTGATGCCCGCCTGCTTGAGCTGGTTCTGCAGAGCCTCGTAGATCTCGGACTTGCTGCCCCACGCATTGATCGTCAGCTCGAGTTCCTTGCCGTCCTTCGTCACATAGCCATCTGCATTCTTCGCAGTATAACCTGCGGCGGCAAGCTCCTCCGCAGCCTTCGCGAGATCCGTATGCTGACGCAGCGACTCCTGATACGAGGGTCCGAGGTGCGGCGGGAATACCGCCCCAGCGACAGCTGTGCCGTTCCCCTCGATCTTCACCAGATCATCGTAGTTAACCGCATAGCTGAGTGCACGGCGCAGATGTGCATCCGCAAGCACACGCTCGAGATTCATGCGGAACATATAGACACGCACACCCGTGATCTCATGGATCTTGTATTTGTCATTCTCAAAGAGACTGCGGCTCGCACTGTTGCACCGCTGGATGTAATCCACATCGCCCGCCTGCAGTGCCATCGCGCGCTTGTTGTCATCCTCGATGTTCTTGACCGTAAGCGTGTCAAGCCCGGGGGTGCCGTCCCAATAGTGCTCATTCTTCTTGAGCTGAATCTCCTCGTTCTTCTTGAAGCCGACAATCTGATAGGGCCCCGTCAGCACAGGTGCGGAATCCGCTTTCGAGAGATCCGCCTTCGTGTTGATGATAACAAAGGCCGGCTCCGTCAGTGCCGCCACGAGCGCACCGTACGGCTCCGTCGTCTCGATGAGGAGGTTCTGTCCGTCCACCTTGATCTCCTTGATCTTCGAGGACTTCTGCGAGCGCGGGCTCTCCTTCAGCGTACGCTCGAGCGATGCCTTGACGAGCTCCGGCGTCATCGCCTCACCATCCTGGAACTTCACATTCTCACGGATGTGGAAACGCCACGTCGTCGGATTGACCGCCTCCCACTTGTCGGCAAGCTGCGGTGTGAACTCCATCTTGTCCGAGACTGTGACAAGCGTCTCACCTGCGCCGATGCGCGTCACCGTCCAGCCGTCCCACTCATGCGCCGGATCGACGGACTCACCGAACCAATACAGGGCAGCATTCAGATGCTTGCCCGCAGCCTCCTGTTTCTCCGAGCCGCAGCCCGCGAGAAGCCCCATCATCAGGAGCATCAGAGTCATGAGCACATACAGTTTTTTCATAGATTTTCTCCTTCTTTCGCCCAAAAACTACGCTAAGATACGATTCCCTGTCATACACATCACCCCCCGGACGGATCCATTACGTCGCGCAGTATATCCCCCATATAGTTGAACAGAAAGATCGTCACAAAGATCGCTGCCCCGGGGTAAATCATGAGCTGCGGGGCGGTCTGCAAATAGTCGCGCGCTCCCATGAGCATCGTTCCCCACTCCGGATAGGGCAGAGGCACGCCGATGCCAATGAGAGAAAGTCCCGCAACCGTGAGCAGAATCTCTCCGATATTTTGAAAAATGAGCACCAAGAGGCGCGGCAGAACATTCGGCAGGAGGTAGGAGGACAGTGCGCCCCAAAGCCCTGCCCCACTGAACACCGCATACCGTGCGTAGGGTTTCTCCCGCTCGGACTGCACGAGTGTGCGTGCAACGCGGGCATACTCCGCCCAATGCGTGAACGAGAGCGCGAGAATGAGATGCGGGATGCTCGGCCCGAGTACGCCGATCAGAGCGATGGAGACGACGAGCGACGGCATTCCCAGAAAGAAGTCCAGCAGTGCCGTCATGACGCGATCCGCCGTCCCCCGCAGAAATCCTGCGACCATCCCGACAGCGATGCCAAAAAATGCTGTGACTGCGACAATGAGCAGCGTGACCGACAGGCTGATCTGCCCGCCGTACAGGATGCGCGAAAGAATGTCGCGCCCGAGCTGATCCGTTCCGAAGAAATGCCCCGCCGTATTGCCCGTCAGACGCATCGTCAGATCCTGTTCATAGGGATCGTAGGGAGCGATATAGGGTGCAAGCACTGCGAGCAGTGCCCACACGATGAGCAGTATGCCGATGATGCAGAAATCCCGACGGCGCAGCAGTCTGCCCCACAGATAACTCATAGCTGACGCGCCCCCCCTTCCTGCATGCGGCGCGGATCCAAACGGAGACAGATGAGATCGGCGATGAAATTCATCACCACAAAAATCCCCGTCCCCCACAGGATATACGCCTGCATCAGCTGATAGTCCTGCGCGAGGATTGCCGTCGTCATCAGCTGCCCCATGCCGCGCCATCCAAAAATCGTCTCAATGACGGCAGAGCCGCCGAGAATATTCCCGAGCGTAAGCCCGAGCATCGGGACAAGCCCCGTCAGGGCATTCGGCATGATATAACGCCATAGGACAACATGAGCCGGCAGTCCGAGCGCATGCGCCCCAATCACATAGTTTTTCCCATGCTCCTCGAGCAGAGCATTGCGAAGGCGACGAATATAGAGCCCCGCAATCCAGATGGCAAGAGCCGCAGCCGGCAGGATCATCCCGCGCAGGCCATCCGTCGCCGTCACAGGGACGAGACGCAGATGAACGGAGAACAGCAAAATCAGCAAAAGGCCGACCCAGAAGGTCGGCAGAGAGATTCCTAGAAATGACAGGATGCGCGCAGCATGATCGATCCAGGTTCCATGCCGATAAAAGGCAAGCAGACCGAGCGGAATCGCAGCCACTGCAGCAAACAGAACAGAGAGTCCCGCAAGCGCAAGCGTCCGTGGCAGTGCCTCACGCACCAAGTCCGCAACGGGAACTCCATAGGCGATGGAGTAGCCGAGATCGCCGGACAGTATCCCGCACAGCCAGTGCGCATATTGAACGATCAGCGGCTGATCCAGTCCCAGCTCCGCACGAAACTCCGCGACAAGCTGCGGGTCGGCGGGAACGCCCATCATGACAAAATGAAGCGCGACAGGGTCGACGGGCGAGAGCTGCATGAGCACGAATGTCCCGCCGGTCATGGCAAGCAGCACGACCAGCATACTGACGAACCGCCGTAAGATGATGCCGCTCATACCGTACCCTCTGCCTCGTAGTGAAACGGCTCAAGCTCCCAGAGCACGCCCGAGAGGAGCCGCATATCGACGTCGGAGAAGACGCGCAGCGTCGGACGCACATCCTCCTCGGGGAAGATCGCAACGGTCGCTGCCTCCTCGCCGTACTGGAAGAATGCCTCGACGGCACTGTGGTCAACGTAGATGCGCAGCGAAAGAGTACGATCGACGTAGAGCTTAAAGCTGCGCGTACCGCGTCCTCCCTGGCGCATTTTCGTGCGGTCGATGGTCATGATCTGTTCCAGACGATTGTAGCGGAACACCAATTTCTCCGCCCCATAGACCAACTCAAGCGCAACGGTGTAGGCATCCCCTACCTCGATGTCGAGCAGCAACTCTGTGAGGTCAAAGAGCGCTGTCTCGAAATGGCTCGTTTGCTCCGCCTCCAGTGTGCGCTCTGTCTCACGGTGGCGCAGTGCCTTCAGTTCATGTACCGGCTCAGAAAAGATATGCCCCTGACGCAGTGTCAGCACGCGCGGCAGCGTGAGGCTGTGCATCCAGCCCTCCGCGCGCGTCGGGTAGTCGTCCTCACGGTCGGGCATCCCCATCCAGCCGATGAGAATATGCCTCCCCTCATGCGTCACGACCTGCGGTGCATAGAAGTCAAATCCGTGGTCGAGTTCCTTGAACCGCCCGTGCATGAGCATCTCCATCGCGTCCATGGACGCATGCCCTGCGATATAGCCAGACTGATAGAGATTCTGGCGGTCGTAGGCACGCGCGGGCACCCCCTGCGGGCAGAAGAGCAGGACGTCGTAATCCCCGAAGGAGAGGAGGTTCGGACACTCCCACATATAGCCAAAATCCTTCAGCTGTGTCTTCAGCTCGCCGCGGTAGACCCAGCCATCCGCCGTCTCGCGGTAGATGAGGACACAGCCGCGCTCTTCCTCCGTCTGCGCCCCGATGATGAGATAGCGTACGCCGTCGCGCTCAAACAGATAGGGATCACGAAAATGCGCCGTAAAGCCGGGCGGCGGCCCATCGATGATGATCTCCTCTTTTTTCACCATCCCCGTCGCCTTCGTATACGTGCCGAAGCGCTGTACGGAACTGCGATTGCCCTCCGCATCCTTCGCGTTGCAGGTGTAGAGGACGCGCAGCCGCCCGTCCTCCTCCGCAGCGCACCCCGAGTAACATCCGTCCTTATCATGTGCGTCGCTCGGCCACAGGGCGAGCTGGGGCACGCTGTAGGTACAGAAGTCGCGCGTCTTCGTGTGTGCCCACGATTTATTTTTATGCGCACAGCCGAAGGGATTCCACTGATAGAAAATATGCCAGCCATTGTGGTAGGCGAGCCCGTTCGGATCGTTGATCAGTCCAAATGGCATTTCGAGATGAAAGCGATTGTGAGGGCGATCGGTGAAGGGAAAGCCCTCCGCCAACCGTGTGTCAATGTCCCGCTTGTCAAAATTCTCCACAGCGCTCACTCCTCCGTGCGAAAAACGACAAAGGTCAGACCAAAGGCGACGGCAAAGCCGATCACGTTGACGAGGATGTAAGCGGGCAGATGATCAAGATAGAGCAGCGTCCCGGGCAGAACGGTGATACCCATGCCCGTCCCCGCGAGATGCAGGAAGCCCGCCACTGCGCCCGCGCACGCCCCGCCGACCAGACCGCAGATAAACGGGCGCATAAAGCGCAGGTTAATGCCGAAGATCGCAGGCTCTGTGATGCCGAGGAAAGCAGGAACAGCCGAGGAAATATAGAGGGCACGCTTTTTTGCATCACGCGTACGCGCTGCGACCGCAACGGCGGCACCGCCCTGTGCCACAATCGCACCGGTAATGATGGCGTTGAACGGGTCAACGCCTGTCGACGCGAGAAGCTGCACCTCAAGCGCGTTGAACACATGATGCACGCCGAACACGACGATCACCTGATGCAGACCGCCGACGACAAAACCGCCGATGCCGTACGGCAGCTCCAAAAAGGCACGTACTGCGCCGAAAACACCGATCTCGAGTGTGTGCATGATCGGTCCGATGATGAGGAGCCCGAGCAGCATAGAGACAAACAACGTAAGGAACGGCGTGACAATGAGGTCAATGATATCGGGCACAAAGGTCTTGAACCATTTCTGCAAACGCGCCGCAAAGATACCAAGTACGAGTGCGGGCAGAACCGAGCCCTGATAGCCGACCACGGGAATTGGAATCCCGAAGATTTCCATTGAGAGAGGAACGGCATCCCCCGCCGCGATCGCATAGGCGTTCGGCAGCTGCGGAGCGACAAGCATCAGACCAAGCACAATGCCGATGACGGGCGTTCCGCCGAAGCGGTTCATCGTCGACCAGCAGACGAGCGCGGGCAGGAAGGCAAAGGCCGTATCCGTCAGGATCTGACTCATGCGCAGGAGATTTTCGTTCATCTCGATGCCGAGACTCTGTGCCATCCCGCGCAGCCCCATGAAGAGTCCTGTCGCAACAAGCACGGGAATGACGGGGACAAAGACGTCGCCGAGGGTGCGTGAGACCTTCTGCAGCGGCGACATCTGCTCGTATGCCTCCTGCTTTCCGCTGCCCGCAGTCGAGCCGAGATTCGTCCCCGCGACGAAGGCGTCATAGACCTTGTCGACAAATCCCGTCCCGAGGATGATCTGATACTGGGCGGCGGCAAAGAACTGTCCCTTCACGCCGTCGATGTTCTCGATCGCCTTCTCGTCGATGATCGTCTTGTCGTTGACGATCAGTCGCAGACGCGTCGCGCAGTGCTCGGCACTACGAACATTCCCCGCTCCGCCGACATACTTCCAGATCAGCTTGGCGACGCGCTCTTCCTTTGGCAGATTCGGGTCAATGTCGTCCTCTGCCGCAGCCTGCGTCTCCGCCGTGGCTTCTGCATTGTGAGAGGAAATTTCTGCCCCATCCGACACCAGCGTGATCGTCCCATAGTCTGCCGCATTGGTCACAAGGATGGGCGTCGTCGTCTCATAGCCGGCCGCGCGGATGGCGGCGGGATCGAACTCGATCAGCAGCTGCCCCTTCTTCACCGTATCGCCCTGTGCCACATGCGCAGTAAAATGCATCCCCCCGAGCTTCACCGTATCCACGCCGACGTGGATGAGGATATCCACGCCATCTGTCCCGTGAATCCCAATGGCGTGCTTCGTCTCAAAGAGCACAGTTACCTCACCATCCACGGGAGAGACCACACGGCCCTCCGGGTCGGCTACCGCCGCACCGCGCCCCATTGCCCCGCTCGCAAAGGCGGGATCCGACACCTCCGACAGCGGGATCAGCCGCCCCTGCAGAGGACTGTCCAAACGAATGTCCTTCATGTAAATTCCCCCTTATGGAAACGCCGATACATTCGGCACTTCCTTAGGACCCCGCGCCCCATGCGCATATCCTTCTAAAATTTTACTAATTTTTCTTTTCATTGTCAACGGAGACCGCCTATATCACGGCATAATCGGCAAAATCATTTTACAACCCAAAGCCCATGTGATAGAATAACTGTGGAAAGTTTTATTGTATACCATGGGGAGGGCATAAGAGATGGCTGTAAAGTATGAAGTCAGTGTGACTGCCATCGGCAAACTGGCGCGCAAATTCCTCGAGACCAACAGCAGCATTATCCTGCTGGACGAGGGAGCACACCCCAATCTCGCCGAGATGGTCATTGAGCACACATCAGGCGATCTGAAGAGCGACATCACCGTCGGAGATACGCTGACGTTTGGAAAGCAGAAATATAAGGTCACACGCGTCGGTGAGAACGCAAATGACACGATCCGCGACAGCGGGCACTGCACGCTGCTCTTTAACACAACAGGCTCTATGCCAGGGCAGATCGAACTGGAGGGCGGTCCCGTACCTCCGATCTCAGTGGGACTGAAGTTTTCCTTCTCCGGGAAATAAAACCAAAGAAACTGTGAGAGCCAGATCAACTGTAATGCACTCTGGCTCTTTTCTGTACGCACAATGAAAGAGAATATCCATGAAAAAAATTCTCGCCGTATTGCTTGCCGCGCTGCTTCTTCTCACGCTCGGCTGCGGGAGTAAAAATACGGCAGCCGACGACGCAGAGGAAGATCATGCTGCCCTCGACCTCTCTCAACCGCTGAAGCCCCCTGCTTCCTTTGAAGGAAAACGCGTGCTCGTCGCATTCTTCTCGCGCGCAGGGGAAAACCACGAAGTTGGCTACGTCGAAAAGGGAAACACGGCGCTCCTTGCTGAGCAGCTTGCAGAGCTTATCCATGCGGATGCCACGTTCGAGATACAGACTGTCATCCCCTACCCGATCGACCTCAAGGAGATGACAGAGGTGGCAAAAGAGGAGCAAGCCAAACAGGCGCGCCCGCTGCTCGCATCAAAATTCGATGATATGGCGCAGTACGACATCATCTTCCTCGGCTATCCGATCTGGTACCAGGATCTACCGATGCCGATCTACACCTTCCTTGAGAGCTATGACTTCGCAGATAAGGTCATCATCCCATTCTCCACCGGATCGGGCAATGCAATGAGCGGCAAAGAGGCGGATATCCCGAACTATGCCAAGGGCGCGGCGGCGTTTCCGGGGATGTGCATCCGCGGCAAGACGGTGCGTGACAATGCGACAGAGACAAATAAGCACATTGCCGTCTGGCTGGAGGGATTGGGGTACCACAACTGATGCGCACCCTGCTCTTTGTCCTCATCACGCTCCTCATGTTCTTTCTGCCAAACCGTTTGCTGACGACGGAGCCCGTGCATGAGTATCTGGGCTGTGCCCTTCTCATCCTCGGCGGCATCCACCTGTGGCTCGAGCGCGCCTATCTTCGCGCGCTCTTTTGGCGGCGCCTGCCGATGACGGCACTCAACACGGTGAACATCATCATGCTCCTGCTCCTTGCCGTGACCTTGGTATCGGGCATACTCATCTCCCTCTACGCTCTCCCCGTTGTGCGTCTGCGCGGGCTCGCATCCATCTACGTCCACGCAGTCCACCTCTCTGCCGGTGTGCTGCTCTTTCTCGTCGTTGGCGTGCATGTCGGTCTGCATGCCCGCATGCTGTGGAGAGCTCTGCTGCGCCGTATCCCGCTGCGTATCCCACGGACGATGCCACGCGTTCTATATGTCGTCGGTATTCTTCTGACGGCAGCAGGCATTCACCGCTTTATCACGACGCGCATCTACGACAAGATCCTCTTTGAACATCTATCATTTGGCGGACTTACGGGAACATGGACATACCAGTGCGACCTGCTCCTCATGTTCCTTGCCTGCGCATGCCTCGCCATCTTCTATCAGTCATGGCGCATGCGGAAATAAAAACAAAGGAAGCACTGATAAATTCAGCCCGCCATCTTAGCGCATCTTTTTTGCCCGCTTTTTGTCGGCAAATCCTCCACATAGCTTTGGCTATGCGTCCGGTTTGCCTCCTCAATCGGGCGAAAAATCTACGCCAATCTGACGGACTTCATTTTATCAGCGATTCCCTAACGGCAAAGCGGGGGAGGACATTGTTTGGCTGAAAAGATTCGATCAGAGCTCCTTTCCTTTCTTGTACCTGATGCTGCTCCGCTGCGTGTACTTATCATTGAAAGCCTTGAATATCTGCCACAGCTGCGGGATATGTTTCCTAATGCGGAGCTTCATGCACTTGCCGCTGAATGCGATCCGACAGACATTCCCACAGGTGTTCATTGGCAGGAACTCGATTACGTTACAACCCCTCTGCCGTATGGACGAAAATGTTTTGACTATATTATTTCCGATCTGGCATTGGAAAATGTGGATAATCCGCAGGATATCGCGGCAGGGTTTTCCCTGTTCCTAAAAGATACAGGGGCACTCCTGACGAGTTTCCGCAATATACGTCATTGGTCTGTCCTGCAAAATCTGATGGACGGGCACTATTATTCCATTGTTTCGCGTCTTTATGCACGTGCAGAGTTTGAGAAGCTGCTGTATGCTTCCTTTTATAAGAGTGTGCGCTGTCTAGCACAGCAAAGGAAGGCACCGCCCGGTATGATTGACCGGCTCGTCGCAGCCGGGTTTGAGAATCATGACGATGATCTGGAGGCAGAGTTCTACTTGATCCGTGCAGATCGGTCGATGCCGGAGCTCTCCCTGATCAAGTCGATGTATACAGCCGAACAACGTAGGCATATCGTGCGTCTCCTTCATCGCATCGAGTATGATGTTGTACGAGTAGAGTCTACGCGCTCGCTGTGGGATGAAGTAGCACAGCTGAATATTTTTCCTGCCTATCTTGCGGCATTGATTCATGAGACTGTGGTGCACACTGAGCGATTCTATCGTGCCCTTTTTGCATACTCACAAGGGCATGATCTATATATCCAGCAACTGCTGCATGAGAGTGCAGCAGAGAGCATCGACTCTGCTCAGCAGGAGCTGTATCTGAGTTTGCAGAGAGAATGTACGCATGAAGAGTAAGCCGATCGTGTGCGTGGATGAACATAAAATAGCCTTTATCACCTGTGTCAATGATGAAGATATGTACCGAGAATGCCTTCTCTATCTCAAGGCACTCTCCGTTCCCGTAGGGATAACTGTCGAGTATATCCCCGTGCGCGGTGCGCAATCCATGTGTTCAGGGTACAACGAGGGGGCGCGTGCAACCAATGCGCGCTATATGGTGTATCTGCACCAGGATGTCCTTGTGGTCAATAAGAATGTGATTGCCGACCTGCTCTCTATTTTTCGTGATGAGACCATCGGCCTTGTCGGTGTGATCGGATGCCGAAGCCTGCCGCAGTCGGGTGTTTGGTGGGACGGACTTCGCACCTATGGGCGTGTTCTTCATCACTGTGAAACAGAGAGTGTTATTGACTCACATTGTATGGAGCCCAATGAACCACACATTGACGTTGAGGCGGCAGACGGCCTCTTTCTGGCGATACAGTATGGCGTTCGCTGGCGGGAGGATCTCTTCAGGGGTTGGCATTTCTATGATACATCGATGTGTATGGAGATGCGGCGTCACGAGTTCAGATGTGTTGTCCCAAATCAGGAGGAAGATTTTTGGTGCATTCACTGTCCGCAGGAAAAGCCGGTTGCACCAGAGTATAAGCACGATCAGAAAATCTTTTTACAGGAGTACGGGAAAGAACTGCAGCCAGAGATCTGAGTCAAAGGGGAAAGGGGGATGAAGATGCAGGAACAGGTGCCGCTGGAGGAACATGCTGCCGAGGAGAAGCTGAACTGGCTGCGCCTTGCAACAAAATTTTCCTCCGATGGAGATTTAAAGGGGATGCGCGCGTGCGCGCAGGAGGTCGAGCGTCTGAAAGCCGGCGATGTCGATGCTGCCGCTGTAAATGCCGAGGTGGCACTCTACAGCGGCCGTACAGACGAGGCAGTGACACTTGCTGATCAGGTTCTTCGTGTTCAGCCGCGTCATCCTCGTGCCCGTATAGTGAAAGCAGGGCTTGCCGCACTCGATTTTCGACTGGATGATGAGATTGCTCTTTTGGCGGATCTCATTGAAGAATTGTCCTATAAGGAGAAACTGCTCGGTGCAGAGGATCTCTCATACACAATCTACCATCAGATCCTAAGACGTGCGCGCGGCTGGCTTGCCGATGCCCTCTATCTCGTCGGCGAAGCAAAAGGAGCGGCGCATGAATTACTCATGTCGAGCCGTCTCGCTGATGATGATTCCGTTGCAGCTGAGCTTTACAGCAAGTATCTTTTCATGCGAAACTATCGTCAACTCGGAGCGCAAGAGGGGCGACAGAAGGCAGAGCACTATGAAGAGCTGCTCCATGTGACACCATATACACATGCACATATTGCGCGCTCATCTCAGCGAAAGCTGCGCATCGGCTATATATCTCCAGACTTTCGGGAGCATGCTGTTTCCTATTTTATCCCTCCATTGCTCCGTCATTTTGACGGCGAACATTTCATGGTATTCTGCTATGCGCTCGGCAGGAGTGATGCAGTGACCGAGCGATTCCGCACGCGTCGTGTGACGTGGCGCGACTTGCGCGGGCGCCCGCCACGGACAGCAGCACGGCTCATTGCAGAGGATAAAATTGATATTCTGGTCGATCTGTCGGGACACTCACAGGACAATGCACTTCCGATTATGGCGTATCGCCCGGCACCGGTGCAGGTGTCAGGAATTGGTTACACCAATACGACAGGGCTTCATACGGTAGACTATTTTCTCTCCGACGAAGTATGCATCCCAAAGGGGGATACGCTTGCAGAGAAGGGCTTTACCGAGCAGATTCTCCGTCTGCCGCATTCCCATCTCTGCTATATGCCGGATGTAATTCGTGCGATGCCTGAGGCGGAATATGAGGCTCCGGTACGAAAAAATGGATATGTTACATTTGGCAGTTTTAATAATTTTGCCAAAGTGACGGATGAGATGCTGCTCTTATGGCGCGGCATCTTGGAGACCGTCAATAATTCACGACTCATCATCAAGGGGAAGATTGCGAGCATTGACGCGGGGCTCCAGTTTGCAAAAAAACGACTTGCTTTGCTAAACTTCGATCTTGACCGGATCGAGTTTCGCCCGTTCAGTCCCGATTATTTGGAGCAGTACCGCGATATCGATATCGCACTGGACACAGCCCCCTATAATGGTGGCTTGACGACGTGTGAGGCGCTTTATATGGGCGTCCCTGTGATTTCCATGCGTGGACGTACGCATGGTGCCCGCTTTGGTGCGTCCATTCTGACCAATGCGGGCGTACGTGAGTTGATTGCAGAGAACGACATCAACTATGTTCGTCGTGCCGTTCAGCTCGCAGAGTCACCCAAGCTGATCGCGGGCTACCATGCAGGGCTGCGTGCGAATATGAAGCAAGCTCCACTCATGAATGCGCAGGAATATATGCATGGGTTGGAAACGGCCTATCGAGAGATATGGGATACATTCCTGCATGCCCGTATCCGTAATGGCGGTGAACAGACCTAAGGAGGGAAAGACATCAATGGCCTTTGCGCATCTGCACGTACATACAGAGTATAGTCTGCTGGATGGTGCGAGCCGCATCAAAGATCTTGTGCGACGAACCAAGGAGCTCGGCATGGATGCAGTCGCCATGACCGATCACGGTGTTATGTACGGAGCAGTCGCCTTCTATAAAGAGGCAAAGGCTCAAGGGATTCATCCGATCATTGGATGCGAGGTCTATCTCGCTCCACGTCAGCGGCAGGAACGTGCAGAGGTGAATGGGACACGATATTATCATTTGATTCTGCTTGCCGAAAATGAGTGCGGTTACCGTAATCTGGTTCAGCTAATATCCCTCGCCAACATCGAGGGATATTATTATAAGCCCCGTATTGACAAGGAGCTACTCCATCGCTTTCATGACGGGCTGATCGCCCTGTCCGCCTGTGTGGCAGGCGAGATACCACAGGCCATCCTGCGTGGAGATATGGAACTTGCTGATCAGCTTGTACGCGAGTATCGGGATATCTTTGGCAAGGATAATTTTTTCTTGGAGGTTCAAAATCATGGCCTCCCGGAGGAAATGACCGTCAATCGTGCACTCCGGGATCTTGCAAAAAAATATGATATCGGGCTAACTGCCACCAATGATGTGCACTATGTCCATGCAGAAGACAGCGAGTTTCATGATATTCTTCTTTGCGTGCAGACGGGGCGCACACTCAACGATCCCGATCGAATGCGTTTTTCGGGCCCTGACTATTATCTGAAATCCGAGGAAGAGATGTCCGATCTCTTCACCGACTATCCAGGTGCGATAGAGAATACGGCAAAAATCGCAGCGCGCTGTCAGGTGGACTTTACCTTCGGGGAACTGCAGCTGCCGTACTATCCGCTCCCCGATGGATATACAACAGATGATGCCTATCTCCGTGCACTTTGTATAGAGCGTCTTCCTGCACGGTATCCTACGGCAAGGGACGAGGTGCGTCAACGTCTGGACTACGAACTCGGTGTCATTCATAAGATGGGATACGCCAGTTACTTTCTCATTGTGTGGGACTTTATTAACTATGCGCGCGGGCATGGCGTCGCGGTCGGGCCGGGACGTGGCTCTGCGGCAGGAAGTATCGTTGCCTACTTACTTGGCATTACGAATATTGATCCCTTACAGTATGCACTTCTTTTTGAGCGTTTTCTCAACCCAGAACGCGTGTCGATGCCAGATATTGATATCGACTTCGACGATATCAATCGTGGTCGCGTTATTTCGTATGTCAAAGAACGCTATGGAGAGGATCATGTCGCCCAGATTGCTACCTTTGGCACGATGGGGGCAAAAGGTGCAATTCGCGATGTCGCTCGTGTGCTGGAAATGCCATTTGGCGAAGTGTCAACCATTACAAAACTCGTCCCCGCCGAGCTGAATATCACGCTAGACCGCGCGCTTGAGGAGTCCGCCGACTTTCGCAAGCGGTATGAGGAGGATGAGAAGACGCATCGCGTCATTGATCTCGCACGTAAGATAGAGGGGTTGCCGCGCAACACCTCGATTCACGCTGCCGGCGTTGTGATTGCAAAGTCGCCGTTGACGAGACAAGTGCCCGTGTGGGTCTCTGACGGTACGCTGGTCACAGAATATGACAAGGATGACGTGGAGGCACTAGGCCTTCTCAAAATGGATTTTCTGGGACTGCGCACACTCACCATCATCGACGATGCCGTGAAGAATATACGACAGTCGCACGGTATTGAGCTGGATGTGGACAAGATCCCTCTCGTTGATGAGAAGACATCACGAATGCTATGCGCTGGAGATACAGGTGCTGTCTTTCAGATGGAATCGACAGGCATGACGAATCTCGTCAAGGATCTTCAGCCCAAAGGGTTTGTCGACCTCATTCCGACAGTTGCCCTCTATCGTCCAGGGCCTCTGGGGAGCGGTATGGTGACCGATTTTATCGATGGCCTGCATGGAAAAAAAGAGGTCGTTTATCTGCATCCGCTTCTTGAGCCGATTCTCAAGGAGACATTTGGCGTCGTCCTCTACCAGGAGCAGGTCATGCAGATCGTCCAGGTTCTGGCGGGCTTTACCCTTGGACAGGCGGATCTCCTGCGGCGTGCCATGGGGAAAAAGAAACATGAGCTTTTGATGGCGCAGAAAGAGATTTTCCTCCAGGGATGCGAAAAAAATGGAATAGAGGCGGCACTTGCCAATCATATCTTCGATCTCCTGACACATTTTGCTGATTATGGATTTAACAAATCCCACAGTGCCGCGTATGGTCTCTTGGCATGGCAGACGGCGTATCTCAAGGCACACTATCCTGTGGAGTTCATGGCAGGGGTATTAACGAGTATCATGGATAAAACGGATAAAATTCCCGTCTATATTCAGCTATGCCATCAGATGAACATCAAAATTCTGCCGCCGGACATCAATGCAAGCACTGCGGGATTCAGTATTGAAAGCGGTGCCATACGATTCGGACTCGCGGCAGTGCGCAACGTTGGAGAGACAGCGATCGAAAGTATGGAACAGGTACGCTCAGCAAATGGGAGTTTTCGTTCGTTGATAGATTTTTGTGCACGCATTGATGTGCGCATTTTGAATAAGCGTGCGATAGAGAGCCTGATTAAATGCGGTGCCTTTGACAGCCTTGGCACCGAACGGAATCAATTGCTCTCTTCTCTGGACTCTGCGATGCAGGATGCTG
>ERZ772921.894-NODE-894-length-17988-cov-2.822896_pt1 | contig 17988 bp, 16 predicted proteins | sample MGYA00512117_ERZ772921 | MGnify/ENA primary metagenome ERZ772921 (study PRJEB29015, sample SAMEA2737944) | human oral metagenome | biome: human oral; feature: human-associated habitat; material: dental | place: China | collected 2150 ... | reverse complement strand
CCAGGATCCGGGAAACGGCCTCCTCTGTATGGGATCCCATGTAGTTGTCCCCGCAGATGATGGTATCCGTGACCTCACAATCCTTCAGCTCCTGCTGATAGGCCAAAGCGGGGCCGATCTGTCCCTTGTGAAGGGACGGCGCCACATCCGCCGTATCCTCACCGCCCAGCTGTCCGAAGAATTGGTTGATATAGACAATGGCTTTCTTCATTGTGAGCACCCCTTTCCTTAAAAATCCATCATGGTCTTTTTCGACCAGCCGACCGTCTGATCCCCGCAGAAGAAGCCGTTGTTCTCCATGATGATGGAGCCGTCCTTCCGTACGGAGGGTCCGAGCTTCTCATCCCCCTCCCAGCCGCCGGAATTTCCGTCCCTTCCGAGCGCCTCCAGCTCTCCGAGCACAGTCTTCATCGCCGGAAGCTCCACAAGCTCCGAGACATTTCCCGTGGAAACCATGGCGACGAGCTTTTCATCCAGTGTCACAAGAGGCTGAGAGGCGCCGTCTCTTCCGGTGCATTCGTTGGCGACGCCGACGACCTTGATCCCCGCGCTTTCAAGCGCCGCGATCGCGCCCACATAGTCAGCGTCCGGGTTCCCATAGCCCTCCTCCGTCACAAGCGCAAAGTCCGCCCCGAGCTCCGTCGCCTGCTGGACGATCATCTGGATCACTCTCTCCTTCTGATCCATGGCGACATTCAGATTCGCCATGATCACGCCGAGGAAGTTGTAGTCCTTCCCGTCCTCCTCCATCAGTCTCCGAAGGATCGGGAAATTCTGAAAGTCGTAGGTCGACCACTTGGAGGAGCAGGGCATGAAGGAGCCGGAGACAATGGCACCGTCCAGCACCTCCTGCGGGCTCATTAAAGAGGGGAGATAGTGATTCATATCCCAGCCGTAGAGGAGATCATTGTATCCCATGGCCTCCATCTGGGACTGCGGCTGCAAAACCGCAACCACAGAGGGAAGGGCATTCCTCTCCCTGCTCCGCTTCGTGATCGGAACGGTCTCGTAGACCTCCCTGTCCTCCGGGCTGAGCTCTCTGACACAGCTTCCGATGTATTCCGCGAGCCTGTGCCCGGCGCGGCGGAGCGCATCGTTCTTCTTCTGCTGCTCATACCTCTCAAATTCCTCATTCGTATCCGCCACCAGTACGAGGTTATGGAGCTCCCCGAAATAGGTGAACTTCTGCCCCGGTCCGCTCATATCGATGAGTCCGTCCTGAAAGCCTCCCCAGTGCCTCCCGACCACCAGGACACTGCAGTTTTTCAGGGCGTGGAGCGTCCCATTTCCCGACTGGCGGAGCGGGCTTGTGTAACCCGGGAAAAGCCCCTTCCCGTCCGTGCGGGTCCTCGGCTCAATCGCCTCCTTTACGGGGCAAAGGCGGATCTCGTCTCCGGGCTTTGCGATGTAGAGCTCTGCCTCCGTGATCCTCCCGTCCTCCAGGACCCGCTTCAGCGCCTCCTCCTTGTTCACGCTGAGGATTCCGCCGCGGAAGCTCAGCTCGTCCCCAAAGACGATGTCCTTCACATAGAAATTTCCGATTTCCAGTTTCATACCGCTCTTCTTCTCCTTTCCTGTTCATGGGACGAATTCCGTCCGTTTGGGGTTGAATTTGTGATTTTTTCACAAACAGTTTTTTAATAAGCGCGCTTATGTATCTATATAAGTACTATAATCTCGCTTATTCGAGAAAGTCAATATAAATGCATGATATATTTTAAAAAGCTATAAATAGAAAGACCCCGGCTCCTGCCAAACGGCAGAATCCGGGGTTCTCGTCCCTTTTCTCTCCTTTTATTGATTCTCTCTTCTTATTCTCTTTCTTCCTGTTCTCTCTCTTCTTATCTTAGTCTTTCCCCTAGGCTTTTTCCTTTTCTTATCCTCTTCTTTTCATCCTCTTTTCTCAGGAGATGCCGCCGCTTTTCCCTCCCTTCTCCGGGCAAAGCGGGAGATTCCCGGAGCCTCCGGCGCTGTCCTTATTTTGTCTTGTCAGCCCGGTATCTTTGGTACTGCTCCTCCAGATAGTCACAGTCCTCCCGGAAGCTCTCCGGGCTCGAATTCTCCAAAATTCCGACGATGCAGGGCTTTTTCAGGGAGAGCTGCCTCATGAGCTCCTCGTAGCAGAATACCCCCTTCCCGGGACGGCAGAAGATCTGCTCTCTCCCTTTCGTAAAGTCCCCGTCCTTTAGGTGGATCACGGAAATCCGGCTCCCGAAGCGCTCAAAGCACTCCCGGATGATTCGATTCTGCTCTTCGGGCTTGCCCTTGCTCTCCGGCGTAATGAGATTGACCCCGTCCAGGATGATATCAAAATTCGGAGAATCGATGTCCCGGAGGAAGCGCTCGATCTTCTGAGGGTTTGAGAGCGTATGATTATAGACCCCCTCGATGCCGACCCGGACGCCAAGCTTCTCCGCCGCCTGCCTTATCCTTAGAAAGCTGTCCAGCATCGTCTCGTAGCAGCGCTCTGTCTCCGTCTCCTCCGTCACACGAAAGTCCTCCGAGAAGCGCCCCGTCTCCGTCCCGACGAGGTCCGCTCCGATCCCCTTCGCATATTTCAGCATCTCGATAAAGCGCTCCAGCTCCGAAAGCCTCTTCTCCTCATTGGGATTTGCCGGGTTGATATAAGAGCCGAGTACGGAGACATGGAGCCCGCGGGCCGCAAGCTCTGAGCGGATCCGATCACACAGGCCATCGGAAAAGTGTCCGAAGCCTGTGTCCGGCTCCGAGAAGCTCTTCCCCATGGCGAGCTGAAGATAACGGATCCCCAGGGACGCAGCACTGTCAAAGACCTTCTCCATCCCGCTCTTTTTGCAGATATCGTGCGCCCTCATCCCGTATTGAATCATTTCTGCGCCTCCCCCCTCCGGTACTGTGCGGGAGACTGCCCGCTCAGGGAGCGGAAGACCCGCTCAAAGTAAGTGATATTCCCAAAGCCCGCGCTCTCCGAGATCTCCGTAATTCTCATCCTGCTGCCCTTCAGAAGCTCCTGCGCCTTTCTCACCCGGACAAAGTTCAGATATTCGACGACCGAGAAGCCCGTGACCTTCCGAAAGATCCTGCTCAGATAGGAACGGCTCATATAAAAATGCGCGGCGATCTCCTGAAGCTCCTGCTTCTCCGCACTGTGGTTTTGCAGATAGAGGGCGATCTCCCGGACTCTTTGATGGACACCGCTGTCCAGTCGGTCCGCGGAGGAGGCGAAGTCGGGCCCCGCCTCTCTGGCGCCGTTTCCCGTCTCTCTCCCTCCCTGGTAGCTCTCGGAAATCCCCCGGGATCTCGCCCTCGCGAAGATCCCGAGAAGCTCCATGGCCTGGAGAAAGAGGAAGGGGCAGAGCTCTTCCCCTATCATCTGATCGCAGGCGCTCTTAAACTGAGCGATGATCCCGAGGATCAGCACCCACTCCTCCCTCGAAAAGCCGCAGGCTCCGCTGTAGATCCTTCCGAACTCGTCAAAGCCCGGATAGCCGAACTGCCGGAGCAGGCCGTCAAAGGGCTCTCGCTCCAGCTGCAGGATGAAGTTTCTGTGATCCGGCGGATATCCCTCCGCGAGCGAGGTTTTGTGAATCCGGTCATGGTCGATCAGCATGGCCGTCCCTGCTCTCATGCAGTAGCTCTCCGGGTCCACGAAGAAAAAGCGGGTCCCCTCGATCAGAAAGTTGAGCTCGATGCTGGAATGAAAATGGCGGCTCCGCATGACATACTCCCGGCGGCGAAGAGCCTCCGAGACCCGAAGTCCCGGGATCTTTTTCTCAAATACGAGCTCCAGGCGATAGTTATGAAGCTCCCTCTCCCCCCCGCGCTCTCTTTTCTTTCCGTCCAATCCTCTTTGCCTCTTCTGTTTTTTCGGGGGAATCCGCCTTCTCTCCGAGAGCCTTCACATAAATGTGCTTTTGGGCCTTCTCACTGACGCTGACTCTCCTCCCCTCTTCCCCCACAAAAAGCCGCATTGTACCATCGTATTCCTCATAGCTCTCCGCGGAGAGAACGAGATCCAGCTTAAGTCCGAGACGGTCCAAATAGGAGAGAAGGCCCGGCTCGTCGTCCACCTTGACGATGCGGGCCCTCTCCCCTATTTTCAGAGAGCCAAGCCGCAGCTCCTCCGCTTCCTCCCGCTCCTCCCCCCGCAGGTTGATGTAGATCGGGGCGCCGTGCGGGCAGTGCGTCGGGTAATTCAGAAAGGCATTGAGGCGCTTCATCATCTCCCCGTCCGTGATATGCTCCAAAAGGTCCGCCTGTCTGTGGACATCCTTCCAGTTATACTTCAGGCAGTCCTGCAAAAAGGTCTCCCAGAGTCTGTGCTTACTCAGGATCAGTCTCGCAAGCTGCTCCCCCTCGGCACTCAGGCTGATAAAGCGCCCGCGGATCTTGAGGATTCCGTCCTCCGCCAGCTTTTTTAACATCTCCGAAACGGATGCGCGCGCGATGCCCAGATACTCCGAAATTCTGTGATTGCTGGCGCTTCCCTCCCGCTCTATGATCTTGAAAATCGCCGTCAGATAGTCCTCCCTGTTGTTCGTCATCCCCATCTCTTTCCCGGCCGCGAAAAAGAGGAGATCCTCACAGCTTCCCTCCGTCTCCTTCTCCGCTCAGGCCGTCATTGCAAGCAAAAGCCTCTCCCTTCCCTCCTCCGTCAATTTATATATTTTATCACAGGGGTCCGCGAAAACCCACTTCATTTTCATAAGTCTCCCGATATAGCGCTCCGTCTCCCTCCTGCTCCAGTTCACATGGCGGAAGAGACTTTCAAATCCGGTCTCCTCCCGATCCCCCCTGTGCCGGTAGAGATGCAAAAGCAGAAGCTCCTCCTTGAAGCGCTCTCTCTGCTGCTTTCTCCTTCTCATCCCTCTCAGTATTCCCCCGCGGGAGAAAAGGGAGAGAAGGAGGACAGAGAGCATCCCGACAAAGCTGCACATCCCGGAAATGGAGACATTCCATCGGAATGCAATGAGGCAGCCGATGAGGCAGTTCAGAGCTCCGAGCAGAAGGGTGAGGAGAATCATCTGCCATAGACTCCGGCTAAGGAGAGAGGCCGCTGCCGCGGGCGCCGCGAAAAAGGAAATCACCAGAATCGCCCCCACGCTGTTGAAGGCCGTCACGCAGCAAAAAGAGCAAAGGATCATGAGGGCGTAGAAGATGCGCTTTACGGGGATGCCGAGGAGAAAGGCATAGGATGGGTCAAAGGTAGAGATCTTCAGCGGCTCATAGAAGAGGATCACAAAGGAGAGGTTCAGAAGAAAGAGAAGGAACATCTCGACGAGAGACCTGGGGAGACCGAAGAGACGCACAAAGGGGGCAAAGAGCGGATCTCCCATCAGAACGATCTCTATGTCCAGATGGACATTTCGAAAAAAGCGCGTGATCAAAAGGACTCCGAGAGAGAAGAACATCGGAAATACAAGACCCAGCGCATCATCCCTCTTTACGAGCCCCTTCCCGGACAGAAGCTCTACGGCGAGCACCGTGAGAAGTCCGAAGAGAGCCGCCCCCAGCGTGAGAAGGACCGAGTCCAGGCTCCGCACCAGAAAGAAAGCGAGGACGATGCCGAGCAGGACGGAATGGGAGAGCGCGTCCGCTGTCATGGAGAGTCTGCGAAGCACCAGGAAGGGGCCCAGCAGACCGCAGGCCATCGCCGTCATCAGGAGTACAAAAAGGACCTCAGTCATTTTCTTTTCCTCTCTTCCGAAGCATGCGGGGCAAAAGCCCATAGCGTCCAAAAATCATGGAGAGCAGCGTGACAGAGCCCATGCACAGGATAATCATCGGTCCGGTGGAGAGCCCCCGGTATGCCGTGCTGAGAAATGTCCCGAAAAGGGCACTGAGGATCCCGGTCAGAGCGGAAAGCAGGAGGATAGGCCCGAGACTGCGGCTGTGCTGATTCGCGCAGATGCAGGGGATCAGGAGGAAGGAGGAGATCAATACCGCCCCGACACTTTTCAGCCCGACCGATATCAGGACGATCATCATAAAGAGGAGCGCGGCTGTCCCGAGCGCCTCCGGGATCCCGATCGCCTTCGCGTAGCCCCTGTCAAAGATGCTGATCAGAAGGATTCTCCGAAAGAGAAAGAGGAGGGACAGCACGAGAGCCCCGCTGCAGAAGATCAGCGCCGCATCCCTCTTCATCAAAAAGGCGGCGGAGCCGAAGATATAATTTTTGAGCCCCGCCTGCGAGGCATCGGCATAGGCGGGATTCCCCTGCGTATAGGTCTTAAGGACCATGCCAAGCCCGAACATTCCCGTGAGGACCAGGGCGAGCGCCGAGTCAAAGTCGATCCCCCCTCCGTCCCTCAGACTGTGGATCAGAAAATAAGCCATGCCGCCGGACAGCGCCGCCCCGATCGTGAGGATCAGAGGATCCCTCGTCTGAAAGCAGATAAAGGCGAGCACAACCCCCGGATAAGCGGAATGCCCGATCGCGTCCCCCACGAGGCTCTGCCCCTGATATACGCTGAAGCACCCCACGATGGAGCCCGCCAGTGCGAGGAGCGAGGTCCCCGCGGCGACCACCCAGAAATCATAGGAAAATAATATTGAAATCATATTAAGTCCTCGTAGGCGCGCCGGATATTTTCCTCCGATGCGGCCTCCTCCACCGGTCCGCACGCGATGACATAGCGGCGGATCAGCACAGCATGGTCGAAGTAGCTCCGCAGGGTATTGAGGTCATGGTGAACGCAGACGATAGTCTTCCCCTCGCTTTTCAGCTCCCTGATCTTATCGATGATGATCCTCTCGCTGCTCTTGTCGACTCCCGCGAGCGGCTCGTCCATGATCAGAAGCTCCGCCCTCTGCGCCAGTGCCCTTGCGATGAAGACCCTCTGCCTCTGCCCTCCGGAGAGCTGTGAGATCTGCCTCGAGGCGAGCGCGGAGAGCCCCATCTCCCGCATCGCATCCTCCGCGATCGCGCGTTCCGAAGCATTCGCCCGCCGAAACCAGCCAATGCTTCGGTATCTCCCCATCAGCACCACATCCCGGACGGAGATCGGAAAATCCCAGTTCACCTCAGAAAACTGCGGCACATAGGCGACCCTGTCCCGGACCTCCCGGAGCGTTTTTCCGAAGATTCTGACGCTGCCGGAGAGCGGCTTCAAAAATCCCAGGATGCATTTTAAAAGAGTGGACTTTCCGGCGCCGTTCGGGCCGACGATCGCCGTGATGCTGTTCTCCTCGATTTCGAGATCAATGTCCCAGAGCACGGCCTTTTTATCGTAGGCGGCCGTGAGATCCTCCACGTGGATGGCCGCCCCGGAGGGAGCCCTTGTCTCCTCGGAGGCTGCGCCGAGCCCGAGCGCTCTCAGCCGGTCGCCCGCCTCTCCTCCGCTCTTCTTTCCTGCTGTCATTTTTATCCCCCGGCTTCTATCGAAGGAAGCCCCGCGGAAAAATGCCGCGGGGCCCTCAGACTCTATTCCAGATTGCTCACGATGAGGTCCACATTATGCTTTACCATATCGATATAATTATCCCCATCCTGTCCCTTTGGCGCGAGGGAGTCGCTGAAGAGCTCCTTTCCCTCTCCGCGGACCACGGATACCTCCCAGCCCTTCGCCTTACAGGACTCCCTGAGCTTCTCCATGCGGGCGGGGTCCGTCGTAGACTCCGCAAAGATGGCTTTGATCTTATGTGAGACGATGAAGTCCGCCGTCTCCGCCATATCGCTGGTCGAAAGCTCCGCATCCGTACTGACGCCCTGGGGCGCCTTCACCTCGATGCCGTAGCTCCTGGAAAAATAATTAAAGGCGTCATGCGGTGTGACCAGGATGCGGCTCCCCTCCGGAATCTTTTCGATCTGCTCCGCGCAGTAGCTCTTGAGGCTGTCCAGCTGATCGAGGTAGGCCGCGCAGTTCTTCTCGATCTCCTGCCTGTGCTCCGGCAGCTTCTCCTCCAGAGAAGAGGCCGCTTTTTTCACCGCCTCCTGGTAGAGCGCCGTGTCGAACCAGAAGTGGGGATCCGTCACCTCTCCCCCTCCCTCCTCCATCGTGATGAGGTCCTCCTTCTTAAAATCCGCCGTCACGGGGACCCCGTGCACCGCTTCCAAAAGCTCTGTCATCTTTCCCTCAAAGTGGAGTCCGTGGTAGAGCACAAGCTCCGCGTTTTTAAATTTCTCATGATCCTCCGGCTTCGCCTCGTAGGTGTGGGGATCCTCCCCCGCCGGGATCACCAGTGTGATATCCGTGAAGTCCCCGGCGAGAACGGAGGCCATATCCTGGAGAAAGCTCGTCGTGACCGTCAGCTTGAGCTTCTTCTCCGTCCCGCTCTTCCCCTCTTCCTTTTTCGCCCCGACGCTCTCTGAGGGAAGATCGCTCTCCTTCTGCTCGGCCCGGCTACTCTCCTTCATCTTCTCTGCCGTGCTCCCGCAACCGGCCCCGATGCATCCGACCAGGAGCAAGCTGAGCAGCTTCCCGAAAATTTTTCTTTTATAGTTCATATTTACCTCCGAGTATTTGTTAGGTTATCCTTACAAAATATATTACAGCGCTTTCACTAATTGCGCAAGGGGAACTTTCTCTTTTTTTCTGCTGCTTTCCCTACTATGGGGAGGCAAAGTTCCGCTCCATGGACAGAACCCCGGCGCTTCGCGGTCTGCTCTTTTAAAATGGCTTATTGGCTCCGGAGGCGGCAGTCGAGGCGAAAGCGTTTTCCGGCAGATCGCAAAGAAAAATGCGGGGCAGAAGCTCCCCCGCATTCTCGATGCCTCCTGAGATAAAAAAACTGCTGTATCTCTACAGCAGTCTTCGCATATTGCCCTTTGTGATACCGCAGCTTCCGGCATGGATTTTATTAAGAGAGGAGCTCCGATCCGGCGAGGAGAAAAGGGCCGATCCCTTTTGCGTCATTTTTCACGACCGCTTCGGAGAGATAGTAGCGGACAGAACCGTCTCTTTGCTCCTTCCCGCCAAGCCCCGCGACGAGACAGATATTTTTAAGCTGAAGCTCTCCTCCTTCGTCACAGGAAAAGAAATTGTCATAGATTCCGGAGAAGATGCTCTCTCCGAAGGTCCGGTATTTCTCCGGGAGAAAGGAGAGGCGGACCGCCTTTAAGACGGCCGCAGAAATCAGAGCGCTCCCGGAGCTTTCGATATAATTTCCCTTAGCCTCAGGAAGCTCCGGAAGCTGATAGAAGCAGCCGCTCCGGGGATCCTGCCATGGCACGAGGCCTTCGATCAGCTCCCGGAGCATCCCGGAAAGCTCCTCTTTTTCGGCCTGAAAATCCGAAAAAACTTTCATCAGTCCCAGAAGGTCAGAGAGCGCGAGCGCAAACCAGCCGATGGCCCTGAGCCAGACATTCGGACTCCTTCCGCTCTCGGGATCCGCCCAGAAGGCCTTCCTTGAGGCGTCGTAGCCGTGGACGTAGAGACCGCTTTCCTCCTCCCGCATCCTCTTTTTCACGATCCGAAGCTGGGATACGATGTCATAAAGGCCGGATAAATCGCCGGGATGAAAGCGAAGCTCATACTCCAGATAGAAGGGAAGCGCCATATAGATCCCGTCCAGCCAGACCTGTTCTTGGTAAATCTTCTTGTGCCAGAAGCTTCCCTCCTCCGTCCTCGGCTGCGTCTCCAGCTGCCCGCGGAGAAGTCGAAGTGCCTCCCGGTATTTCTCCTTCCCCGTCCTTTCGAAAAGGAGGAAGAGATTTCTCCCGGGGTTTAAGTCATCCAGCCGATACTCCTCCCTCCTGTAGCTCGGAATCTCTCCCCCCTCCGAAATAAAATGCGAGACGAAGCGCTCGGAAAAGTCAAAGAGCCCTTCTTCCCGGATGAGCTCCGAAAAGCGGAGCATCCCGGAAATCATGCAGCCGTCGATATAATTCCAGCGGTTTCCGCTCCCCTTTCGGATAAGCTCCTGATTCCAGGCGGGGTGCTCTGCATCCGACTGCGAAGCCAGGCGGAGAAGATAAGACCGAATCTGCTGCCGAAGCTTCTCCTTTACTCCATCCTCCATCTCTCCTCCTCTCTTCGCCTTTTGATGCGAAGCCGATCCTCCTCCGTCCTCTTCGAATCGAATTCGAAAAGGCAGATCCTATAGGCACTGCTTTCCCTTTTACTTTTTATCAGGAAAAGCTTTGCCCAAGGCAGTAAATCAAGGACTTCGCCGGTCTTTCTCTAGCCCTTGACGGAGCCCGCCGTCACGCCGTCGATAAACTGGTCCTGCGCGAGGAAAAAGATAATGAGCGAGGGCAGAATCGAGATCAGGGAGAGAGCCAGGATCCTGTTCCAGGAGAAGCCCGCGTCCGCATCCATCGACATCTTCACAAAGATTGCGGCGGGATAACGGCTCGGCGACGATACATAGAGGAGAGGGCCCATGAAGTCATTGTTCGACCACATGAACTGGAAGAGCGCGCAGGAGACAAGGGCGGGCTTTAAGACCGGTACGATCACGTGCCAGAGCGTCCCGAGCGGACTGCATCCGTCGATCTTTGCCGCTTCATCGAGCTCCTTTGGGACATTTCTCAGAAACTGAATCAGCATAAAGACGAAATAGGTATCCTGTGCGAAGAGAGTCGGCGCGATCATCGGAAGATAAAGCGGATGATCGATCCAGCCCCACTTATTAAAGAGGATGAACTGCGGCACATTCAGGACGACATTTGGCAAAAAGAGGGTAGACATCAGAAGCAGGAAGAGGAAATTCCTTCCCTTAAAGTGAAAGCGCGCAAAGCCGTAGGCCGTCACCGTGCAGGAGAGCAGAGTAAAAAGCACCTTCGGGATGACGATCTTATAGGTGTTCAGCATGGCCTGCCAGATATTGATATCTCCCCCGTAGCCGCTCATCGCATCCCGGTAGCCCTGGAGACTCGGCTGCTTCGGCAGAAGACCGATCCCGGAAAAGATCTCCGAATTACTCTTGAAGGAAGCTCCGACCATCCAGAGCAATGGATAGAGCATCACAAAGCCCACAAGGATCAGAAGCAGATATTTGAGAAGCGTGGACAGGCCCCTCCTCCTCTCTCTCGTCATCTCAGACCTCCTCGTCGGAATAGTAGACCCAATGCTTCTGGCTCCTTTGCAGGATCAGGGTGAAGAGCAGGAGGATCAGAAACAGGACCCAGGCCTCCGCGCTCGCCATGCCCATCTCGTACTTCTTGAAGGCATTGTTGTAGATCAGAAGCGAAACCAGTGTCGTCGCTCCCCTCGGCCCGCCCTGTGTGATGATGTAGGGTCCGTTGAATTCCTGAAAGGCCTGCACCAGCTGTGTCACCAGATTGTAGAAGATGACCGGGGTGATGAGGGGAACCGTGATGCTGAAAAACTGTCTCCACTTCCCCGCTCCGTCCAGAGACGCCGCCTCATAGAGATCCGGGGAGACCGATTTCAGGGCGGCGAGGAAGATGACCATGGAGGAGCCGAACTGCCAGACCCTCAGAAGGCAGATGATGAATAGCGCCGTCCCCTTGTTCGCAAGCCAGTTCGGCCCCTGCACGCCGAAGAAGGAGAGGAAGAGATTGATGATGCCGTTGTCCTTGAAGATCGCCTTCCAGAGCACGGAGATCGCGACAGAGCCGCCGAGGATGGACGGAATATAGTAGGCCGTCCGGAAAAGCTTCACCCCCTTCAGCTGAAAGTTCAGGATATAAGCCACAAAGAGTGCGAAGCAGAGCTTCAGCGGCACGGTCATGAAGGCATAGCGGAAGGTCGTCGCAAAGGCCGCGAGAATCTTTTTGTTCCGGAAAATTTCCTGATAATTCTGAAGACCGATGCGGTGAATCCCCTCAAAAAGATGAAAGTCCGTGAAGCTGTAGAAGAGCGATGACAGGAAGGGATAGCCCTTGAACAGTATAAAGCCGAAGAGCCAGGGGAGAATGAAGAAAAAGCCTCTGTTCTCCCGGAAAAAATGATTGACTCTCTTTCCTCCATTCTCCATATCTTTTCCTCCGATCCTCCCCTCAGGGACTTCAGGCCTTGCTCGACTCGAGCTCGTTCACAGCGTCAATCATCTGCTGCGCAAGCTCCTTCGAATCCTCGTGGTCATAGCTCATATTGTCCATGATCTCATAGTAGGCTCCCTCGGACGGGTCCTTGAGCTTGGAATCCTCATAGTACGGGCTCAGAGTGAAGCGATAATTCTCTGACGCCGCCTTGTTCGCTTCATAGACCAGGCCGTCCAGCTTTCCCTCCTCGGAGAGCGTCTTCTGCGCTGCCTTGGAGGCCGGAATTCCTCTCTCAAGCCCCAGTGTCTTCACTCCCTCTTCGTTCAGAAGGTAGTCGAGAAGCTTGAGATCCGCCTTCGGATTTTTCGTATCCTTTGAGAGCGCAAAGCCCATGGAAACCTTATAGATCGTGGAGGGCTTCCCGTAGTCCGCCGGATACTCCCCGAGCACCAAGGTCTGCCCGTCCGCAAGTGCCCCCTGCATCTTGCTCACCGCGGAATCCCATTCGTAGAGCCCCGCATAGTGCCCGTCAATGAAGTTCGGATTCTTGTCGATGGAATCCGCCCCGTCCCCCTTCATCTTCTCCTGAGAGGGGATGACGTGATTCTCCTCCAGCTTTTTCAGGAAATCAAAGCCGTCCGCAAGCTCATCCTTTGTGTAGCTGATCGCCCCGTTCTCTACCCAGGGCTTGTCGTAGCTCTCCTGCATATAGTAGGTGAGGAGCATCATAAGATCATACTCTCCGGCCGCCATGGGATAGTAATCGTCCCCGAGCTTCTCCTTGAAGATCGGTCCCGCCGCGAGGAGCTCCGAGAAGCTCTTCGGCACAGAAAGCCCCGCCTTCTCCCAGGTCTGCTGATTCCAGAAAAAAGCCTTTCCGGTCGTCGCGATCGGGATCGCCTGGAGCTTCCCGTCGATCGTCATCTGCTCCAGCAGATTTTCGTCGTACTGAGAAAAATCGAAGTCATCCTTCGACTGCTTCAGATCGTAAAAGCCCTTTCCGTCGGAAGAGAACTGATAGATCCAGTTCCAGTTGATCTGAAGAACATCCGGAGCGGAGGCCCCGGCGAGCTGGGTCGCGATCTTATCCGTCCAGCCGGACCAGGCGCCGTACTCGGACTCGATCTTAACGCCCGGGTTTTCCGCCATATAGGCGTCGAGCGCCTTCAGCGTCGCCTCATGCCGGGAATCCCCTCCCCACCAGGACATCCGGATGCTCCCCGAATCCGCGCTGTCCGAGGCCTCTGCCTTTCCGGAGCTCTCTTCCTTTCCGCTCTCCGCCTCCGTCTTTCCGCTCGTCCCCGAAGCGCTGCTCTCTTTCGCGCCGCCCCCGCAGGCTGCAAGAGATGCCATGAGCACCGCTCCGGCGAGAAAACAGTAAATTTTTTGCTTCTTCATACTGACCTCCTGAGATCTTTACCGCAAAATGAAAGCTCTGCTCTCGTAGTCCGAGATATTTTGAAGGATCGGCTCCTTCTCCGCTCCCCGGATCGAGATATTCTCAAGCTTTAAGCTCCCGATATTCTTCGCATAAATGGACATCCCTCTCATCGGGGGAAAATCGTCCATCATGAGCACCTGCCGCTTCGGACGCTCCGGATCCTCGAGAAAAACCGCATCAATCCCTCGAAGCAAAATCGCCCCGATCGGCCGTTCCGGAAGTCCATAGGCGCAGAGCAGCGCGCTGTCTACTCCGCTGCAGCGGATATTCTCCGCCCTTACCGCGCCGATTCCCGGCGTCATCGCATTGACGGGAAGGGCCTCCTGGCTCTGCACATAGCGCTCGTGTCCGTCCGCATCACAGTGATAGAACATATTGAAGGTAAAGGGCATCGGGACGTTCTCCATCCGGATATCGTGAAAATATATCTCATCGTAGAAGCAGTCCGGTCCCCTTCCCCTCCGCGTCTTCAGGCGAAGGCCGCGGTCTGTCCCGGAGAAGATGCAAAGGGAAGCCTCCACCCGGTAAACTCCGGCCGCCGCCTCCGATCCTATGGTCAGAGCTCCGTGCCCCCTCTCCAGAATGCTGTTTCGCAGCGCGAAATTCCGCGATGCCTTCCGGCGCTCCCCCGCCATCCTGGCCTTTCCGCTTTTGATCGCAATGCAGTCATCCCCGACGGAGATGCGGCAGCCCAGAAGGAGCACATCCTCGCAGCTCTCCGGATCGAAGCCGTCCGTATTCGGGGAATCCGGCGGATTCCAGATCGTCACATTGTAGAGGGAGATCCCGTCCGTATAGTAGGGGTGAATCGTCCAGCTCGGAGAATTCCTGACCAAAACTCCCTGGATCCGGATACAGCGGCAGCGGCAGAGAAAGATCGTCCGGGGTCTCCAGGCCCCCCGCTTTGTCTTGTGCTCCTCCCACCAGTCGGAGCGGTCCGCATTGCCGTCCACCGTCCCCTCTCCGAAGATATCCACATTCCTAAGCTCAATCCCGGTGAGAAGTGAGGCATAGCTGGTCTCGGGATCCCCCTCCCAGCTTCCGAGATTAAAGCCCCCCTTCCCGTCGCTTCGCTCCGTCATCCCGGGCAGTCTGGGATAATGCTCCCTCGAGGGATCTCCCAGAAGTACGGCACCGCGGTCCAGCCAGAGAGAGAGCCCGCTTCTCAGAAAAAGCGGCCGTGTAAGATAGCGCCCCTTCGGGATCCGAACCGTCCCATCCTTCGGACAGGCCTCGATCGCCGCCTGGATGCAGGCTGTATCATCATTCTTTCCGTCCCCGAGCGCGCCGAATTCCCTCACATCGAGGAGCACGGACTCCGGCGCTGTCCGAAAGGAGATCCACTTCGGCTCCTCCCCTCCCCCTTCCGCCGGGATGATGGCGATCCGATATTCCGTATCCGGTTCCAGTCCGAAAATGCTGATCACATTCCGGCTCTCCCGCATGAGCTCCTCTCCGTTCAGGAGCACAATGTAGGGCCTTGTATAGACGATATCCCGATTGATGAGCTCCAAGGTCACGGAGCGCTTCATCACTGCCGCCAATCGAAAATTCATTGTTTTTCTCCCGCCCTGCCGGAAGGAACTCTCCAAAGTCCCGTCCCGAATTCTTATCTCTATTATAATGATCCGGCTCCGGAAAAATCTTATCCGAAGTGACTTTATTCGGACCAACTTATCCGATCGGACACTCCGGATGGCAAAACCCTCTCCCTCCTTGATACGTTATCCGTCTCCTCCAGGCGATAGGCTGTATTTGCTGTGATTTCATTTTACCGCAATCCTCTTTCTATTCATCCGACTTTTACTTTGTCCTTTCTATTTTATAGCCGCACAGCGACAGAAAGAAAGCAGAGAGCTTTACAGGTGAGCAAAATGATGTTTGAAAAATACACCCAATGAGTGTATGATATGCATGAGGTGAATGATATGACGATTTATGAAATGAGAACAGCATTTGGCGATACGCAAAGTGAATTTGCCGAAAGATATAACATTCCTTTTCGTACAATACAAAATTGGGAAACCGGTGTGCGTAAGCCCCCGGAATATGTTGTCGCGCTCCTGGAAAGCCGCATACAGTCCGATCTTTACAATCGTAAGACAAGAGTACTGCCGGAGCATGATGCTCACAAAAAGGATTTGCCGAAGAGACGTGACTATATCGGCGCCATCTCCTGGTTGAAGGCAGTCCGGGAGTGTCTCGGGGATTCTTTCATTTTCGCTTTGGATGAAGCCTTGATGTGTCAGGGATATTTCGCCGGGCGAAGTGATGAATACATCGTATGGGGTTACGGTGATGATTCTGCCTCTGACTTTAACGGGGTCGTGCTGCTTGGAAATCGCATCAGCACCTATGATATCCGAGAAAAGCATGGACTTCGCTTTACTGATTTTAACCGGACGATCACAGATGCACTTGCAAATGAAGAAATTTTGGATATTCAGGGTATTACAGAAGCCCTCAGCCGATACTATTTCACCAATGGAGACAGCTTTGAGGGAATATTTGTATCTCCCGAATATCGGGAAAGATTTGCGGAACTTGCAGAGGACTCCATAACCTATTATGAGAACTGAGGTGATTTCATGCAGATTACGGCAGAAGAAAAACTGATGTATGGCGTGATGAAGGCCCTGTATGACAGTGGTATCCCCCTTGATTTTAAGGGTTCTATGGTTCTGAAAGCCTGTCTGATTGAAGCAGGCTTCCATGAAGAGATCCGGCACACGGTTGATATTGACGCAAACTGGTATTCGGATTCTCCTCCAGCAGCGGAGCAAATGACCGATTCCCTGCAAAAGGCGCTCGAAAGAGCCGGTATTGATTTGGAGCTAAGCCTGTACAGAATGTACGGCGAGGGACGTTCCGCCGGTTTTGAACTCGCAAACCGTGAAACAGGCGATATCCTTTTTACAATGGATATTGATGTAAACCGTCCCGCTGTACTGACAAGGATCTATGAAATTGCTGGGATTCGTTTTCGCGGCGTTTCCGTTGATCAAATGCTGGCGGATAAAATCTCCGCTGTTTCCGGAGATAAGGTGTTCAGACGCATCAAGGATGTCGTTGACTTGTACTATCTGTCACAGGTGTTTCCGTTTCACAGTGCCGATATTAGGCAGATATTGAAAGACAACGGCAGAGATTTGGGGAAATTTCAAGGTTTTCTTCACAGAAAAGATGAGTTGAGACACGCCTACGATAAGTTCAGACTTACAGGAGACGCCAATAAGCCGCCCTTCGATGATGTGTATGCCGCGGTAAAGTTTTATATCAAGGATATCCTTCCCAGGGAAAGACACAGGGACTTGGAGCGGTAAATCCAACCAAGTCCCGCATATAATAAAATGATCCTATTCAGCCGGAGGTCCGTGAAAAAATATCACGGGTCTCTTTTTATATGCGAAAATCATTTTTACAGCCGCACAGCGACAGAAAGGAAGCACTTTGAATCCTGCATTCTCGGAAACATGACGGGGTGATCCTATGGCAATCGTTACACAAACCGACAAGCGTTCCGGCATCACATATGCTCATGATACAGAGTATTATTGGGATAAGGACAAGAAACAATCCCGTTCCAAGCGCATATGTGTCGGTAAGGTCGATCCCGTGACCGGTGAGATCATCCCCACCAGAGGCAGATCCAAAAAGGGGGAATCCAAAGCCGGAAAGCTGTCACCCAATAAGACCGGTCCAAAGCCATTTCCCGAATCGAAGCATCTGTTTTTCGGAGCCACATATCTTCTGGAATCCTTTGCCGACGAGATAGGTCTGTCTCATGACTTGAAGCAGTGCTTCCCGGATACGTATCAAAAGCTCCTCTCGATCGCCTTCTTCCTGATCCTTGAGGATAATAATCCTCTGTACCGGTTTGAAAAGTGGCATCTTACCCATAAACATCCTTATGGACAAGATATCGCTTCCCCCGGAAGCATATTGAGCGCTTACGCTTCATGCTCCGCTCTTCTCAGGAAGAAGCTTCTCTACCAATGCAGAAGAGAAATTGTGCTTTTCCCACAGTATCATGCCTGAAAATCCTCTGTATTCACGAAATCACCTTTTACCCTTGCTTTACTTCTTCTCCTCTCTTATACTGAATATAATAATTTTGTTTTCGTTTCATCCCATATAGACTTTTCCTCAAGGAGGAAGTCTTCCATGTCCTGCGATGGGCAGAATCCTTCCATTTTCCAAAATGCCCAGAGCCATTGTCTTCCTCATAGAGTAACGAAAACTCAAGATTTCTATCTTCCTCTCTTAGAAATCATCCTGTTCACTTTCGGAGATCATTATGAAAAATCACAAATCCCCTTTCTCTGCCCCATCGCCCTGGGAGGCCCCGGAGCACGGACTTTCACGTATTGTCCAGCTCGATAGGGCGAAGAAAAAGGGAAAAGAATATCGGAAGGGAATCCGGCAGCATACTCAGAATCCGCAGTTCAACTCCTGGGATAGCAAAGAGGCAGAAGCTTTTGAAAAGACAAAGGAGAAAAAGGAGAGTGTGAAAGAGAAGCAAAGTGTCGATCAGCCTTTGGACAGCGGGTCAGAAACTTTCGAATTTTCAAAAACTCTCCAAGAGAGCTTTTTTGAAGAAAGAGAGCCCATCCCCCCTCTCGACGAGGAAGAAAAGAGGGAGATCTATCGGCTCGTAAATGAATATTTTCAGGATCAT
>ERZ772921.889-NODE-889-length-18056-cov-29.219932_pt1 | contig 18056 bp, 13 predicted proteins | sample MGYA00512117_ERZ772921 | MGnify/ENA primary metagenome ERZ772921 (study PRJEB29015, sample SAMEA2737944) | human oral metagenome | biome: human oral; feature: human-associated habitat; material: dental | place: China | collected 2150 ... | reverse complement strand
CGCCCGGGGCGCCGCGGGCCCGGGCGGTCGGGCTGACGCCGGCGACCGAGCGCCGCCACGCCGTCGTCCATCCTCCGCGCCACCCGGACGCCCGTGCTCCAGCACGAAAGCCGGCCGCGTAGCCCACCGAGCGGAGCGATCTCGGCGCAGAAGTGAACCGATCTCGGCGGAGGAGGCTGCGGCGCTCGGGCCCCTCAGGCCTTGGCGACGTCCACCGGGATGCCGGGGCCCATGGTGGTGGCCATGGTCGCCTTGAGGATGTAGCGGCCCTTGGAGGCCGACGGCTTCAGGCGCACGACCTCCTCCAGGACGGCCTGGAAGTTCTCGGCCAGCTGCTCCTCGGTGAAGGAGGCCTTGCCGATAATGAAGTTGAGGTTCGCGGCGCGGTCGACGCGGAACTCGATGCGGCCGCCCTTGATGTCGGTGACGGCCTTGGCGACGTCCATGGTCACGGTGCCGGTCTTGGGGTTGGGCATGAGGCCGCGGGGGCCGAGGACGCGGCCCAGGCGACCGACCTTGCCCATGAGGTCGGGGGTGGCGACGGCGGCGTCGAAGTCGGTGTAGCCGGCAGCGACCTTGGCGATGAGGTCGTCGCTGCCGACCTCGTCGGCGCCCGCGGCGATGGCCTGCTCGGCCCGCTCCCCCTGGGCGAAGACGACGACGCGGGCGGTCTTACCGGTACCGTGCGGCAGGGACACGGTGCCGCGCACCATCTGGTCGGCCTTGCGGGGGTCCACGCCCAGGCGCAGGACGACGTCCACGGTGGAGTCGAACTTGGTGACGGACGTGGCCTTGGCGAGCTTGACGGCCTCGGCCGGGGTGTAGAGGACTCCGGACTGAATCTTCTCAGCGGCGGCTCGATAGGCCTTGCTGCGCTTGGTCATCTGCTTCTCCTTAGCAGTCGTGGTGAACGGGCCGCGCTCGGCCCTTCCACGGGGTTCGATCGGGGGTGCTGGGCCCGGGCGGGCCTCGAATCGGGCCTCAGGCCTCGACGGTGATACCCATGGAACGGGCGGTGCCGGCGATGATCTTCGTCGCGGCCTCGACGTCGTTGGCGTTGAGATCGGCCATCTTGGACTCGGCGATCTCGCGCACCTGAGCCGTGGTCAGGGAGCCGATCTTGTCGGCGTGGGGGCTCGGGGAGCCCTTGGCCACGCCCGCCGCCTTCTTGATGAGCTCGGCCGCCGGCGGCGTCTTGGTCACGAAGGTGAAGGAGCGATCCTCGTAGACCGTGATCTCCACCGGGATGACATTGCCGCGCTGCGACTCGGTCGCCGCATTGTAGGCCTTGCAGAACTCCATGATGTTGACACCGTGCTGACCGAGCGCCGGGCCGATCGGCGGAGCGGGGTTGGCCTGGCCGGCCTGGATCTGGAGCTTGATGAGCCCGGAGACCTTCTTCTTGGGAGCCATGAGTCTCTTTCCTGTCCGGATGGGCTGCACGCCTGCCGTGCAGCGTGCGCGCGCATCATGCATGCACGCGCACGAACGCTCATCCTATCCCCGACCGGAGGCGGCAGAGCACCCGGTGCGGGGAATCACAGGGATGACCAACTGTGAGACGCAACGCCCACCGGGGCCTCGCGAGGGCCGACGGCGACTGCGAGACGATGATGAGCGAGGGCGCGACCCGCGACCTCAGATCTTGGCGACCTGGGAGAAGGACAACTCGGCCGGCGTGTCACGGCCGAACAGGGAGATGAGGACCTGAAGCTTCTGGGTCTCGGGGTGGATCTCGGCGATGGTGGCCGGGAGGGACTCGAAGGGGCCGTCGGTGACGATGACGGACTCGCCGGCCTCGAAGGCGACCTCGTAGACCTGGCCGTCGGCGGCCACCTGGGAGCTCGCGCCCTCCCGGGGAGCGGCCTTGGCGGCACTCTGCTTGGCGGCGATCTCCTCGGGGGTGGGGCCGAGCTGGGAGACGGCCTCCTCGAAGGTCAGCGGCACCGGGTTGTAGCGGTCGCCGACGAAGCCGGTGACGGCGGGGGTGTCCTTGATGGTGCGCCACACGCGGTCGGAGGTCTCCGGGTCGTCCAGGTCCATGCGCACGAACACGTAGCCCGGCAGGCGCACCCGCGAGACCTCCTTCTTCCGGCCCGCGCTCTTGACCTCGATGACGGTCTCCATGGGCACGACGGCGTCGAAGACGTAGTCCTCGAGCTCGAAGTTCTCGGCGCGGGCCATGATGTCCGCGGCGACGCGGCGCTCGTAGCCGGAGTAGCTGTGCAGGACGTACCACTGGCCGGGCAGCGAGGACATCTTCTGGCGGAACTCCTCGACGGGGTCGACCTCCTGGGCGGTCTCGTCGGCGGCCTCGCCGGCCTGGGCCTGGGCCTCCTCGCGGGGCATCTCCTCGGACACGGTTACCTGCTTTCGTATGGATTCAGGGGTCGGCCTGACGGGCGCGGGAGGTCGGCGCCGCTCAGGCGAAGACCCACATCACGATGCGGTCGAAGACGGTGTCGAGGATCCCGGTGAAGGCCATGATCGCGACGATGAAGACGACGACGACCGAGAAGTAGGTCCACAGCTCGCCGGTGGTCGGCCACACGACCTTGCGGAGCTCGTCGACGACCTGGCGGAAGAACAGGGCGATGCGCGCGAAGACATTGCGCTTCGCGGTCCGCGTCCTCTTCTTGGCGGCGGTTGCGCCTCGGCTCATGCTCAGGATCCTCGGATTCGACGACTCGGTCAGCGCCCGGGCGGGCGATGAGGACGGGACCGACGGGATCCCCCGACAGATCCGCCGTTCTCAGCAGGGCAGGCGGGACTCGAACCCACAACCGCCGGTTTTGGAGACCGGTGCGCTACCAATTGCGCCACTGCCCTTCAGCGGTGATCCATCCTGCCACACCCCGGGCCGATTGCCCACACCTCCGCCCGTGGGCTGCGACACGTGGCCGACGGCGCCGCCCCGCGCCTCCTTCCGTGCCGCTCGGCTCAGTCGGCCGGGCCGCCTTCCCAATCGCGCGGGCTCCCCAGGGCGCGGATGCCCGGCCGAGCGGCGAGGAGCGCCAGGGTGAGGGCGTTCACGGCGACGAAGCCCAGGAGCGCGGGGACGGCTCCCGCGCGGTCCAGGCCCCAGCCCGCGAGGACGGGACCGAGGATCGGCAGCGCCATATTGACCACCTGGACGGCGCTGAGGGTGCGCCCCATGTCCCGGGAGGGGATGAGATGCATCGTGTAGCCGCTGGCCACGGAGTTCCACACCGGCAGGACGCCGCTGGCGCAGGCGAAGAGGACCGCCTGGTGCGCCGGACTCGTCGCCAGGGCGCATGCCGCGAGCAGGACGGCGTGGAGCGCCTCGGCCCCGATGAGGACGGTGCCGCCGGACAGGCGCGAGGTGAGGGCGGGGGAGAGGGCGGCCCCGACGAGCATCGCCGCGCCGGCGAGGGTGAGCAGAAGGCCGATCCGGGCCGGCGAGACCCCCTGGAGCCTCCACGACAGCACCAGTGCGAGGTTGAAGCCGGTCAGCGTCATGCTCCCCAGCGAGCACACCACCACGAGGGTCAGGAGCACGGGATTGCCGATGAGGAGCTGCCACCCCCGCCGAAGGTCGCTCCACGCCGAACGGCGCTCCTTCTCGTCGGCCCCGTCGGCTGCGGCCGCCCCATCCGCCGCCCGGCCCGCCCGCGGGCCCGCGGGGCTCATATCCGTCTCGATGCGCGCGACGCAGACCGCGCCCACGGCGTGCCCGACGGTCTCCGCCGCGAAGGGCAGTGCGGGCGAGACCGTCATGAGGAGGCCGGCCAGGGGGGAGGCTGTGAGTTCGACGGCACTGGACCGGGCCTGGTTGGCCGCGGCGGCGGAGGGCAGCTGCTCGTCGGAGACGACGTGCTTGATGGCGCTGTCCGAGGCCAGGCCGAACAGCCCCGACATCGCGCCGGAGCACACCGCGGCGAGGACAAGGCCCCCGATACCGAGCAGTCCCGCCCACCAGGCCAGGGCCACCGCCCCGAAGACGAGGGCCCGCAGGACATGGCCGGTTACGATGAGCCGCTTCCGATCCGTGCGGTCCGCGATGACGCCGCCGGGCAGGAGCCCGACGACGTAGGCGATCCGGCCGGTGGTGCCGATGAGGCCCGAGGCGGTGGCGGTGCCGCCGACGGCCAGAGTCACCAGGGGCATGGCGAAACCTCTCAGGGAGGAGCCCAGGTCGCCGAGCAGATCCCCCGTGAACCACCGCAGGTAGTCCCGGTTCTTCCACAGGGGCGCGATTCGCGCTCCGCTCCTCCTGCGCTCGACCACGATGCTCATGATGACTTCTCTTTCTTAAGATAACTGCGGATCAGCCCTTCGATGAGGCCGATCCGGTAGGAGCAGGACACAATATCCTTCCCCGTGAACTCGCCGGCCCGAGTCAGCCTCCCTCCCGGGCGGCCGCGGCAGACATCCCGGATGTCGCAGTCAACGCAGGACGCCAATTTTCGTGGATCTGCGCCATTGAGACGCTCCTGGATCGAGGCGGCTTCCGCGGTGGTCGACGCAGGATCACTCGCCACGGTTCTCAAGGTCCACCGGGAAGGTTCTTGCAGCAGTGTGTAGCACGGCAGGAGGGAACCGTCCTGGGCAACGGTGAGAGTCTCGACTCCCAGCCCACACCATCCCATCTGTGGGGTCGCCCCCGTGACCTGCTGCAGGACTGGGCGACGTTCGCCCTCTCGCTTTCCGCCGCTGACGGACTCGGAAGATTTAAGGCTTTCGAGTCGAGCGGCATCGGCGCGTAAGATATCAGCAAATTTCCGTTCATTAAATGTCCGCCCATCATGAAGCGTTACCGGGGAGTCGAAGCACGGACTGATGATGATGTCGTTCACATTGAAGGTCGACCTGATGTAGGCGTCCAGCTCGGAGAGGTCCATTCCGGCCGCGAGGTGCCTCGGCGTATACACGCACTCAACCGCTACGGGCTCGACGCCGGCCTCACGATAACGATTCAGGACCTCCACTACCTTGGCGAAGGACCCCCGCCCAGAAACGAATCTCCTGTTGGCGTCATGGATCTCTGGCGGGCCATCCACTGAAAAAGTGATGCGTAAACCGCGACGAGCAAGGCCCACGACACGTGGAGAGAAAATCGATGAGACTCATGACACACTCCGCTCTCTTGAGGAAACCCGACCATCCGGCCGGCGCACTCAGCATAGCCGCGCAGCAAATCTCGCGCAAGAGTTCTCGCGCAGTAGTTGCTGCCCGCTCCGGCGTCGAGCCCCGGACCCGGACGGCGCTACTCTTCCGGCATGCCCCTCCTCTCCACACGCGTCCGCACCCTGCGAGCCCTGTCCCACCCCCTGCGGCTACGCATCATCGAGGAGCTGCGCGGCTCGGACGGGCCCCTGCGCCCCAAGGACCTGGCGCAGGCCCTCGGCGAACCGGGGAACGTGGTGCGCTACCACGTCAAGACCCTGCGCGAGTCCGGTCTTGCGACCGAGGTCGAGGGGCCGGAGGGGGCCGCCGCCCACGAGCGGTGGTACATCGCCTCCCCGAGCGTCGAGAGCGGCGTACGCAGCGACGACTCGGACGCCGCAACGGCCGCCGCCTTCACCGACCTCATGCGCACCCTCCACATCCGCCACGCCGAGGCCCTGCGCGCCGCCGAGATCGCCGGGCTGCGCCCTACCGCCCACGCCGACGGCGCCTTCTGGCTCCTGGAGGAGGACGCCGAACGGTTCGACGCTAGGATCGGCGAGCTCTTCGCCGATCTTGAGCGGGCCTCCGCCCGGGCCGCGCGGGCGCGCACCGAGGGCGTCGCCGCCCGTCGCTACGGCTTCCTCGCGGACCTCTACCCCGACTCCCCCGCCCACACCCCGGCCCCGGCGCGCCGCCCGGATCCCGTGTAACCGGCGCGTGACGCCCATGCGTGTGACCATTGGGCCCGTGAGTACACCCATCCCAACACCCAGGAGCCGGGTCTCCGCCCGCCTCGCCGCCATCTCCCCCTCCGCCACCCTCGCCGTGGACGCCAAGGCCAAGGCCCTCAAGGCCGCCGGCCGCCCCGTCATCGGCTTCGGCGCCGGCGAGCCCGACTTCCCCACCCCCGACTACATCGTCGCCGCCGCGATCGCCGCCGCGAAGGACCCCGTCAACCACAAGTACTCCCCCGCCAAGGGCCTGCCGGTCCTGCGCGAGGCCATCGCCGCCAAGACGCTGCGCGACTCGGGCTACGCGGTCTCCCCCGACGACGTCGTCGTCACCAACGGCGGCAAGCAGGCCGTCTTCCAGGCCTTCGCCGCCCTGGTCGACCCCGGCGACGAGGTCATCCTGCCCACCCCCTACTGGACCACCTACCCCGAGGTCATCGCCCTGGCCGGCGGCAGGGCCGTCGAGGTCTTCGCGGGCGCCGACCAGGACTACAAGGTCACGGTCGACCAGCTCGAGGCCGCCCGCACGCCGCGCACCAAGGCCCTGCTCGTGTGCTCGCCCTCCAACCCCACCGGCGCGGTCCACACCCCCGCCGAGCTGACCGCCATCGGCCGGTGGGCCCTGGAGCACGGCGTCTGGGTCATCACCGACGAGATCTACGAGCACCTGCTCTACGACGGCGCCGAGAGCGCCCACATCGTCGCCCTGGTCCCCGAGCTGGCGGACCAGACCGTCGTGCTCAACGGCGTGGCCAAGACCTACGCCATGACCGGCTGGCGCGTGGGCTGGATGATCGGCCCGTCCGACGTCGTGCGGGCCGTCACCAACCTCCAGTCGCACCTGACCTCCAACGTGGCCAACGTCTGCCAGCGGGCGGCGCTGGCGGCCGTGAGCGGGGACCTGTCCGCCGTGGCCGCCATGCGCGACGCCTTCGACCGGCGCCGCCGGACCATGGTGGACCTGCTCTCGAGCATCAAGGGCCTGGAGGTCCCCGTCCCCCGGGGCGCCTTCTACGCCTACCCCAGCATCGAGTCGCTCATCGGGCGCACCCTGCGCGGCCGCCCCATCGACTCCTCCGCCGCCCTGGCGGAGCTCATCCTGGAGCACGCCGAGGTCGCCGTCGTCCCCGGGGAGGCCTTCGGCCGCTCCGGCTTCATCCGCCTGTCCTACGCCACCGGCGACGAGGCCATTGTCGAGGGCGTGGGGCGCATGGCCGCCCTGCTCGCCGAGGTCGAGTGAGCCGGCGCCCCCGCACCCCGAAGGCCCGGGGACGGGGGCGCCCTCACCGGACGGCGTCGCGCCCCTCCTGCGGCTCCTCCTCCTGCGGCACGGAGGAGAAGGAGTCCCCGCGGCGGCGCAGGTCGGGGTCCTGGGCCAGGTAGGCCCGGGTCTCGCGGGCGATGAGTCCGGAGAGCGCGAGCATGCCGATGAGGTTGGGGACGGCCATGAGGCCGTTGGCGATGTCGGCGAAGGTCCACACGTCCTTGAGCTCGGTGACCGTGCCGATGAAGACGACGACCGTGAACAGCAGCCGGTAGGGCAGGACCCCGTGCACCCCCACGAGCCGCTCCACGCAGCGCTCCCCGTAGTAGGCCCAGCCCAGGATGGTGGACGAGGCCAGGAAGACGATGGCGACCGAGACGATGTAGTGGCCCCACTGGCCCGGCAGGCCGTGCGTGAAGGCCTGCCCGGTCATGGTCGCGGGGTCGTCGCCCTCCGCCCAGGTGCCCGTGGACAGGATGACCAGGCCGGTGCAGGTGACCACGATGATGGTGTCGATGAAGGTCTGGGTCATGGAGACCAGGCCCTGGCGGGCGGGGTGGTGCGTCTTGGCGGCCGCGGCGGCGATGGCCGCCGAGCCCATGCCCGACTCGTTGGAGAAGATGCCGCGCGCCACCCCGTACTGGAGCGCCATGAGGAACGTCGAGCCGGCGAAGCCCCCGACGGCGCCCCGTCCGGTGAAGGCCCCGGCGAGGACCATGCCCAGGGCGTGGGGGACGGAGGTGATGTTGACGGCCAGGATGTACAGGCAGCCGCCCACGTAGAAGACGATCATCATGGGCACGAAGCCGGCCGTCACCCGGCCGATCGCCTCGATCCCGCCCAGGAGCACCGAGCCGACGGCCACGGCCAGCACAATGCCCACGATCACCGGATCCCAGCCGAAGGAGGCCCGCAGCTGGGCCGCCACGGCGTTGGACTGGGTCATCGAGCCGATGCCGAAGGAGGCCAGGACGGCCGCGCAGGCGAAGAAGACGGACAGCGCCCGCCCGCCCGCGCCCCCGACGGCCCGCTGGAGGTAGTACTGGGGGCCGCCGGACTGCTGGCCGCGGGCGTCGGTGGTGCGGAAGCGCACAGCGAGGAAGGCCTCGGAGTACTTCGAGGCCATGCCGAAGACGGCGGTGACCCACATCCACAGCAGCGCCCCCGGCCCGCCCAGGTGGATGGCGGTGGCCACGCCCACGATATTGCCCACGCCGACGGTGGCCGCCAGCGCGGTGGTCAGCGCCTGGTAGTGCGAGATGTCGCCCTCGGCGCCGGCGGCCTCGTCGCCGTCCTCGCGCGTCAGGAGGGCGAAGCGCAGGGCCGGGCCGAGCATGCGCAGCTGCAGGCCCCGCAGGCGCACCGTCAGGACGACGCCGGTCCCCAACAGAAGGGGGATGAGCAGCCAGGGGCCCCACAGGAATTCATCAATGCCCGTGAGCACATCGGACAGCTTCGAGGCGGACGGGACGAACGGGGCTAACGAGGGCGCGGCGCCGGGAGGATGGAGGGGCACACCTTCGCCGAGCTCGTCGAGCTCTACCCCGCCCAGGTCGCCCAGTGGCGCGCGTGCGGGGAGTGCCCCGAGGCCGGGGTCGAGCCGTCGGGGGCCGTGGGGCGGCGGATGCGCGACGCGGTGCTGGAGGCGGAGGGCCAGTGCCGTGACGGCCAGACGCTCCTCGTCGTCTCGCACGGGAGCGCGATCGCGCGGGGGATCACGTCGCTGCTGGGGCTGGATCCCGACGCCTTCGACGGGCTGCGCGGCGTGGACAACTGCCACTGGTCGGAGTTGGTGCCGATCGCGCACGCCAAGCGCAGGGGGACCGTGTCCCTGGGCTGGCGCCTGGCCGCGCACAACGTCGGGGTGCGCGAGGACGTGCTGGGCGCTTAGGCGCTCGCCTGCCGGTCTGTAACGGTCGTTAACCCACGGTCGGTTGGTCCCGTCCAGTGGCCTATTGGTCGTGCGGGGCGTGGTAGCGGGGGGAGGTGCCCAGGGCGGTGCGGTCGGGGTGGGCGCGCACGGTGTCGGCGTCGGTGCCGCGGTAGGTGTAGGAGGGGTCGTTGTCGAACACGGAGGCGGTGGCCAGCAGGCCGTCGCGGTAGTCGGCGACCGTGGCCGGGCTGGGCTCGGCGCCGGGGAACTTGTCCATCAGGGGGTTCTCGTCGGGGTACTGGGCCGGGTCCGTGCGGCTCAGGCCCCCCGGGCTGACCAGGGGCTGGCCGGTGGGCCCCGCTGTGGCGGTGGCGACCAGGGCCTGGAGGACCTGGTTGGAGGTCGCCCCCGGCCACTCGCCCATCGCCACCGCCACAAGGCCCGCCACGACCGGAGCCGCGAAGGACGTGCCCGTGGCCTTTTCGATCCACCTTGCGGCAAGATTGTGCCAGCGGATGTCGCCCGGGGCCAGGACCGTCAGCCCCCGACCGTGGTTCGAGTAGTCCTTGATCCGCCCCTGCCCGTCCGAGGCCCCTGCCCCCACGGTCCCGTTCATCGACGCATACGAATCAGGAGGATCCACCGCGCCCTCGTTGCCCGTCGCCACCACCACCACGACGCTGCGGGCGAGCGCGCCCGCCACAGCCTCGCGCACCCCCGCCTCCCCAGCTCCTCAGCCATAACCGATTGATCGCGCCAGGCGCGCCGCCCACATTACCGCCCGCTGAATCAGTGAAGCAAGGCCCCTGACGAGTGAGGTGCACGTGCGAGGAGCGCCGGAGAAGCCGCTAGACGGGGGACCGGCCGACACCGAGGAATACTGTGTGACGAGCGGCATTATTTCTGATTTGCGCGCCTCTTCGACGGTCCGCTAAGGTTGTCGAGTCGCCGAGGGGCGGCGAACTGAACACGGGGCTATGGCGCAGTTGGTAGCGCGCTTCCATGGCATGGAAGAGGTCGGGGGTTCGAATCCCCCTAGCTCCACCAAAAGGCTCCAATGCACTCGCATTGGAGCCTTTCGTCGTGCGGCGAGGGCGCTCCGCCCGTGCGCACCAGCACTGCCCAGTCCCCGGCAGGCTTCTTCCCCCTGGACCGAGTATAACGTTTTGGTATCGCCATGTGAGACCAGTGGGAAGGGGGTGATCGGCGCGAACGTTGGAATGGCGCGGAACGCCAACAAGGGGCCGGTAGGGGTGTTTGAAGTTTCCCAAACCGGATGGCAAGATTTGAATGTCCTGTCCTCTGAGTGTTAGGCCGGTTGCCGATGACCTTCCAACTGTCGCGCACGCACATGTCGATCGTCGCCGCAGCGACTACAGTGGCGGCCTCCTTCGTCGTCATCCCAGCCCTCGCCGAGAACGGCGCGCCCCCGGCCGACGCCGTGTGCCCCGCGCTGCTCGCCGCGCATGGGCGGATCGATAGCGAGTACAACCCCGCCCTCAGCGCCTACGCCGACGCCGTCGCCGCGGAGACCGCCGCCCGCAACACCGCCAACGGCGGGACCACGGCCACCGAGGCGCAGCTGCGCCAGACCCTCGCCGACGCCCAGGCGGCGTTGGAGGCCGCGAAGGCCGCTCCCGCCCCGACCGCGCAGCCGACGGCCACCCAGCCCGCGGCCGAGCCGTCCCGGGGCATTGGCTGGGTCGACTGGTCGAAGGTCGACCACTCCACCCAGGCGCAGGTCATCGAGGCCCTCATCGTCCAGAAGATGAACGCCTACCGCGCCAACGCGGGCCTGCCGCCGCTGGTCGTCTCCGACACCCTGACCACCGACTCGCGCGCCTGGTCCAAGCACATGGCGGTCGATAACGACTTCAACCACGACCCCGAGTTCCGGTACCTCGGGTCGCAGAGCCTGGACGGCACCTCGACGAACTACGCGGGCGAGAACATCGCCTACAACTCGATGCGCAACTTCGGAGCGCAACTGGGGGCCAGGGGCAACGAGTACAAGACGCCCGACCAGGCGGCCTCCGACCTGTTCGAGCAGTGGAAGAACTCCCAGGGCCACGACAAGAACATGCTCGCGGAGAACAACGTCGTCGGGGTGGGCGTGCACATCGGCGACCTCGCGGACGGTGGACTGACCGTGTGGGGGACGCAGAAGTTCTACGCGATCTCGGACAAGGGGTCGATCGACCTCTCCCGGTTCCACACGACGGGCGACACCGCCAGCGCCTACGGCTTCGACGGGGCGGCCTTCAACGCGGACAACACGGACTACGTCTCCGGTCTGGCCGGGGACGGCGTCAAGCAGAAGCAGGCGGCGTGGACTGCCATCGTCGGGGACCTGCCCGCCCAGGCCCTCCCGGTCGCGCCCTCGTCCCTTCCCGCGAAGGACGGGGCATCCCCGTCCCTGGCCCCCTCCACGACGCCGGATCCCGCGCCCACCGCTGACGGCTCCGCCGTCGCCCAGGCCCAGGCCGCTGTGGACGCCGCCCAGAAGGCCCTGGACGACTTCCTGGCGGATCCGCAGTCCGCGTACTCGCAAGCGGTCGAGAACCTCAAGGCCGCCACTGCGGCACTGGACGGGATCGCCGAGTCCATCGACTCCCAGACGGGCGTGCGCCCGCAGCCCGACGGGGGCGTCGTCGTCTCCACGCCCAATACGAACTCCTCGTACTACCCGGTCGAGGCGTACCGGAAGAAACTGGCCGCGTGCCTGGCCACGACGGGCCAGCAGCCCGCCGGGCCAGCAGCGCAATCAGGAGGCGCTGGCGCTCCTGCTTCCGTGTCGCAGCAGTCCAGCCCCGCGGGGGGCAGTGATGGGAACGGCGGGCAGACCGCTTCCGCGGAGGCCGGGGGCGGCGGGCAGAATGCCAATGCGGCGAATAACGGAGGGAACGCCCCCGGGGCCGCTGACAAGGGAGCCGCCACTGGCGCTCGGGCGGCGAACCTGGCGAGCACGGGATCCATGACCCTGGTCCTGGGGATCGGCGCGCTCATCGTCCTGGGGATCGGTGTTGGCGCGATGCTGGTCGCCAAAAGGCGCAAAGGCAAGTAGCGCACGCGAATAGCGCGGGAACGGGTCCGGGCGGCGTCAGCCACCCGGACCCGTTCCGCTTCGAAGGGCGCCGAGGCGGACGCCGCCATCAGGCGCCTTGTGCCACTTCGCACGTTAGGGTAGGCTAACTTGCGCTTATATTCGAACTACTAAGTTCAGAGAGGGAAGTGATGCGCGCACAACGCCTTCGTGGCGCTGCAGTGGCGGCCTTTACCACTGCGGCAGTTCTTGCCGCGCCCATCGTGACGGCGAACGCCGCTCACGCCGGAACCGACGAGGGGGGCAGCCAGGTCTCCTCAGCGGTCTTCCAATGGGCTATGAACGACGAATCCGGCTCCGCCGGTTACGCGCCGGGCACCTGCAACTTCTTCAGTGCGATGGTGTCGGGGAACTCGGGCGGCGGCCAGTGGCCGAACAACGTGCAGTCCGGCTCAGACGGAGAGTTCCTGGTCGGCGGCCCCGACCAGGACGTCCTCTGGCGGCCTAAGGACGGCAACGTCTCGATCCTCAAACCGAACGCGGACGGCCAACTCGTCGCCCAGACGTGGGCGAACAAGTGCCTCACCCGCACGGGCGCGCGCACCAACACGCGCGGCGCGGTCTCCGAGTCGATCATCAACATCGAGAAAGGTTCGGGCACCGTTGATCCGACGACGAACTCCGCGTCCATCAAATGGGTCGGTTCTTGGACCGTCGTCTACTACTCCGGCATGACCTACTGGAGCGCCACCAACCCCGTTCTCGAGGTCACCAACGGCCAAGGCGCCATCAAAGCCCGGGTCTCCGGATTCGGCGCCTCGATGCAGGATCCCGACGCTGCGCTCAAGCCCCTCCAGGCCCGCGAGGTCACCCTGGCGACTTTGAAGAACGTCGCTGTGACCAAGACCGGCATCACCGTCACCCCCGAGTACAAGGGCGTTGAGGTCAAGAATCCGGAGGGCGCCAGCCCGCAGACTCGCACGGGCGAGAACTGGGGGTCGTGGCCCGCGGATTTCGTCGCCTTCCAGGGCGAGACCGGCCAGCACTCCTACTGGTACTCCACAGGCAGCAGTGGGGACGCGCGCAAGCCAGCGTTGCCCGTGACGATCACGTGGCCCCAGATCGATGACGCACCGGCCCCCCAGCCCGGCCCCACTCAGGAGCCGACTCCGGCGCCCACGGCCGACCCCAGTCCTGCACCCACAGCAGAACCAACCCCGGCGCCCACGGCCGACCCCAGTCCTGCACCCACAGCAGAACCAACCCCGACACCCACCGGCAAGCCCACGACTGGCCCTTCTGCGAAGCCGAGCATCGAGGTGTCCCCCTACCAGGACATTGATCCGACGGTGAAAACCGTCGTCACCGTCAAGGGGAAGGACTTCACGTCCGGTTCCATCCAGAACGGGGTCTACGTGGTCCTCATGGACGAGAAGATCTGGAAACCCGGCGAGTACATGAACGCGAAGGGCGATGAGGGGGCAATCACCTCCGCGTGGGTCACCCCGGACCAGCTGGAGGCAGGCAAGGGCTCCTTCACGGTGAAGCTGACCATCCCGGAGAACACCCTGGACCGAACGCACACCTACTACATCGGCACGATGGCGGCCCACGGCCTCGCACTGTCCGACCGCAGCCTGGACCACGCCGAGAAGATCACCTTCAAAGCGATCGACTACGATCCCAACGCGGTCTTCCCCGTCGACTCGGTGACCGCGGCAGCCGTTGCCGACTCCGGTCGCACGAACATGAAGGTCGACTGGGTCTACACTGGTGCCACCCCCTCTCGCGGCTGGGAGATCTCGCTCGCCTGCGTGCGTGACTGCTCCGACCCGCTGTTCGGCACCAAGAGCCACCACCAGCACGACAACTCCCTGCGATCCGATGTCTTCGGGGATGTCCCCGACGGCGTGTACGTCGCCTCGGTCCGCAACGCTGGCGAGATCTCCGGCGAGTTCAAAGCATCCGACTGGGTGTCTTCGGCCGAGGTCCGCGTGGGCGCGGAGCGCGACCCGAATCCCGGGGCTGGCAAAGGCCAGTGGATCCAGGACTCCTTCGGCTGGTGGTACCGGCACAGCGATGGCTCGTACACCACCAACGGCACCGAGCAGATTGACGGGGTGACCTACCGATTCAACGAGGCGGGCTACATGGTGACCGGCTGGACGAAGGTCGGCGGCCAGTGGTTCTACTACGCTCCCTCCGGCGTTCAGGCCAGCGGCTGGACGCTGGTCGGCGGCAGCTACTACTACCTGGACCCCGCCACCGGCGCGATGGCCACAGGCTGGCAGCAGGTGGACGGCGCCTGGTACTACCTGGGCACATCGGGCGCGATGGCCACAGGCTGGCAGCGGATCGGCGGCGCCTGGTACTACCTGGGCGCATCGGGCGCGATGGACACCGGCTGGACGGCCATCGGTGGAAGCTGGTACTATTTCGCGCCGAGTGGTCAGATGGCCACCGGCTGGGTGCAAGACTCCGGGAAGTGGTACTACCTGGACCCCAGCACCGGCGCAATGGCCACAGGCTGGCAGCAGGTCGACGGCGCGTGGTACTATCTGTTCGCCTCCGGTGAGATGGCGACGGGCAGCCACTGGATCGACGGCGTGCTCCGCGTCTTCGACAATTCGGGGGCCTGGGTGCGCTGAGCACGAATGAGAATCCCCGATCCGGGCCCCACGGCGTGAACCGTGGGGCCCGGACCGTTTCGCTGGACGCGCGCCGCCGCCGCGCATAAAGCGCGACGAACAGGGCGGGATAAAGAGACGGGGACCGTAGCACATGGCTGCGGTCCCCGTCGGCGTTGAGGAGCGTACTGCGCCCGCCACCCGGGAACTGTGTGGCGGACAGCCTCAGGCGTCGGCCACCTGGTTCGCCATCTGCCGTTCGCACACGTCGATCCGCTCGCGGATGATGCGCACGGCTCCGGCCGGGGCGCCGGGGTTGGCGTCGATCCACTCGTGGCCCGCGCGCACCACGTCGACGCCGGGCGCGTAACCGGCCAAATCGGAGGGGAAGAGCAGGGTCGTCAGATCCTCGGCGGTGTGGAAGGTGTTCTCCTCCCACACCTGCGCCAGGGCTGCGAAGTACCGTTCGACGTAGGGCTCGTACAGCGACGGGGTGGTCCGCGCCTGGGCCCAGAAGCCGGAGACCATCGCCCAACGGGTGTCGTTGGGGATCGACTTGTCCCCAAGGACCTGCTCCCACACCTGCTCCTTGACGGCCGCGTCGTCGCGCGCCGCCCGGGCAGCGGCGGCGTTCTGGCGGCCCGTCATCGTGTCGTCCTCCTGCTCCCGGGCGTCGATCTCCGCGTCCCCGGCGACGCCGCCCCTGACCAGGGCGATCAGCAGCGACCACTGCAGGTCGACGTCCAACTCCAGGCCCTCCAGGGTCGCGGACCCGTCGTAGAGGGCCTTGATGGCCTCGAACTGCTCGGCGTTGGACGCGTTGCGGGCGGCGGCCGCCACCAGCATGCGCTGCGCGTCGGAGCCGGACCGGGCGGTGCGGGCCAGCAGCAGCAGGCGCCTGCCCACCGTCTCGGCGGCCTCGGCGCGGGCGTCGGGGGCGACGAAAGTGCGAACGGCCTCGTCGATGTGGCGCAGCGTCAGCGTCAGCAACTGCATGTTCGTCTCGGCGGGGACAGCGGTGAGCGCCAGGTTCAGGTAGTCGCGCGCCTTCATCTGCCCGTCGCGGGTCATGTCCCACGCGGCGGCCATGACGACGCCGCGGGTGAGGGAGTCCGTGAAGCGCGTGATATTGGCGACCGCGAAGGCCAGGGAGTCCTCGTCGAGGCGGATCTTCGCGTAGGCCAGGTCGCCGTCGTTGACCAGGATGAAGTCGGGGCGGGCCACGCCCTCGGCGGAGGGCACATCAGTGGAGGCCCCGTCCACGTCGAGCTCCTCGTGGAAGACCCGTTGCAGGGATTCGCCGTCCAGGGAGTACCCGGCGACGGCGAGGCGGTGGGGGCGCAGGGAGGCGCCCTCGCTGAAGGCCTCCTGCTCGATGGAAAGGCGCGTGATCCTGCCCTCCTCGTCCGTCTCGACGGACGGGCGCAGCAGGGTGACGCCTGCCTCCTCCAGCCACACCTTCGACCAGGCGGCCAGGTCGCGGCCCGAGGCCTTCTCCAGCTCGCCGAGCAGGTCGGCCAGGGTGGCGTTCGCGTAGGAGTGCGCGGTGAGGTACTCGTGCAGGCCGGCGAAGAACGCGTCGCGTCCCACGTAGGACACGAGCTGGCGCAGCACGGAGGCGCCCTTGGCGTATGTGATGCCGTCGAAGTTGACCTCGACGTCGGCCAGGTCGCGGATCTGGGCGGTGATGGGGTGGGTGGTGGGCAGCTGGTCCTGCTTGAGGCCCCAGTCCTTGCGGACCATGAAGCCCGTCCAGCCCTCCGTGTACGGGGTGTTCTCGGCCAGGGCCAGGTGGCTCATGAACTCCGCGAAGGACTCGTTGAGCCACAGGTCGTTCCACCACTTCATGGTCACCAGGTCGCCGAACCACATGTGGGCCAGCTCGTGGAGGATGGTGTTGTCGCGGGCCTCCATTTCGCGGGCGGTGACGCGGGAACGGAACAGGTACTGGTCACGGAAGGTGACACAGCCCGCGTTCTCCATGGCACCGAAATTGAACTCGGGCACGAAGATCTGGTCGTAGGAATCAAAGGCGTAGGGCACCCCGAAGGCCGACTCGAACACCTCGAAACCACGCTGCGTGGTCTCGAGGATCCGGTCGGCGTCGAGGAACTCGGCGACCGAGGCGCGGCAGGCCACGGATGCGGGCAGCACCCCGGCCGCGGAGTTGATCTGGCCCTTGACCACGTGGTATTCGCCGGCCACCAAAGCGGTGATGTAGGTCGATATCACGGGGGTGGGGGCGTGCTCGAAACGCGCTGTCCCCTCCCCGGCCGGCTGGCCCTCGACGGAACGGGAGTTGGTGAACACGCTCCAGTGGGCGGGCGCGAGGACGGTCAGCTGGAAGGTCGCCTTCTGGTCGGGCTGCTCGAAGGTGGCGTACATGCGCCGGGCATCCGCCGTCTCGAACTGGGAGTACAGGTAGACCTTGCCGTCGGTGTCGACGAAACGGTGCAGCCCCTCACCGGTGTGGGAGTAGCGGCCGATGGCGTCGACGACGATCGTGTGGTCACCCTCCGGAAGGTCGTTCAACGGCAGCCGGTAGCCGTCGAATCCATCGATTGGAAGAGGGTTGCCGTCGAGGCTGGCGGAAAGGATCTCGTCCGCGATCACGTCCAGATGAGTGGATCCGCCCTTCGATGTGAAGTCGAGTTCGGTGTGAGAGGCGAAGGTGCGCTCGGGATCGGCGACACCATTGCCGGTCACGTCAACCGTCACCCGGTAGGCCCCGGCCTTGACGACGCGGGAGCGGCGGGCGGCTTCTTCGCGAGTGATATTGGCGGTTGCCATGGACACCTTCAATCATCGTTGCTGTTCTGCCAAGCTCAAGCACTTTATCGCATCAATCCCCGGGTGGGGATTGTGACAGCATGGGGTCATGACGATTTCCCCCGAAACAGAATACCGCTGGCAGGAACTCAACCAGCTTCTCCTGGCCGCCAGCGACGCCTACTACGGGGGAGTCGAGCCCATCATCTCCGACGCCGAGTACGACGAACGGCTCAAGGAACTCGCGGGCCTGGAGGAACGCCATCCCGAGCTGCGACGCCCGGACTCCGCCACAACGCGGGTGGCCTACGCGCGCGTCACCGAGTTCACCCCCGTCACCCACCGGCAGCGGATGCTGAGCCTCGACAACGTCTTCGACGAGACCGAACTGGCCGCCTGGCTGGCCCGGGTGCCCGCCGAGCACTACCTGTGCGAACTGAAGATCGACGGGCTGGCGGTGAACCTCACCTATCTCGACGGGCGCCTCGCGCAGGCTGCCACCCGGGGGGACGGACGGGTGGGGGAGGACATCACCGGAAACGTCGCCACCATCCAAGGCATCCCGCACCGGCTGCGGGGAAGCAACATCCCCGCCGTGCTGGAGGTGCGAGGCGAGGTG
>ERZ772921.888-NODE-888-length-18092-cov-5.558629_pt1 | contig 18092 bp, 19 predicted proteins | sample MGYA00512117_ERZ772921 | MGnify/ENA primary metagenome ERZ772921 (study PRJEB29015, sample SAMEA2737944) | human oral metagenome | biome: human oral; feature: human-associated habitat; material: dental | place: China | collected 2150 ... | reverse complement strand
GAGAGCTCGCTATGGGCTTTAATCGCTTTTTCGATTTAAAACGATTGAACACCGAGAGCGCTTATGCCAAAACCTTGCAACGCACCTTCCCTCTGGTGAATACCACCGTACCGCAACGCACCTATACCCTTCCTCCCAATTCGCCTATGTACATCGTTCCCTTTCCTAAGGATGTAATGGAGAAGAACCCATCGCTTACACAGAATTATTAATCAAAATAACGACAACTGCCCACCGAAAAGCTCCTTATGCTTGTTGTGGCTATTAGCGATAAGCAAATGGCGAAGTTTGGCGGGTTCCATAGTGCCTGCCAACGGCGTAGCCCCGCTACAAGTGATGAAGTATTTTGCTCTGTTTAAGGTTACCCCTATCTGTTTGAGCGAGTAATACGTGAGCTTCTGAAAAGTACGCGCCGCAAGTATCTTCTGTACCGACCGTACTCCCACCCCTGGAACGCGCAAGAGCATTTCACGCGGAGCCGTGTTCACATCTACGGGAAAAAGATGAGGGTGACGCAATGCCCACGCTAATTTAGGGTCTATCTCCAAATCGAGGAACGGTTGCCGAGCATCTAAAATCTCATCAGGAGCAAAGCCGTAGTAACGCATCAGCCAATCGGCTTGGTATAGGCGGTTTTCTCTCACTATGGGCACTTGGCTGTGGATAGACGGCAACCTACTGTCCTGCAATACCGGCACATAACCCGAATAATACACTCGCTTCATTTCAAGCTTGTCATACATATAGCTGGCAACCTTTATAATCTTATGGTCGGTTTCGTCAGTCGCGCCTATAATCATTTGGGTGGTCTGTCCGGCAGGCGCAAACTTAGGCGTATGCTTAAACTTCTTCTTTTCAAGCGAATGCATTGCCAACTCGTTCTTCACCTGTTGCATCGGGGTAAGCATCTGCCGGTGGTCTTTCTCTGGCGCAAGCAGTTTTAACCCCTCTTTGGTAGGTATTTCAAGATTAACGGACAGACGGTCGGCATAAAGTCCTGCTTCGTGAATCAGTTCTTCGCTTGCCCCAGGTATTGTTTTCAGGTGAATATAACCGTTAAAGCGCTCTTCTGTCCGCAACTTCTTAGCCACACGCACCAATCGTTCCATCGTAGTATTAGGGTCTTTGAACACTCCCGAACTCAAGAACAGCCCCTCGATGTAATTCCGTCGGTAGAAATTAATAGTAAGGTCTACCACTTCCTGCACACTAAAAGCAGCGCGCTGTATATCGTTACTGCGTCGCGACACACAATAAATACAATCGTAGATACAGTGGTTCGTAAGTAAGATTTTGAGCAAAGAAATACACCTGCCGTCCTCAGTAAACGAGTGGCAGATACCGAAATTCGCAGCGTTACCCAATTCACCTTTCACCGCCTTACGAGCACTCCCACTACTCGAGCAAGACACATCGTATTTGGCAGCATCAGCAAGGATAGCTAGCTTTTCTTTGATACGTTCAAAATCCATTTAATTTATTTTAGTATAACGAATCACGAGTGCAAATATACTACTTTCTCTTGAAATACTACACAAACAAACTTACTTCAACTCATCACAATAAAAACTAATACGTCCCCCTGTGTCGCCTATTTCAATACTCTCGTCATACCAACTCACAATTTGTAACTTAAAATAGCGCAACCCATCGGCAGTGCGGATGATATAAGTGTGAAATGAGGGGGTATAAGACGGTGGAGGTCCCGAGAATACCAATGCCTTATTCAAAAGCGGACTCGCATTAGTCTTTGTCTGTTGAGGTCCTTTATTGGGGTCAAACCAAGGGATACCTGTGATATTATGAGCTACGGTATAACTTATCCACTCGCGTTGTGACATAGTGATAGACACGTTGTCGGTATCTACTACCCATTGCAGGTCGTGAGGCAATTGCGAAACAGTCGTCCAGCGGTCATACCCCTGAAAGCCCATATCGGCAACTCCTCCGTGTCCGTTGCCACTGGTGCCGCTATTGGTGCGAAGTTTATTACCACAGAATGCTAAATCCCAGTCTAATCTATTTTTCTGATTGCCTTCTATAATATCGGCATTCACTTGGTAGGCATTGAATATCTCACCTGTACGGAGGTTATAGTATATCCAATCGTTGGTGACATTATTGATGTACCCCGAACGACGCGGTAGCACTTTGCCTGTAAAAGGCAGAGCCTCATATTTCACACAAGCCGTACTCAACAAAGCTATCAGTATACTATATAAGATTCTTTTCATATCTGCTAATTTGCTAATTTAAAAATCGATCTCTACCTGCACAAAAAACCTACGCCCTGCAGTAGCAGGAATGTTGAACATCGTTACGCCAGAGCCCAAGGTTGAAGGTTTATAATCGAAAATATTATTTGCCCCGACGTTCAGCTTGTAATGTTTCAAAAAGCGCTGTTGTACATTTAAGTTGAAGAGTGCGTAAGCAGGCAATTCACAACGGAAATACGCCTCTTTGCTCACAGGGCGCCGTTGCGTACCACCACCGTATAAAGGTACTTCTTCCTGCACCGTAATGCGATCTTGCACATCAAAGGTTTTCTTACCCATCATACTCATCGTCAGGTTTGCCGATAGGTCGTAGTTGTCGCGATACCATTTGTATTCAAGCCCTGCGGTAGCGGCGTGAGGCGAGGTAGTGTTGATGCGCAAGCCTTCTGTTTTACTTACATCTACATACGAATAGGAAGCGTTGAGCGTAAGGGCGGGCACTATCTTCCAGCGGGTGAGCAGGTCAAAGCCTAAGAGCCGTTGCTGGCTGAGGTTTATATACTCGAAGTTATACTGAAACTCGTAGATTTTCCACACCCCCTCTATCTTATCCTGAAACTGATTGATAAAGGCATTCCCCGAAATAAAGAATTTAGGCACCGCATATTCAGCTCCTACCGAAAAGTAATGGTTCTTCTCAGGTTGTAACATCTCATTGCCTACAATTTGAAACATTCCCAAGTGATCCCAATTAAAAAACAACTCTTTAATAGAAGGCGAACGATAGCCTTTGGCGTAATTCAAGCGGTACGAAAGGGCTTCGGTAGGCGAGAATTTTATGGCTACTTTCGGCAGTGCCATCGTACCAAATTGCAGACTGTAATTGGTGCGCAATCCGGCTTCCACTTGCCACTTAGGACTTATGGTATAGGTGTCCTGAAAGAAGAACTCCCATTCCTTCAACCCTCGTGTGAGCATACGATTGGCTGCAAAGCGGTCGCTAGTGAGGTCGTCTTGAAAATAGTCAATCCCCAAAATGAGGTCGTGCTTTTTGAAGTATTGCGAGGTGAGCGTAAGGCGCGGTTGCATAATCTTAGAGTCATACACCTTTTTATCTACATCACGGCGTTCGTGACGTTTGTAGCGCTCGTAAAAGTCGGTATGGAAAGTGCCGTGTAGTGCGAAATAGTTTTTGAGGCGATAGGAGAGTTTTAGCCCTCCGGTGAAGTCTTTGGTTTGCGAGAAATAGAGGTCTTGCACCATATCATACGAGTTCATCAAAAAGCCCGTGCCGTATAGCTGTACGCTTAAGTTTTTGCTGTCGTAATACAGTTTTTGTGAAGCCGAGAGATGCTCAACCCCCTCAATACCCATTGGCGGACGCAAAAAGGTGGCTTCCACTACAGTATCTTTACTGAGAAACGGATTGGCTTCTTTGGTATACACCTTGCGATCGGGTTCTTTTTGGTAAAGGTAATATGCATCCTGACTGCTGAACCACACATCCGTTTGGGTAGTGAACTTCCCTATCTTTGCCCCTGCCGATACCCAGGATTGCAGGTTGGGCTTATCGGCATTCTTTTCAAACATATAGAGAAAATCGCGCCGCTCAGGGTTGTGGTAATTGCGCTCATTCATCTCGGCGTGTCGCGAACCTACCGTAATAGCAAAAGGCTTATCCGTTTTCTTAGTGATAATGTTGATGACAGCTCCTGCTGCCCTCGAACCGTAGAGGGTAGACGACGCCCCTTTCATCACCTCAATACGTTCCACAGCGTGCAGGTTGAAGCGCTCGTAATCGAGGTTGCCCGCCATTTCACCCGTCATACGCTCGCCGTCCATCAAGAAGAGGATATGGCGCGCATCCAAGCCCTGCATACTTATCTCGTTGCCGAAACCCACCTTTTGGATATTCATCCCAGGGGTTTCCTGCATCAGCGCCTGCTGGATATTGCTATAACCCGCTTTCACTAACTCCTGCCCCGTGATGACCTGCACCACCGTAGGTGTTTCTTTGGTGGGGCGCACGGTAGCACCCGTCGTTCTACCTGTGAGCGTAGTGCCCGCCAATTGGGTAGTTTCCTCACTGAGGTATACCGTGAGCTCGTTTTCTGCGTTTAGCGTACCTTTTAGCAGTGTGTAGCCCAGCGACTGCACCGTGTAATGCAGTACACCCCCCTTGCGCCTTTTCAGGAGGGCAATGCCATTGTCATCGGCAATGCTGTGTTGTAGTTTGTCACTATAAGCAGGCTCGGTATAACTCACCACAGCAGCAGCTATAGGCAAGCGGGTACCCTTGTCGAGCACCCGCATACGCACCTGTTGGGCTGAGAGGATTCCTCCTAATAGAAATAGTAAAATGGATATGGTGATTCTCATTAACTTAAGGTCTTATAGCTACTTCTTTGGCATAAATGGTAAGTCCTAATTCTTTGTTAAGGTAAGAGAAGGAGGTTATTTTTTTCTCTACATTCACAATCATTCGCACTTCGCCTTTAGCAGAAGTTTTAAGCGTTTGTGTACCCGTAGCGTCCCAAAGGGTAGTGGTTACTTCCGCTGCTTTGAGTTTGGTTTTATCGGTATTGCCTTGCCCGTAAATAGTCTTCTCATTTTGGGTAAGCACATCTATAAAACGTGCTTTGCCACTGAATGCCAATTGCAAGTTCACCCCACTCACTGCCGTTTTGGCAAGCGATAGTTGCATACGCCCTGTTACATTGTTAGGTGCTTTACCATCCCACACAAAGGCGATAGGCAAGGTTACCTCTGTAGTTTTACCCTCGTAGGTGAGCTTAGCCGTAATAGTTTGAGTAGCACCCAAAAGCGTAATAGCTTGCTGGTTGTTATCACTGTGGAAGATTTCAACCCCTGTGTCCAATTTTGTTTCAGCCAATGCCTCTTCGTAGGCATCGAGTTCTTCTTGAAAGTGAGCTAATCGAGAGCGGTCAATTTTTTGTTTAAATATCGTGCCCACTACGTTCATCATATTGTATTGGATTAAGAAATACACCTCGTGTGTATCTACGTTGAAGAAGCCCGTTACTACCGTACTGCCTTCTTTAGTAATAGGAGCACCTTGGTAATCTTTAGGTACATAAGGGGTAGTTACGGCAGCTTTGTCGTAGAATTTTATCCAATTGCCTACGTATTCCTGTTTGTCCCAATAGCTGAGTTCCATTACTTCCAAGGAGGCTTGCATACTCACCGGAAAAGGCATAGTGCCCGGTTGTATTTTTTCGAGGTGCATTTTGAGGCGTTTGCTGGGCTCGTCCCAAGTAAAAGTAAATTTGGTAGGTACGCCCGAAGGTAATAATGATCTGTCCGTACCCGCCATTTTTACGTGTTGCCCTAATACCATATCGCCTTTCAGGATATTGATAGCCGTTTGCAGTTTAGGGTCGGTATTTTCAATAGGCTTGTTTTGTTCTTCTTTTTTGCAAGCCAAAATAGCAAGCCCTATAAATAATAAAAGTATTTTTTTCATAGTAAGGTTATTTTTTCTGATCAATCCGATTTGTCTGACTTATCAGATTAATCCGATAATTTATGATTTAACTTCCCGCTCTATAGCTTAGCCTTGCATTCCTCATTTGCTCCCTAATGCCTCCTTTTTTCAAGAATATTTCTTGTTGTTTTTCGAGCAATCGGCGGAGCATATAAGTAGCCTGATGAATAAGAGTAATACACAAGTTTGCTATTTCTTCATCACTACACTTATCAAGTAGTGAACGGTATTGCGAGAATATTTGTTCACTACGAGCAAAAGCTCGCATCTTGTTAAAGCGAGGGTGTCCTGCATTCCACTGTGGAATATTGCGCACGCGCAAGTAATCTTCATAGTCTATTAGGAGCTCCTCCAAACTGGCTTTTGCAACATTCGTGAGTTTAATTTGTGTTTCATAAGAAGTACTTGCTGCTTCACTCCCTTCGGCAATATTTTGTTTTCCAGAGCGTGCAGCTTGCACCATTTGGTCAATAGTACGGTCTCCTTTTTCTAGAAAATGCTTGGTAAAGAAGAAAGTAATATCGTAAATAACTTCCGTTACTTGGTAGCAACGCAAGTGCCTATATCCTCCTTTGGTTTTTAGAAAGGAAGTTTCCATAACGTTATTAATAATTATTTAGCTCCTGCAAAGGTAAGATTTTTTTTGATTTACCCCCCAATCCTATCAATCTAACTTATCTTATCAATCTGATTTATGATTTATCCTATCAATTCGATAATAAATGCCTAAGGAGAAAGTTAGCGCTTCTCCTTAGGCTTAAAGTTACTACTTTTTAGTAAGTGTCAAAGTGTACAGAAGCTGTGAATTTTTTGAAAATCAAGTATCTTCCGTAACTTTGCAAAGTAAACTCTATTTTGATATCATTACCACTCTTAAAGAATTTACCATTAATGATAGCAGGATAATCAGTGAACAGTAAGTTTACTCCGTCAGGAAAACGTCCTGAAAAAGTGCCGTCACTATTTAAAGTAAGACCTTTGATGTTAATTGTCAAATCAGCAGGCATTTTTCCTATACTAAAACCATCAACACTTAGGTTAAATTTATTACTACTATTAGGGGTGATTTTTACTATCCTATTAGGGACAGATGGTTTCTTATTACCATTCATTTTTACTTGGTTGATTTCACCTTTGTAATTTCCCACTACACCATCTACAGTAAAGTTAGATGTAACAGAGGCACGTTCGCTAACCACTGCCACTGTATTAGCTTTTTGTGAGTTCCCTCCATCGGCTGAATTATCAGCAATGTTCAACTCTTCTTTTTGGCATCCTACTAATGCCATTCCTATGATAGCTACAAAAGCTATCGATTTAAATAAATTTGACATAGTTATTAAATTTAGATAATTACTTTTTATGTTTAGAGTTTCCGAATCTAAGTTTTACGATTTCGTTAAGAGTAAGTTCTTTATTGTTGGCTCTATTTAAAGAGCTTCTGCTGTGGATGGAAGGTCGGCCACTTTCATTATTGGTGTCAGTATAGTCATAAATTTCTGAATCCTCTAATAAATTATCTACAAAATTGTATGAAGTTGTAATTCTATTATTAGGAAGATATTTTTGGATAAAAGCTTTTGTTTCCTCTTTGTCGTATATATCTTTTGTAATAGTTAAATTTAATTTTCCAAACTGACCTTCTTTTTCTTTATTTCCTCCTATTGTAAAATATTTTATTTCAGTAGGGTATATAATTTTAGTAGCAACTGGTATTTTAGCTAATTGAAGAGAAGAAAAAACTTGTATTTTACTTAAATCAATAGTAGAAGTAAGCTTAGGTAATTCTAAAAGAGAGATTGCAAATATTGAAATAGGAGAAACGGTACTTTTAGAAACATCAGGCAAGGTAAAAGTTTTTAAATTAGAGCAATCTGCAATTATAATAAAATCACCTACAAAACCCAAATGACTTGTTTCTCCTCGTTGCATAATTTTTTTAGAGGCTGATAAATTGACATTAGTAATACCTTTATTATGAACAGCCCAAAAAGCAAAAAGATCTTCTGCTCTGGTTAAGTTTAGGTTAGGTGTGCTAACCCCATAAAGGACAACACTTCCTGTTTTGGGTGATATCTTTAAATTATCCACTACAAAATTTTCATCAGGTAAGGTTCGTATTTCTACATCTCCGCGAAATAAAGGATTATTTGTAATAAAAATAATGCCTTCTAAGTTTTTAAGGTTAGCAAATTCAGGCTCATTATAACCTTCTTCACCTTTTAATATTTTTACAGCATTAGCTCTTTCATCTACTTTTATACTCTTGCTAATATCAATCTTATCACCACTAAACACACTTGCAAAATTAGCTTTCAAATATTGCAACAACACAGGGTCAGGCACCTCGCGCAAGGTAGTATATTTCTCAGCTGTACCCTGTGCGTTGAGCATCTGTACATCACTCTTAGGAGCGAGTTTTACGTAGGCAGGCAATACGTCCATATTGTACTTAGCGGTTGTAGGCAATACCAGCTTATCAAAACTGCGAATCAGCTTATAAGGCTCTTGGGCATTGTCGCTATAGTCGGTAGTAGCGAGGTTCTTAAAGTCGTACAGCTCATTACCACTGAGGTTTACGCTCTTTATCGTTGCAGGCAATGTGCCAAAATCGAATGTTTGTGCAAACTTGTTGTTGCTGAGGTTTACCTCACTAAGGGCAGGGAACGCCTCCAAGCCTTTTATATCGGTGAGCTGTTTGCCACTGAGGTTGAGTGAAGTAGTGGTGCGCACCTTGTCGTTTACTACAAGGGTATTGCCTTCAAAAGTAAAGCCTTGTTCTTTTAAGGCAGTTACCAAAGCAGCGTTTTCAATAGCTACTTTGCCATTTTCTGGTTTTGGAGGTTCTGGGCTATCGCTTTTCTTGCAAGCACTGCCCAAAGCGATGAACGCTACAGCTATCATCACTTTTACTGAATGTTGGATATAATTTCTCATACGATAAAATGTATTAAAAGTGTTTGTTAAAACGAATTGATTTAAAATTTTGGGGACAAAGATACAAATATTATTTAGAACAATAATAAAGAAGTGGTAAAAGATTTATCATTCTTTTATTGACATCCGATAAAGTATAGCATTCGCATATCACAACCTCCGCTATCTTGCTCTTTTCTTTTACCTCACCATCATTCATTATTTCTTTATACAACTTCTACCTACCTATACAGTCCGCTCGTTCTCATTCGCTAATTCTCACATTTGCTAATTCACTAATTATCCCTATCTTTGCCAAAAATTCTTAGTTTTCTGCTCAAAATGAAGATTGCTATTTACATACGTCAGTACTCCGAGGAAAACGAAGCCATTCTCAATGAGCTTTTTACCCTTCTATTGCCCTCCGATAAGGTGTTTATAGAACGCGAAATCCTCAGCGACCTCAACGATCGCTCCGAGCAATTCCTCAAAGCAAAATCTTTTGCTTCCTTCGAAGACCTCAACTCCTCTTACGATGTAATGCTCACTATTGGTGGCGACGGCACATTGCTCAAAGGGGTTACTTATGTACGAAACCTGCAAATCCCCATTCTCGGTATCAATGCAGGACGCTTGGGCTTCTTGGCAAATGCCCATAAAGACGACCTGAAAAACGTACTAACACAACTCCGCGAACGAAATTACAAAGTAGTAGAACGCTCCGTTATCGAAGCCGTTTACGCCGATACAGGCGAACCCGTAGCCCCTGTGAACTTCGCTCTGAACGAAATAACCTTTACTCGTAAGGATACCGCCTCTATGATTACCATCGATACTGAACTCAACGGCGATTTCCTCTCCTCCTATTGGGCTGACGGGCTCATCATCTCCACCCCCACAGGCTCCACAGGCTACTCTCTTAGCTGTGGCGGACCTGTAATACTCCCTACCGCCAAAAACTTTGTAATTACCCCCATCGCCCCTCACAACCTCAATGCGCGCCCACTGGTAATCCCCGAAGATACCGAAGTAAAACTCACTGTGTCAGGCAGAGAAAAGAAGTTTTTAATGTCGCTCGACTCACATATCAAGCCCATTGCTAACAAACACTCCATTATAGTCCGTAAAGCTCCCTTTGTCGTGAAAATGATACGCCTCGACGGAGACAGCTTTATAAACACCCTGCGCTATAAACTACTCTGGGGTGAAGACCGACGTAACAAGTAACTAGAAAAATGAAAGGATATATTTTCGACTTAGATGGTGTGCTCGTCGACACCGCAAAATACCACTATATCGCGTGGAAAACCATCGCCAAAGAATTCAATTTTGAGCTCACTCCTCAGCATAACGAACAGCTGAAAGGTATCGGGCGCGAAGTCTCCTTGCACCAAATTCTCCAATGGGCAGGCAAAACACTCTCCGAAACCGACTTTACCGATACCGCCTTGCGCAAAAACAAATTGTACTTAGAGCAAATCAGTAGTATCGATAGCTCCGAGTTACTCCCTGGTGTGTTAAACTTCTTACAGCTCCTCAAAGCCCATCACAAAAAGATAGCCTTGGGCTCCGCAAGCCGTAATGCCCGTTTAGTGTTGGAGCGCACCGGCATTCTCCCCCTATTCGATGCTATTGTCGATGGCACAATGGTAAGCAAAGCCAAACCCAACCCCGAAGTATTCCTCAAAGCCGCCGAAGGTTTAGGGCTTCCCCCTGCTGATTGTTGCGTATTCGAAGACGCTCCCGCAGGCGTACAAGCCGCCAAGAGTGCCGGAATGAAAGTAATAGGAGTCGGCAATCCCGAAGTCCTTAAAGCCGCCGATACCGTAATTCCCAACTTTTTAAATATGAAGATATAAGCACCCAATATAGCTAATAGTTGGAGAAGCCTCTCAGAGTCTCTCCAACTAATTTCCTAATTTTCTAACCCTCTTTTTCTACCACACACCCTCTAAATTCCTCCCACAAATTTACTAATCTCCAAATTTTCTATTTTTCTAATTTGCTAATTCTCTAATTATCCCTTCCCTTTTCCGTCATATACCCCCTAGTGCCTATGGAATAAGGCCTATCACCTCTTCCTCTTTCTTTCGTATCGAAACCCCGTTTTTACCGTTTTTTGTGTCGCTGTATTATATTATGAATCAATCACTTATATACCCCTTCTATACCAATCGTCCAAGATTCGTATAAGCTTCCTATAAGCTCTCTATAAGCTACCCCCACCCATCTTACACCTTTTTTTCACCAAAAACTCTCCCTTCCTTCTTCCGAACTTCTCCGATATCTTCCGAAAACCCTAACCAGTCCAATTTGTCCGACAAGTCAGACCTGTCAAAAAACCATTTTTATCACTACCCATTTTCTAATTTTCTAATCTGCTAATTTGCTAATTTTCTATGCCTGTCGTACTACGACTTGCTAATTTGCTAATTACGTCGTATCTTTGCACTTTATATCAAAAGTTTGTAAGGCTCCTGCCACCAAAAATGTATATCCAGCATTATAATATAGTAACCCCTTTAGGCTTCGACCTCCCTACCACCGCCCGTTTGTTACTGCGCGAACGCTCAGCTATTGCCCGTTATCCTATGTACGGACAGCTCACCGATGTTTGCCTTTCTAAGATTGGCGACGGAGCTATCGAAAACCGATTTCAGCAGGTGGTAGAACGCAATGACTTTTCACGCTTAGAAAAGCTTCTGCTCTTGGCAATAGCACCTATTTTCCATAAAATCAGAATCACCCCTCGAACCGCTCTTATCCTTTCCTCTACCAAAGGCAATATTTCAGCGCTTGCCAATGGCGATAGCACTCCTCTGCTTTCAACTTTGGCTCAAAAAATGGCTAATGCCATAGGGGTAACCACTACTCCCATAGTCGTTTCCAACGCTTGTGTCTCAGGAGCAATGGCACTCTCGGTAGCCGATAGACTCCTAAAAGCCGATGCTTGCGATAATGCCATAGTATTAGCAGGCGATGAGATAAGCGAATTTGTGCTTTCGGGCTTTCAATCCTTTCAAGCGATGAGTGCACAACCTTGCAGACCTTATGATGCTCAACGCGATGGGATTACCTTAGGCGAAGCTACCGCAGTGGCTTATGTAACTCGTGAGGCAACAGGCGCTAAAGCACAACTTTTGGGTAGCAGTTCTATCAACGATGCCAACCATATTTCAGGACCTTCACGCACAGGCGAAGGGCTTTATTTAAGCGTCCTAAACGCCCTCGATGAGGCAAAGTTACGCCCTGAACAGATAGACCTCATCAACGCTCACGGCACCGGTACCCTTTATAACGACGAGATGGAGAGCAATGCCTTTATGCGCGCCGGACTCTTGTCTCCTCCGCTAAACAGCTACAAAGGTTATTTCGGTCATACCTTAGGCACTTCAGGTTTGCTCGAAACCGTACTCACCATCGAATTTGCTCGCTATAAAATCCTCTTAAAGAGCCTAAATTATGAAACCTTAGGCGTTTCACAGCCCATCAATGTACTAAAACAAACCCAACACACAGAAGTAAAACACGTCCTAAAAACTGCCTCAGGTTTTGGCGGAAGCAACACAGCATTAGTTATAAAAGTGAATAGTGAATGAAAACTTGTACGATAGAAAATAATACCATAACTCTTAACGACTCTGTGCTTTTCTCCGATAAAAGTACTTCTTTCGTCGATTTCTCCAAAAAAGCTCTCAAAGCCCTGCAAATGGATTATCCCAAGTTCTTCAAAATGGATAACCTCAGCAAGCTCGCTTTTTTAGCAGCCGAAGTCCTCTTGCGTCCGTTTTCGCAGTCGGAGAAAAATAGCGTTGCCCTTGTATTCGCCAATCGTTCTGCCAGCCTCGATACCGACCTCAAACATCAAGCTACTATCGCGAACCCACACGAATATTACCCCAGTCCCGCTGTGTTTGTTTACACCCTACCCAACATCTGTTTAGGCGAGATAAGCATACGCCACCAGCTGAAAACCGAAAACAGTTTTTTTGTATTCGATAGCTACGAACAAGCTGAACCTTTCCTACAACAGTATAGCCAAGCTCTATTAGCCCAAGGCAAAGCTCAAAGTGTACTAATGGCGTGGGTAGAGTTCTTAGAGGGCGATTATAGAGCCATAGCAACTTTAATAGATTAGTAAAATTGCCAATTAGCAGATTAGAAAATGTGTAGCATCACAAACTTAGCCTAAATTTTAACTTTGGCTAAGTTATTTACAACAAAAATCAGTTATTTTTCATCACGTTTATAAAGAATTTATGGATTTATACAAAGAGACTGACCATCTTATCAACATTTTAAAGCAGAAAGGACATACTGAAATAGCAACACAATTATCCGATAGTATAAGATATAGTGCTATAGGAACAGAAATATTAATGAAGATAAAGCATCATTTAAACGAGATTTTAAAAACACCTCAAAACTATGATGAAACCATAGTTTCTTTAGCTAAAAGCATAGAGAACAGAATTACAAATGCTTTATAACCTTCATTGCACAATTTGCTAATTTTCAAATTTGCTCATTTGCTAATTCTTCACTACCTTTGCCGTTGTATAACTTTAAAAGTAAAAAATAATGAATACCATAATATTAAAAAATCAATTAGATTTTCAGCAGTACCAATTAGCAGTAAAAGCTTTGGCTGATATGGGAATAGAGGTTGCTGAACCTGAAGATTCCTTTGAAATTACGGAAGAAGATATCCGCAGTATAGAGCGTGCACGCGAAGATATCAAACAAGGGAGAGTGCACAGTAATGAGGAGGTTTTTAATGAAGCAAGAGCATATTATGAAAGTTTTTTGGACAGAAGAAGCTAAAATTGAATTTAAACAGACTCTGATGTATTGGACAATTCATAATATGTCGGATTCTTATTCTAAAAAGATTGATGTAGAGACACTTAAATTAGTAAAAGAAATTACTACATCTCCTTATTTTTTAGCTAATTATGTAGAACCTATAGATGCTTATAAAAGAGTTTTCTTTAAAAGTAGATTTATTTTGTATTACCAAGTAGATGAGGAAAACGATACAATCTATATTTTGCACTTCCGTAGTAGCTCTCAAAAACCCTTGTAATCTTTAAACTGAATATTTCAACTCTTATATAAATGAGATTTCTCAAATTTCCTCATTCCCTAATTTTCGAATTTGCTAATTCCCTAATTGGTTAAATTTGCTCATTTGCTAATTCTTCACTATCTTTGCCCCCTAATAATAACTTTTTATAATGGACGCACTTATTTTAGAACTCAAGAACAAGATTATTGAAGTACTCAACTTAGAAGAAGTAACCCCCGAGGATATCGATGAAAACGAGCCCCTCTTCGGCACTGGCTTAGCCCTCGACTCTATTGATGCTCTCGAACTTATTGTACTACTCGACAAGAATTACGGTATCCGCTTAGACGACCCTAAAAAAGGAAAAGAAATCTTCCAATCGGTGAAAACAATGGCTGATTACATCACCGCTCACCGCACCAAATAGCGATGCCGAAAAAAGTAGTCATCACGGGAATGGGTATCAACTCTTCGATAGGTAACACTGTCGGAGAGCATTTTTATGCCCTTACCCATCGCCAAGCAGGTATCAGCAGGATTGAAAATGTAGCAACCATTCACGCAAGCCACATCAAGGTAGGCGAAATCAAACGCACGAACGCTGAGCTTATTACTGCTTTGCGATTACCCGAAGTGAATGCCTATTCACGCACCTCTCTCTTGGGGATTATCGCCTTACAAGAAGCGATTGCCAATGCGGGTATTACCCCTTCAGCCCTCACTCACTGCGGACTCATTATGGCTTCCACGGTGGGGGGTATGGATATGACCGAAAACTATTTCTTCCGCTATGGCGATGATGAACCCCTGCGACGCTATATCACTACTCACAACATAGGCGAGGTAACTCACCAAATCGCCGATTATGTAGGCATAAAAGGCGTTGTAACCAGCGTGAGTACTGCCTGCTCTTCTTCGGCAAATGCTATCATAACAGCTATCAACCTACTTCGCACCGGCAGAGCCAATTGCCTCATTGCCGGTGGTGCCGATGCCCTCTCTAAATTCACTATCAACGGCTTTAATACCCTGATGATTCTCTCGGATACCGACTGCACTCCTTTCGACCAACATCGCAAGGGCTTAAACTTAGGGGAAGCAGGTGCTTTTTTGGTATTAGAAACTGAAGAAAATGCCCTACAACGCGGGGCTACTATATTAGCAGAAATCAAAGGATGGGGCAATGCCAATGATGCTTATCACCAAACAGCCTCCTCCGCCGATGGTGAAGGTGCGTTTTTAGCAATGCAAAAAGCCCTACAAATAGCAGGATTAACCTCTGCAGATATCGATTATATCAATGCGCACGGCACTGCTACCGTAAACAACGATCTCTCCGAAAGTCGTGCCTTGATGCGCATCTTTGACGAGCACGTCCCCGATTTTAGTTCTACCAAAGCCTTTACGGGGCATACTTTGGCAGTAGCTTCGGCAGTAGAAGCGGTATTTAGTGTGTTAGCCTTACAACACGGGGTAGTATTCCCTAACCTCAACTTCAGCACTCCAATGGAAGAAGTGCCTATCCGCCCACAAACCGAACTGAAATACAAACCTATACAACACGTGCTTTCCAACTCCTTTGGCTTTGGAGGCAACTGCTCAACGCTTATTTTAGGTAAGAGATAAGAGGTAAGAATTAAATAGAGTTGCAGAGAAAACAGGGAAATATATGACTGAACTAAGAAAAAAGCAATAGTTTGGCACAGTGATTGTTTTTAGCTTTTTACTCAGATGAAAAGTTAAACTTCGTTAATTATTTGTCTGTTTGGTTCTTATTATATAGATTTGTACTCTAATTATTAAAAATAATCACATTATGAAACAGGCTCTTAAAAACAACTTGATAGTCGTATCGCTTTACATTTTAGCGGGATTTATCTTTAATGGATACCTACCTTATATGTTGGTTGTATTCCTGATACTATCGGCAACAGTTTCTTACTTTTTGTTCAGAAGAAAAAGTAAAGAAGAAACACGCAAGGGATTATTGCTTATGCACGCTCCTTTTCTGTTAATTTTAATGGTAGCTGCTTTGTTTCTCAACAATATAAGGGTAGTACTTCCTTATTTGCTTTTTGTACCTGCTGTTGTATATTTGGTGTATTGTGCTATATTTTCAGAAAGAAAAGTTCTGTTTTTTGCAGGGATTATAGCCTTATCTGTTATTAGTGTCGCTACCTACAACGAAATTTCAGGGACAAATGAAATATTTGATGTAAGCTACTATTCGAGATTTATTACACAAAAATAAAATTAAGAAAAACCCGATTTATTACCTAAAGTCGGGTTTTTTATTGCTTTTTATAAGGGGAGGGAGTAGATATTCTTCACTTTTTTCAACTACTTATATCTCTTACCTCTTATCTCTTACCTATGTTGCAATTATTCTATCATTCTTCCTTAGAAGCGGGTACTGATGAGGCGGGGCGCGGTTGTTTGTCGGGTCCCGTAACAGCGGCAGCTGTGATATTGCCTCCCGACTTCAAAAATGAGCTCCTCACCGACTCTAAACAACTCACCGAAAAACAACGCAACCTCTTGCGACCTATCATCGAGCGCGAGGCGGTAGCTTATGCTGTTTGTCACGTACTCCCTGCCGAAATAGACGAGCTGAATATCCTCCGCGCTTCTATCACGGCTATGCACCGCGCTATTGCTCAGCTGAAAGTAACTCCAGAATTTATTGCGGTAGACGGTAATAAGTTTGTGCCTTACCAGAAAATTCCTTACGCTTGTATAGTAAAAGGCGACGGCAAAATACAAACCATTGCAGCAGCTTCAATACTTGCGAAAACCTACCGCGATGCCTATATGGAAGACCTTGCCCAGCAATTCCCTGAGTACCATTGGCAGCAAAACAAAGGTTATCCCACCCCTGAACACCGCAAAGCTATCGCCGAGTACGGCGCCACTGAGCACCATCGCAAAACGTTTCAGTTACTGCCCGTAGAACAGTTGAGTTTGTTTTAGGGGGAGAGAACTCATATTAGCAAGATATCGGACAAGGCGGATAGTTCCCTAATTTCTGATACAAGTTTGTAGCTCTTGTTTCTTGCGTTCCTGTACAAAAGTTAGATTAGCATTTCTAGAACTCAACATAAGAATATAGTTCTTGACAATCTACAATCCTAAAGGTTTTAAAATCTATTTTCTCTAATTGAATTCTTATTAAATCTCTACCAAAAGAATCTTTATAATTTAGCTCTCCTGCTAAATAAAGTCTATCATTAAAGTTATAATATAAATAATTGATGAAACGTATAAAAACAATATCTTTTTTTGTTTTACATTTCAATTTTAGAATTTGAATCTTTTCATTAAAATTTTTCATATTTTCTGTATTTTCTCCACAGAAAAAATACTTACCCAATAAAATAGCTTCTAAAGGTTCTCTACCATAATAAACTTTTCTATCACTCTCACCTTTTACATCTTCAATGTTGAAAAGTAAGTTTTTTCGAGGGATATTCATATGTCTTTTGTAGATTCTCAATCTCCATTCATTCTCATAATTCCATAAATTTCTTTTTATATTACTTGTTATTAAAAAAGGGATGTGTGGAGAATTAATCCCTTCAAACATATCTATTGGCCCAATATTTTCAACATATTGTATAGGAGCAAGAAAATGATGATAAATATCCTTATTTTTATCTACAATATTATTCTTTAAAGAATTTGTATTTAATACAATAACAAAACCTCTTTCACTAGAATAATGAGCCCACATCAAAACATTAGGTTTGGATGTTAAGGAAATAAAACCTCTATTTTGTGTCCAAAGTCTATAAAAGACTTGGCGTGTATGTTCAAAACCACACTTTTTATCTTTTAAATATGTATCTTTTACATTTTTCTCCCAAGAATTATAATCATTATTAAACATTATATACCAAATAGCATTGTATTGTTCTTCTGTCATTTTATTGAAATCTAATAATAGCCAAGAACTATCCATAGAATCATTAAACTGATAGGGGTGTGAGGCATACAAATATTGATTTGTTAGAGCATCTATAGAAAAATTATTATAAGGATAATATTTGTATAATTTAGGGGGTTCACTACTTATTCCTTTAATACTCTCTTTATCGCCTAATATACTATCATCTGAAGAGTAAGTAAATCCTTTATATTCTAATTCTTTCATAATTACAATTATTTATTTCCAGTGCAAATATATAAAATAATTGCGAGTTATAAAAAGGAATAATTTTTAGGAGGACAATTATGATAAGAAGAAAAAAACATAATACTGAATATTTAACTTACTACTGGAACTAACAATAGCACTCAAATAAAAATCCCTACAAAAGTTTACTTTCTTTTGTAGGGATTTTGTTATGTTATTACATTTTATGTATCCAGAATTCGGGGTTGAGGCGGG
>ERZ772921.883-NODE-883-length-18147-cov-8.648685_pt1 | contig 18147 bp, 18 predicted proteins | sample MGYA00512117_ERZ772921 | MGnify/ENA primary metagenome ERZ772921 (study PRJEB29015, sample SAMEA2737944) | human oral metagenome | biome: human oral; feature: human-associated habitat; material: dental | place: China | collected 2150 ... | reverse complement strand
GGCCATTCTCAACTATGGGCTGGCCGGATGTTGACTCAGAAGACTTTAAACGTTATTATCCAACATCAACTTTGGTGACTGGTTATGATATTATTCCGTTCTGGGTGTCTCGGATGATTTTCCAAGGTTTGGAATTTACTGGCAAGTCGCCATTCAAAAATGCCTTGATTCATGGTCTCATTCGTGATGAGCAAGGACGCAAGATGTCGAAATCTCTCGGTAACGGGATTGATCCAATGGATGTTATTGATAAGTACGGAACAGATAGCCTTCGTTGGTTCCTTTCAAACGGTTCTGCACCAGGTCAAGACGTGCGCTTCTCTTATGAGAAAATGGACGCGTCATGGAACTTCATTAACAAGATTTGGAACATCTCTCGCTACATCCTCATGAACAATGAAGGTTTGACCCTTGAGCAAGCAACTGCCAATGTCAAAAAAGTTGCCAACAAGGAAGCTGGAAACGTCACAGACCGCTGGATTCTCCACAACCTCAATGAAACGATCGGAAAAGTCACTGAAAACTTTGATAAATTTGAGTTTGGGGTAGCTGGACACATCCTCTACAACTTCATCTGGGACGAGTTTGCGGACTGGTATGTTGAGTTGACCAAGGAAGTCCTTTATAGTGATAATGAAGAAGAGAAAGTCATCACACGTTCTGTTCTCCTTTACACCTTGGACAAGATCCTTCGTCTCCTTCACCCAATCATGCCATTCGTGACTGAGGAAATCTTTGATCAAATCTCAGAAGGCACCATTGTGACAGCGGCTTATCCAGTGGTTCGTCCAGAGTTTGAAAATGCCGAGGCAGCAGCTGGCGTGGAAGCCCTCAAGGATCTGATCCGTTCTGTTCGGAATGCGCGTGCGGAAGTAAACGTTGCACCAAGCAAGCCAATCACCATCCTTGTTAAGACCAGCGATAGCGACTTGGAAGCCTTCTTTAACAGCAATGTCAACTACATCAAACGCTTCACAAATCCAGAACACTTGGAAATCGCATCAACCATCCCTGCACCTGAACTCGCTATGTCAAGCGTCATCACAGGAGCAGAAATCTACTTGCCACTCGCAGACCTCCTCAATGTCGAAGAAGAACTGGCTCGTCTCGACAAGGAACTGGCTAAATGGCAAAAAGAACTGGATATGGTCGGTAAGAAGCTCTCTAACGAACGCTTCGTAGCCAATGCCAAACCAGAAGTCGTCCAAAAAGAACGCGACAAACAAGCCGACTACCAAGCGAAATACGACGCGACAGTGGCGCGGATTGATGAGATGAAGAAGTTGGTGAAATAAGCACAGAAACACGGTATAATGCCGTGTTTTTTGGTATACTATCTATAATTACAGTTGACATGCTATTTCAAAAATGAAAAGGACTATCTTATGTTTTTTTATTTAATTCTATTACTATTCATTTCCATATTATGTTCATTTATAATATATTTTATTCCTTACCACATAATAAAATATTTTCAAAAAAGGAAAGCTATTGTAATAAATAATATTAACAGACTTTTAAATGGCGGAATTGGACAGTTTCCTAGAACAAATTTTGAAAAAATATTATTGAAATATAATGGATTTTCTAATAAGTTAAATGATATATATAATTTGTATTTCAAGAAAAATCTGCATCACATAATCAAACTGAGCGTTATTTTTTATTATATTTCATCTGTTTTGATTCAGAAAATATTTCATGTAAAATTTTTAAATTTATCCTTACTATCATTTCTTGACATTTCTTCTTTTGTTGTTGGTGTTTTGGGAATGTATGGCATTTATATTGGTTTTTTACAGTATACTACAGAGAGTAATGAACGAGGGAAGTATCTTGGAAAAAATAAAACAAGCTATGTGTTGAAAGATTTTTTCTGGTATCGTTTTAGTCAAAGTAAAGCGTTTATACTTTCATTGCTAGTTCTTACAATAGTCCCAAATATTATAAAATTATCACTTCTAACTAATGAAGTGACTCTATATCTAATTTATCTATGGCAAAGTTCACTACTTTTGTTATTAATTGCTTTTGTATTTCTTCTAAGAATGAGTTTATTTTTGATTAGTATTATATCGAGAATAAATTCTGGAGTAGACTATGATTTACAAAGTATAATAAGAGAAAGAATACAAGAGGAATATATTCAAAAGTTTTGGATAGAATTTCAAAAAGAGTTATATATCAAAAAAATTGATAAAATAGATAGAGAACATACTTTAGTTGGATGTTTATTTTATAAATTAAGTTTTTTTAGAAATCATCGATTTATGAGGAAACAATTACTTTGTGATGATTTAGAACCTAGATTCCTATATAATTGGCTAAAGTATGATACAAGGAATTTATCAGAATTTGAAAAGAAAGAATTTATAGAGTTAGTATTTATAGGAATACAAAAAGATGTTTATCAAAAAATAGGTGATAAAAACAAGCAGATAATAAAAAATCTTGAGGAATTTCATAGATTTTATAGATTGTTTGTGGAAATGAAATGGAGATTATTTGCCTCAGATGATGAAATGTATAGAATTATTAGAAAGAAGCCATCTAATTTGGATATAATTCTTCCCTTTGAATCATGGTATATTTTATTGAATCATGATATCAAAATATTTAATGAATTGTTCAAAAGCTTTGACAACGAACTGATATATAATTACTATGTGAAATAAATTAAACGAGGGCTTTTAGGATTTACTTTTGGAAGAAAAAATTCTTTGAAGTTTTCAGATGAAACTGTAGAGAATTTTCTATGGAAAATGATTTTTAGACATCCTCAGCTTGATGCGCAAAGAGTATATGACGGATTAATTATATCGACCCAAAAAATAATAGATAGTAATAATCTGTATAAAATATCTGTTAAGAAAAATGGGAATTCTAGGGTATTAAAATTATTAAATTTCCAATATGTCATATTGAAAGAAAATCGAATTAAGGATAATATAAAAAGTTCTAAAAGATTCAGTAATTTTAAGTTTTATGAGGAAGAATTTGAATATTTTAAATGGTATCAGTTCTGGAAGCAAAAGAACTTATTTCAAAATAATGTTAATTATAATACAAACATTTTTAGGGGTTCAGAACGAACGTTTAATGAGTATTCAAAAATGTTATTTGAGTCTTTAGAATATTCTTATGAGCAGTTTAATCAATACCAAAAAAACTGTATATTAAGTATGAATAATGAATACAGTCTTGCTTTTATGTTATATCAATTGTTATATACAGATTATACAGAATGGGATGATAACATTGAATTTTATGATGCTGAGATTAAAAAATTAATGAACTGCAATGAAGAACAACAAAATTACCTTTTCTATCAAGCTAAAGAGATAATCTTAAGAACAAATATTAGCCATCGTATTACAGATGAAATTTTAGATAAATTATGGACAAAACGAAATGAAAAAATAACAGATTTTTATTGGTTTAATCAGTTTGGTACAAGACATCAAATGTCAGAGCTTAAAATTATATATGTTCAATGGTTATTATCAGGTGAAAAATTTTCATTCTCAAGCAGATTTAACTTTATATACGATTCATTCAGCTTTGGTAAAGTAGTAACAAGAGTGAAGAAAAATGAAAGATGTATAAAAGCCTCCAGTAATAAATTACAATGGAAACGTTTTAGAAATAAAAAGAAAATGGATAACTTCTGTATAGAATATTTGCTTCTTACAGATAAATTAGATTCAATTTTCACAATTGAATCTTATTCGTACAAAAAAAATAATGTACAATTATCAGTTGAATATCTTTTGAATACGAATAAAGTTGACTTATCAAATGTAATAGCAAACCTATCAGTATCAAGTTTATTGCGTCTAGAGTGGATATTAAGATTCAGGGGTCACCGTTACAATCGAGATTTTAGCTATACTAGTAGAACCATTTTTGATGCCATGACTTCTAATTGTCCATTTTATTGGTCTGGTGGGGAAGGAGTAGTAGAATTTTATATTCTCAAAACTATTGATAGTTTTTATCAAGATTTATATTTGGATAGTCAATTTATAGAAGGTCTTAAAGGAAAAATGATTTCTACTTTGAATTCTCAAAATATGATGATTGATGAGTATGTTGAAGTAATCTCCCAAAAAGTTTCAATCATAGACAGTGTTTCTAAGTTTCAAAAAGAAGAAATTATTTGTAAATTAAATGACTTGTTATACAATACTGAAACAAAGAGTAATCAGAGTAAGTTAGCTCATAAGAAAATATACAGATATAGGTAGCGATGCTAAATACCTCATTTTAATTTATATAACAGACAGATAAATTTTCTTCTCTGGAAAAAGCAAAACCTAAATCAACAATAGTCATGTAAAGAAATAGTTCAATATTTGATTTGGTTATATCTTTTTAAATGAAAATTATAAGTAATTGACTTTTAATGTTATATTAGAAAAGTCAATATTTTAGAAAACAAGTCACTACATAACAAATTCTGTCAGTTCGAACAGACCAACAAGTTCAGAGTGCGTATACAAATGAATCTGATCTCATAGCTTCTAACTTATTCTATATAAATTCTAAACTTTATAGTTTAAAGGCTCTAGAGTTTCTATAGTGGATAAAACCATTGTAGAAATTCTGGAGCCTATTTTTTCTCCTCCCCAGCCTACACTTGTGTTATAATATTGTCAGTAAAAGAGAAAGTAGGAGCGTGTATGAAAACTCCATTTATCAGTCGTGAGCGCTTGGCGGAGCTGACAGCGCAGTTTCCAACGCCTTTTCATCTGTATGATGAGAAGGGGATTCGAGCGAGAGCGCGGGCTTTGCAGGAGGCTTTTGCTTGGAATGCTGGTTTTAAGGAATATTTTGCCGTCAAGGCGACACCAAATCCTGCTATTTTAAAAATCCTCAAGGAAGAGGGTTGCGGGGTGGACTGTGCCAGCTATGTGGAGCTGCTCATGAGCCAAAAGCTGGGCTTTGCAGGAGATGAGATTATGTTTTCGTCCAATAATACGCCAGCCGAGGAATTTCGTCTGGCGCGGGAGCTGGGAGCGACCATCAATCTAGATGCCTATGAGGACGTGGCTTTCTTGAAGGAAGTGGCTGGGATTCCCAAAGTGATCTCCTGCCGCTACAATCCCGGTGGTGTCTTTGAGCTGGGCACCAGTATCATGGATCATCCAGAGGAAGCTAAGTTTGGTATGACTAAGACGCAGCTGATTCAGGCTTTCAAAGACCTCAAGGAGCTGGGCGCAGAGAAATTCGGCATTCATGCCCTCTTAGCCTCCAATACTGTCAGCAATGACTACTATCCAGCACTGGCTCGGCAGCTTTTTGAGCTAGCTGTAGAAGTAGTGGCTGAGACAGGAGTTGAGCTAGATTTTATCAATCTGTCTGGCGGTGTCGGAGTCAATTATCAGCCTGATGGCGAGGAAAATGATATTGCGGTCATCGGTGAGGGTGTCCGTCAGTCCTATGAGGAAATCCTGACACCAGTTGGTCTGGGGCAGGTCAAGATTTTTACCGAGCTGGGCCGTTTTATGCTGGCTCCTTTCGGCCTTTTGGTGACCAAGGTGACTCACAAAAAGCAAACTTATCGGACCTATCTGGGAGTGGATGCTTCTGCGGTTAATCTCCTACGTCCCGCTATGTATGGAGCTTATCACCATATTACCAATATGGATCGGCCAGAAGGACCGATGGAGATTGTTGATGTGGTCGGCAGCCTCTGTGAAAACAACGATAAATTTGCCATCCAGCGGGAGCTGCCTGTCAGTCAGATTGGCGATACGCTGGTCATTCACGATACTGGTGCTCACGGCTTCTCCATGGGCCACCAATACAATGCCAAATTGCGCTCTAGCGAGATTCTCCTAGAGGAAAATGACCAGGCTCGTATGATTCGTCGGGCAGAGAGGCCAGAAGATTATTTCGCCACTCTCTATGGCTTTGATTTTGAAAAATAGAGATAATTTGGTATAATAAAGAGTAATATTACAAAAGCAAGCTAAACCATTGGTACTAAAGGTTTTTACTTGCTTTTTATTTTAAATTATTCCCCTTTTTAGGAACTTTTGATCTTTTCGAGGGCTGTTTCAAAAAGTGAAATAGCTCTTTTTTCATTGGTTTTTGATAGGTGACTGTATATGTCCATTGTCATGGATAATTGAGAGTGACCGAGGCGGGTTTGTATCTCTTTATAGCCCAGTCCTGCATTTAACAAAATACTATCTTGAATCATAAGAAAATGGTAACAAAATACTTGTTATCATTTTTAATTTTCTCTATTTGGTCAGTCTTTTCAGCTATTCGGTATTTTTCTTTATATTCGAATAAGATTAGAGCTGTTTATGACAAAATATGCTATAATTGAACTAGTGGTAGGTCTTCGAGTACCCATTGGTACGCGGACGCCTACTATTTTTTGAAATACAAAAAGGAACTAATTCCGATGGCTGTCTTAATTTTTTTAATAACCTTTCGAAATATTAATAATAAGGATTTTCTGATGATTGGAATTAGTATATAGGACATTGCTGAATTTATATGGAATAAATTTGGTGAAATATTATTGAATAACTATCGTAAATAATGTACAATTATTGTACAGGGGAATTACTTATCTGTTTAGAAAAGAGGTGGTAGTTATGGATGAGAAGCTGTATGAACGTATTGTAAGTCTGTTGAGACTAGAATACCCAGAATTATCATTAGACAATGTAATCAGAGATATTGAAAAAGCTGTTGAAGATTTTGGGATAAAAGTAAAATATTCTGATATGTCACATATTAAAAGCGATGAGGAAATAAGTGGTTATGTCCATGTAGTGGATGGTAAACCTGAAATTGTGGTAAATGGTTTGCAAAGAATACGTCGTCAAAGATTTACAATCGCTCATGAATTAGGACATATTTTATTGCATTGGAAATGGCTTCCTACAAAAATAAATTCTGTTAACATACTTCCTAAAGAGTTGGTAGAAGTAACTTATCGTAAAGAAATTTACTTAACAGAAGAAGAAAATCAGCGTGAAAAGCAAGCAAATGAATTTGCTGCGGAGTTTTTAGCTCCTTTAAAAAAAGTATTGGAGTTCTTACAAACTTTTAATAATCCTGATAGAGAAGTAGAAATATCTGCAATATCTGAAGAATTCAATATTTCAAATGCTGCTGCCTTTTACCGTTGGAAGAAAGCGAAAGAGGCAATGAATGAGTAGTGAGAATCGAGAATTAAATGATGTTATAAGACAAATACATCAAGCGTCTTATGATTTGTCTACAGAAGAACCTGCCACTCATACTCATGAAAACGTAAGAGAGCAGATACTTTCGAGTCAAAAAACAGCTAATACTTTTGATGAAATAACTGACTTTCAAAAACATATAAATAATATGACAATGCTGGTGGAAAAGGAGCATAAACAGAAGGGGCAATTTCGAAAATTTGCAACCTATACAGCATTAGGTGCAGTAATTTACTCGATAATAGCCGTTACTCTGTTATTCGGGTATTTAGTTGTTTGCAAAAATTATACACCTGAAAGTCCAGTACTTATCGCAATTTCTGTTACTTTTGTTGCTAATATTATCGGATTGGCTACGATAGTTTTCAAATATGTATTTAGCAGTACGAAGGAAACGACGGATTATATTAGTCATATAAAATGATCTTACGATTAGCCTTAAACTTGTTTAAGGTTTTTTTGGATAGGTGCCTTTAAAACCTTTTTTAAGATTAACTGATATGAAGTCGAGTTTGTAAAATTTCTTGGTGTAATTATGGAATCAATCGAGAAAGAACAAAAGGCACCGTGTGAGGGTGCTAGATCTTGCCTGCTGAACTCGTAAATATTCGCCCCTTCGAGGGGCTTTTTTTTTGTGAACTTTCTTAGGAATTTTTTTAAAAAAACCATTTAGTAATGAAAAGATCATAATTTGCTAAAAAGCTAGTAAAATCAAGGGTTTTTAAGTTACAAATTGACAAAACGAGATATAAACTGTAAAATAAAGAGTAATGTAAAAAATGAAACAGGAGTTCGGATTATTATGAATACATTGTTAGCAATTTTATTGATTATGCTGGCTTTCTTTGGTGGGATTTTACTGGGTATGTACTTGCTTCGCCGTCAAGTCGAAAAGGAATTTGCGGAAAACCCACGTCTCAATGTAGAAGCAGTGCGGATGTTGCTCAGTGCCAATGGTCAAAAACCAAGTGAAGCACGTGTTCAACAAGTATACCGTCAAATCATCAACCAACAAAAAGCAGCAATTGCTAAAAATAAAAACAAAAAATAAGCATCTCTCAGCTGCTCTTTGGTGGCAGGCAGAGATTTCTATATAAAAAATGGGGATTTGGGCTAGGCTTCCAATCCCTTGTTTTAGAAAGAAGACTGTATGGATAACCGACCGATTGGATTTTTAGACTCGGGGGTGGGCGGTCTAACTGTTGTTCGTGAATTGATGCGGCAACTCCCCCACGAGGAAGTAGTTTATATAGGCGATTCGGCTCGGGCTCCATATGGTCCTAGGCCGGCGGAGCAGATTCGGGACTATACTTGGCAGTTGGTCAATTTTCTCTTGACCAAGGATGTCAAGATGATTGTTATTGCCTGCAATACTGCCACAGCTGTTGTCTGGGAGGAAGTCAAGGCTAAGTTGGACATTCCTGTCCTCGGTGTGATTTTGCCCGGAGCTAGCGCTGCCATCAAGTCTACGACTGGTGGCAAAATTGGGGTCATCGGGACTCCTATGACGGTTCAGTCCGATATTTACCGAAAAAAGATTGAGGCTCTCTCTCCTGAGATGGAGGTGCAGAGCTTGGCTTGTCCCAAGTTTGTCCCACTGGTGGAGTCCAATGAGCTCCAGTCCAGCCTGACTAAAAAGGTGGTCTATGAGACTCTCCATCCTCTGGCGGGTAAGGTGGATACTCTTGTCTTGGGCTGTACCCACTATCCTTTGCTTCGGCCGATTATTCAAAATATGATGGGGCCAAGCGTTAAGCTGATTGACAGCGGAGCTGAGTGTGTACGGGATATTTCTGTCCTGCTCAATTATTTTGAAATCAATCGTAGTCGCGAGAAGCACGAATTGAACCATCGTTTTTATACTACAGCCAATGCTAAGAGATTTGCGGAAATCGCGGAAAACTGGCTGAATCTGAAAGTCAATGTGGAGCATGTGACCTTATGACAAAGAACATTTATGAATACAAAGATGCCTCTGACTGGTATGTAGCTGAATGGGGGCAGAGTGCCTCTTACAGTGAGTTCGAGCAGGTGCCAGCTGAAGCTTCTGAGATTTTAGACCGCTTAGAGAGTATTTTGGCGGAAGAAGAGCTAGGCCTGCCCTTAAATATCACGGTCATTCGCTATGGCTCAGCCTTTCGCTTTTTGACCTTCTTGCTGGATATTTTAAATCAAGAAACGGACCGAAAGTTGGAATTGTTGCAGCGACAGGGAGCCCTTCTCTTGGCTGAAGGAGGAAAACTCCTCTATGTCCATCTGCCGCAGACTGGTGTGGATTTACAAGCCTTTCTGGGAGCAAAAGATGTCAAGGATACCCTCTTGATTGCGACTCGCAATGAGGGTAAGACAGCAGAGTTTCGCAAGCTTTTTGGGAAGTTGGGCTATGAGGTGGAAAATCTGAATGACTATCCTGATTTGCCAGAAGTGGCTGAAACGGGTATGACCTTCGAAGAGAATGCCCGTCTCAAGGCTGAAACGATTAGCCAGTTGACTGGCAAAATGGTTTTGGCAGATGATTCAGGATTGCAAGTGGATGTCTTGGGCGGCTTACCAGGTGTCTGGTCAGCTCGCTTTGCTGGCGTTGGTGCGACAGATGACGAAAACAATATCAAGCTCCTACATGAGCTGGCCATGGTTTTTGATATTAAAGATCGCTCTGCTCATTTCCACACGACTCTGGTGGTTGCAAGTCCAGATAAGGAATCCTTGGTGGTCGAAGCGGATTGGCCTGGCTACATTGCCCATGAGCCAAAAGGTGAAAATGGCTTTGGCTATGATCCGTTGTTCTTGGTCGGAGAGACAGGAAAAACATCAGCTGAGCTGACCATCGACGAGAAAAATGCCCAGTCCCATCGTGCACAAGCGGTGCAAAAATTAATGGAGGTATTTCCAGCATGGCAAAGCAAACAATCATCGTAATGAGCGATTCCCATGGGGACCGTGCCATTGTCGAAGAAATGAAACATCATTATCTAGGAAAAGTCGATGCTATTTTCCATGATGGAGACTCAGAGTTACCTTTTGAGGATGAAGTCTGGGAAGGGATTCATGTCGTAGCGGGTAATATGGACTTTTATCCTGGCTATCCAGAGCGGCTGGTGACAGATTTGGATGGGACTATTATTGCCCAGACCCACGGGCACCTTTTCAATATCAACTTTAGCTTCCAAAAGCTGGATCTGTGGGCTCAGGAAGTGGGGGCAGATATTTGTCTCTATGGCCATTTGCATGTTCCAGATGCTTGGATGCAAGGGAAGACTCTCTTCCTCAATCCGGGATCCATTAGCCAACCTCGTGGCTCAATCAACGAACGTCTCTATGCTAAGGTAGAGATTGATGATGACCGTTTTAAAATTGATTTCTATACGCGAAATCATGAACTCTATCCAAGCTTGTCCAAGGAGTTTGCCCGATGATTGCTAAGGAATTTGAAGATTATCTGTTGCAGCATGAAGACACTTTCTTGACGCCGGGAGAGAATCTGGCAGTCATGATTGACACGCACAATGTGGATCATGCCATTCTCTTGCTTAGCCAGATGACCTATTCGCGCATTCCAGTGGTGACTGCGGAGAAAAAGTTCGTTGGCACCATTTCTCTTACGGACATCATGGCCTATCGGATGAAGCATGAGCTGGCAGAGGAAGAGTTTATGTCGATGGACATTGTCCACATGACACGAAAGGATGGTCTGACTGTCGAGCCAGATTACAAGATTGCGGACGTTTTGCACAAGCTGGTGGATGAGTCTTTCCTGCCTGTTGTGGACAAAGAACAACATTTTTATGGCATCATTACTAGAAAGTCGATTTTAAAAGCTGTTAACTCGTTGATGCATACCTTCACGAGTCAGTATGAGATTTCCAAAAAATGAAAGAACAAATCACCCCTTTTTTAGAACAAAAAAATATCTCAGAAAATTCAAAATTAGCCTATTCCTACGATCTGGAGCAATTTGTCAATGAAATCCACAGCAAGGTGACGGAGACTAACTTGCGGATTTATCAAGCCTCTATCAAGGATTTCAAGGCGGCTGTCCAGAAGCGCAAGCTCTCAGCGGTCAATCAATTTCTTTACTATCTTTACGAGAACAAGTTGATTGGGGAATTTCACCGCTTGACTCTGCCCAAAGTCGCTATTTCCAAGGAACTGGAAAGCGAGTTGATGGACTTGTCAGCCTTTTGGGAAACTTCTGCGGTACCACAAGGCCGGCTGATAGCGCTCTTGATTTTGGAAATGGGTCTCTTGCCAAGTGAAATCCTGCAGGTCAAGGTTGAAGATGTCAATCTTGATTTTCAGGTTTTGCGGATCGAGAAGGCTGGGCAGAAGCGAATAATAAAAATCCCTGAAAGTCTGACGGATGAGTTAGGTGACTATTTGACAGGGACTTATTTATTTGAAAAGAATGGCAAATCCTATTCACGCCAATGGGGCTTTCGCCAGCTGGAGGCTTTCTTGATTGAACAGGGGCAGGCTAGCTTGTCAGCCCAAAGTCTGCGGGAGCAATTTATCCTGCGCCAGCGGGAAAAAGGTGTAGGTATCTACGACATCGCTCGTGATCTGGGCTTGAAGACAGTGATTACATTAGAAAAATACAGATAAGAATGGATATCAAGTTAAAAGATTTTGAGGGGCCGCTAGACTTGTTGCTCCACCTCGTATCCAAGTATCAGATGGATATTTACGATGTGCCTATTACCGAGGTCATCGAGCAATATCTGGCTTATGTGTCTACTCTGCAGGCCATGCGGCTGGAAGTGACGGGAGAATACATGGTCATGGCCAGTCAGCTCATGCTGATCAAGAGTCGCAAGCTCTTGCCCAAGGTGGTAGATCAAGTAGATTTGGAAGACGATCTGGAGCAGGATTTGCTGAGTCAGATTGAGGAATATCGGAAGTTTAAGCTGCTAGGCCAGAAAATGTCCCTCCAGCATGAGGACCGAGCTCTTTACTACTCCAAACCCAAGCTGGAATTGGTCTATGAAGACGCTGAGCTCCTGCATGACAAGACAGCTGTTGATCTCTATTTAGCTTTTTCCAAGGTGATGACCAAGAAGCAGGAGGAGTTTTCCAAGAGTCATACGACCATTGTGCGAGATGAGTACAAGATCGAGGACATGATGGAAGTGGTGCGCCAACGCTGCCAGGCTCACAAACGCCTTGCCCTGCAGGATATTTTTGCAGAAACCAAAGACATGAATGAAGTGATTACGCTCTTTTTAGCAACCTTGGAGTTAGTCAAGGTGCAGGAGGTGCAGGTCATTCAGGAGGAAAACTTTGGAAATATTTATTTAGTAGGAAGAAAGAATGAGTAAATTAGCAGAGATTGAAGCCCTGCTTTTTGTGGCGGGGGAAGACGGTCTGAAAGTTCATCAGCTATCAGAAATCCTTTCCTTGCCGCCGACTGGTGTTATCCAGAGTTTGGAAAAATTGGCGGAGAACTATCAGGCAAATCCTGACTCCAGCTTGACCTTGCTGGAAACTTCAAAGACCTATAAGTTGGTCACCAAGCCTGAATTTGCTGAGATTTTACGAGAGTATTCGCGGGCACCGATTAACCAGAGCTTATCCCGAGCGGCACTGGAAACCTTGTCGATCATTGCTTACAAGCAACCCATAACAAGGGTGGAGATCGATGATATTCGCGGGGTTAATTCCAGCGGAGCGATTTCGAAGTTACTAGCCTTTGAGCTGATTCGGGAAGATGGCAAGAAGGAAGTCATCGGACGCCCCAATCTCTATGTGACGACGGATTATTTCTTGGACTACATGGGCATCAACCATTTGGACGAATTGCCGATTGTGGACGAAGCGGAGCTCATTGCTGAGGAAAGTCAGCTTTTCGGGGAATGATAATTTAATCCTATAAAGGACGTTTTCTGAACGCTACCAAGCTTTGAGGGAGGCACTGCTTTCCCTATTTGCCATTTTTCCAGCTGTTAAAGTTGTGAAAATGGTCTTTGTATCTTGTGAAAGGACAATATCGATGAGAATCAATAAATACATTGCCCATGCGGGAATTGCCAGCCGGAGAAAGGCTGAGGAGCTGATCAAGCAGGGGCTAGTGACCGTAAATGGGCAGGTGGTGCGTGAGCTAGCGACTACCATCAAGTCGGGCGACCGAGTAGAAGTGGAAGGCCAGCCTATCTACAATGAAGAAAAGGTCTACTACCTGCTCAATAAACCGCGCGGGGTGATTTCCAGCGTGACCGATGACAAGGGGCGCAAAACAGTCGTTGATTTGCTGCCGCAGGTTAAGGAGCGGATTTATCCCGTTGGCCGACTAGACTGGGATACTTCTGGTGCCTTGATTTTGACCAATGACGGTGATTTCACGGATGAAATGATTCACCCGCGAAATGAAATTGACAAGGTCTATGTGGCGCGTGTCAAGGGTGTGGCCAATAAAGAAATTCTGCGTCCGCTGACTCGTGGTCTGGTCATTGAGGGCAAGAAGACCAAGCCAGCGGTCTATGAGATTCTCAAGGTCGATCCCGTGAAGAATCGCTCAGTGGTTCAGTTGACCATCCATGAAGGGCGTAATCATCAGGTCAAGAAGATGTTTGAAGCGGTGGGGCTGCCAGTGGACAAGCTTTCACGGACTCAGTTTGGACATCTGGATTTGACTGGCCTCAAGCCAGGTGAGGCACGTCGATTGAGTAAAAAGGAAGTCAGCCAGTTGCATAACTTGGCTGTGACCAAGACTAAGAAAAAATGATTAAGAAAATATTGATAGCGCCGGTCCGATTTTACCAGCACTTTATTTCCCCTGCCTTTCCGCCTTCCTGCCGTTTTCGGCCGACTTGTTCCAATTACATGATTGAAGCTATCGAAAAACACGGGGCCAAGGGGGTGCTGATGGGCTTGGCCAGAATTGGCCGCTGTCATCCCTGGTCCGAGGAAGGGGACGATCCAGTCCCAGATCATTTTAGTCTTCGGCGAAATGACTCTAAAACAGACTTCGAACGGAAATAGCCTTGTTTCCGTTTTTTGCTAGAGAATTAAGTCCAGCCTTAGCAATTACTATCAGCTTTTCAATATTTTTGTTATAATGTTTTTTATGAGAGTTGTTTCAGGGAAGTATGGGGGTAGACCCCTCAAGACATTAGACGGCAAGACAACGCGACCTACGACAGATAAGGTCAAGGGTGCGATTTTTAATATGATTGGGCCATATTTCGATGGCGGCCGGGTGCTGGATCTGTATGCAGGCAGCGGCAGTCTGGGGATTGAGGCGGTATCTCGTGGCATGGATTCCGCTGTTTTGGTTGAAAAAGATCGGCGAGCACAAACTATAGTGGCGGAAAATATTGCCATGACCAAGGAAGCGGCGCGCTTTGAACTGCTCAAGATGGAGTCGAGTCGAGCCTTGGAGCATCTGACCGGCCAGTTTGATCTGGTACTGCTGGATCCGCCCTATGCCAAGGAGCAGATTATTTCGGATATTGAAAAAATGGCGGAGCGCAAGCTCTTGAGTGAGGATATTATGGTTGTTTGCGAGACGGACAAGTCGGTTGATTTGCCAGAAGAAATCGCAGACTTGGGTATCTGGAAGCAAAAAATATATGGAATTTCAAAGGTGACGGTCTATGTCAGATAAAATCGGGCTCTTTACAGGGTCATTTGATCCCATTACCAATGGACATGTGGACTTGATTGAGCGTGCCAGTCGGTTGTTTGATCGCTTGTATGTGGGCATCTTCTACAATCCTCACAAAGAAGGATTTTTTAGCATCCATGCGAAAAAAAGAATGGTTCTAGCGGCTTTGGCGCATTTGGAAAATGTGGAAGTCATCACTTCGCATGATGAATTGGCGGTTGATGTGGCAAAAAGGCTGGGTGTGACCGCTCTTGTCCGCGGCCTACGCAACGGTCAGGACTTGGACTATGAAGCTAGCCTGCATTTTTTCAATAAGGACTTAGCACCTGACTTGGAGACCATATTTCTGCTGAGTCAGCCGGCCTACCGATACATCAGTTCTTCAGCGATGCGGGAATTGATTGCTTTCCAGCAGAATCTTTCTGCCTATGTACCAGCGAGTGTGATTGAGGAGTTAGAGAAAAAAGATGAATAATGACATGACAAATCCAAAAACGATGACGAAGGAAGATAAACGTGGTTTAAAAGTAGTTGGTTGTGCTGGACTAGCTTCTATTATTGTGGTCGTGCTCTTCCTTTTCTCTTTCATTGTTCCCCTGCCTTACTACATTGAGGTGCCTGGAGGCGCAGAAGACATTCGGAAGGTTCTGACTGTGGATGGAAAAGAAGATCATGCGCCAGGTTCCTACAATTTTGTAACTGTTGGGATCCAGCATGCGACCTTTGCTCATCTGGTCTACGCTTGGCTGACGCCTTTTACGGATATTTATTCAGCTCAGGATATGACAGGTGGCTCAAGTGATGCTGAGTATATGCGCATTAACCAATTTTATATGGAAACGTCGCAAAATATGGCCAAATACCAAGGGCTCAAGGCTGCAGGGAAAGACATCAATATGAACTATCTGGGTGTCTATGTTCTGAAAGTAGCTCAGAATTCGACCTTTAAAGGGATTTTGAATATTGCGGATACGGTGACGGGAGTCAATGATAAGACCTTTGAAAGCTCAGAAGATTTGGTCAAATATGTGAATTCTCAGGCCTTGGGTGATAGTGTCAAGGTGACCTACGAGGAAGATGGAGAAACTAAGACAGCGACAGGGAAAATCATCAAGCTGGAAAATGGCAAAAATGGAATTGGCATTAGTTTGATTGACCGCACGGAAGTTAATAGTAGTGTTCCGATTGAATTTTCGACAGAAGGTATCGGTGGTCCTAGTGCTGGCCTCATGTTTAGCCTAGCCATCTATACTCAGCTGGCCAATCCTGACTTGCGAGACGGCCGCGTGATTGCAGGAACGGGTAGTATTGACAGAGAAGGGAAAGTTGGAGATATTGGTGGGATTGACAAAAAAGTCGTCTCTGCTGACAAGATCGGAGCGACAATCTTCTTTGCCCCAGACAATCCTGTCAGCGAGGAGGAAAAAAAGGCTAATCCCAAAGCCAAGACCAACTATGAGGCGGCGCTTGAAGCAGCCAAGGAAATCAAAACGGATATGAAAATCGTACCGGTTAAGACTCTTCAGGACGCGATTGATTATTTAGAAAAAACTAAAAAATCTTAGTTTCGGCTAAGATTTTTGTCTTTTAGAGACGAACGAAGGGTGTTTTTTATTAAATCGTCTGACTTTTTACAGAAAGATCTTTTTCTTCTGAAAAAATATAAATTCCCCTTGTTTTGTGATAAAATAATATGAAGTAAGATAGATGAATGACAAAGGATAGGTATGCGTAAAGAGATTTCACCTGAGTTGTATAATTACAATAAATTCCCTGGCCCAGAATTTAAGCAAATGGGCAGCAAGATAATTGCAGAAAAATTTGAGTTTGAATTGGTGGAGAATTATAAAGAGGCCTTTGACTTGACGGCCTTTCACCAACGCTTTTCAGAAATTCTGAATAAGTTTGACTATATTGTCGGTGACTGGGGCAATGAACAGTTGCGGTTGCGCGGTTTTTATCGGGATGAGAAAGCCAAGGAAAATGCAGAGAAAATCAGCCGTTTGCAAGACTATCTGCTAGAGTATTGTAATTACGGTTGTGCCTATTTTGTTTTGGAAAATGCTCAGCCAAGACGGGCTGCCTTCGACAAAAAATCCCATCATAAGAGAAAATCGGACAGCAAAAAACATCCAGAAATTTCTAGGGAACGTAGCTATAAAACAACCAAGGATGAGCAGAAAAAAAATCGTCCAAAGGCAAACAAGAACAAACAACAGAAACAAGGCAAACAGGCAAAGCAAGCGGCATCTAACCAATCGCAGCGCCATTTTGTCATTCGTCAGAAATAAAGGAGAAACATGAAACCATCGATTTATAGCTTAACGCGAGAAGAAATGATTGAATGGGCAGAAGCTCAGGGAGAAAAGAAATTCCGTGCTAGTCAGATTTGGGAGTGGCTCTATCGTAAACGGGTTCAGTCTTTTGAAGAGATGACCAATCTGTCCAAGGACTTGATTGCTAAGCTCAATGATCAGTTTGTTGTCAATCCGCTTAAACAGCGTATTGTTCAGGAGTCTGCTGACGGTACGGTCAAGTACCTTTTCGAGTTGCCAGATGGTATGCTGATTGAGACGGTACTCATGCGCCAGCACTATGGACTTTCTGTCTGTGTGACCACCCAAGTTGGCTGCAATATCGGCTGTACTTTCTGTGCTTCTGGTTTGATTAAAAAGCAACGTGACCTTAATAACGGTGAGATTGTTGCGCAGATTATGCTGGTTCAGAAGTATTTTGACGAGCGTGGTCAGGATGAGCGGGTCAGCCACATCGTGGTTATGGGAATCGGTGAACCTTTTGACAACTATGATAATGTACTCAAGTTTGTCCGAACAGTCAATGATGACAAAGGATTGGCTATCGGCGCTCGTCATATCACAGTATCGACCTCAGGCCTGGCTCATAAGATTCGCGATTTTGCCGACGAAGGTGTGCAAGTCAATCTAGCAGTATCTCTCCATGCCCCAAATAATGATTTGCGGACCAGTATTATGCGGATTAACCGATCTTTTCCTATCGAAAAGTTGTTTGAAGCTATTGAATACTATATCAAGACCACGAATCGTCGGGTGACCTTTGAGTACATCATGCTCAATGAGGTCAATGACGGTGTAGAGCAAGCCAAGGAACTGGCTGAGCTGCTCAAGAACATTAAGAAGCTATCTTATGTCAATCTCATTCCTTACAACCCCGTTAGCGAGCACGACCAATACAGTCGCAGTCCCAAAGAGCGCGTGATGGCCTTCTACGATACCCTCAAGAAAAATGGAGTCAACTGTGTGGTTCGTCAGGAACATGGTACAGATATTGATGCAGCCTGCGGTCAGCTGCGTTCTA
>ERZ772921.882-NODE-882-length-18156-cov-4.390752_pt1 | contig 18156 bp, 10 predicted proteins | sample MGYA00512117_ERZ772921 | MGnify/ENA primary metagenome ERZ772921 (study PRJEB29015, sample SAMEA2737944) | human oral metagenome | biome: human oral; feature: human-associated habitat; material: dental | place: China | collected 2150 ... | reverse complement strand
GGTACAAAATGCAGGTCTTTTTCTTAAAATTGAACATGCCAGGAGGAGCGAAAGGCTAAAAATTGGGGCGATTTGCCTACTTTTGGGCCTATATTTTCACTAGAACGGCTCGAAAATTAGAGCGGTATTGTAAAATAAAAGATAATAATTTATAGTCAAACAAAATTGAATTTAGAAAGCCACCAATGCAGCGAAGGCAAACGATACACCTACTTTTAATCTGCGTAAAGCCTTGTTAATGCCATGCTGTACACGCGTTGCACTCTCCTATCAGCTATTTTCCAAAAGCAATTCTGTTTGACTATAAGTTTTTAAGTTGGTGAGGTGGAAAGCTGGTGAGTTGGAGGTGTTTTGAGTTTTTCAGTTGATGAGCTGGTGGCTTTTTGAGTTGATGAGTTGGTGAGTTGATGAGTTGACGAGTTGGTGGGTTGATTTGTCCTCTACTTCGTGTGTAAGAAGGGTGTTTATCTTGTGTTGGCATAACAGAGATAACAAACACCTCTTAAATGATAGAAACATAAAAAGTCAAGACGACTTCAGTGCCTATGTTGGAAAGGTGGAGGGGAAAAAGGTCGGGATGCACCGTAACATTACCCAAATTGTTAAAAAGAAAATGTGATAATGCAAGAAAGTATTAGATATTGATAATATAGTGCACAATGATTTACTATATTATTCTTAACTTTGTGCACATAATAATCCACCAATTATTGCCAAATTATGACAAAATGTGCGCTGTTGCAACCTTTTTATTCCTTGTGGAGCTAAATCAATAGCAAATTGAATGGTTGCCCATAAAACGGCCCTGCTTTGCCTAATCCTTGCAATGGGTGTAAAGACGTATTAACAGTAACAATATATTTACCTATATAGACAAATGAGAAAACATACATTATTACCGGCTCTGTTGTTTGTAGCCGTGGCCTTGCACGCTGTGGTGCGGACAAATTTCCCTACGGAAAACACGCGCGCAAAACGTAAAAAGGTGACCGTAACAAAGCAGGCACAAACCGCAAACGCAGATACCGTTATGCGCAACATCGCCCTGTCGAAAGACATTGATGTGAGTGCGTCGGCATTCGTCAACCAGAATGAGACGCCCGAGAAGGCTTGCGATGGGGACGTGCGAACCAAATGGTGCGACAACAGTTCGCCAAACAAGTGGTTGCTTTACGACCTTCAGAAAGATTACAACGTGCGTAAGGTTTGCCTGATATGGGAAAATGGGGACCCCAACAACATATATAAGGTGCAAACAAGTGTCGACGGACAACACTGGACCGACCGAATAACGGAGACAACAAATACACAAAACCAACGTGTTTACGATGTGGATTGGAAAGGTGTGCGCTTAGTTCGTTTCCTTGTGCCCGAAGAGGCCAAAGACGACGCTGTGCGCTTGATGGAGTTCCAGGTGTGGACTAGGGGCGCAGGGCAGCCCTCGCGCATCGAGCCGATAGGCAAATGGGGTGCTATGGTTAAGCCACGCTATCTGCATACGGAGGGTAAGAAAAAGATATACGCACTGATGTCGTTTGTAGACAACAGGGTGGGCGTTATCGATGCCAACGGTAGCAACTGCGTTATTGGTCCGCAAATGCCGTTCGGCTCCATCAATCCGTCGCCCCAAACACCCGAAGGCGAACACGACGGCTATGCACCTAATCAGCCAATACGCGGTTTTGGACAGCTGCACGTTAGTGGAACGGGATGGGGAAAATATGGCCATTTCTTGCTTTCGCCACAAGTGGGGCTCAGCATTGGCGAAACCGAACACGACTCGCCGGCAAGCGACGAAGTGGCCAAGCCCAACTATTATAGGGCAAGGTTAGACAGGTATGGCATCGTTGCCGAACTGACGCCAACCGAACATGCCGCCATTTACCGTTTCACTTTCCCGCAAACGCCCGAGGCGAACATCGCCATGGACGTAACCCACAGTCTTACTCGCGACATTGCCAAATATATCGGCGGAACAGTTAAGGCAAACAGCGTGAGCATAGACAGTGACGAAGGCGACAGATTTTCGGGTATGATTGAATACGAGGGTGGTTTCAGCGGTGGTTTTTACAAGTTGTATTTCACCGCGCAGCTAGACAAAAAGCCCCGAACGTTCGGCGTTTGGAAAAACGGGACACTGCAACAAGGTGCCAAGAAGACCCAACTAACCCAAGGAGAAGACCGCATAGGCAGCTACTTTACATACTACACGAACAACGGCGAGGCGGTTAAACTCAAGATAGCCATATCGTTTAACAGTGTTGAGCAGGCCAAGAAGTATCTTGCCGCCGAAATTCCGGGATGGGATTTCGAGGCAACGAAGAAACGCGGCGAGGACAAGTGGAACCGCATATTGAGCGACATCGTTGTAGACGAAGCCCCAGCCGTGAGGATGAAACAATTTTATTCGGCCTTGTATCACTGCTTGCTGATGCCCCGAAACCGCACCAACGAGTTCCCCGCATTCGGCAACAAGGAACTGTGGGACGACCATTTCGCCGTGTGGGATACGTGGCGTACGCTCTTCCCGCTACTCACCATCATCGAGCCCGACGTGGTTGGACGTAACGTTCAGGCCTTCGTTAATCGCTGGAAGGTGAACGGAAAGGTGAAAGACGCCTATATAGCAGGTAACGATATGGCCGAAGAACAAGGCGGAAACGATGTAGACAACATCGTGGCCGACGCTATTATTAAAGACATTAAGGGCTTTGACAAGGCTGAGGCTTACAAGTACTTGAAGTTCAGTGCCGACCACGAGCGCCGTGCAGCGCCGTTAATGGTGGGCGAAAAGGGGTTGGGCCAAAACGATACGCTGTTCTATCGGCAGAACGGATGGCTACCCGGTGGCGTGATGGCCCAATCAACAGCCTTGGAATACTCCTATAACGACTACTGTGTGGCATTGGCAGCCAAGAAATTGGGTCACGAATGCGACTACAAGAAATATCTGGAACGCTCGAAACGCTGGGTGAACATGTGGAACGCCGACTTGGAAAGCAAGGGCTTTAAGGGCTTTATTTGCCCCAGAGACAAAGACGGAAAGTGGATAAACATAGATGCCACCTACTTTTGGGGCTCGTGGAAACGCTATTTTTATGAAGCCAACGCTTGGACTTATTCTTTCTTCGTGCCCCACGACATAGACAAACTCATCGAATTGAATGGTGGCAAGGAGCAGTTTGCCAAGAAACTGGACTACGGTTTCAGAAACAGCCTGTTGGAGTTGGCCAATGAACCATCGTTCCTTACGGCGCGCCTCTTCAATCATGCCGGGCGGTTGGACCTCACTTGCTATTGGGTGAACCACGTGTTGGAAAACCTTTTCGGCGAATATTCCATGCCCGGCAACGACGATAGCGGAGCCATGTCTTCGTGGTGGCTTTTCTCTGCTATGGGTTTCTTCCCCAACGCAGGGCAAAACATCTACTATCTCAATTCGCCCTTGTTTAAACGGGTTACCATACAACGGGCAAACGGCAACATCGAGATAAGCGCGCCCAACCGCACCGACAAGAACATCTATATAAAAGAGGTGAAGGTGAACGGCAAAGCCTGCACCGACGGCATCATTACTTATGACGACCTGAAGAACGGGGCAACCATAAGGTACGAACTAACGAAGTGAACATCGAATAACAATTAATATTTAAACAACATGAAACATTTCCTTTTGACGTTGGGCTTTATGCTCACGCTCGGTGTGCTTTCGGCATTCGGGCAACAAACGGGTAACAAGCTTTGCCTTAAAGCCTCGAAAGTGCTGCTTTCCACTGGCGGCAAAGTGTCGTTTGAGGTAGAAGGCACCAATCCGTCTGCCACCTACAAGTACAAGTGGACTTTACCCAAACAGTTTAAGAAATTGTCTGAAAGGGGCAATAAAGTGGTGGTGAAAATCCCCGATGAGGGTAATTACGAGGTGAAGGTGTTTGTGGAAAGCAACGATGAGAGCGACGACGTAGAACTGAAAACCAACGTAGAAGTATCGAACAGCAAAAAGATAGAGCTGCTGAGTGTTGGCAAGAAGGTTGTGTCGTGTAGCGGCAACGTGGGCGACGAAAGGCCTGATTGGCTCTTTGATGGTACCGCCGACCCCGACAATTACAGCAAGAAATGGTGTGCCGAGGGAAAGAAAGAACACGAAGTGGTGGTAGACTTAGGGCAAACATGCCAAATCTATCGCTTGAAATTCTACGACTGCCGTACCAAAGAGACCGATTACGACAACATCCAAAACTTTAAACTCTTTGTGAGCGACAACCAAACCGACTGGACTTTGGCCCTAAGCGAGACGGGGAACAACGATAACGTGAAAGACATTACCTTTGCTCCCGTAAAGGGAAGATACGTGAAATTCGTGGCCTACGACCCGAACAAAGACTTCACCATCCGCGTTTGGGAACTGGAACTATATGGCGTAAAATAGTAAATGGCGCGGTAAGGGGGCGCCTTATGGCGCTGCATGGTTCTCTTCTTGTTCCTCCCCAAAGAACGTTTAGCCTTTCCATTTTGCCAAAAGAGCCGTGCCGGCGATTTCCAACACTCGCCAAGGCAACGTTCGAACAAGTTTGGCATTGTCTCCTTTGGCTTAACGAAAACGTCGAACTATTGCGGCGTCCGGCGCACCTTTACCCCCTCCCTTACAAACAGGTGGCTTATGCTTAAACCAGTAAGATTTTGGGTATGCCTGGCTCTTATCCTGGGCATGCCAAGGGTGTTTTTTGCCCAAGACAAGACACCCTATCGGCTTGTAAACCCCTTTATAGGCACGGGCAACGAGGGCAACTGTTTCCCTGGTGCCCAGGCTCCGTTCGGCATGCTGTCGTTAAGTCCTAACAACACGTTCGACAATTACGAAGATGCCGCATCGCGTCCGGGTTACAAATATTTCCGGAACGAGATAAACGGCTTTGGGCTGACACATTATAGCGGTGTGGGTTGCCATGCCATGCAAGACTTACAGTTTATGCCCGTAGCGGGAACACTCGACAAATCGCCCGTGAACGACAAGCATGCTTACGTGTCGCGGTTCTCGCACGAACGCGAAAAGTCAATGCCTGGCTATTATTCCGTTACGCTCGACGATTACCATGTGGATGCGAAGTTCGCTGCTACGGTACACGCTGCCATCGGCGAAATTACCTATCGCGGCGACCAAGAGGCGCATTTGGTGTTTGCTCCAACAAACTGTGCCAACGGCATCGGCGATGGAGAACTGCACATCGAGTCGACAGCCATGACCGTAACGGGGTGGGTTTCGACGGGCGGATTTTGTTGGCGCGACCCCAAAGACCGCCCATACCGTGTGTTTTTTGTGGCTAAGTTCAACACCAAGTTCAGCAGCTACGGCGTGTGGAAAGGCAAAGCCAAGGCCGAAGGGGCCTCTAACGTGGCAGGAGACGACGTGGGCGCATACGTGTCGTTTGGAAAGTTGAATGGAAAGGCAGTGAAAATGAAGGTGGCCATCTCGTATGTGAGTATCGATAACGCCCGCAAAAACCTGCAAGAAGAGATAAGTTGTTGGGAGTTTGAGGACGTTTGCCGCGCAACGAAATCGCAATGGGAGCGCATGTTGTCGCGCCTGACCGTAGAAGGAGGCAGCGAAAGTCAACGGCAGGCATTTTACACCGCCGTTTACCACAACCTTTTGCACCCCAACGTGTACAGTGACGTGAACGGCGACTACATGGGATTTGACGATAAAGTGCATCGAGTGGCCAATGGAAGGAAACAATATGCCAACTTCTCGCTGTGGGACACCTATCGCACAACCGCCACATTGCAGGCCCTAATCGCACCCGATGAGGCTTCGGACATGGCCCAATCGCTGTTACTTGATGCCGAGCAAGGAGGGGCTTATCCCAATTGGAGCATGAACAACGTTGAATATGGGGTGATGAATGGCTACTCAACGTTCCCCTTCATTGCCAATCTCTATGCCTTTGGGGCACGGAACTTCGACCTGCAAGCAACCAAAGAGATGATGAAACGCGTGTCGGTGAAACACATTAAGTGTAAAGGTTTCCACGGTTGGGAGCACGTTGAAGACTACATGACGTATGGATACGTGCCCGTAGATAGGCATGGGCATGGCGCCTCGATGACCCTTGAATATGCCATCGACGACTTTTCTATTGCCCAGATATGCAAGGCTGCCGGCGACGAGGCTGCATACAACTATTATATGAATCGTTCGCAAAGTTTCGAAAAACTATTTGATGAAGAAACGCGGCTGATAAGGCCGAGAAACGCCGACGGCAGTTTCCTAACGCCTTTCGCGCCCAACATGGAGAAAGGCTTTAACGAAGGTAATGCCATGCAGTATTTCTGGAGCGTTCCGCACAACGTGGATGCCTTGACAGACTTTTGTGGAGGTAAGGATGCAATGGAGAAACGGCTCGACACGTTTACGTCGCAAGTGAAGTGCGGTTGGGCACCCGATGTTCCATATTATTGGTTGGGCAACGAACCTTGCTTTGGGAGTGTCTACGTGTACAACTTCTTAGGCAAGGCATGGAAAAGTCAACGGATGGTGCGAAACGTCCTCAATCGGTTCGACGATACGCCTAACGGGCTCCCCGGCGATGACGATGCCGGTGCAATGTCGGCCTTATACGTATTCTCGGCTATGGGATTGTATCCCTACATCCCGGGCATTGGAGGCTTTGTGGTAACGGGTCCGCTGTTCACTAAGGTTCAGTTGCAGCTCAAGGGGGGTAAAACGCTCACTCTTATTGGTGAAAACGCAGGCAATGATGCCCCTTACATACAGCGTTTGCAAGTAGACGGGCGCGAAACAACATCCACGTGGTTAGACTGGAACAAACTGAAACATGGCGCAAGGCTGAACTTCGTGATGGGTAAAGGGCCCAACAAACAATGGGGAGCGACAGAGAAAGACGTTCCGCCGTCTTATTATTAAGGTGGGATGGGCAAGCAAACGCTTTGCTGCCTGCCAACAATCTAAGTACAAACAATAAAATCAGATGAGAATGAATAAATACGCATTGTTGCTGTTCTCGCTTTGTTCGGTGCCCTTGTCGGCATTAGCTCAGGGCAAACACATAACGGGTAGGGTGTCTGACACGAAAGCCGAACCCATCGTGGGAGCAGTAATCAAAATTCAAAACAAGGCTGCTGTGGTTACGGATGCCGAGGGTAGGTATGCCATTGATGCAGAGCCTGGCGACGTGTTAGACATCACTTGTATCGGCATGCAGAGCCAAAGGTTGAAGGTTGGCAACCGGTCTACCCTCAATGTGGTGCTGCAAGACGATGCCGTGAAACTCGACGACATCGTCGTTGTGGGTTATGGCACGATGAAGAAACGTGACCTCTCGGGAGCAGTGGCCAAGATAAGCGGCGACGACCTTTTGGGGACGGGCGCTTCCAGCTTTAACCAAGCCCTGCAAGGAAAGGTGTCGGGCGTGGTGGTTAACAAAACCGACGGGGCACCGGGCGGTGCCATCAGCATCAATGTGCGTGGCGCAAACTCGTTCACCACAAGCACCGAGCCGCTTTACATCGTAGATGGTGTTCCCTTTGAAACGGCTGGCACGCCATCGAGTAAGGCCACCGACGGCAGTCAGATGCGCATGAACGCCCTCGCCTCGATTAACCCGCACGACATCGAATCGCTCGAAATACTTAAAGATGCCTCTGCAACGGCCATCTATGGGTCGCGTGGAGCCAACGGTGTGGTGCTCATTACCACGAAGAAAGGTAAGGCCGGGCGTGGAAAGATTGAGTTCACGTCGAACCTGAGCATGTCGAACGTGCTGAAAAAGATAGATGTGCTCGACCCCGTTACCTACGCGCGTTACATTAATGAACAAACGGCCAACAGGGCAATATATAACGGAGAAACCGTGAACGGGCTGCCTTACGAGGGAAAATGGAAGTATCGGGAACTCAATGGAAAGATTGTTGAGAACTCGGGTGTATATAATCCCTCGCCCGAGGATTTCCTTAATCCCGGCCTGCGAACCGACCAATATGGGAACAAAACGATGGTGCGAGGCACCAATTGGCAAGACGAAATCTACCATACGGGTTTCTCTCAAGAGTACAACCTTAACGTGTCGGGTAGCGACAACAATGGTTGGTGGTCGTTTTCGGGTAACTATCTCAACCAAACGGGCGTTATCAGGCGTTCGGGATTTGAGCGTTACATCCTTCACATGAACATCGGACGTAGGGTGAAAGACTGGTTAGAGATTGGCATGAACATGAATTACACCAACTCGACGACCGACTTCGCCAAGTCGAGCAATGAAGTTGGTGTGGTAAGGTCGGCCTTGGTGTTCCCTGCCACTTATGCCCCCGATGTCAGCGTGTATGAGTCGGACAAGCTAAACTGGCTTGCATCGAACCCTGTGGTTTATCTTAACAACTCGAAAGACCAGCAGCGGATGAGCAACTTCTTCTCCTCGTCTTACTTGGAGGCTAAGATCAGGCCTTATTTAAAGTTCCGACAGAACCTCGGATTGGGTTATTCGGAAAACAGTCGCGGGTCGTATTACGACAGGCATACCTCCGAAGGCAAGTATCCAGACAATGGGAAAGGAGGGCAAAGTGATAGCTGGTGGAAGAGCCTGACGTCCGAATCGCTGCTTACTTTCGATAAGAGTTTCGGCGGGAAACATTCGGTAAACGCCTTGTTAGGCTTTACCTACGAGATAGCCAACTTCGGTTCGAAGGGCATGTCTGCAAAAAACTTCCCCTCGGACGTAACCCAAGAACACAATATGGGATTGGGATTAAGCTATAATGCACCAGAGAGCGAGCGCGGACAGCAAAAGCTGATGTCGCTATTGGCACGCGTCAACTATTCGTATGCGGGCGGAAAATACGTCGCCACAGCATCTTTGCGCCGCGATGGGTCGAGCAAATTCTCTCAGGCAAACAACAAAATAGGACACTTCGCATCTGGTGCGGTGGCCTGGCGACTGTCAGAAGAACGTTTCGTTAAGGATTTAGACATCTTCGATAACCTTAAACTACGATTCAGCTACGGACAAACGGGCAACCAAGGCATTGGCGCTTATCAGGCACAATTATATATGATAGCATCCAACTATCCTTATAATGGCAGCATGGCAAGCGGTTTCTCCGAGGTGTTATGGCGTGGCGCGCTGAACAAAAACCTGAAATGGGAAACCACCGACCAATTTAACCTTGGCCTCGACATGGCCTTTTGGAGAGGAAGGGTTAACCTTACGGCCGACTTGTATTGGAAAAAAACACGCGACTTGCTGCAAAGCACCGCCATCCCTTCCAGCAACGGTTTCGTCAACATGTGGTCTAACGAAGGCCATGTGGTGAACAAGGGAATTGAAGTGGCAGCGAAGTTCAATGCCATTAACCACAAAGGGTTCAATTGGAACATCGAAGCGAACATCGCCTTTAACAAGAATGAGATAGGCGGACTCTCCTCTGACCGCTTTGCCGAACGCGTATCTGCCGGTATGGAGAAGGTGTTCATCCAGCGCAACGGACTGCCTATCGGCACCATTTACGGTTTCCTTGAAGATGGATTTTATGATAACGAGGCCGAAGCCCGCATGAATAAGAGCTACGCAGGAATGTCGTCTGACGAGATTAAACGTTTCGTTATCGGTGAGGTTAAGTATAAAGACCTCAACGGAGACGGGGTGATTACCGATGCCGACAAAACCGTAATAGGGAAGACTTTGCCCGACTATACCTTCGGAATAACCAACACGTTCAGTTGGAAAGGGTTTAACCTGAGTTTCTTCTTCCAAGGTTCGGTGGGCAATAGTCTCTTCAACGCCAACATGCGCGACGTTCGACTCGACGACATTGGCAACATCCCCCGCAGTGCGTACGAGGCCAGGTGGACACCCGAAACGGCTGCAACAGCCCGCTATCCCAAAAACGTAGCCACGCGAAACCGCGACATGAAAGTGTCGGATCGTTATGTGGAGGATGCCTCTTACCTGCGGTTGAAAAGCCTAAATTTGGGTTACAACATCAAGCCACATTGGCAAGGCATCTCTAACATATATGTATATGCCAGTGCCACAAACCTGTTTACCATTACCAAATATAGCGGAGCCGACCCCGATGTGAATGCTTTCGGTTGGGACGCATCGCGACGTGGCGTGGATTATTACTGTTATCCGGGCAGCCGAACCTTTGCCCTCGGATTTAAGTTGGATTACTAAAAACGAAGTTTCATTATGAAAAAGATAGGTGTTAAGTATATTGCCGCTTGTTTGTGGGGCGCACTTGTTGCCGCATCCTGCATCTCGTGTGCAGACCTGTTGGACGAGAAGGGTTTCTCGTTCGTCAACGACAAGAACATAGAAAACAACGACGAAGGCGCACAACAATGGGCCACGGGCGCCTTTAGCGCGCTCACTTACGAGGTGTTTCGCTGGGATGCCTTTCCCCATGTGCTCGATTTCGACTGCGATTACATGACCGGTCCCGACTGGGCCTTTGGCAAATTCGGGTCGGGAAACTTCCAAGACGACGACCACGCACAGCAGATGTGGGAGAAGATGTACAACATCATACACCGCTGCAACCTGGGAATTGAGAACGTTGAGGCCATGACGGGCACCACGCCACGAGGCAAAGACAATGCCATTGGCGAAATGCAGGTGCTCAGGGCATACGCCTATTTCCTGTTGGTAAGGGCGTTTGGCCCCATCCCCGTTCGTGATCACACCATCAATTCGGGACTTTCCGACATTCACCAGCCACGCCAACCCATCGACTCGGTTTACCATTACATCATCGCCAACTTGCAACAGGCCGAGCAACGGCTCTATAAGAACACTGATAGGGAATTCTCCTTGGGGCACGTTTCGGCAGGAACGGCTGCGTCGCTCTTGGCAAAGGTCTACCTAACCATGGCCTCGGGTGCCGTTCCCACAGGCGAAAAGGTTATCGTAAGGGGCGGAAAGGCGTTCGAAAAAGTGGCTGGCGAGAAGGTTTACACCAATCCTGTGGCCATCGAACACAAAAAAATGCAGCTCGCGGGATATGATAAGATAGACTACATGAAGTGTTTCGCCCTAGCGCGCGATAAGGCCAAGGAGGTGATGGACGGCAAGTACGGCTCGTACGACTTACTGCCTTACGATGCACTTTGGGCAATAGGCAACCGCAACAAGGTGGAGCACATCTGGAGCTTGCAAACCGTTTCCAACGACGATGTTTATGGCGTGTCTTTCGGCGAGGGCTATACGGGCGTGTTGGGTACGGCCGGCGAGACCTACGGCTTGCATCATGGCATGCGCAATCATTGGTATAAGCTGTTCGAACCGCAAGACTATCGCATAACCAAAGGCGTGATGCACCGCTGGCAACGTTATCATGCCGTAGACTATCATGGCGGTTCTTATTATCCCAACACCGACGAATGGAAGAAAAAAGCCCAAGGTTATACCAATGACGAAGGGAAGTGGGTGGCTCCCGTAGCACCCTTCAACGATGGACTTTCTTACGAAAGCAAGAACGATAACAATTACTTGGCCTACCTCACCAAGTACACCTATGTAAGCGACAGAACGAAAAAGCGCGCCGACATATATTTCCCCTTCCTGCGTTTTGCCGATGTACTGCTGATATATGCAGAGGCTGCCAACGAGGCCAACAATGGTCCTACCGCCGAAGCACTTAACGCCCTCAACCGCGTAAGGGTGCGCAGCAATGCCACGCCCAAATCGCTTACGGGTGTAGGCAACATCAACGATAAGGTGCTTTTCCGCTCGGTGGTGTTGGAAGAGCGGGCAATGGAATTTGCCGAAGAGGGCGATCGCCGATGGGACTTGATTAGATGGGGCATCTATCTGCCTGTGATGAACGCCATCGGCGGAACAGACGAGGTGGACATTGTGAAGACAAGGATGGAAAAACACTTGCTCTTCCCCATTCCCGGTTCGGAAGTGGGCGTTAATAAGTTCATAACTAAAAACAATTCGGGGTGGTAACGGCTTTGCCCAAAGATACATATCCCCTTTAATTGCACGATAATGAAAGCAAAGATAAGAAAACACTTAAACCTTGGCTTGCTTGCCATTGCCACGGCGATGATGGCTTGCCAAAACATTGTAGACAATCCCGACGTGGAAGATTTCTCTGCCGCTGGCGCACCTACAATAACGAAGATTACCACGGTTACCGATTTAAACCAAGCGGTTACCCAAAGTGGCATGGGCCAATGGCTTGCCATTCACGGCGACAACTTGGCGCACCCCACGGCCATTCTCTTTAATGATGTGGAGGTAAACCTCAAAGACGTTTATGCTGTCCGCACGCGGATAAACGTGGCCATACCTGCCGAAGCTCCCAATAAGCTCACGAACACCCTTACCGTACGCACCGCTTTGGGCGAAACCACCACGAATTTCACCGTCGATTTCCCAAAACTAAAGATTGTGGGGCTGGACAACGAATTTGCCAAACCGGGTAGTAATGTCACGGTTATGGGAGAATTTTTCAACCTATATGGGCTTACTTCAAACCAGGCCACATTCACATTAGGGGGCAAACCGCTAACGGTTGTTGAGAAAAACGACAAGAAAATTGTGCTCACCATACCCGAAGATGCTGCCGATGGCGCAGAAATAGTAATGTCGAGCCCAAAGTTAGAGCAACCTATACGCCTGCCTTATCGCGACAAAGGCGTGCAACTCTTTGCCAGTTACGATAAGGATTACCTTTTCGGTAAGGGTTACCTATGGACCTCGCAAGACTATTTCACCGACGGAACGAACGAGGGCGACCCCGTTCCGCCTGTCGGCAAATGTTTCTTTAGGCGAAAGAACCTCTACTCGGCATGGAATTGGGATACGCTCATCGCCGGACATTTCGACCTCGACGATGCTGATGTGGTGAACCATTTGGAAAACTATTGCATCAAGTTCGAGGTTTGGACAGCCAAGGATAAACCCATACCCACAGGCGATTTCATCTTTTGGAGCCAGCAAAGTGCCGACAACATGAAGCTACGTTGGAACCCGGCAGACCAAGGCGTATCGTTAAATACCAACGGCGAGTGGCGCACCATAACCCTAGATGCCGCCACATGGTTTAGAGACAACGATGCTCAACCCACATTGAAGAAAGGCAGCAACGACCTCACCATCGTTTACCAACCTCACGATGGGTTTGATGCCGACTTTGCATTGGCCAACCTGAGGTTTGCTAAGAAACGATAATACCATATATAATAAGGAATGCACAAAACCGAGGCAGGCTCTGAACCGTTAACGATGTTCAGAGCCTGCCTTATTTGGTGGTGTGCATGTTGCTATGCCCTAGCAGCGGTGTTACCTTCCAAACACTTTCTGTGCGCTACCGTTTTTCTTTTCGATGTGCAACCCCTTGGTGGGCTGTTTCAGTTCTCTGCCGTCCAAACTGTAATAACGTGTTTGCGCGTTGGCCGATGTCTTTTCCTTGTCGATGCGCTTAATGGCCGTCACCTCGCCATTGGTTGCAAAGCGTGCGCCTTTAAGCACAAACGTGGCGCCCGACGGGCCTTTTACGTAAACCTGCCTCAGCTTGTTCTTGTCCTTAGATAAGGGCACGTTAACCTGCGAAACACCTGCCTCAAACCTGCTTGTGGTTGTTTGGGCACCTTCTCCGTCGTATTCGATGCCTATTTCACCTTCGGTTGCCGTTGGTTGGGCAAACTGAATGACGAACAGGTTGAAGAGGCTGAAATCCCTAAATTGGTCGTTGAAGTACCATCCCTTATGCGCCCAGTCGTCTTTAATGCTGATGGTTTTTGTTGCAGGGTCGTAATCTGCCCCGCCACCTTCGTTCACTTTTTTCAGAGTCAGTTCGAATCGCTTAGCCTTTTCCTCCTTCAACATTTGCTCGTATTCGGCCTTTGTGCAAGCAATAACTTTGTCTACGGTAATCGTTCCAGGATAGTCGGCACTTTGCAAAACAAAGTCTTTCACGTTCTTCTTATGCTCGTGGTTCAAGGCTATGCCGGCAACGAGAAGTCCTGGCGTTATGGCTTGCTCCGCGCCCCAGCTGTCTTGTTGTGTCGTTCCGTCCGTGTATTCGGTCTTAATCTTAAACATGCACGAGGCGTCTTTGAGTTTTAGCACCAGCATGTCGTATTCCGAGAAGTCTGTTCCCCCTTCAAACACGCATCCGTCTTTGTCGAAGAACTTGAAGGTTACACCGTTCCATTCGGTCATAAATGCAACATTGTTTCCCAATATCTGGCAATTGGCGTCCCAAGGTTGAAACTCGCCGGCAATCTCTTTCATCGGGAAGGCACTCAATGTGGTGAAGAGCGCAAAGGAAGCTAGTAAAATTGGCTTTCTCATAATTGTTTCTTGTTTATGTTAGATGTTACAAATTTAGGCATTTTCTTCTGTTCTCGTTGATACAATTTTGCCGTAATCCAGTACAATCTTATCGATATGTTAGCGTTTGTGGGCATGCTGTGGCATTGGCAAGGCCGTCAACCGCACGCTTTAGCGTTGCAAGTGGCATAAGCCTTGGTTGCTGCATGACACATTTTTTCAGCCGCTTACGTTCCCCTTTTATGTAAAAGAGTTTGCTAGTTAAGCATAAAAATGGTAATTTTGCACAAATTAGTGGCCATACATGCCATGCGTGTAAAAACGCGGAGTGCAGGCCAAGACGAAAACAACAACATGAAATAACTGCCATCCCTTATGCAAAGGGCGTCGCACCAGCAAGCGAAACGCCCACGCAGGGGGAACATACCTATTATATATAATATGTCTGAAAGAAAAGTGAGGGTGCGTTTTGCGCCCAGTCCCACGGGGGCATTGCACATCGGCGGAGTGCGTACGGCACTCTACAACTACTTGTTTGCCAAACAACAAGGCGGCGACTTGGTGTTCCGTATTGAGGATACCGACTCGCAACGATTTGTGCCGGGAGCCGAAGAATACATCATCGAGTCGTTTCGCTGGTTGGGAATAAAGTTCGACGAGGGCGTTTCCTTCGGCGGAAAGTATGGACCTTACCGACAAAGCGAGCGCAAGGAGATTTACAAACAGTATGTAGACCAGTTGCTAAACGAAGGCAAGGCCTACATCGCCTTCGACACGCCGCAAGAACTTGAGGCTAAAAGGGCAGAGATAGAAAACTTTCAATACGACGCCCAAACCCGCAACGGCATGCGCAATTCGCTGACGATGAGTGCCGAAGAAGTGGATGCGCTGATTGGAGATGGCACGCAATACGTGGTGCGGTTTAAGGTGATGCCCGGCGAAGAGGTGCATGTTAACGACATGATTCGTGGCGACGTGATGATTAAAAGCGACATTCTGGACGACAAGGTGCTGTACAAAAGTGCCGACGGACTGCCCACTTATCACTTGGCCAACATCGTAGACGACCACCTGATGGAGATAACTCACGTTATTCGTGGCGAAGAATGGCTGCCCAGTGCGCCACTGCACGTGTTGCTGTACAAGGCTTTTGGCTGGGCCGACACCATGCCGCGCTTTGCCCATTTGCCCCTGTTGCTTAAGCCCGAAGGCAAGGGTAAGCTATCGAAACGCGATGGCGACAGGCTTGGTTTCCCTGTTTTCCCATTGGAATGGCACGATCCCAAGACGGGCGAAGTGTCGTCGGGCTATCGCGAAAGCGGCTATTTCCCCGAGGCGGTGATAAACTTCTTGGCCTTGTTGGGTTGGAACCCGGGCACCGAACAAGAATTGTTCACCCTGCCGCAGCTGGTTGAGGCCTTCGACATCAGCCGCTGTTCTAAGGCTGGTGCCAAGTTCGATTATCAGAAAGGTATTTGGTTTAACCACGAGTACATCTTGAAAAAGAGCAACGAAGAAATTGCACAGCTTTTCGCGCCGATAGTGGCAAACAACGGCATAGACGAGCCGATGGAACGCGTTGTGCAGGTGGTTGGCATGATGAAAGACCGCGTGAACTTCGTGAAGGAGCTGTGGCCGCTGTGTTCGTTCTTCTTCATCGCGCCGGTTCAATACGACGAGAAGACGGTGAAGAAACGCTGGAAAGAGAACTCGGCCGAGGTGATGACACAGCTGGGCGACGTGCTTGAAGGCCTGAACGACTTCTCTATCGAGAACCAAGAACGCGAAGTGTTTGCTTGGGTAGAAAGCCAAGGCTATAAGTTGGGCGACGTGATGAACGCTTTCCGCCTTGCACTTGTGGGCGAAGGCAAGGGTCCGGGCATGTTCGACATCAGCGCATTCCTTGGCAAAGAAGAAACCTTGGCACGACTTCGTAGGGCGGTTGAGGTGTTGAAATAGGGTAAGTGCGGCATTGCCCCGCTTGCCCTTTGTTTAAAGTAAACTGCTGAACAGGCTGTAGAACAGACGTTGACAGAACGACAATTGCCTTGCGCAAAAGGTGCTGCGGGCCATGCAGTTACGCCAAACGTCATCCATCAAAAACCTTACACTCGTGTATAACATCATCATTTACATCTATCTTTTGGGCGTTGCCATTGCCAGTTTTTTCAGCACCAAGGTGCGGAAGATGTGGCGAGGCGAACGCGATGCTTTCGACGTATTGCGCAACAATGTTGAAGAAGGTGCGCAATACGTGTGGTTTCATGCAGCCTCGTTGGGCGAGTTCGAGCAGGGGCGGCCGCTTATCGAAGAGTTGCGCCGTACACATCCGCAATACAAAGTGCTGCTAACGTTTTTCTCGCCGTCGGGTTACGAGGTGCGAAAGAACTACGAAGGTGCCGACATTGTTTGTTACTTGCCGCTCGACACACCGCTCAACGCCCGCCGTTTCTTGCGGCTGGTGCGCCCCGTGATGGCCTTTTTCATCAAGTACGAGTTTTGGTACAACTACCTGCACATCCTTAAGCATCGTGGTGTGCCAACATATAGCGTTAGCAGCATCTTCCGTCCCGACCAGATTTTCTTTCGTTGGTATGGCAAGAGTTATGGAAAGGTGCTTGCTTGTTTCTCGCATTTCTTTGTGCAGAACGAGCAAAGTCGCAGCTTGTTGGCCACGATAGGCATCCGCAACGTGTCTGTTACGGGCGATACGCGGTTCGACCGCGTGCTGCAAATACAAAAGGCCAGCAAGCATTTGCCTTTGATTGAGAATTTTGTGCAGGGCAAGCACTTGTTTGTTGCGGGTAGCAGCTGGCCGTCTGATGAAGAGATTTTCGTGCCTTTCTTCAACGCGCGATCTGATTGGAAGATGATTATTGCGCCCCACGTGGTAAGCGAAGAGCACCTGCAACAGCTGGAACAACAGGTTGAAGGGCAGACCATTCGCTATTCGAAGGCCACGCCCGAGAGTGTGGCCGAGGCCGATTGTCTGCTTATCGATTGCTATGGATTGCTGTCCAGCGTTTACCATTATGCCGACGTAACCTATGTTGGCGGTGGCTTTGGCGTTGGCATACACAATGTTTTAGAGGCCGCCGTATGGGGCGTTCCCGTTATTTTCGGGCCAAACAATCAGCGTTTCCAAGAGGCACAAGACTTAATGGTGGCCGGCGGCGGCTTTGAAGTGGATTGTAAAGCGCACTTCGATGCGCTGATGGACGAGTTTATCGAGGCTCCGTGGCGTGTGCAGGTAGCAGGGGAGAAGTCTACCGAGTACGTGAAAAGTCAGGTTGGCGCAACGGACAAGGTGCTGGAAAAGGTGTTTTTGAAATAAAACAAGGTAGTTACAAAAGCAACAACGCACCCAACAACTGGCCTCACCCCCAGCCCCTCTCCAAGGGGAGAGGGGAGTAGTATGCTTTTAAAACGAACGTTGTTAGGCGCAAGCTCACCGCAACTGGCCTAACACCATACGACACACTAACCTACAACCGGCCTCGCCCTATACTCCACACCGCCCAACAACTGGCCTTACTCCTATATCCACACCACCCTACAACTGGCCTCACCCCCAGCCCCTCTCCAAGGGGAGAGGGGAGTGGTATGCTTTTAAAACGAACGTTGTTAGGCGCAAGCTTACCCTAATTGCCCTCACCCCATATGCCATACACCGCCTACAACTGGCCTCACCCCCGACCCCTCTCCAAGGGGAGAGGGGAGTGATATGTCTTGTTGTGGCGTAGTTGGCTTTGTGGTAGCAAAACGTTTTGTTTCTTTCTCTCCTCGGGGCGGTATTGAGGTGATGCTGCGTTGATACTCGATGCAGAGGCGGTAAGAGTGATAAAGGCCATGCCCAAGT
>ERZ772921.879-NODE-879-length-18167-cov-15.223443_pt1 | contig 18167 bp, 15 predicted proteins | sample MGYA00512117_ERZ772921 | MGnify/ENA primary metagenome ERZ772921 (study PRJEB29015, sample SAMEA2737944) | human oral metagenome | biome: human oral; feature: human-associated habitat; material: dental | place: China | collected 2150 ... | reverse complement strand
TCTTATGAAAGACCTCAAATGCTGTGGTGAACTTCCTGAAGACGAACAAATGTCATTATTTATATAGTTTACTTTAATTTTTTTTATTTATTGGTTTTAGGAGTCTTATGAGAGTTAATTGTATTAATAAGTTTATAAATAATATAATTAATGGTGATACTATCGAGGTAATGAAGCATATACCTGATAAAAGTATTGATATGATATTGGTTGACCTTCCTTATGGTACAACACAGAATAAGTGGGATAGTTTAATTCCTTTAGATGAATTATGGAAAGAATACCTAAGAATTATAAAAGATAACGGTGCAATGGTATTTACTGCAAGTGGTTTATTTGCTGCTCAGCTCATGTTATCAAACCCCAAATACTATAAGTATAAATATATATGGATAAAATCCAAAGCTACAAATTTTTTAAATTCAAAGAAACAGCCTTTACGAAAATTTGAGGAGATTCTTGTATTTTATAAGAAACAGCCAGTATATAATCCACAAATGATGAATGGAAAAGCTTATGATAAAGGAGTAAGAAAAAATCAGTTAACTGGCTCATATGGAGATTTTGATCCTATTCATGTAAAAAGTGATGGTACTAGATTTCCTTTGGATATTTTATATTTTAAGACTGCAGAATCGGAAGGTACAGTTGTGCATCCAACACAAAAACCAATTGATTTAGGAAGATATTTAATAAAAACCTATACAAATCCTGGTGATATTATATTAGATAATACTTCTGGTAGTGGGTCTTTTTTAGTAGCAGCAATATTAGAAGGAAGAAATTTTATTGGCATAGAAAAAAATGAGTTTTCAAAAAAATTTAAGAAGGAAGATGTAGATTATATTCAAATATCTAAAAAACGTATAATAAATGCATATTCAAATTTAAATTCTACTATTAAGAATAGTATTATAAAGGCTAATATAATAAATGAGGTAGAATAACATTGTCACTCTTAAGATCAAATGAACGAAGTGAAGCTATAGAATTAATCAAAGAATCTCAAAGAATCTTTGATAAAAATGATTTTATTTTTAAAGAAGCAGCTGGTGAACAATCATTAAGTCGTATGGGGAGTGATGATTTTAGAGCGAATTATTTATTTCCAGATGTATTATATTATTTAGATAAGTTACAAAATGAAGTTGCTGTTGGTTGGGAGTTAAAATTACCAGATACAGATATATATGACGATGAATTACTGAGTAACGCTATAGATAAAGCAAATCGGCTAAATACTAATGTTATAATATTATGTAATTTTAAATATGTATTATTATATTGTAGAAATGAAAATTCATGGGATCAAATAAAAATATGGAATGATTTGAAAGAAAATGTTAATAGAAATGATGTAATCAATAATAGGGATAAATGGAAAAAGCTTCTATTAGAAATAATTATTTTTTTAAATCAAATTTTTATAAAAAATCAGATTAGTAGTATATCTTTATCTAATAATTCAAGTACTCTAGCCAACAATATTGCAGATAAATATGCTAATCATTTAGCTAATTTTTATATACAATCTGGCAATCGTATTTTAGAAGCGGAAATCACTAAATGGTATGATAATGAAATATATGAATATAACGAAAATGTTAATTCAGTTTTATATTTAGATAAAGCGGTTCTTTTTGCAAAAAATATTTTACTTAAGTGGATTAATAGAATAACCTTTGCTAATATTCTTAAAGAACGGCATAATTTGGTAAGACTTGCATTAGATTCACTATTAGATTCTGAAAAAACATTTGAGGACGTTCTTAGTAATTTTAATAAAGCTATACTAAAATCGGATTTCTATACTATTATGTTTACTAATAAGCATGATATATTATTACCAGAAGATATAAAGTTTATTTTACGTGAGTATACTGCATTTATTTATAGTAAGAAATATGAGAGTCTTGACAATAAATCAATATCATATTTACTGGAGGGGTTAATTAATGTTTCTAAAAGACAAATAATGGGACTATTTGTTACCCCCAAAAAATTGGCGAGATTTTTAGTTTTCTCTTCACTTGAATCAACAAAAGGTGAATTTGCAGATCCATGTACTGGTTCAGGGACTATTGGTAGTACAATAATGTCTTTGGTTGCTAAGAATGAAAATTTAAATTATGCACATAATCATGTATGGTTAAGTGATAAGTATAGTTTTCCATTACAAATAGCCAATATGTCTATAACTGAACCAGATAGTTTAAACTTGCCTAATTTAGTCTTTCAACAAGACTTATTAACATTTAAACCTGATGACTGTATAAATTTTATAGATCCTTCAAATGGCAATTTGTTAAGTAAGGTTGTTCCCAAATTTAATTATATTGCAGCCAATTTACCTTTTATTCGTTCAGAAAGATTCTTAAATATTCCTTGCGAGTTAGCCAAAATAGATAAAATTAATAAACTACTATCTAATCGTAATATAGAAGTGTTAGGGTTAAAGAGTGATTGGTATCAGTTTGGAATTATAGCTTTAGAGCGCTTGTTGGATGAAGAAGGTAAGCTTTCTGTTATTATATCTAACTCTTGGTTAAAAACTAAGAATAAATATAATTTTATTTTAACATTATTTAAGCTGTTTGAAGTTGAAAGTATAATAGTTTCTGGTTCAGGCAGATGGTTTAAAAATGCAGATGTTATAAGTACAATTTTAATTTTAAAAAAGAAAGTTAGTGATAATGGAACTATTAGATTTATACGAATGAAATCAGATATACTAGAATCTAGTAATGATGACATTGATGATATGTCTAAAGCTATATTACTTAAAGAAAATAGTAATATGTTTTATGAAGTATATGAGTATTCTAAAAATGATATTGAATGCTTTATAGCTAATGGTCTTTCCTTAAATATATTATTTCATAATATTAGTTGGTTTAAACAGATTAGAGAAAAAATTATTCCAATGACACAGATATTTGAAGGAAAAAGAGGAGTTAAGTCTACGAATGATAAATTCTTTTATGATATATCAACTAGTATAGAATCAGAATATATTAAACCTGTATTAAAAACTCCGACTAGTATAAATGGCTTTTATGCTGAAGCTGATAGTAATGCTTTTGTGGTTAGAGAACGATTAGAAGATTTAATAAATTTTAATAAGCAAGGTGCAGTAAAGTATATAAAATCTTATATTCATCAAAAGCGAACAAAATCACAGGATAAATTAGAGTACTGGTACCAATTTCCAGAAGAAGTAAATGGGGACTTTGTTACATCTATAAATCCGGAACAACGATTATTTTGGGCTATGATACCAAAAAATTTAATTATCAATCAACGTTTAACAGTATTTAAAATAAAAGATAATATACATGTTGACAGAGAGTTGATTCATGCTTTACTTAATTCTTACTATGGTCAATTAAATATAGAAGCCACAGGATTTGGTCGTGGGTTAGGTGTTTTAGATACTACTAAAGATGGCATTTTAGATAGTACAATGTTAAATTATAACTTAATTTCTGAAGATAATCAGAAATTAATTGTAAGGAAGTGGAAAAAATTATCTCGTATAAACGTTCCTAATACTTTAGACCAATTAGATGATGAGCAGTGGTATAGTTTTAATAAGACAATATTTGATTCATTAGGAATTAGTGATATTTTACCTTTAGTAATTGAAACCTTAAGAAAATCAATAAAGATGAGAATTTCAGTAAGATAATGAATAATTAGGTAATTAAATAATTTACAATGAATCTATTAATACTTAATAGACATTATAATAAATCAGATGTAATCCTTACATAAGATTACTATATTTTGCTACAATAAAGTTACATTGCTTTGTATTTAAATAGAGTGCTCTAATAAAGGGAGTGTTATGTAATGATAAGTAGTCTATTAAAATTTTTAGGAATTAATTCATCGGATAGTGATATTACTAAAGAACCGATAATGAAATCAGAAGATAATAGAAGTGAAACTAATATTACTAAGGAACGACAAAATCAACCTATAGAGATTGAATTTTGGGATATTGAGCCAGAGGATGTGGCTGAATTAGAAGAATCTGATATTCCAGGTGTATACTTTAATGAATTCCGAGAATATGTTGATGAAGAGGGGAATGTATTATCTCCATCAGATCTCGATGCAATACGGTATAAAGACGATTACGAGGACGATTACTATAGATAAAAGAGGTGTCATCATTTGATGACACCTCTTTTTTGAAAGTTTTGCAGTTTTAAATATTTGGCGGATTTAGTAAAGTTTTAGTATAAAGATTTATATTTCATCCAGTTTGTTTTGGCCATTTCTTTAAGTTCTGTACCACGGCCATCAAGGATTGCATTGATTAAATATTTGCTAAAGCCTTTAGCTTGTTGATATGCAATTTTAGGAGGCATAGCAAGTTCTTGTTTATCTACGCGAACGTTAACGATGACTGGGCCATTATGGTTAAGGGCTTCCATGATTTTTTCATCAACTTCGCTAGAGTTATGAATACTCACACCTTTGATACCAGCAGCTTCAGCAAGTTTACCGAAATCTGGATTTACAAAGTCTGTAGCGTAGTCTAGATAGCCGGAAGCCTTCATTTCCATAGCGATAAAGCTAAGTTCTTCGTTATTGAATACAAAGATTTTAACAGGTAAGTTAAGTTGTTTTAATGTTAACATTTCGCCCATCATCATTGTAAAGCCACCATCACCAGAGAGGGAGATGACTTGACGATTTGGACAAGCATTTTGAGCGCCAATAGCATGCATCATAGCATTAGCCATGGAGCCGTGGCTAAAGGATCCTAAAATACGGCGTTTACCATTTGTTTTTAGATGGCGAGCAGTCCAAATAACTGGAGTTCCTACGTCAAAGGTAAAGATCGCGTCTTCTGCTGCTAGTTTATTGAGGCGATTTACGAAGTATTGAGGGTGAATTGCTACACCATCTGGCTCGGCAACGGCATAACTATCTAAATCACCTCTAAATTTAGTGTACGCTTTACGCACTGTGTCGATAAATTCAGTATCACCACGTTGGCCTACAAGAGGTAATAATTCTTTTAACGTATCTTTTACAGTACCAATGATACCTTGTGTAAGCGGTACGCGACGACCTAAAGCGCTAGGATCTCTATCTACTTGTATTACTTTCGCATTTTCTGGATAAAATGGACGGTAAGGGAAGTCTGTACCAAGCATTACCAATGTATCACATTGTTCAATAGCACGGTAGCCAGATGTATAGCCTAATAGGCCAGTCATACCTACATCATATGGATTATCCCATTCAACCCATTCTTTACCTCTGAAAGCATGTACAACCGGTGCTTGCAAGCGTTTTGCTAATTCTACCACTTCGTCATGGGCACCTTCACAGCCGGCACCACAGAATAGGGTAATACGTTTGCCTGTTTCTAAATGAGCAGCCATTTCTTCAATATCTTCTCGTTGTGGAACGATATGAGGTAAACGAGGTGGGGTCCATACAGGTAATTCGTCAATTTCCATTTCCATAACGGCAACGTCCCCAGGAAGAACGATAACTGCAACATCTTGGTTACCAACAGCAGCGTTCATAGCACGGAATAGAATTTCCGGCATTTGTTTAGGATTGGATACAAGTTCGCAGAAACAAGAACATTCTTTGAATAGATTTTCTGGATGTGTTTCTTGGAAATAGTTCAAACCTACTTCAGATTGAGGAATGTGAGAAGCAATGGCCAATACTGGAACACGATTGCGATGACAGTCGAAGAGACCATTAATCAAGTGTAAGTTGCCAGGACCAGAGCTACCAGCACATACAGTTAGTTTATGAGTTAGGGCTGCTTCTGCACCGGCAGCAAAGGCTGCTGTTTCTTCATGTCGTACATGTTCAAAAGCAATTTTACCATTGCGGCGTAAACTATCATTTACAGAGTTTAGACTATCTCCAGTGATACCGTAAATGCGTTCGATGCCCGCATTGGCTAAGACTTCTATAAGTACATCAGAAATTCGTTTTTTTGCCATATTATCACCTATATTTAATAATTACTATCATTAAAATATGGTTATTCAAACCATATATATTATATTAGACTTGTTTAACTTGTAATTATGTGATAAAAGTTACTATTTACTGTATACATAGTTTATATATGTTTATATTAAAAGTAAATATATATTATTATTTATATTGTTCTAGTATTTGTGTTCTAAAAATTATATTTTAATTAAATTATTTAATATTCTTTCTCAATACAAAACTATTATTCTTGCATAACATTAATAAAAGTGTTACTATTAATTCATAAACAAAATAGATAAGTCTTTGGGGATAGGTGAAATTCCTTACCGGCGGTAAAGTCCGCGAACCTTTTTGGTATGAATCGGTGCAATTCCGATACCGACAGTAGAGTCTGGATGAGAAAAGACGAGGCACATTTTTTGTGCGCATTTATGATGACCCAAGGACTATATAATAGTCCTTTTTTTATTGAGGTGATATGGTGGATGACGTAGTATATATGAAGCGCGCCATTGAACTGGCAAAATTAGCCACAGGTCACACCTCACCAAATCCTTTGGTTGGTGCTGTAGTGGTAAAAGACAATATAATAATTGGTGAAGGTTATCATCATAAAGCGGGTACAGCTCATGCTGAGGTGCATGCCTTAAATCAAGCTGGTAATAATGCTAAAGGTGCTACTTTATATGTAACATTAGAGCCGTGCTCCCATTATGGTAAAACCCCACCTTGTGCGCTGCGTATTATCAAGGCTGGCATAGCTAAAGTCGTAGTAGGTAGTACAGATCCTAATCCACTAGTATCTGGAAAGGGCATGGAGTTACTCCGCGAAGCAGGTATAGATGTTATTTGCCCCGTATGTAGTGAGGAATGTGCTGAACTAAATGAGCATTTTTTTACTTATATACAGACAGGTAAGCCATTTGTCACTATAAAAAGTGCTATGTCTTTAGATGGAAAAATTGCTACATTTACTGGACAATCTCAATGGATTACAAATGAGTCCTCCCGCCGAGATGGACATGTACTGCGTGCCACACATGATTCTATGCTCGTTGGCATTGGTACAATATTAGCAGATAATCCTCAATTAAACTGTCGTTTAACTGATACTGAATTATCAGAGGCTTTATTAGATACAAGCATACTTGATGAACCGATTCATGTTCATCAGCCTGATGTAATCATATTGGATAGTCTAGGTAGAACACCTGCGACTAGTCGTGTGTTTGAAGTAGATAATCGTAAGGTTCATATCTTTGTATCTAAAGGTTGTCCCAAGGATCGAATTCAAGCTTTAGAAAACGTAGGTGCCATTGTTACTGTTGTCGAATCTATATCTACTCGTAAAAGTAAGAGTACCGATATTGTTATTGATATTAAAAAATTATCCATTGATGATATTTTAACTAAACTTGGTGAACTAGGTTATACATCAGTTCTCGTTGAAGGTGGTTCAGCTATCATTAGTTCCTTTGTAGAAACTATGAATTTTGATAAAATTGTAACTTACATAGGAAACACAATTATCGGTGGTACTGAGGCAACGCCCGCTGTAGGTGGTCGTGGCTTTGAAAGTTTAGAATCTTCTCCACAGTTAACTTTTACAAAAACTAAAATATTAGATAATAACATTCGCATTGAAGCGTATCGTCAAGGAAGGAGGGGCACTTATGTTCACGGGAATCGTTGAAGAAATCGGCCGTGTAGAGAGCATTAAAAAGGGCCCTAAATCCTTAGCCATAACAATTCGGGGAAATAAAATATTTAGTGATTTAAAAATAGGTGACTCCGTAGCTGTTAATGGTGTATGTTTGACGGCTACAACGATTGGTAATGGCGTATTTACAGCTGATGTTATGCCTGAGTCAATCAAGATGACTACTTTTACAAATTTGAAAGTTCATCAACCTGTCAACTTAGAGCGTGCTATGCTCGCCAACGGTAGATTTGGTGGTCACATTGTGGCAGGTCACGTAGATGGGACGGGCCGCATCATTAATCGCGAACAAACGGATAATGCCATTATCTTTACTGTAGAGGCCCCGAAATCGGTAATAGATTACGTTATTTATAAGGGTTCCATTACAATCGATGGTATTAGCCTCACAATTATGCGACGAACGGACAGCAGTTTTTCCGTATCTATCATTCCTCATACGCTGAGCGAAACAATTTTAGGCTCTGCCCATATTGGTACGGAAGTTAATTTAGAAACGGATATAGCTGGTCGATACATTCGTCATTTTATGAATCTCGGTAGTGAACCTACTGAGGATAAAACAAAGAAATCTATGCAATCCCTCTTAGTAGAGAATGGATTTATGTAATAAGTAAGGAGCGTTCCTATGAGCGAACAATTACATTCTATTGAAGAGGTCTTACAAGACCTCAAAGCAGGTAAGCCTGTTATTATTGTTGATGATGAAAGCCGTGAAAACGAAGGCGATCTTATCATTGCAGCTGAGTTTGTTACACAAGAAAATATTAATTTTATGGTTAAATACGCGCGCGGTATCGTATGTACCCCAATGCGTCGTGAAGCGTTAGAAAAGCTTGGCATTCCTGCCATGGTTGCCAAAAATACAGATAACCATGAAACTGCTTTCACAGTTACTGTTGACCATGTAGATACTACAACAGGCGTTTCTCCAGCAGAGCGTGCCTATACAATTCAAAAATTGTTAGATCCAACTGCAAAACCTCAAGATTTCCGCCGTCCAGGTCATGTGTTCCCACTTGTCTATAAAGAGGGAGGCGTATTGGTACGACAAGGTCATACGGAGGCATCTATCGATCTTTGCCGCTTGGCAGGTCTACAAGAGGTAGCTGTTATTTGTGAGATTACAAAAGATGATGGTGATATGGCACGTCTACCAGATCTCATGGAGTTTGCAAAAGAGCATGATTTGAAAATTACTTCCGTAGCAGAGCTTATTGAATACCGTAAACAGCATGAAGACATGGTTGATCTTGGTGCTTGTTCTAAATTACCTACTAAATTTGGTGATTTTAGTATCTTTGTATTCAAAAATGAATTAGATCATAAAGAGCATTTAGCTATCGTCAAAGGTGATGTGCAAAACTGTAGCGATGTTCTTGTACGTATTCACTCTGAATGTTTAACTGGCGATGTGTTCGGCTCTAAACGTTGTGACTGCGGCGAACAATTAGATAATGCGTTACGTGCTATCGAAAAAGAAGGCAAAGGCGTTGTAGTATACATGCGTCAAGAGGGCCGAGGTATTGGGCTGACTAATAAAATTAAAGCCTATGCATTACAAGAACAAGGCCTTGATACGGTAGAAGCAAATGAACAATTAGGGTTCCCGGCAGATATGCGTGAATATTCTTTGGCGGCACAAATTATACGCTTTTTAGGTATTAATAGTATTCGTTTATTAACTAACAATCCAGAAAAACGTCATGGCTTAGAACATTGGGGAATTAATGTGACTAGTCGTGTACCACTTATTATTGCAGCAAATAAATTTAATGCAGGCTATTTGAAAACAAAAGAAGAAAAAATGGGTCATATGTTAGAAGACTAATAATGGTCTATCTTAAATTTAGAATGTTTTTATCACACATAGAAAATTCTATGTACGGAATATAGGAGGTCATCATAATGGTAGTTCAAGAAGGTAATTTGTTAGGTTCTGGTAAGAAATTTGCTATTATTGGTTCTCGTTTTAATGAATTCATCACGTCGAAATTAATTGATGGAGCAGAAGACTGCTTATTGCGTCATGACGTTAAACAAGAGGACATTACAGTAATTTGGGTTCCCGGTGCTTATGAAATTCCATTGATTGCTAAAAAAGCTGCCTTATCTGGTCGTTATGATGCTGTCATTTGTGTAGGTGCCGTTATCCGTGGTTCTACTACTCATTATGATTATGTATGTAATGAAGTAGCAAAAGGTATTGCCCACGTTTCATTAGAAACTGGTATTCCTGTTATGTTTGGTGTAGTAACTACTGAAAACATTGAGCAAGCTATTGAACGCGCAGGTACAAAAGCGGGTAATAAAGGTTATGATTGTGCGATGGGTGCAATCGAAATGGTTAACCTTATCGATCAAATCTAAGAATTGTATATATAACACTCAGTATCTTATGGTACTGGGTGTTTTTATATCATCGAAAATATGTTCTTTTAACTTTAAATCAGACTAGACGAACATATATTCTCTATTATTGAAAGTTAAATATTTGACATGATATACTATATAAGCAATATAAAAATAATACCTTAATAAAATAAGTAGAAATAAGGAATGATAGAATGGATTATATAAAACGTTTTACAACCCGAGAAGGGGTTCGTATGTCTTTAGCTGTAACAACCGATACAGTTGAAACGGCTCGTGTACGTCATGATTTATGGCCTGTAGCAACAGCTGCTTTAGGTCGTGCTATGACGGGAGCTATTTTGTTGGCTGGGGATTTTAAAAACCATGAAAACGTAAGTCTTCGTATTAAAGGTGATGGTCCACTAGGTGTAGTTCACGTAGATGCATTCTCTGATAATACGGTTCGAGGCTATGTAGATGAGCCACATGTTGATGTACCTTTAAAGCATGCTGGTAAGCTAGATGTTGGTGCTGCCGTAGGTCATAATGGGGAAGTGCAAGTGACTCGTTTCACGCAGTTAGCGCAAGACTATACTTCTACAAGCCCGATTCAAAGTGGTGAAGTAGCAGAGGATTTGGCATATTATTTATATGCATCTGAACAAGTACCGTCTACGATTAGTTTAGGTGTATTAGTAGATCCAGATTACCATACGGTTGTAGCTGGAGGTTTTATCGTACAAGCCTTACCGGATGCTACAGATGAAGCATTAGCACAAGTCGAAAAGAATATTAATGAACTTGGTCCTATTACAGAATATTTGAAAGCAAACCCAGATGGTAAAGGTCTTATGGAACGCGTTCTCCATGGTTTAACTGTGAATGAAGTATATAATGAACCAATTCATTTCCAATGTCGTTGTGGTCGTGATCGCTTTGCCAGTGTGCTAATGACATTACGTGAAGAAGATAAGAATGCTATTTTGGAAGATGACGTAACAGAGCTTGTTTGCCATTATTGTAATGAAAAATATCATTTCACACGTGAAGAGTTACAAGATATGTTCATCCCAAAAGGTCCAATTCAATAAAAACTTTATAATATGTAGAAAAAATACAGGCTACTAGGTTTTTCCTATAGCCTGTTTTTCTATTCTATGAGAAAATAAAAGATAGAGTTATTAATAATAGGAGGTCACAATGAGTGCAATTGGCGTAATTGGTGGTACTGGTGTTTATGATCCGTCCATCTTTGAAAATATTCATGAAGAATCCTTAATGACACCATATGGTGAAATAGATTATGTACAAGGTACATACCACGGAAAAACTGTAATCTTTGTAGCTCGTCACGGTAAAGATCACACAATTCCTCCACACAAAATTAACTATCGTGCAAATATTTGGGGCCTCAAAAAACTAGGCGTTACATTTATTATCTCCACGACAGCAGTAGGTTCTTTAAATGAGAATTTTAAGCCAGGTCATTTTGTGTTGACTGACCAATTCTTAGATTTCACAAAGAACCGCATCACTACGTTTTATGAAGGTGGGGACCGTCCAGTGGCACATCTTGATGTAACAAATCCATACTGCCCTGAATTGCGTAATATTCTTCAAAAGGTAGGTACGGAACAAGGCCTTACAATACACAATGGCGGTACCTATGTATGTACTGAAGGCCCTCGTTTTGAGACTCCTGCAGAAATCAAAATGTTCCACATGCTCGGTGGCGATACAGTAGGTATGACAAATGTACCGGAAGTAAATTTAGCGAATGAAGCTGAAATGGCATATGCTACAATCTCTATGATTACCAACTATGCAGCAGGTATTTCTGAATCTGCTTTGACACATGCGGAAGTTGTAGAAATGATGGGTAATATGGCGACTCAACTAAAATCTCTTATCTTAGGAGCTATTGATGCAATCGATGTGGATGTTCATTATGATGCTCATAATCGCATGCATGAATATGGTGGTTTTAAACTATAATCAACTCATAATGATACACAATAGTTCATCGAAGGAGAAGTTATGATTAATATTGAATGGCGTAAAGATACGCTGATACTATTAGATCAAACTAAATTGCCTACTGAAATTACATACGTTCACTGTACAGATTGGCGCCAAGTGGCCGAAGCTATTAAAATGCTTCGCGTTCGTGGCGCACCTGCTATTGGCGTAGCTGCTAGTTATGGTCTCATTTTAGCTGCTATGGAAGCAGGACTTTTAGAGGCGCCATTTAGTGAACAACTTACAAACTTATATGAGTTTAGTGAGACCTTAAAAGAAACTCGCCCTACAGCAATCAACTTAGCTTGGGCTGTAGATCGTGTCATTTCTCTTGTGAAAACTAATGTTGACAGTATGTCCTCAATGAGTGAAGTAGTAGATCTCATTACAAAAGAGGCTATTATCATTCACGAAGAAGATGTGTCTTTGAATAGACGTATGGCCGAAGCAGGGGCTACATTATTTGAAGGTAAAAAGAATATTCGCATCTTAACTCATTGTAATGCTGGTGCACTAGCTACAGGTGGCCTAGGAACAGCTCTTGGTGTTGTTCGAAAATTACATGAAAACGGTCAATTAGAACGCGTATATGCTGATGAAACACGTCCATTATTACAAGGTGCTCGACTTACAGCCTTTGAACTTCACGAGGATGGTATTCCTATTACTCTTGAAACTGATAATATGGCAGCCTATGCGATGCAACATGGGTTAATTGATGCCGTTATCGTCGGTGCTGACCGCATCACTACAAAAGGGGATGTAGCCAATAAGATTGGTACCTATGGTGTGGCTGTACTAGCTAAATTCCACAATATTCCGTTTTATGTAGCCGCTCCTTATAGTACATTTGACTTTACTCTGGAAAATGGTGGAGATATTCCTATTGAGATGCGCAATGATGATGAAGTAACAGCTTTACACAGTGTTCAAATAGCCCCTAGTGGTATTGGTGTACTTAATCCTGCATTCGATGTAACACCTCATAAACTTGTAACAGCGATTATCACCGAAGAGGGAGTATTGACTCCAAATTATGAAGAGTCAATCGGAAAGCTACGCCAGATTGTAGAATCTAAATAATCTATTATCTTAATGATTATCTTATTAAGAATTCTAAATATAAACAATATATTATCTATATAAGTAAGTATCTACAACGATATTAACAAAATTATATAGTATCAATAAATCTAAGTAGATTTACTATCAATTATTTATTTTATTGTATCTACTTGTATGAGTAAAAGGAGATATTATGCAATCTTTAATTAGAGACATAAATTTAGCAACAGAAGGTCGCAAAAAAATTGATTGGGTTTCTAACTTTATGCCTACATTAAACACATTAGGTGACCGTTTTGAAGCAGAACAAACTTTCAAAGGCCAAACAATTATTGTTAGTGTCCACTTGGAAGCAAAAACAGCATACCTCGCGACTGTTTTAAAACGCGGTGGTGCAGATGTAATTGTAACGGGCTCCAATCCGTTGTCTACACAAGACGATGTAGCTGCAGGTCTTGTAGATATGGGCATTACTGTATATGCTTGGTACGATTGTACTGATGAAGAATATTTTAACTTCCTCCATAAAGCACTTGATCACAAACCACATATTATCATCGATGATGGTGGTGATTTAGTAAATCTATTGCATACTACACGTCAAGATGCAAAAGAACGTTTGTTAGGGGGGAGTGAAGAAACTACAACAGGTGTACATCGTTTATATGCATTAGAGAATGCTAAACAATTAACATTCCCTATGATTGCAGTAAACGACTCTTACTGTAAATATCTTTTTGATAATCGCTATGGTACAGGTCAGTCCGTTTGGGACGGCATCATGCGTACTACAAACTTGACTGTAACAGGTAAAAACGTTGTCGTTGCTGGTTACGGTTGGTGCGGTAAAGGCGTTGCTATGCGAGCAAAAGGCCTTGGTGCCCACGTATATGTAACTGAAGTAGATCCAATTAAAGCAGTTGAGGCTGTATTTGATGGCTTTAAAGTATTGCCTATGATTGAAGCTGCTAAAGTGGGCGATATCTTCTGTACTGTAACAGGTTGTAAAGATGTTATCGTAAAAGAACATTACGAAGTGATGAAAGATAAAGCTATCTTGTGTAATGCTGGTCACTTTGATTGCGAAGTGAACGTTTCTGATCTTACTGAACTTGCTGTAAGCCACGAACGGGTTCGCCAAAACATCGAAGGCTATACTATGTCTGATGGTCGTAAACTCTATGTATTGGCTGAAGGCCGTCTAGTAAACCTTGCAGCTGGCGATGGTCACCCTGCAGAAATTATGGACTTGTCCTTTGCTATGCAAGCCCTTGCTGCAGAGTATATTTTGAAAAACGGTAAAGAAATGGATCCAAAAGTATACGTATTGCCTCATGAATTAGATGTGGAAATCGCCAAACTTAAGTTGAACTTGATGGGGTATGATTTAGATTCTTTAACACAAGAACAAATCGATTACCTAACAAAAGTAAACTAATACTGTATTGAAATATAATGGTTTCTGTAATACATTTTGTATCTAAACTATACTAGCTTTCAAATTAAACAAATATAACCGAGCTATCATGGCTCGGTTATACCTATGAGGGAAGACTATGTCTGATTTATTGATTACTCATGTAGACGTCCTCACCGATGAGGGGGTTCTTAAAAATCATGCCATTGAAATTAATAATGGTTATATTACAGCTATTTTAAACGATATTGAAGCTGAAAAGGTAAAAGACTCTGCTAAGGAAGTACTAGACGGTAAAGGTCAATTGGCTACGCCAGGTCTTGTAAATACACATACTCATATTGCGATGGGTCTATTTAGAAACTATGCAGATGATCTTGAGCTTATGGAATGGCTTGAAACGGCTATTTGGCCAACAGAAGCAAAATTAAATGACGATTATGTACGGTACGGCACACAACTCGGTATTGCTGAAATGTTGCGCACTGGTACCACTACATTTAGCGACATGTATTTCTTTATGAATACTACTGCTGAGGTGGTAAAAGAAACAGGTATTCGCGCTGTATTGTCACGTGGCTTAGCCGGTGTATCCCCAACAGCAGATCAAGCATTAGTTGAAAATGCTGACTTATTCCGCACTTGGAACGGCTTTGATAATGACCGCATCAAAGTATTGCTTGGACCACATGCACCATATACTTGCCCTGATGATTATATGGAAAAGGTGATTGCCTTATCTCATGAATTAAATTGTGGTATTCATATGCACTTGTCCGAAACAAAAGGAGAAGTGGAGAATGTTATGAAAGCTACTGGTAAGACACCAATTGCGCATATGCATGATTTAGGTTTATTCTGGAATACTACCTTAGCCGCACACTGCGTTCATGTAACAGATGAAGATATGGCTATTATGGCTGGAAATAATGTAGCGGTAGCGCATAACCCACAATCTAATTTAAAATTAGCTAGCGGTATTGCACCAGTACCTGAAATGATTGCCAAAGGTATTACGGTTGGTCTTGGTACAGATGGCTCCGCTTCTAATAATAATGCTGATATGCTTGAAGAAGTACGTCTTGCAGCAACATTACATAAAGCACGTCTTTATGATCCAAAGGCTATTCCTGCTCAAGCAGCATGGAACATGGGCACTGTAGAAGGTGCAAAGGCGTTGGGATATACAGATCTTGGAGTACTAGCTAAAGGCTATCGTGCAGATATTGTGTTATATGACGTATCTGGTATGCACTGGATGCCTCGTTACAATGATTTAGCAGCTCTTGTATACTCTGCTAATAGCTCCGATGTAAATACTACAATCGTAGGCGGTAAAGTTCTTATGAAAGATAAAGAATTGCTTACTATTGATGAAGAAAAACTTCGCGCAGAAATCACTAAGGCTCAAGCGTATTTCAGTAACTAATATATTAGAAAAAAACTATATCTGTAATTGATTAACTTCTTGTTGTCTATTGTAGTACTATTTAGGTTTGTATTCATATAATATAAGTTTGTATGCGAGGTACTGCTATGCTAAAAAGAATACTTCAATACCTTTCACTCTGTATCGTGCTAGTTAGTTTATTTATATTAGCTGGTTGTAGTAGTAATAGTGCGTCTTCTCAGTCTAAAGGACCTGAAGGGGAATGGATTGCTTACTCAGGCTATACCGTTCAAAATGTAGTGAGTGCTGTAGACACACCAATTTTTATCCTTAATGTAAAGGCTCGTAACGATAGTAAGACGATTTATACAGTAGATATGAAAGCCTATAACTATCAATATACAACACCTGAAAAGAGACCTATTATTGAATCTACCCAAATGGTAGGGGATATAAAGGAAGCTCGTCTAAATTATATTACGGCCCTTACACTTGTAATGAGTGCTAATGATATAGTAGGTAATTCAGAGAGCTCAAATCCAAATACAATCAAGATGGATATTAGGGATATACCAAATACTGATCTTATTTATGATTCAAAAACAGATACTATTAAATTTTCGGATCAAACTTTTAAACGTGTGAGCGATACGAATAATTTACAAACATTGGCTGATGCGTATAAGAAGGATCTTCAAGTAGCCTCTAATAAATATTTAGAAGAGGTTGGTAATGCAGCCAACCCTAAAACAAAATTTATAACAACCTATAGTTTTGACGACTTTATCATCAAAGACAATAAGAAATAATAAATAAAAGAAAACTCACTCATTTTATGATATGTTCCTTTACTAAATAACTAATAAAGGGGTACATATTATATGGAGTGGGTTTATTTTATAATGTTTTACTATAAATACTATTTTATTACTTTCACCAAGAACATTGGTACAGGGATATAAAACTCATCTTCTTCATTGTAAATACGAGATCCTACTGTGGAATCAATGGTGACAGAGCTAGCACCTAATTTTGTGAGCAGTTCCCTATCCCATTGAGGACGTGTAAAGGATGAAATTTCAAGCATATGATAAATGGTATGACATCGTTCTTTTAATTCCTTACTAACATGTTCGTGAGCATGATGAACGGATTGTGGTACATCATGGTGATTACGAGCATGTTCCGCATCATAATTGAGAATTAAACCACCTGAGCGAATAACGCGTAACCATTCGGCATAGGCTTTATCTGGATGAGGTAAGTTCCACGTCACATTACGAGCTACAACGATATCAAAGGTATTAGTATTAAAGCTAAGATTTTCTGCATCCATTACGGAGAAAGTTGCATCACAATCTAGCGACTGTGCTAGTTGATTCGCTTCATCTATCATATTGGGCGTAATATCAATACCATGCACTGTATGACCTAGTTGAGATAGGATGATGCTGAAAAATCCAGCTCCACAACCAATATCTAATATACGTAAAGATCTATCAGAATCAAATATATGACTTGTTAATTCGTCTATCCATAATTTTAGTTTTGGACTTTCCAATTCTTTAGCGCGTAAAGCACCAAAATCTTTAGCCCGATCTGTCCAATAGGATGTAATAAAGTCTTTATCATCCTTTATAGGGTGATTGCATTCAAAAATATCGTTCATATTTTACTTCTCCTCATATTCTATAGTATTTATAGTATCATAAAATAATAACGAACTATACAGCAAAAATCACATTAATTCCATAAATACTAACTATGAGGTATGATATAATACTTCTATGTTTTATTTTAAGGAAAGGGCAGGGCTATGATATTACAGACTGGACAACGTACAGATATTCCTGCTTTTTATGGCCAATGGCTAATCAATCGTGTCCGTGAAGGGTTTGTAGATGTTCGTAATCCTTATAATCCTCTACAGGTGACACGTTATTTTATTAATCATGAGATAGTAGATGGTATAGCATTCTGTACTAAGAATCCTTTACCCTTTATTCCTCTATTAAATGAAATTGTTGATTTCAGGCAATATTGGCATATTACTATAACGCCTTGTGGAACTGATATTGAGCCTTATGTGCCACCTTATCCTTCTGTTATAGAGGGGTTTAAACACATTTCTAAACTGCTTAATTCTCAATCTATGGTGTGGCGCTATGATCCTATCATTTTAACCAATGAGTATACAGTAGATTTTCATTTTGAAAGCT
>ERZ772921.878-NODE-878-length-18169-cov-5.234956_pt1 | contig 18169 bp, 17 predicted proteins | sample MGYA00512117_ERZ772921 | MGnify/ENA primary metagenome ERZ772921 (study PRJEB29015, sample SAMEA2737944) | human oral metagenome | biome: human oral; feature: human-associated habitat; material: dental | place: China | collected 2150 ... | reverse complement strand
CTTGGTCGGGAAGACAGGCTCTGCGCGAGTGGCGCCGCTGCCAGGTTGGCATCTTCGCCGAGGCATCAACCCACACGAACCCCCGAAGAGCCTCATAAGGCCCCATAATACGGATTAGAAATTATCTTACAGTTCCTTAGGAGATTGACATTACTATGGAAATGATCTCACGCAGCCCGAACAATCATGCTGCAGGTCTCATAGCTAGCGGGCAGATCGACGCTGCCGAGAAGCATGCCCTCTCGGTCGCGCGCGGCGATTGATACCGCGCGCGGCGAGATGACGCACGCGGTCAACTCCGCTATGGTCGAGGCTTATTGGACCATCGGCAGAGAGATCGCCGAGACGGTGGGAGACAGGGCCGAATATGGGAGTCACCTCATCACGTACCTCGCGCGCAATCTGATCACCGAATACGGCAAAGGCTTCAGCGAGCCTAACTTGCGTAACATGCGGCAGTTCTACCGTGCCTTCCCAATTCGCTACATACTGTCTAGCGAATTGAGCTGGTCCCACTATCAGCGCATCATGCGCGTTGACTCTCCCGCAGCGCGCGAGTTCTACGTTCGCGAAGCGGCCACCGCAAATTGGGGAGTGCGAGAGCTCAAGCGCCAGATCGATACACACCTCTACGAGCGCTTGCTGCGCACCCAGGAGGCCGAGGTCCTAGACGGCGTGGCCGACACAGAGCGGGCCTTGACGGTTCTGCACGACCTAGGCGGCATAAAGGACGCCGAGACCAACACAGCCATGAGCCCGTTCAAGGACCCGTACGTCTTCGAGTTCGCCGACATCCCCAGGAACCAGCACGTGCTCGAGACCGACCTCGAGTCCGTCCTCATCGACAGCCTGGAGGAATTCCTTCTGGAGCTGGGGCGCGGCTTCTCATTCGTAAAACGCCAACGAAGGCTCTCGGACGACGGAGAGAACTGGTGTGTCGATCTCGTCTTCTACAACTACTACCTCAGGCGCTTTGTACTCTTCGACCTTAAGACCGGTAAGCTCGACCCGCGCGACGTGGGTCAGATGGACTTCTACCTGAGCTTCTTCGACGACAAGTACAAGCTGCCAGAAGACGAGCCTTCCATCGGCATCCTCCCCTGCTCGGAGAAAGATAAGGTCGTGGCCAAGTACTCCGCACTTGCGCGCAACGAGAACCTGCGAGCGGCTCAGTACTTTACCTACCTCCCCACGGAGGAGGAGCTTGCCAAGGTGCTCAGGCGCAACCGCGCAGAGTTCGAGGAGCGCGTATCGCGGGAGCTGCAGGGGGCGGACGCGAACCTGTCCGTGCTGCCAGATGCCAGACTCGAGGAAGAGTAGGGAGCTAACATGGACTCCAACAGGATCAGTAGCCTCGCGACGCGCTGCGCGCAGAGGCATCGGCACGAACTACGCAGCGCTTGCCGAGGGCAGCAGCAAGAGACTCGAGACGCCACAGCAGGTTCACACCATCGAGGCGGGTGTCCGCAACCACGGGCGAGACGAGGTTGTGGACCGCGCTTCCTACACGTGGTTCAACCACCTCTGCGCCGCAATCGTGCTCGTCGTGCTGTGGGACAGGTATGAGGCGTACTCCGCGAACACAGGGACCACCCGGCGAGCAAAGATAAGAGGCACCCTTATCGCCATAGGCTTGTATTCCATGCTCGTCCTTACGGTGATCGAGTCGATCTCGGTCATTCGAGGACGGGACCCCTTGGAGTCGGAGCTCATCATCGAGCTCAGCGAATGGCTTTCCCTCGTCGAGTTCGCATGCTTTGTCCTCTCTGCCCTGGGATGGGTGCTCGCCTCCGATGATGCGAACCATGAGGACCCCCTGTCCCAGTCGCACAGATCAACGCCTCTCTGCATAGGCGCAATCCTGCCGAATGCTCCTGCGAGACACAGGCTTGACAACCTAAATACAAATTGCATCCCGTCAGATAACAGACAACGACGCCCGCATCTGGGATACTACAGTCAACAAGTTGGCCTTCCTGTAAGGGATTATACGAAAGGATGAGCTCTCATGGGCCGCAAAGCGTTGATTTCCAGCCTTCTCGTGAGTGTTCTCGCCTCGTTCATGGCATGGGCCGTCATCTGGACGCTTCAAGATAGCGCGGAGACGGTCCGTGGGGTTGGCGACGATGCCGTCGCGCTCAGCATCCTCAACGTAGGTACGGGCGAGAAGGCAGATACCACTTCCAACGGTAGCGTGGGACGCCTTGCGGACCTGCTCTCAAGGTACGGGGTGGCCGCCATCATGGATGGTAACGAAGACGGTCACCCCGTCCTGTGGGCGCTGGACTCAGAGGGCATCGTCCCTTGGCTCTCACAGTACGCAGGAAAGCTGGTGCCAAGCGACAGGCCACAGGTCATCCTGTTCAAGGGCAGCTACTCGGAGGGCAGATGGGAGGCCGGGCTGCCGCTCACGCTCCTTCCGGAGGGATCCGACGTTATCGACACCATCAACCCGACGCACGACAACAACGGGACCCTGCAGGGCGTCTGCGTGCCGTCGAGGCAAAGTCGGCTCATCCCCGGGACCTACGTGCTTTCCTCCATGCCAAAGGGGCTGCTCGACGAGCTGCGACCCCTGCTGCTCTCAACGGACCTTGAGCTGGGAGGCCTGGAGGAACGGCCGCTGTGGCTCGATTTGGTGAGTAGCCCGATGTTCGTGATAGCCTCCTTTCTGCTCGTCTTTGGGCTCATGTCCACTGGCGTCTTTTGGAGGGTCTCTGCGACAGGCAGGCGCGACGACATCAGGCTCGTCTACCTGGCAGGCGGGACCGCCCGCACCATGGTCAGGAGGGACTTTGTCGGTTGCATGGTTCCCATCCTGGTCGGCGTGCTTGGAGGCGCAGCAGCATCGGCCGTCCTCACGGGGGCAGTGAGCCAGGCCCCGCCTCCCGAGGGGCTCCTCGAATGCCTCTGCCTCACGACGGGTCTCTCGGCTTTGGTCCTTCTTGTCCTCATGTACCTGGTACTTCGCTGGGCAATAGTAAGCGCGCTAAGGGGGTGCGACTGATGGAGGAGGTCACGGGCGGGATGCGGTTGGCGCTGCGCCATTGGCGCGAGCTTGCGGGAACGACCCTCATCTTTGCGCTCGTCTGTTTTGCGTTGTCCTTCATCTTGGGGGATGTCATCGTGGAAGTGGGAGTGTTGAGGGGTGGGGCCACCGTGAGGAGGGAGGGGGCGACCACCTTCGCCTGCTTCTATCCTCCCCTCAGGCCAGTAAGCGACACGAGCCCTCGTCTGCTCGATATGCTTGCAGAGAAGATCGAGGAGGGTAGGGCCTACTCATCGGTAATCGGAAACCTTGAGGCGGACAGCCCGGAGGACTTCGGCGCAAAAACTATCCTGGTGGTTGGCGGAAGGGCTCGGAGCCTGTTTTCCGACCTGGGCCTTACGTCCACCACCCCCGGTGCCTTCCTTGGGGTCAAGGTCGAGCAGACCTCCCCATTCGTGAGGCTAAGGGGCAAGGAGATCCCCGTCGCAGGCAGGCTCAGGGGTGGCGCCGTGTGGTTTGACCCCTCTTCTGCCGGCATGGACCTCGACAGCTGCCAGGTGCTGCAGGTGACACCGGCAGAGTTCTCTGGGCTTGGCACGATCGCCCAGGAGGAGCTCGTGCTGCGTGCGGTGTTCTTTGACGTGTCGGACGACTTCATCGAGGAGTACATCGCCGAGGCGGCAAAGGGCGAGCTCTACCTTGTGCCACAACACATAGCCGTCGTGCAGCCCCGGGGGTTCGCGGCACTGATGGTACGGGCGAGCCTCTACCTCATCTCGACGGTTGCCTTCTTCGCCCTTGCACTCTTCTCGTTCTGCGCCTCCACGAACGAGATCCTAAGGCAAGAGAGGAGGGCCTTCGCCATCAGGCGCATGTGTGGGGCCACAAAAGTTGCACTTGCCGTCAGGCTGGCGTCGTTTCTCGCGGTGGGCGTGCTGGCGCTTCCCGTGCCCTCGTGCCTCGCGCTGACGCTCCTTGGACCGCCGGTGGGCACCGGGGCGCTCGCGGCGCTCCTCAGCATCCTGTTGGCCTATGTTGCGCTCCTCTGCGCCTTCATGCGCAGGGTGTTCCCAGGAAGGGAGTGATCGAGGTGAGCTGTCTTCTCAGGCTGGAGGGCGTCACGAAGTCCTTCCGAGCCAAGCCCGACCCCGTCGAGGCCCTTCGCGGGGTCACGCTTGAGGTCAAGGCGGCAGAGATGGTGGCGCTCATGGGGCCGTCGGGCTCCGGGAAGTCCACGGCCCTCTCCCTCGCGGGACTCATGCTGCGCCCAACGGGCGGGACCGTCTTTCTTTCGGGCGAGGCCGCACCGGATGACGAGAGGGGTCGGGCAAGGCTGCGCAACTCCTTCGTGGGGACCGTCCACCAGAGCTACGCTGTGATAGGCGACATCAGCGGCATCGCCAACGTCGAGATCCCCTTGGAGTACGCCTCGCCGCGACTGCCGAAGGGACGAAGGCGCGAGCTGGCACGAGAGGCGCTGGGCAAGGTGGGACTGAGTGAGGACGTCTACTCCAGAAGGGCCTCGAGCATGTCCGGAGGCCAGCAGCAGCGCGTCGCCATCGCGCGGGCACTCGTCGTCGGCCCAAGGCTGATCCTTGCCGACGAGCCCACGGCCGCCCTCGACGGGAAGCTGATAGGTGTCATCATGGACCTGCTGAGGGACGCCTGCAAAGGTGGCGCCGGCGCCCTCATCGCAACACACGACGAGCGCGTGGCGTCATGCTGCGACCGAAGCCTCACGCTCGTGGACGGCGCCATCGTCTGAGGGCGAGAGTCCCAGTCTTGTCAGACTCCGAACCCCGCCAGCTCTGTCAGGATCCGAACCCCCCCTCAGATTGAAGGGTACCGAGTTTTGGCTGCCAACTGGGCAAACGCCCACGGGATAGTGCCCGGCAGATTCCGGGGCACGCTGTACCGCCTCCCTGCGGCGCCTGCTTCCCTGCGGCGCCCAATGTCGCGTGCGATTGTCGCCTGCCTGTCGCCCCTCAGGCGCCGACAACGGTAAGCTCGCTCGCAAAGCCGTTGAGCTCGATGACGTGACATGCGTCCTCGTCCTCCTCGACGCCCTCGAGAACGATCCTGTTGCGGATGCCTCGCGTGCGCGTGGTAAACTCGGCTCCCTTTGGAACTACAATCCTGGATGCTGCACCATGCTGGTTGAGGTCGAGTTTGTCGGGCAGTAAGGCGCAGCTGACGTCCACGTCTCCGTTAGCGTCCAGCTCCACGTGGCCGACAAGCCCATCGATGACGACGGTGCTCACCCTACCGCCAAACTCCACGTGTGGGCAGTCAAGACCCCGAAGGACGAGCTCGGTCGTGTTGCCCGTAAACTCAACGCCACGATCGGTCTGTGGCAGGCGCACGATGACGTCGAGACCCTCCCGGCACTCCGCATCCGTCACGCCCTCCAGACGAGTCACGTCCACATCAAAGTTGCGACCCTAGTCCAGATACACCCTCAATTTGTCCATAAGGCCAATGGTGTCGCTGCCCAGAAGCACGCAGACGCGACCGTCAGGGCTCGGCTCCGCCACGATGCGGCGCGACCCGCAGACGTTGATGTCAAAGCTCCTCGCGTCCTTCACATCGCACTGCGTAAGGCTCGTGAAAAGGTAGCCTTTCTCGCCCGCTCTGGCAAGCAGCGTGTTTTCGAGTAGCTCGTCGACCGAGACCTCGAAGAGGTGCGCAAGCGCCATCAAATTGCTGATATCAGGCAGACCAGCGTTCGTCTCCCACTTCGTGACGGCTTGCCGAGAGACGCCAATCCTCTCGGCAAGCGCGTCCTGGGAAAGCCCAGCCCTCTTACGAAGTTCTCTGATTCTGTCGGAAAGCATGTCGCTCCTTACCGCATCGGTGGTTGTTGGGCCCGCCTGCGGGTCCGTCTGAAACGTGTACTCGACTGCGTCCATTCCTTGTCCTCTCATTGGGTGTGACCGAACGAGCACAAGGTATCGGCTGAGGGCGAGATTGGCCAGCAACAAGGGCTTGCACGGGGCGTATTAACTGCCACGCTTCGTGGCATATGGCCCTGAGCTGGCAAGACACTGCGCCCTCGCACCCTACAGGCTTTGGGGTGCGAGGGCATCCGACCCGCGCGGCACCACATGGCGAGCAGGCCGGCACGAGCGGGGCAGACGTTCCGCCAAGACGGACGGGGCGAGCGGCAGCGGACGGGACACCTACAACGACTACTCGCCGTGCGCACTGATGAGCTCGGAGATCCTCCTCGAGAGTTCGTCTAGGTTCATGCCAGAGCGCTCCGCCATCATGCGAACGGTGGCCTTGGGAATCATCACCCGCGCGAGCGGGGAGTTGAGCAGCGCAAACTTCTCGTTCACCTGCGGCAGCGCGTCTTTGAGCCAGGGATGGGCCGCAAGGAGGTCGCGCAGGCGCGTATCACCATTGATCGAGCTCGTCGCCTGGGCGGATGGGACGGGTGCCTCATCTTCTTCAGGTAACGACTCCTTGGCGGAAGACGACCCCTCAGCGGGCGCCGCAGCCTGCTTGTCCGGACGGGCGGCAGATCCCTCCGCTTTCGAGTCCTGCGCCTGCTCACCATCGCCGCCCGCAGGCTCACCACCGTGCTCCTTCGCGCTCCACGTGAGTAGCGTCTGGGAGCCCTCAAGGCTGCGGATGTGGGTGCAGTCCTGCATCATCTCGAGGATGCCCCTAAAGGTGCCGTCCTCGTCGCGCACTGCCAGGTAGGTGATGTAGATGAACAGGTTTGGCTTGTTGATCCAGAACTCGGCGGATTCCTGCTCGCCGCTACGGAACTTGTCGATGATCTCGCGCACGATGTGGGCAGACTTGCGCGGGTGGCAGTTCATGATGTCGCGGCCGATCACATTCTTGCTTCTGGGGAAGACGCGATGCTTGGTGTCACTGTAGAAGCACACAAGCTCGTTCTCGTCCACATAGGAGAGATCGACCGGCAGATGCTTGTAGATGAGGTTGATCTGCTCCAGCGTGAGCGAGCCTTCGGCAACATGAAGCTTGGAGGAGGCGCTCACACCGCCCAGACCATGCTTGCCGAGCAGCTCCAGAAGGTCCTGCGAGAGATCGGACGTGGTGCCCTCCCCCTTGGCGCCATCGTCTTTCGCGGGCTTCTCTCCCGCATCAATCCACGCGAAGCCTATCTCGTGGTCGCCTGCAGCCATGTCTCGAAACTCGTCAGGTGTAAGCAGGATGAGCGAGGTGGGGTACAGGACGTTCTGCTCCTTCGAGATGAGGTCGCGAATGTCGGCGACGAGCGTCGGCTGCATGTCGATGAACCTCTCCTCGTCCGTATCGAGGAGCTTACGAGCCGTGCCGATCTCCTCCCAGATAAAGTCATCCAGGGTCCACATCGTCGTGGTGGGCCGGTCGAAGCCCTTCTTCTCGAGCATGGAATAGAGCTGGTTCTGTTTTCTGGACAGGTGTTTCTTATACTCTTTCAGCCTATCGTATATGCTGAGCCACTGGTTCTTGATGGGAGGATACTGGACAAGATCCTCGATGGACAGGCAGATCTTCTCCAGCTCGTCGTTCTCTGCGTAGTAGCGCGCGATGGGGTGGTCGTCCGGAAGCTCTGGGCGCGAGCGATCGATGAGGCCATCGAAGAGGGCGAGCATGCTTTGGATGTCCTCCTTCTGGCACTGCCCCTCCTCGAACTCCTCGAGCTCCTGCTCCGCCAGGGCGACCTCGTACGGCTTGATGGAGTCCACCCGCTCGCGTAGGCGCCTTTGACCCTCCTCGAGGGTGATCGAGCCGCTATTGTAGGCATCCTTTACCTCGAGGATGAACTTGAGCTTATCCATGTCATGCTCGGGAACGTGATCCATCATGCTCTCGGTCTTGCGCTTCATCTGCGACTCCTTCTCTTGAGGCAGACCTGCCCCTCGGGACATGTTGCCACATCAACAATTGTCGAGGCCTACTGTAACAGAGATGCTGCACCCCCATCAGAGGGCGCAGTTAATCCCTACTAATTATATAGCAATTACGCGCTAAAGATCTCCCCAAAAAAGTCGATAAGCCCATAAGATTCTGCACCCCAAGGCCTCATGCCGCCTACCTGCCATACTCCTCCTCGACACGTAGTTACGCGTCGGACTCAGGATGACGCTCTTCTCACTGCCGAGAAAGACCTAAAGAACCGGGCTCTATGTATCAGAACCAATCTTTTTGGGATTGCACATAGATTCGCTGGAACTCTTCATCGCTTTTCGTGAGATACATAACGCCCTCAATGATGCTCACGAGAAACATGGCGAGAGGCACCACAATGGTCCACCAAAGAAAGAAGGTCAGCAAAAACATGATGATACCCGCACTTATGTATCCTAAATAAAACTTGTGAAAACCGAGTATCCCACAGAATATCGCTAGCAATCCTGCCGCCACTCTGCTCTTGCGAGATACTGGCCGAGTGGAGTATGGGGGCTGCGTGAACACCTGTACCTGCGTATATGATGTTGGTTGCTGCGGGTATGCCTGCGTAGTCGATGCTCCGGGCTGATCATATGTCTGTCCCTGCGGCTGGGCGTAGGTGGCGTAGGGTCCCTGCCGCGCGTCCTGCCCCTGCGGCTGGGCGTAGGTGGCGTAGGGTCCCTGCTGCGCGTCCTGCCCCCGAGGATGTGGTCCCTGTGACTGTGGATTTAGCTGTGCCTGGTAGTCATCCTCCTGGGATTGGGAAAAGGCCACCTCATGTGTCGGGTTGAAACGCGTTTCCTGAGTAACCGCCTCTGAGAGCGGTGGCCCCTCATCCTCCTGCCCCTCACCCAAGCTCTCGTTCGCCCCTTTGTCTATGGACTTGGAATCATCGGGCACAAAGAACGACGTACCACGTGAATCTGCCCGATCCGTGGGCGACTCCACCTCCCTGGCAACCCCCTCATCCACTGAGCTAATGACATCGCCTGTCGTAACGTCCTGGACGCCCCCCTCTTCTGTATCCCCCTGTGAGTCTTGCGTCACCACGGTAGCTGTCTCTGTGAGTGTGGGCGTGGTGTCTGTTGCGGAGGATGTGTTCGTAGGTGTCGCGATCCCCGCAGCAGGCTGTGCAGTAGGGATGGGGCTGCCGCATTCTGGGCAGATTCGCACCGCATTCGGAACAGAACCTCCATCGTGTGTATGGGTTGACATACTTCCCTCCTTGTCTCGACTCTTATGGTTGAACTGGTTGTAGCCATGTGGAGAACAGATAATGGAAACCCATGTAGAACTATCTTGAGGCAGTGTACCCACCCAGAAAGAGATCAAAGCTCTGAATCGCAGTCCCGAAAGACAGCGACGAAGTCCTCAACGAGCGACTCATGAGCAGGCGACTACAAGCTCACATACCAGATGTCGAGAAATCCGGTAAGGGCACAGGAGAGACATCTAAGGGGGCGCGCCGTCATGACTGACCATACAACCACAGCCGCATCACCGACAAGGAAGGGCAAAGGACTACGATGAGCCGAGCCACAAACCGCGCAAACGACGAGGCCATAGACTCTAGATAAGCTGCAGCAAGGCGGCACGACACCCCTGTCCGCCCGTCCCGGTCCCGGGCTACAGCGCCGTGTACGTCTTGTCACTCACCGGCTCGCACCACTCGTTCGAGAGGCCCTCTCCGGGAATCCCAAACGCAAGATGACTGAACCAGCTGTCGGCCTTCGCTCCGTGCCAGTGCTTGACCTCGGCAGGAATCTCGACGACGTCACCCGGCCTCAGGCCCTGGGCGGGCTTGCCCCACTCCTGGTACCAACCCTCTCCGTCAACGCAGATGAGCACCTGCCCGCCCCCTGTGGTGGCGTGGTGGATGTGCCAGTTGTTGCGGCAACCCGGTTCGAAGGTCACGTTGTGGATGGCAATGGGATCATCTGGCGTCGTAAGCGCCTTTAGGTAGGAGTTCCCTATGAAGTACTGCGCGTAGGCGTCATTTGGCTCGCCCAGACCAAAGAAGCCGCCATGTCCCTCGACGTCCCCTCCCTCGGATTCCGCATCGGCGTAGACCTCCTTCGCCAACCTGAACGCCGCCCAGGCGTTTGGCCAGCCCGCATAGAAGGCCACATGCGTCAGGAGCTCGGCCATCTCCGTCTTGCTGACCCCGTTTTCGCGCGCCGACTGCAGGTGATATCTGAGCGAATCGTCGACGATCCCCTTTCCTATGAGCGCGCTGACCGTGACGATGGAGCGAAGCTTGAGGGGAAGCTCGCTCTCTCGCGACCACACCTGCCCAAAGAGCACGTCATCATTGAGCTCTGCGAACTTTGGGGCAAAGTCTCCGAGCGCGTCGTGTCCTGCCGTCTGCGTAACCATGCCTGGCTTCCTTCCCACGGTACCGTCCCTGCCTGGCATGATATCGCTACAGCCTACCCCCATACACCGGGAAGAGAGAACTGGCCCCGTAGTCCTTGATGCGCTCCATGGACTTCAGGCTCTGCATGTCGTCGTCAGAGATGGTGAAATCGACGTCCGCGTTATCCCTCAGATGCTCCACGCTCGTCGTCTTGGGAAGGGCCACCAGGCCAAGTTGGATGTCATAGCGCACGCAGAGCTGTGCGACTGACGCGTGGTACTTCTTGGCTACCTTCGCTATCTGTGGGTTCTTGAGCACCATGCCATGGGCGATCGGTGAGTATGCCTCGACCTGGATGCCATGGTCCTGGCAGAAGCGGATGAGCTCGAAGGGTGTGTTGCTCACGTGCGCCAGCACCTGGTTGACCTGGGGCGTGGCATCAGAGTTATCGAGGATGTTTGTAAGGTCATGCTCGTTGAAGTTCGAGACACCGATGACGCGCACCTTGCCCGCCTGCCTTGCGTCGACCAGCGCCCTCCACACCTCCAGGTTTTCCGCCTCGTAGCGGTTGTCAGACTGGTTCACCTCGATCCAGGGCTGGGGACTGTGAATGATCATCTGATCGAGATAGTCGAGCCCCATCATGGTCAAGGAGCGGTCTATGGACCTCAGTACGGTATCATAGTCCTTTCGCTCCGCCGCAACCTTGGACGCGACGAAGAGCTCCTCACGTGTGATCCCGCAGTTGCGCACACCCTCGCCCACGCCCCTCTCGTTCCCATAGGACTGGGCCGTGTCGATCATGCGGTAGCCCACCCCCGTCGCGTTCACGACGGCCTGGTACGCCTTGTCGTCGCCCAGCAGCCACGTCCCCAGCCCAAGCTTGGGAATGGCCGTCCCGTCGGCGAGCGTGTACCTCTCACTCAGCAGCATGCTTCTCCTCATTACCTTGCCAAACGATGCGGGCACGATACCAGCTCAGGAGGCAACGTCCATCATGACCTCTTGCGCTGCGACACACATCAGGACACCTGCGGTGGCACGCTGATCATAGTGTGGCGTCCCTTGGCTGAACTCGCGTCTTTTGACATGGCCCCATCGTTATCCGTTTGTCAGAACTATCCTAATGGGTGTACGCCTAGGAAAGAGCCGAGATGTAAAATGTCTATATTAGATATATAGAAATAGCTGAGTGCAATACCAACGGAGAGATACACTCCTGTTGGTTGTCTTGGTTACATCGAAGGTAGAAGGCTCGAACGAGGAAGGCGCAGTATGGAACTCAGGGCCCTCAGATACTTTCTGGCCGTAGCCAGGAAGAGGAACATGACCGAGGCGGCGATCGCCCTGCATGTCACGCAGCCGACCCTCTCCAGGCAAATCTCCGAGCTAGAGGCGGAGCTTGGCACGAGGCTCTTCACGCGCACGAACCGAAGTACCATCCCAACCGAGGTAGGCCTGCGCCTGCGCCAGCGGGCAGAGGAGATCCTCTCCCTCGTGACTCGGATGGAGGACGAGGCGAAGGACGGTGAGGCCGAGCTCTCTGGCTGCATTCGCATCGGTACCGTCGAGACCTGTGCCACGAGGATGATCGCTGCGGCCTTCGCATCGCTACTACAGAGCCATCCCAAGGTGACCTGCGAACTCCTCAGTGGAGATGCCGACACGGTGGAGGAGAGACTCGAGCACGGCCTGCTTGATTTCGGGCTCTTACTCGGACCCGTCAAGTTCGAGCGCTACGAATGCCTGCGTCTGCCCACGACAGAGCTGGTCGGGATCGTCACCCGAAGCGACAGCGACTGGGCAGAAAGGTCGTGCGTCACCCCTCGAGACCTGCAGGACATGCCACTGCTACGCTCGTCTCACATCAGCAGGCAGCTTCTTGACCTCACAACGTGGTCGGGTGGAACCCTAGACGTTGGGAGGATGAGGCTCGCGGGTCACTTTGACCTCATCGCAAACGCGATGCCCATCGTGAAAAGCGGTGTGGCAAATGCGCTTTGCATAGACGGCCTGTCATCCCTCACCTCGGAAGACCTTGCGTTTGTGCCCTTGGAACCCACAGTGCGCGTTGGTGCCTCCGTCATCTGGAAGCGCCATCGCAGCCTCTCGCGAGCCTCTGCGGCCCTTCTCGAGAAGCTGCGATCAATGGTGGCGCAGGATACGTGAGACACTCATGGCATCACGGCAGTCGGATCATAGCGGCACCCAGACGCGCCGTTGAGGCCACGCCCAGTGCCGGATCTAGACGATGCATGCCGTTGCGAGCAGATTGACGCCAGCGAAGAAGATACCGACACCGACCATGGTACCGATCGCGACAGCTGCGATGGCGGGGTTCATGAAGCTCATGACGCCAACGATGACCATCAGTATACCTGTGAGCATAACGACCCACCAATTCCTCGCCATCACCCGCGTATCGAACTCCTTATGGATGCGATGCAGGTGTGAGGAGCGCACGATGCGGAAAAGGCCGATCAAGAGAAGCCACAGGGCGGCCGTGTACGCGACGAAGAGCTCGACTGCGAGCTGCATCGTCTCGCTGACGATAAGAATGATGCCAAAGCACAGCGAGGCAATGGCACCTGTCAAGGTCCAACCATCCGCGAGTCCAAGCTCCCGACGGCCACCCCATGTGCAGATGTTACCGATAGCATCCAAGATCATGTTGAATCCGATAACCCACCCAAGGGCAATGAACGTCAGTCCCGGGACTGCGATGCAGTACACACCTGAGGCAACCATCAGGATGCCCATCACTATCACTATGATCTTACCTGACGCCTTCATCACCACATCACCTTCCAAAACGGGCTGCGGCATCAAAAGATTGGTGCCAAAGGTCGCAAACCCAAGAGCTAAGACGTCACGTGAGTATCTAGAACTATACCCCATCCGTGCACGACATAGACGAGCTCTTTGATGCGACTGACCACTTCTGCTATCAGCACCAAGGCAGATACGTTGCCTATAGGAGACATGGGCTTCATTGAGTGATGTGCTATAGTCCGCTAAGAATGGAACCTATGGCAGGAACAAAATTTGTTGATGAGATGTGAGTCATGCTTCATCTAGAGAAGATAACCGCAAAGAACGTCTGGGACATCCTCAAATTGAAAGTATCGGAGTCACAAAGAGACTTTGTCGCAGCGAATGACGTCAGCATCATCGAGGCATACATCGCCATTACGGCAAACGGGCATGCGTTTTCATTTGGCATATATGACGGAGAGACCCCAGTAGGTTTCTTGATGATTGGTTTTGATGTTGACGATTGCTGGGACGGTACGCCGAAGATAGCAAAAGGAAACTATAGCCTTTGGCGCTTAATGATCGATCAAAAGTATCAGAAAAGGGGTTTCGGTAAGAAGGCTATCGCCCTTGGTCTAGATTTTGTTAGATCGTTCCCCTGTGGCAAGGCGAAGTACTGTTGGCTGTCCTATGAGCCAGAGAATGTTGTCGCCCGTCACTTGTATAGCTCATTTCGCTTTACTGAAACTGGTGATATGGATGGGGACGAAATCATTGCCGTATTAGAACTTTGAGATAGCTTGATGTGAAACACTCGGATGTTGGCTTGGCATGCCATCCTGCCCTTTGGACAGGGATAGGTCCGTGAGCCTACGTCGAGCTCTCTCGCGGAGGGTGCCGACCTTTCTCCGCTCTGGCGCCGCCTGCCGCCGTCCGGGGTTACGCAGGCTCCAAGTTCGTACGATTGGGCCCATAGCGCACGCCGGCATCTCCAGACGCGAGGACCGCACGCCTCTTTCCAGCCGCTATCGATCGTACAGCCGCAGGTAGGATCGTCACCACAAGGACTAGCAGACCTATCCCTAGACATGAGGCTCCTCAGGATAATTAGGCTCTGAGAGGGAATACAATGATATGGTTTACGGGATAATGTATAGTATATCGGTTTCGTAGGTTATGGGGGCACCTCAGGGGGAGTATTTTTGAGCTATTCTGCTGACAAGGGTGAGATGACTGCCGCCCAGAAGGGGCTGATGATCATCGCAATCGTCTACCTGATGACAGGGGTCCTTCTTCTTCTATCAGCCCTATCCCTCCTTAGCCCCTCCTCGCAGTTTGGGACCGCAGGTCAGCAAGCTCAGATGCTGACGCTGCTTGGCCTTTCCCCTGAGTCGAATGCGAACCCACAGCAGCTTGGCGTAGCGCCTCAAGCGTCTCAAGCGACACCAGCCTTTGTGTACTGCCTTGATCTCGGCCTGTTCACGCTACTGGCAGGAATTTGTGGTATCCGAGCCTCAATTGATATCGAGAGGATCATTCCGTACCTCGTTCTCTCCTGCGCCCTGTTCGCGTGCAAGGCGGTAATAACGGTGGCCTCCCTTCTCACAGGCAGCTTTATTTTCAGCACATCGGACCTGGTCGTCTTGATCCTGACAGCAGTTGCGGTACTGCTCGGCGTATCCGTCAACCAACAGAGAGAGAAGCCGGACCCGTCTGACTCTCACTTGCCTGGACGATGATGGGGATAGCCTCCCTAGTGGGTTACTCAACAGGACCTGTGTAGTCCTTGATGCCACCGATGTCATGCACGTTCGCATAGCCCCTGCGCCTGAGCTTGGCTGCCGCGCGGGCGGACCTCACGCCGCTGGCACAGTAGAGGAAGATGGGTGCCGACCTGTCCTCGACCAGCTCGCCAATGCGTTCCAACTCGGAGAGGGGCAGGCTGACAGCGCCCGCGACATGACCTGACGCGAACTCGTTGGGCTCGCGCACGTCGATGAGAAAGGCTCCCTGGGTGTTGCGTGCCTCAGCCACGCCATCGTCCATGCCCTTGGCCTTATCGAAGAGAGAAAACAGGCCCACAGAGACACACCTCCATCATTTACAAGCGCCCAAGACACGAGCCTCGCGCGCACGGACACCACTGACTGCTCACGAATACCCCCAAGTGCCGCACGCAGACCCCTCGCACGACCCACGCCCACAGGGAATGGTCACGCGAGGGGCGTTCCACCCACACCCTGAATGCCCGAAACGGCGGGAATGGTGGCAAACCCCCGCTCAAGGTCATCGTCGGTGGGGACGGAGTCAACCATCGTCTTGTTGTTGTAGGACTCGTACGCGGTCATGTCAAAGTACCCGGTACCAGTAAGGCCAAAGAGGATGACCTCCTCCTCGCCCGTCTTTTTGCACCTAAGCGCCTCGTCGATGGCGACGCGGATGGCATGGCCGCTCTCAGGAGCGGGAAGGATGGTCTCGAGGGTGGCGAACTGCTTGGCCGCCGCAAAGACGTCCGTCTGCCTGACTGCTACGGCGTCGAGCAGGCCATCATGGCGCAGCCTCGAGACGATGGGGCTCATCCCGTGGTAGCGAAGCCCCCCTGCGTGGTCGGGGCTGGGTATGAAGCCGTTGCCAAGGGTGTACATCTTCACGAGTGGGCAGGTCTGGCCCGTATCCGCGAAGTCATAGGCGTAGCGCCCCCGCGTAAGCGAGGGACAGCTCACAGGCTCGACGGCAACGAAGCGCGTATTGGGGTGCGTGCCTTGGATCTTGTCGCGCATGAAGGGGGCGATGAGGCCACCAAGATTTGACCCGCCACCCGCGCAACCGATGACGACGTCGGGGTAGTCACCCAGCTCTGCGAGGGCGTCGTAGCTCTCGAGGCCGATGACGGACTGGTGGAGCACCACCTGGTTGAGGACGGAGCCGAGCTGGTAGCGACCGCGATTCTCGGGCACGTGGAGCGCGCGCTCGACGGCCTCCGAGATGGCAGTGCCCAAAGAACCCGAACGGTTAGCCTCGTCAGCATACATCCGCCTTCCCACCTCGGTCGTCTCGGAGGGGGAAGGCGTCACGTTGGCGCCAAAGGTCTGCATCACGCTGCGGCGGAAGGGCTTCTGCTCGAAGGACGCCCTCACCATGAACACGTCGCAGTCAAGGCCAAAGTGCGCGGCTGCCTCAGAGAGCGCGGTTCCCCACTGACCGGCGCCCGTCTCGGTGGTGATAGTCGAAAGACCCTGCTCACAGGCGTAGTACGCCTGGGCAAGAGCCGAGTTGAGCTTGTGGGAACCGGAGGTGTTGTTACCCTCGAACTTGAAGTATATTCTCGCGGGCGTGTCGAGGGCCCTCTCGAGGTTGTAGGCCCGACATAAAGGAGAGGGTCGATATACCCTATACATCTCCCGCACGCCTTCTGGGATGTCGAAATACGTCGTGGTGTCGTCGAGCTCCTGGCGACAGAGCTCGTCGGCAAAGACAGGGCGTATGTCATCGAACGTGACGGCCTTGCCGTCAGGCAGACGCATGGGATCGAGCCTTTCGTGCATGTCGGCACGCAGGTTGTACCACTGGGCGGGGATCCTGTCCTCAGGGAGGTAGAGACGGTAGGGATTGTCTGCTGCCATCGGCATTCCTTTCTGTCGGCAGCGCTCTGTCGCGCAAAGACCTCTTATTATGGCACCCAAGCCTGCCCATGTAGGGCTGCACAATGTGCGATGTCACAGTAACGCAACAGCCGCCGAGCACGGGATATTCAAGGAGTGCGCCAAGACCCCGCCTGCCGCTGCCGGACAGAGCGCGTCACCTTTATGCCTCAGGCAGGATCCTTGGACGCAAAGGAAAGATCCAAGGACTCGTCCCACGTATGCCTTCCCGTGTCGTACTCGCTCCCAAAGTAGACACTCGCCACGGGCGTGGGACCATCCGCGTTCTCCTCACCCTCGAAGTAGTAGACCGTGACGTTGGGATGGTCCTTCCACCTCTCGAGGATGAAGGGCCACGAATACCGCTCGTGGACGCATCGAAACCAGCGCGTCACGTCATCGGACTCGCCCTCCGAGCGCCCCTCGAGGGCAAACGTCCTGTCCTGCTCGTTGACGCTCACCAGCACGCCGCTGAACTTGGGAGCAAAAGGAAGGTCCAAGACCTCCTCCAACGTATGCATCCCTGAGTCGTGCTCGCCCTCAAAATAGACGCTCATGACGAGCGTAATGCCCTCGGGCTTGTCCTCGCTCTCGAAGTAGCTGACCGTGACGTTGGGGTGACTCTCCCACCTCTTGAGGATGAGGGGCCAAGACTGCCGCTCGTGGATACACTGGAACCATCGTGTCACCTTGATGGGCCCATCCCCCGCGCTCCCCTCAAGGGCGAACGTCTTTTCCTGCTCGTTGACGCTCACCAGTACGCCGCTGAACTCAGGCGGTGGCTTCGCATCGCTCACGCCACCAGAGAGGTCCGCTGTGGTGGGAGACCCCCCCCTCCTCACGGCCACAGGCCACAAGGCATACCCCCACGCCGATCAGCAGCGCAAGCACGACGACGCACCGTCTCATTGGAAATCACTTCCAAAAGAATATCCCATGGGTGTCAGTAAACTTCGTGAAGTCGAAGTTCACGAACGCAGCACCACTATTCCAGCCATCATAGACGAGCAGCGTACGCAACACCTTGCCGCTTGATTTTTCTCTTATACTAGTAGAAATAGGGATAATACTATCAAATATAGAGAAAGGTATATTTTATCGCTCTATTAGTGTCCTTTACGATAACCCCCTCACTATGCAGACAAAATCCCAATACCTTTATATTATTTGATAACGCATCTCACCTCAGATATTAGAGTATATCTATGAGGTCTATTGACCTATCTATTCGGCCAATGGTACGACACAGCCTAGGTTGTGTCGTCACAAGATATGGAGCTAGAGTTAAGCGCAGCGGATCTGGACTGCCGCGACGAGGGACGAGAGCCGCTCGCGGTAGCGCGTGGCGAGGCCGCGCCACCTCCTGACCCTCTCGAAGGCGTTCTCCACCAGATGCCTCTGCTCGTATGGGTGCGGGCCGATCGCCCCCTTCTCCCTCCTGTCGGACTTCGGCGGGACGTGCGCCCCCGTGCCGCGCCCGCTCGCCTCGGCCAGGGCCCCGTCGGTGTCGCAGGCGCGCGT
>ERZ772921.876-NODE-876-length-18227-cov-8.443374_pt1 | contig 18227 bp, 19 predicted proteins | sample MGYA00512117_ERZ772921 | MGnify/ENA primary metagenome ERZ772921 (study PRJEB29015, sample SAMEA2737944) | human oral metagenome | biome: human oral; feature: human-associated habitat; material: dental | place: China | collected 2150 ... | reverse complement strand
AAAATGTGAACGAAAACAATAATTCTTCCGAAAAAAATTTTGAAATTTTCTCCCTTGAAAACATGGAAGCGGACGAAAATTGAGAAAATTCTGAGGAAAAATTTTTGGAAACAATGTTTGAAAAATTTGGAAAATTACACATTTTGGCAGCAAACAAAAAAACGCTCGAAATTCTGGAAAAAATTTTCGCGAAAAAACACATTTCCACGACGCTTCGGCAAGAATTTTATCAGTTTGTCGCTGGGGATGAAATTTTTTCAGCAGCAAAAAATATTCACAATATTGAGAGAAAATATTTTATTTTTCTCGTGAAAATGCTTTTTTGGCTTGTAGATACGACGACTGGGCGTGTCAATGAACTCAAATATTATGGAAACGAGTTTGAATGGCTGGAAAATTTTCGTTTGCAATCGAGCGAATGTAATTATTTTTTGGAATCGCACGAAAAAAATCTCGAAAAATCACCAGTAATTTTGGAAGTTTTGACAAAAAATTCTCAGAAAATTTCAAATCGCAAAATGATTTTTCGCGATATCATGCTTTTGGAAGGAGTGATTCGAAAAAATTTTGCATTTGAGGTCAATTTTGAAAAGCTGATTGAAAATGAAGAGTAACTATTAAAACAGAGTAACAAATTTTTAGACTTAAATTTTAATTTACAATCAAAATTATTAATGTTAAATCATTGCTTTTTTTTAGTCAAAATGTTATAATTAATGCAACAGTACTGTAGGATAAAGACCATAAGTGTATAAAAAAAGGAGAGCCGCTAACTCTCCTTTTTCCGTTACTTCCAAAATTCTTCGATTAAAATAATTGCTATCTGTAAAGCAATTATGATTAAGATTTTTATCCATAACTTATCCATAAGTGTATAACCTCCTTTCATCAAGGATTGCTCAGATTATACCATTTTTTGGAAAGCCATTCAAACAAATATATATAAATAACAGTTTTAAAATATAACATTTTATAGTAGATAAATATTATAATAAAGGTACAGATAATTCATAAAAATTTATCTTTAAAATTGTCTTTATGAAAATTTTTTTGCACAAAATTTGTAGAAATTTATGCAAAATATGATCTTCAAATTTAAGAATTGTAACTTTATTTTCACAAATGAAATGAGTTTTTGAGTGAGAACGAAAGTCATTTTTTCAAAATTTTATGCACTGAAAAAATCACGATAAGTTTGTTAAAAATTTTAATTTTTGAGAAACTTGTAAGCGTGCTTTCCAAAATTTAAAAATTCTGGAAAGTTTATGGGTAAAAATTTTTATGGAAAAGGGCTTGCTTTTTTGAAAGAAATGAGGTAATATTAGCACAAGAATAAAACAGCGTGGAAAATGAGAGCCCAGTTTTTGGAGGTGGATGGGCAGTTTAAAAAATTTTACTTCAACTCATTTTAAAATATCAAAAAGAAAATTAATTGAATAAAAAATAAAATATTTGAGCTTATGTACAGATTATTGGGAGTTTTCTTCTAAAAAGTTTGTACAGGCTCTTTTTTTGATTAAAAAAATATATTAGAAAAATCAGGATAAAATTTCTTAAAATTATAAAATAAAATTGATGATGATAAAAATTAAAGTTCATATTGCGTCATATTAAGCCCGTAGCGTTCGTTAAATTAATTTTTGGTATAAATCCTTGTCTGATGCAAAATTTTTTTGTTATGGGGCTAATATAGGCTTATTTTAGTTCTATATTGTAAATTAGATTTTTAACTGTAAAATATTTTTATATTTTTTATGATGACAGATGAATTTGAAGTAAAAATTATTGACAAAAATTTAAAAAGTAGTATAATGGTATTACCAAAAAAAATAAAATATAAGGAGTGAGTATCATGGCTTCCATAAGTTTAAAAGTATCCGATATGGAAAAAAAATTTTTACAAAGCATGGCACAATTTGAAGGAGTTACATTGTCAGAGTTAATAAAATCAAAAGTGTTTGATTCACTGGAAGATGAATATGATGCCAAAATAGCAGATTTAAGATTATCAGAATATGAAAGCTATTTGAAAAATGGAGGAGAAGTTTTAAAATGGGAAGAACTGTAAAATATAAACTAATCCCAACTCCACATTTCGTAAAAGACTTTAGCAAACTAGATGAATTTGTAAAAAAAAGAATAAAAATTTATTTAGAAAATATTGCAGAAGATCCACGCAGTAAAGGAAAAATATTGAAAGCAAATAGAAAAGGACAATGGAGATACAGAATAGGAGATTACAGAGTTATTGTAAATATTCAAGATGAAAATTTAGTAATATTAGCACTAGAAGTAGGACATAGAAAAAATATTTATAATAGTTAAATATTGAGGCTGTTTTATAAAGTTAATTTTATGAAATAGCCTTTTTTGTTATTAACTTTTCGTATTAAAAAGTACCAAAGCAATAAAAAATTGTAATCTAAATAAATGCAAGTATTTATCATTTTTAAATTTTTTATATCACATATTTCCTAAACCAATTTTCAAAATGTTCCATACTGTTAAAAGCAAAATCCTGTTCATAAAAATCATCAACATTTTGAATTTTAACAACTACCATTCCATTCTTTTGTTCGTTTATTGATTTTATTGTCAAGGTATTAAACATTCCAGTTACTCCATCCATCATTCTGATTTTTCGGTGAATGAAAAAGTCGGATGGTGTTTTTGCTTCTTTTTTCTCTTCCTTGTTTTCTTTTTTGCTTTGCAGTTCTTCTTTCAAAAATGTAAAAATGAATCCTGATACCGCAGGACGGCCTCTGCCTTTTGTGTTATATGCCTTCTGAATTTTTAATCCATATTTTTCTTTAAGTTCCTTTTGTATAGGCTTTAAGACTTTTGCATCAATGTCGCACATTCTATAATTTACAGGAATATCCATTAATCTTTTAAACTCATCTAAATTAACACTCCAGAAGCCTGTACTCCTGAACTGTTTCATTCTTCTGTAAAACTCTTTGGTGTAACTTGACTTTAATCTGACAAACTCTTCCAGTTCAAATCTTGTCCAATTGCCAGGTTCAAACTCATTTAGTAAAAATTTAAACCTTTCACTTACTGCAATTGTCAAATTTTGCGTTTTAGTATTTATTACAAATTCCTGAAAAAGAGCAAACTGAATTATAAGCTCTTCTGTCTGAAAAGTGTAATTTAATGCAAGCAGTTTTTTATTAACATTCATTATTGTTTTTGAAAATTCTTTTATTGTCATATTTTTTTCAAGCCTTATAAGTCTTTTTAACTCATTAAATGAAAAATTTAAAATTTTAGTTCCATTATCCCTTACTTTATGAAGAATTGTCATTAATAAATTTAATTCTTCGGCTGTAAATTTTCTAAGTTCTTGATTATTAAAATCATTTTTATATTTTACAATTTCATTCATTTGACATCATCTCCAATCATAGCCATTATATCATATAAAATATATTTTAACAACTATATTTAAAATCGGTGTTTTTATTGTTCAAAAATACTCCCCAAAAGTTGTCTTTATTTTCCCAAAAAGTCGTTTTTAAATTCCCAAAAGGTAGTTTTTATTCTCCCCAAAAGTTGTTTTTTAACATATTCAACTCCTTTATTCATCGCTGTTTGCGAGTACCTAAAAAGGTATAATATAAAAGATATATATAAAAAAGGTATAATAAAAAGGAACTAATTTAAAAAATTAAATAAATATTTTTCTAAAATTTATTGGGTAAAAAATTGTTTTAAAAATCCAGATTATATATAATATAGAAAAAAATAACCGCTGTCTTTTATAACAACGATTATTATAGTCAGTATTGTATTAAGTTAAAGTAATATTAAAAATTTTAGATATACTCCAGTATTAAAATTTAAAAATAGGGAAATTCAAAATCATACCATCTTTTGTATCTTATACCAATATTTTTTATTACAAATGAAGTAACATCATTTGTTTTTTTATTTTCAATAAAAATTTTAAATTCAAAATAATTCTTATCGTATTCAAAAAATCTATTTCTTAAAATATTTTTTATATAATGTTAAGAGCTTAAGTTTTTATTTCCTAGAACTAATAAAGAATTTCCATTAATATAAATTGCCTTAATTGGTAATTCAATAGATTGATATTCTTGACTTGAAGAACCAATTATATATTCATTTTTTAAATTTAAACTATACTTTGTATAAATGAATATTATTATATTTGTTATTATACATACAGATATTATAATTATAAATTTTATTATTTTACTCATTTTTTATTTTTGTCCATTTCTTGTTGCACTTGTCTTTTTAAGGCCATGATTTCATTTAAAGCTTCGTTAGCATTGTATTTTTTATCTATGATTCCTTTAAATTCTTTTTCCCATTTTCTGATTGTTACCGTTGCTACCCCATATTCATTTTCTAATGGTTTTTTTGTTCTTCCTTCTTCCAGCAATTCTAAAATTAACATTTTAAATTCATCTGTGTACCTTTTACTTCTCTTGTCCATAATCAAATTCCTCTCCTTAACTATATTTTAACAAATAGGAAACTAGTTTTCAAATTATTTGTCCAAGATTTTGGGTACACTCCAAATTAAGTACGGGAAACACATTACATTTAAGCATAAAGACAACGAAAAATTTACAAGAGCTAAGACTATCGGAAAAAATTATACTGAGGATAGATTAAAAGAGCGCATCTTTAATAATGCTAATCAAAGAACTTATACTGTTAAAAAGCGTGTAGGAAATATTATAGATATTGCAAAAATGAAAAGATAAAATCAAGCAAAGGCTATGAGTATTGGGCTACAAAACATAATTTGAAAACTGCAGCCAATACTGTTCTTTTGATGCGTGAAAAAGGATTTAATTCTATATCCTAGCTTGATGAATACATTAAAGAAAGTGCATTAAAAAGACAAAATTTACAGGATAAAATCAAAGTCATAGATAACAAAATTTTAGTTCTATCAAATACTATGGAACAAGTTCATACCGTAAAATTGTATCGCCAAATCTATCTGGAATATAAGAAAGATCCATCTGATAAGGCTTTTTTTGAAGAACATAAATCAGAAATAACACTCTATGAAAATGCCCTTTTAGACCTAAAAAAATCTTACTCAAAACTTCCAAACTTCAAGGATATTCTAAAAGAACTTGATTCGTTGCATGAAAAAAAGAATACCCTAATTCAAGAGTATTCTTCTGCAAAATTCAATGTGAAAGAACTGTATCAAATCAGAAAAAATTATGAGAAATATATGGGTAAGGAGATGGAGAGATAGCTCTATACTTTTGAAGCTTCATTCCAGTTGGTATATATCAATTTACGTTTCTCAAAAGCTTCTTTCCCACCTTCCATTATATCAACAATTTTTTTATGAGTATTTTTGCAATCAATATTTCCAATATCAGCATTTATTTTTTCATCATACTGAGTAGAAATAACACATTCTGCATCCCCTAGTACAGGTATATTCGCATTATGCGTAGCAAAAATAAACTGAATAGATTTTTTCTTTCTATTAATTGTGCTAATCACTTCATCATAAATGATTTGATTATCTAAATCATCTTCTGGCTGGTCAATGATAATTAAATCATTATCTTCTTGTGTTAAAACAAATAAGATTAATGCTGATGCTCTCTGTCCTATCGAATGTTGTTCGAGCAACTTATCATGATAGTAAATTTCTACTAAATCTGGGCATACTTCTTTTATTAGTTCAGAGCAATTATCTTTTATTTTATCATATACTTTAACGACTTCATTATCTGTAAGTATAGAATGCAATTTTTTTGCATCATCTAAAATGCAATCACTTATAATTGATACAAAATCAGAAAACTCATTGGCTATAGTCGCAGCCTTTACTTCTGATATTCCAGTACCACGAAACTTGGCTTTAATATCATTCTTGAATTTATCTTTATTTCCTTTGAATTTGATTTCAATTTTAAGTTCATTTTGGCTATTGTTAATTTTTTTAATTTCTTCTTCATATTTATTAAAAATGTTACTAAGGACTTCATTTCTTTCTCGTATAAATTTCTTGATATCCAAAATTAGTGATTCTCTAGAATTATTTTTCTTATTTAATTCTTCGATATTTTGTTTTACTTTATCTAATTCAGATGTGTATTTTACAAAACTATCTGGATCAAGAGTATCATCTTGTATTTCACGTTTAATAGATGCAAACTCTTCTTTTAATGATTTCATGTCTTTATCAAATTCATCTTTAATTGTTCGTAGAGAATTTTCATTTTTCGCAATAGTTTCGATTTCAGCTGAGATATTATTAATAGCATTTAAAACATTTTTTAATATATCATTTATATTTCCAAATAGTTCTCCATTAAATTCACTGGTATAATCCGATAAGATAAATTGATTTTTATCAATTTCGCTGTATACTTTTTTAACTTTTGAATATGTTGCATTAACTTGTTTTACTAGATATTCAATTTTATTGTAGTCTTTATTATATGAAGTTTGCTTATTTAGTTTTTCTGCTATACCTTTCTCATGAAAAATTTTAAGTTTATATTCCAAGTCTTGCTTTGTCGCATTCAGCTCCTCTATCTTAGTTGGAATTGATGAGAGTTGAAGTAGATTTCTTATCGAATTATCTAATTTCAGAACATAATTATCTACAGAACCTAGTTGCATTTTTATTTTATTACCGACTAATTTTTGTAACAAATCAAATGCATATCCGCTTTGAGTAAAAGATAAATCTTTTTGACCAAAATACAGTGGATTATTTATTACAGAATTAATAGAAATTCCAACCTCATCCCCGTTTTCATCTAAAATAGATGGTTGTTCACCCATTAATCTTCTGACTTCATAATGTTTACCATACTTATCAATAATATCTAAAGAAATTTCTCCGCCTGATCCTAAAGTATTCTTAACTAGATTTTCCTTATAATCTTTATCAATATTAGCATTTAGATCCAAAGCGTACCTTATTGATTCTAAAATCGAAGATTTTCCACTTCCCCTTATACCAATTAAAGTGTTCAATTCATTTGAAAAAGGTATTTTTATTGAGTCTAGTTTTCCCCCTTTAAATGCTATTGATTGTATATGACCATGATTAATTTTGGGCTCTTCATTAGAAATTCTATTTTCATAATCTTGAAGAGAAAACTTCAATGCACTAAAAGAGTATTCTCCAATCTTTACATAACACAATTTCCCTTTTCCAATTTCATCAAGTTTTTTAGGATCTGATCCTTCTACAAATGCAATCTCATAACCAAACCAATATTTTATTTTGGATTTATTGTCAAAAGTTCTAAGTTTCTGTAATCCAAGCACCCTTTTTTTAAATTCATGATTTTGTGCTAAAGAAATTAATCTACCACCTCCACATTCTTCAATAAGTCCACTTCTCTGTTCGATATGTGCAAATACAATAAAATATTCTTTGTTAAGCTTTTCCAGCTCTACTAGTAGAGTGTCTATATTAAAGTTACAGCATGTGTTTTCATTTTCTCGATTACTAATTCCTTGAAAAGCGGCAGTCAAAAAACTGTCAATATGGTTTTCGCCATTTTTAATCCAGTCTTCTGGATTAAATACTATAAGTGTATGAACACCATTTTTACCATCTTTAACTGATAACTCCACTCCTGGCAAAATGAAAATATCTTTTTTATTTGCCACTTTTTTCAAAGCTTTATATTCTTGCAAGTCAAATTTATTATGATTAGTTATTACTCCAATCTTTATCTTTTCGCTTTCCAGTTTATTTACATAATCGCTAACAAATAAGTTGTCTTCCCCTGTATATTTGAATTCCTTGTCTTTCCTTGTATGTAGATGGAAATCACATCTTATCCATTCACAACCATTATCAAACATAATTCTAAAATCACCCCTTTTTCAAAAATAATAAATTCTAAATTTTAGGCACAATAGAATGATTATCTATCCCATCTTTAGTTATATCCCATCTGGCAACCTTAATTTTTTTAATTCTTTTTCCGCTTCCATAGTCAAGAAGATCTTCCCTATTTAAATTATTTAAAACTTTTTTTAAGCTACCTAAACCGCCAGAGGATAATAAATACGCTTCCTCAGGATTGCAAAGTTTACAATATATCAATAATTGCCCTAAATTTTGAAGATTTAAAGCTGTCTTTTTTGCTTCAACCAGATAGATTTCAGCTCTATCTTTCCATCTTACAATTCCTAAAACATCAATTTCAATTTTCAATCCAACAACTTGCGGATAATATTGTATTACATTATATTTATCTAAAATTGAATCCAAATATACAGAATGACAATCTAACACAAATACTTCACATCTTTTATTTTTAAACTTGTCTTTAAGGTACGTATCTAACCATCTGCACATGCCAGGATATAGATCAAATTCACTTCTTACATTATTCGCCATATCCCAACTCCTTTGCTAATTGAGTCCATGAATCAAAATGCTTACCTCTTATTTTTTCAGGCAAACTATCATCATTTTCCATAGGATGAATAGGCTTATTCCTTAATTTAACAGATTTTTCCCAGTAGAATTGATGCGTTTTCTCTTCATCTAAATAGTCAAGCAGTTCTTCGGCATATCTTTCTAACGCCCTTTGCTTATGAACAATGTTAAATCCTATAGGTAAAAATTCATTTGCCCATATCTTTACTTGATGTTCCTTTTTCCAATAATTAGGTTTCCCTTCGTTGTATTTTTTTAAATTAGAATCTCTAAAATTCGGATGTCCAAAATCTATTGTTTGTACTGGTATATCTAATGTTTTCAACATATTAGCTATATCTATAACAAATTGCCAATTACCTGGAATCTCAATATATACTCTATGATGACCATCTTGTCCATATGCAGTATTACTTTTCCTAATGTATCCTGTTACATCTGCCATTCCTCTAAGTAACTCTTTCTTTTCGTCAGTAGACATATTAAATAGTTCATCATTCATTGTCATTGTTGAGTGATGAATTCCATTTCCAATAAATCTTAAAATTTCCCTTATTGTATAATCTTCATTAGGCTTTGTAAAAGACACCCTTGTTACACTTTTTGTTTGTGAAATAGGCAAGGAATGTCCTAAAAGTGGTTCAATAACGCTTCTAATATCAGCTAAACTACTTTTTACATATACCGAAACTTCTAGCCCTTCATCATCTTTTAAATTCTTATGTGGTATTTCTATCGTAATCGTAGTGCTATTCACATCTCTTTGCACTTCTCCGTTTCCTAATATCATACCTACTAAATAAGCCATTTGATTATTCATTTTCAATTACCTCACTTTCATTATTGACTAAATTTTTATATATATGATCAGCAATAGCCTTTGCCATAAGTGGTGGCACTGCATTACCAATTTGTGTTCTAATATCAACTTTATTACCATAGAAAACAAATCTATCATCAAATGACTGAATTCGGGCAGCTTCTCTAGGTGTAATAGAGCGATTCAAATACGGATGATTATTTGTACCATTTGATGCAGCATCAAATCTTGTGTCTATAGTTGGAGATGGCTCATCCCACTTCAATCTCCCCCATGTTGAATTAAATTTTTGCTTTCCTAAAAGGTTTTCGGGTAAATATTCTTTACCTTTTTCTGGTGGTATCATGCTAAGCTTATGAATTGCAATTTCAGAATGGTTAGAAGCCTTATGATTGTATAACCTATCACTATCTTTTCTCATGAGCTTTTGATACTCTGTTTTTGCTTCAGTAATATAACTTTGTTCAAAATCACCTTCATTTGAATTTAAATATGCTAAATCTTCTATAGCATCTCGAACTGTTGTAGGTTTTTTAACTGTTGGCTCTGGCAAAGAAATTGCTTTATTTTTGCTACATAGGAATATAACTCTCTCCCTATTTTGTGGAACTCCATAGTCACTTGCTCTAACTATACCTACACTAACTTCATAACCTAATTTTTTTATCTCACTTATAATTTGATTTTTAAACCATCCATTAGATGTAGACATTAAACTCTTTACATTTTCTATTACAAAAACCAGAGGCTTAAGTTCCTGAACCAAATACAGATACTCTATAAACAAAAAATTTCTAGGATCATCTAAACCTAATTTTTTGCCCTTTAAGGAAAATCCCTGGCATGGAGGTCCGCCAATAATCGTATTTACTTTATTCTTCTTAGAGAGATTTATTATCTTTTCCTTAATCTCCTTATCTTGTATATCTCCAATAATCAATTCTGCCTCAGGAATATTCTTCTTAAATGTCTGTGCCAATTTTTCATTAATATCTAATGCAACTTTTGTTACAAAGTGGCTATTCTTATGCATTCCATGAGACATTCCTCCTGCACCACAAAATAAATCAAGTATTCTAAATTCCATTCTTTATATCTCGCTTTCGTCTTTTAATCAGTATTCGTTTAAATGTTTCTTTTCCATTTATTTGTGGTTTAAAAAGATCATATTCATTATCAGAACCATGATTTGCCTCCCCAACAATTTCAAACATCTCGTCATTGTGATATTTCAAATATGTAAGAGGTACACCCATTATTCCATAATAATCCATTGGTATTTCTGAAACTCTATATACATGAACTGCATCAAAATTATCATACTTTGGATAGTTTTCTTTTTTGAAGCTATGAGTTAAAACTAGTTTTTTACCACTATCATTGGAAACCTCTAAATTCGTCAGCCACATTGCATTTCCTAAGCTTCGCCATTTTTGTCCAAATTCATCTACCCAAAATCTTGTTTTCCTAGGTTCTGTATCATCTGGCACCCTAAATGCCATATCTCCAAAATGATATCCCACACGAGCCTTATTATTCTTTATATAAGGAAAAATTTCTTTATATGTTATAGCATTCTGATTACTAATCAATAAATATTGTTTGTCATATTTTGTGATTAAGGAAAATAATTCTGTAAACTTAGAAAAAGGTGGATTAGTTACAACTATATCAGAATCGATTAAATAATTTATACATTCTTGGCTTCTAAAATCACCATCTCCAATTAACTTTTTAATATTCCCATTACTATTTAAAGCTTCAAATATCTTGTCATTATTTAAATCGCCATCAGTAAAATATGGCATTTTATCAACTTCAAGTAAAAGTCCTCTGCCATCTTCACTAGAATGCATCGCTGACTTTGTATATGATATACATACAAGTTTTTTAAGCTTGAAACGATTGAAGTTTTTAAGGAAATATTTTGCAAAAGCAGATTCGTATGGATCATCACAATTACACAAAACTTTTTTTCCGTTGAATTGAGATTCATAATGGTTCACTTCATTTTCTATTGTTTTATAATCTGTATACCACTCATCTGTATTATTGCTACTATATCTAGCTTTATTTAATATTGAGTTTCCCATTATTAAACCTCCTTTCCATTTTTTCATATATCTTTATTTTCATTTATCCTCAATTTCTACACACTCTACAATTTTTGAAATACCACATATCCTTAGCAACACATCAGTAGTGACATTTTCACAATTTTTTATTTTGTAGAATATACTTTTACTTACTTTTGCTTTATCCATCAGTCTTATCCACCTTAATATCACATTGTTTCTATTATAGCACAATAATAGAACTTTTAGTAGTGGAGTGCCCCCAAAAATTTAGACTATTTTTAAGCAATTTCTTTGTTTCCTTTCTTTATGCTTTCTTCGTATTCATTCGGACTTGTAAATCCTATTTTACTGTGTATTCTGCTGTTATTATACCATATTTCTATATACTCGTACATTCCACTTCTTAAACTTTCTAGATTTTCAAAGTTTTCATTATGTACATATTCTTTTTTCAATGTTGCATGGAATGATTCTATACATGCATTATCATAAGGATTTCCTTTTCTGCTGTAAGATATGCTTATGCCTTTTTTTGCACAAAATTTACGATATTCTTTACTCATATACTGGCTTCCTCTATCTGTATGTATTATGAGATTAGTTGTATCCCCTCTTTTATATATCGCCATTTTTAAGGTATCGATAACTAATTTTATATCCATAAATTTTCCAACCTTATGTGATATTATTCTTCTGCTGTGCAAATCCATTATACTTGATAAGTAGCACCACCCGTCCTTTCTTGTCCAAATATATGTTATATCACTTACCCATTTTTCATTTAATTTTTCTGTATCAAAATTTCTTTTTAAAATATTTCTTGCTGCTTCTTTTATATCATCTGATTTGTTATAATTTCTAAATTTTTTATGAATTATTGACTTTATCTGATTTTCCTTCATCAATCTTCTGACTCGTTTTATGTTTACTTCTAATCTTAACTTTCTTAGTTTTTTATGAATTCTTACTGCTCCGTAAGTTTTTCTGCTGTCTTGCCATATTGATTTTATTATATCGTACAAAATTTTATTTTCTATATCCCTTTGTGTCTTGACCTCTTTAACCCAGTAGTAATAGCTGCTTTTTTTAATGCCTATTAAATTAATTATTCTTGATTTTGAAACATTAAACTCATTGAATAAAGTCTTTACTAATGCGTACTTGTCAACAGTTCTTATTTTTTCATCAATATGGCTGATGCTTTTTTTAATATGTCAATATCTAATTCCTTTTGTTCCAGATCTTTTTCTAATTTTTTATTTTTTTCCATTTCTTGTTGCAGTTGCCTTTTTAAGGCCATGATTTCATTTAAAGCTTCGTTAGCATTGTATTTTTTATCTATGATTCCTTTAAATTCTTTTTCCCATTTTCTGATTGTTACCGTTGCTACCCCATATTCATTTTCTAATGGTTTTTTTGTTCTTCCTTCTTCCAGCAATTCTAAAATTAACATTTTAAATTCATCTGTGTACCTTTTACTTCTCTTGTTCATAATCAAATTCCTTTCCTTAACTATATTTTAACAAATAGAAAACTAGTTTTCAAATTATTTGTCCAAGATTTTGGGTACACTCCAGTCATAAATTCTGATTATCAAAATCACTCTTATTTCAAGATTGCAATCTTGAAACAAGATATGTATCTTGCATTTTCTCTGAAAGTATGATATACTACACCTAAATTACACGAAAGGAGAGTAACATATGAACACAGGTGTTAGTTATTCTATGTTTTATGAAGTATTACTCAACTTAAGAGAATATTTTCATTCTTACGGAAGAATTGACGATTCAAATGCCAAACTAGATGAAATTACAAAATTAATTGCTTTAAATTTTTCGCTCGCAAAAAAAGGTGAAAAGTTTTCTCTCAAATATATTCGAGAGAACATGAATAATGAATCTAGTATTGCTCAAACACTAATTTATGTTTTCGAAAATGAAGTTAAAAATGAAATATTCTTTAATTCAGACGGCACAAACATTTTTGGTATGAATCCATCATTAAATCTTCAACTAACTGAAGATGAATTAGCAGAGAAACTAATAAGTGAAATAGAAAAAATTGATTTTTTGCATTTAGTCGAAACAAAGCAATATTCTGACTTTGATTTAATAAATGAATGTTTTGGACACTTTGTAAGAGAAAACTTTAGAAATAACAAAGAAGATGCCCAATATATGACGCCTTATGAGATTTCTCAACCTATGCTTGATATCATATTTAATGATATGGAAAATGACGGATATTTTGAACAAACAAACTTAGGAAAAATAAAAATAATGGATCCAACTTGTGGCGTTGGAACATTACTAATAGAGAGTTCAAATCATTATACACGCTATATAGAATCAAAGTTATCCGATTCAAAACAGTGCCAAGAAACTATTTCAGAATTTAGAAATAATGGGATTATTGGACAAGACAAAGTTGATCGAATGGTACGCCTTTCGAAGATAAACGCATTATTACTTGGATCAAACATCTCGAACATTAATAGTGGAAACAGTATTATTGGCACTAGCTCTATAAGCTCATATTTTAATTCAATTGATTTGATTTTTACAAATCCTCCGTTTGGAGCAGAATATAATACTTCCGAGTTAAACTTAAATGAATACCCGGTTCTTAACTCTTTTAATTCAAAACCTTCAAACATTGCATCCGAACTATTAATGCTCGACAAATGTATTGCTTTGCTAAAAGAAAATGGGTATCTCGCGATAGTCTTACCTGATTCAGTATTTGCATCAAAAGGAATATATAGTGAATATCGAAGTAGAATTCTCGATAATTATTCTCTTCGCGGTGTAATAGGACTACCTTCCGTAACATTTGCCCAAGCTGGAACAAGGACAAATACCTGTATACTGTACTTACAAAAGAAGAACTCATCCAACCCTAAGTTTTTCATGGCGGATTGTAAAGATTTAGGTTTTAATGTAAAAGAACGTATAGGAGTTCCTGTAAAAATACAAACTGGAATAAATCAAATGCCAATTATTGCATCCTCTCTCAAAAAAATCGTTCAGAGTGAAACTGTATTATGCACAAATCCATCAATTACTTATCTTCAAAAAGAAGATTTAATTGATAATATTCTTAAACCTAATTTTTATGCTGCTTCTCGCTATGCAATTGTTGATTCACTTGCCTCTGATATAAAAACAGGATACACAATTAAAAAGTTATCTGATGTGGCTGATTTTGTTACAAAAAACAGGAAAGGATATATGGTTTCAGATATAATTAAACATGTAAGTGTTTTACATGTTAATCAGGATTGTACAATCAACTTTAAAGAAGTAGTAAATTTTGTTCCTGTATCCAAAGGCAGAAGATGTAAGGAAAACGACATTATTTTTTCAAAACTAAATCCGAGAATTCCTAGAATTGCTGTAATACCAGAAACAGAATATTCATTAGTCTGCTCAAATGAGTTTGAAATACTTAGAGCTAAAGACGGTATTAATCCCTATATTTTATGTTATCTTTTAAAAACAGACAAAGTACGCGGACAAATAGAATCAATGACTTCTGGAACCTCTTCTTCACATAGTCGAATAAAAAGAGAACAGCTTGAAGGTATTTTACTTCCATTCCCTATTGAAGAAAAAGAATTAACACAGTTTGAAGAGTTAGGAAACAAAATTGAAAAAGCAACAAAAACTATATACAATGCCGAAGACACAATTAATTTTCTCTTTGATTCTTTAAATACTTTATAAAATACAGTAGGCTGTCATATCATTTTAGAGTGACAGCCCATTGTACTATTCAACACAAGTACAAAAACCATTTTCTATCGCTTTCTCATCAAAATGAATTATTTTATATGTTTCACCATTCCATCTTGCATCTAAAACGAGTGGATAATTTAGATTTCCACAAGTATTAGTAAACACATTACTATTTTTATTTCTAGGGGGATGTAACTGAAAATTTGTGCTTTTTATTTCGCCGTTTTGACGCTTTTGGTACCATAACTCGCACACCTCTCTAAATAATGGATCTGTTTGAGTATTCACCGCCCAAATTCTTGTTCTTTCAGTCCCATTATCTGGAGCATTATCCCATAAAACAAAATATAAATGAGGCATTTGATTCAATGAATCCATGCTATCGGATACTGAACTTAATGTTCCTGACTTAATGCACCCATTAAACCTAGGTGTATCTATAGCACCCCATGTATTTGCAGCTTTAACATCTGAACCATCTAGCAAATCTGGACCCTTTTGTCTACCCAAACCATTGACTCCTGTGAGTAAACTGATTAATATTTGTGACCATGCTCTTGAATCCTCTGGCGTTGGTTGTGCAGTTTGATCAGCATATTTCTTAGACTCAAAAAAGAATCTATGATGCTTATTTAAAAAATCCAAAATTTTTTGCAAATTATTTTCGTTCATATTTTATCCTCCATAAATAATTTATAAGTCTCAATTTCAAGTGCATCCGCTATTTTTTGCACGTTTCCCAACGAAATACTTCTCTGGAAACGCTCGACATCGCTAATGTAGGTTCTGTGTAATCCAGCCGTTTCTGCAAATTTTTCCTGAGAAATATTCTTTACTTCTCGATATTTTCTAAGATTTGTTCCAAAAACCTTTAATATATCCACAACACTTGCCTCCTTTCACAGGTATTCTTAAATACTATTTTTTTACAGACAAAAAGTCTACATACAATAAGTGTATTTTCGCTTCTTGTAAAATACTCTTATCAAATTGAATAATCGCACTAGCAACTATACCATTGGATTCGGCGGATAGACTATACTTACTTATCATTGATTGAACTATGTTTGAGCGTAACCGTTTAAAGAATGTAAAGGCTCTTGCAAAGGTTTATGATTATTCTAAATACAGTTTTAAGTATTTATTTTGAATCCTTATTTTAGTATGGTCTTATGAAACAACATTTCTTTTATCCACAACGATAGAGGTTTGCGAAGACAATAAGCCATTCCAGCAAAAAATTCTTTACATCCTAAACAAAAACAAGACATATGATTATCTATGATTAATTTCTGCCAGCAAAAGCATTCATGAGAATGAAATTGTTAAAATCTACGGAAAGCTTCGAGATATTGAAGTTTTGTTCTAAATTCGAATGAGTTCTTTAGTCTCGCTAAGGAATGCAGATCAATTTCTAATAATGCGATAACAGCATATACTCCCGTAGTTTTACAAGACATATGATGTTATTCCTCGAATGCCGTGAATCTACTTCTTAACAATCTCTTTTTGGACTTTTCTGATAAATTATCTGATATCACTTGGTAACAAGCCTTTCACAAGCTGCCTCAAATCTTCAGTATCATCGCAACTGAAGAATAAGAATAATCTGTTTGATAAAATATATGAAAGAGTTGACTTCTTCATGAGCATAATCACTTATGTTGAGACCTACGCCTCAAACTTCCTAAAAGTATTGAAAATTCAAGGTTTAGAGCAAATTTTATACGGAGTTTAAGATACCATATCTATAAAATCTGCAAAAGCCTCCCGCCATAACGATGGAAGGCTTTCTAAACAATTTATCTAAATTCAACAACTCCCTTTTGAACCTACTTTTGGGACTTATTAGTATCAAAATAGTATCACTCAAGAGTTTTTTGCCCCTGCAAATCGCCAAAACTCAGCGTTCTCAACGGTTCTATAGAAGAAACATATTTGTTACTATTACTCCCACTCTACAACTTTAATTCTTTTTCTAGTTTAAATACTTATTTTTATTTGCTTTTATTTTACCAAAAAAAGTCAAAAATTTCAAATTTTAAATATTTTCATAAAAAAACAGTACCTTTTTAGTACTGTTCTTTATAAGTTATTTAGTATGTCTTTTATTAAATCGTTGTCTTCTTTTAAGACGTGTGAATATATATCTAAAGTAGTTGATACTTTTTCGTGTCCTAGTCTTCTTGAAAGTGATACTATATTGACACCTTTTGATAATAAGAAAGTTGCGTGAGAATGTCGTAAATCGTGAACTCTAATTTTTTTTAAATTAGCTTTGCGTGCATAGAAATTTATATCATTTTCAAATTTATGCTTTGTAAATCCCTCAAATAATCTGGTTTTTGGAGTAGGTTTATACAACATTTGGATAAAATTTTGTATCATATCGGTAACAAATTTGGGACAGTCAATAATTCTTTTAGATTTAGGGGTTTTCGGAGATGTTATAATATCCGTTCTATTTATTCTCTGAAAACTTTTATTTATCCTTATCTTATGCTTTTCAAATTCTATATCTGATATTGTTAATGCTAACAGTTCACCTATCCTGATACCAGTATAAAATAATATATTGAATCCAACTACAGACTCTTTTTTGTGTTCAATTGCCTTTATAAATTGATTAAATTCCTCTATTGTCCATAAATTCATTTCATCAGCATTCTTTTTTCCTATAGTTCCTGCGGCTAAACAAGGATTTTTTTTCAAATTATAAAATTTGACAGCATAATTCAATATAGCAACAAGTTGATTATTAATAGTTCTTAGATAAGTTTGAGCATATTTTTTTTTCATTAATTCATTTTGCCATTTTCTAACTAATAAAGGTGTTATTTCTTTTATCTTGTATTTCTGAAAAAATGGTAATATCTTTTTATTGATAAGATGTTTTTTTGTTTCCATTGTATTTAATTTTAACCTATTTTCCAAATCAATTATATAAGATTTACACAAATTTTCAAATATTATTTCAGTATCAGATACAAAAGAGTTTATGTAATTTCTTTCATACTCCATTGCTTCTTGTTTTTTGCTAAATCCCATTTTTTTAACTTTTTTAGAAATTCCATTTTCTTTTACATAAAAAGAAACATACCATTTTTTACTTTTTTCATCTTTATACGCTGGCATAAAAATCACTGTCCTATATTGTAACGTTC
>ERZ772921.875-NODE-875-length-18238-cov-3.148270_pt1 | contig 18238 bp, 26 predicted proteins | sample MGYA00512117_ERZ772921 | MGnify/ENA primary metagenome ERZ772921 (study PRJEB29015, sample SAMEA2737944) | human oral metagenome | biome: human oral; feature: human-associated habitat; material: dental | place: China | collected 2150 ... | reverse complement strand
ATGATCGAGCTCGCATACGCGCGAGAGTATAACATCCCGGTGTTCTTCTATGATGTGCAGAAGCATGAGTATGTCGAGGAGATTTGAGAGAAAATGGCAGAGCAGAAATATCCACAGGACGAGGAGAAAAATGAGTACCGGTACATTGATTTTGAGTGGCTGAATGAGATTGCTACAGGCCTTACGTCAGGCGCAGAAAAGCATCCAGGCGAGACATGGCGCAGCATCCCTGCAGAGGAGCATGCAGCGCGAGCGCTACGGCATCTCTCGATGTGGCTTGCAGGTGATCGGAGTGATAGCCATATCATCAACGCGAGCATGCGCTGCATGATGGCTCGGACAATGGAGCGTGAGGAGCCTGAAATCAGCAAAGAGTTACTAGAGCTGATGAGTAGGAAGGCGGGGATAAAATGCTGAACTTCTGGGATTTTATGGCTATTGGTGCCGTTTTGGTTTTTGGATGGCTCACAGTGGACAGCGTAGCGAATGTGATTCGAGATATTTATACGAGCAGGAGGGACTAGAGATGCGTGAGATCAAATTCAGGGCGTGGGATTCGGATGAAAAGACCATGTGTCCTGTATATGAGTTGCACTTCGGTGAGAGGATAATTGTAGCCAGAGTGAACGCTCGAAACGGCAAGATGCTACTTGTATTCTCCGACGAAACAAACCTGATGCAGTACACCGGAGTGAAGGACAAGAACGGCGTCGAGATTTACGAGGGCGATATTATTCGGCATCAAAGCGGAAAATACGGCACGGATTTTGAAATCAAATGGAGTCCGATCCTATGTGGGTTTACGGCTATGCAAATAGAAAGTGGACATCCGTCACCACAGTTGAACCAAGGAACTATGTGCCATTTTGAGGTGGTCGGTAACATCTACGAGAATCCGGAGTTGGTGAGCAATGAAGCAGATACTTGACGCTTGTTGCGGCTCTCGGATGTTCTGGTTCGATAAGGAGCATCCAGCGGCCGTTTTCATGGATAACCGCAGCTTTGCCAAAACGTTGTGCGATGGCCGACGATTCGAGGTCAAGCCTGATCTGATCGCGGACTTCCGAGAGATACCATTTCCAGACGAGAGCTTCCGACTTGTCGTATTCGACCCGCCGCACCTGTGCAGGGCCGGAAAGAGCTCATGGCTCGGCATCAAGTACGGTGTGCTCGAAAGCATATGGAAAGACGACCTGCGTCGGGGATTCGAGGAGTGCATGCGCGTCCTGTGTCCATACGGTGTGCTGATTTTCAAGTGGAGCGAAGATCAGATCAGCACGGCAGATGTTCTGAAAATACTTCCGGTGCATCCACTGTTCGGGAATCGTAGGGGTAAGACAATCTGGATGGTGTTTATGAAATTTCCGAAGGAGAACTCCAAATGAGCGAGATCAAACGCCGCTGGAAGCTGTGGTCAGTGGGGCAAAAATTGCTGTTTATCGGAACTGTATTCTGGGTGCTACCTTTGCTTTGGACACTATGTGTCATTGGCAAAATAGGGGATTTTGCAGCATCAGCTAACTGGACGATTGGAATGTTTTGGCAAGAACGTTTCAGGGTGCGAAAGGAGATACCGAAATGAATCACTGGACAGGAATCGGACGCCTGACACGCGATCCAGAGGTAAGATACACACAGAGCGGCAAGGCGTGCGCAAAATTCACGCTGGCGGTTGACCGTCGCAGGGGCGGGGATGGAAATCAACAGGCGGACTTCATTCAGTGTGTAGCGTGGGAGAAGACCGCTGAAGTCATCAGCCAGTATTGCACAAAAGGAAAAAAGATCGCCGTCGAGGGGCGCATCCAGACGCGCAGCTATGACGGCAACGACGGGGCGAAACGGTATGTGACAGAGGTGGTCGTCCAGAGCATGGAGTTCTGCGACAGTAAAAGCAGCGGTACAAGTCCCGCTGCACCGCCGGAGCAGCAGGGTATGTTTGATGGGAGCAGAGCGGTCTCCGACTCTGATATTCCGTTTTGAGCACCTATACCGCCGTCGTCCTCGGTGATCCGGTCGCGCAGGGGCGCCCGCGCTTTTCCCGGCAGGGAGGATTCGTCAAGGCGTATGACCCAGCAAAGAGCCGTGACTACAAGAGCTACGTGCGGCTCATTGCCGCACAGAACGCCCCAGATTCGCCCGTAGAGGGGGCAATCGAGTTCTCCCTACGTATCTATCGCGCTATCCCCAAAGGGATGCCAAAATACAAGCGTGAGGCGGCGAAGGCAGGGACATTGCGGCCAATAACGAAGCCCGACGTGTCGAACGTCCTGAAGGGCGTGGAGGACGCACTCAAGGGCGTGTGGTACAAGGACGACAGCCAGATCGTCGGCTACGGGGTGCTCGGCAAATGGTACGATGAGCGTCCGAGGATCGAGATCATGATGCGGGAACTGGAGGGGTGAGAAACATGGAGGTTTTCATCGTGATAGTTGCTTGCTTGCTGCTTATAGGGGTTGGAGGATGCGGAGGTGGCGGTGGACATGCAACAATCGTAGATCCAGACAAGCTCAAAGAGGCACGTATTGAGGCGTTGAAAGCGAAGAAGAAAAAATAAACGATGATCGGGTAGGTAAATAGAGCGCGGAGCTATTCGCGCTCTCTATCTCGTTATTGAGCGGAGGGCAGCAGGTGCGAAGTTACAATGATTACGAAAAGACGGTATACGGGTATCTACGGAACTATCACAAGTTCAAGGGGCAGCTTGCCGGGCTCGAAATCGAGATTGATGGAGTAGAGGAGCAAATCCGCAGCATCGGGGATGCGAAAATTTCCAAATATGGAGACGCGCCCGTGGGTGGCTATGATGAACTCTCCGAGGTCGAGCGCGCCTGTGTCCGCCGCATGAAACTCGAGGAACGCCTGCCGATCCTGCGCGAGAACTACCTCCGCATCCAGACACTCATGCGACGGATTGACAACGCCCTCCAACTGATGAGCGATACGCACAGGACGATCCTGCGGCGCAAGTTTATCGACGGGGAACGGTGGTATCAGGTGGCACAGGCGACGGGCTACAGCGAGCGCAGCTGCCAGTATCTCGCGCAGGAAGGAATCCGAACGCTCATGCAGATGATGTTTCCAGAGGCAGGCGATGGACAGCGCAGCCTTGACTTCGTATTCCTGGAAAGTTGTGGATAACTTGAAGCCTGAAATCTTTGCGCGTTTTTTGCGGATTCTTTGCGAGATTTTTGCGCACTTTCTGCGCGTTTTTCGGCTGTAAATGTGTTATGATGGTATCGTGAAAATTTCAGAGAGAGCATCGCAGTCCTCGCCATACAGGCGGAGGGCTTTTTTGATTGAGTTTATGGCTATCATCGAGTAATATAAGATTGGGCAATAAAAGCAGTCTATGAGAGAAAGGCGGCACTGCACGATGATAAACATAATGGGGATCATCAAAAAAATAACCTCGACCTATGGGCGAGGCAAAACGATGTATGATGCTCTACAAAAAGAGATGCAAGGAGAAACGGGCGTATGTGTGTCCTCCCTTGCCCGGTCAGCCCCATATCTTTTGACAATACTCTCTGCAGAGGATGCCAACAATATAGCACTTTACGTCATGCAGGAGAACCAAAAAGGACGCAGGGCTGAATCTATTGCGAAAGACCTTGAGAAAATGCTTCCTGCCCATGCAAAAAATAAAGCTCTTTTGATTGCACGAACGCAAGCGTCTATTGCAGACACAGCTTTGATGCAGGCGCGAGCGGAAAAAATGGGGCTTCATTGGTACGTTTGGAGGGCGTGCGGCGGCAGAAAAGGTGATGGGAAGACAAGGGATAGCCACCGTAAAATGAGTGGGATTGTTGTTAATTGGAACGACCCACCCGCGCCAGAAACATTATTTCCGTCAACGAATGCGGAGGATTATGGTCACTATCACGCCGGATGTTGCCCTCTCTGTCGCTGCTATGCTGAAACTGTCGTGGATGAAGATTTGCTAAAGTACCCCGTAAAAGTTCACATCGGCGGTAAAATCTATAAAATGACGAAAAAAGAGTTTCGTCAAATCATAAATAACTCGCTTGCAAATAAAAATATAACTGCTAGAAAAGGGCTTTTGAGTGCTATTGTAGGACGGCTAGTTAAATTTGTCTCACTCGTTACAGCCTAGAACAATTTCATTACGAACCCGCTCAAAACTGGGCGGGTTTTTTGATGCCTATATCAAGGGAGGTGGTGAGCGTGTAGTATGGCGAATGAGGAGAAAAATCTAAAGCCATTTCATCAACGAACAGAGAACGAACAGAGAGAAATCCGCTCCAAAGGCGGCATCGAGAGCGGAAAATCCCGCCGCCGCAAGAAAGCGCTACGGACAGCCCTCAAAGAAGCAGTCTCACTCACATTGAAGGACTTGCATCCAGACCTCAGAGAAGGGATAATGCTTGCTGCAAACATCAAGGACGAGGAGCTTACAATCGCCGATGCGGTTATTGGCGGAATCATTCGTACCGCTTGTGAGGGCAATCCGCAGATGGTGAAGATTCTTCTTGATACCACTGGTGAGAGTGCGGATATTCGTCTCAAAGAACGCGATGCGAAACTCAGAGAGAAAGCCGCCGCACTTGCAAATGGAGAATCAAACAAACCCAAGGAGCGGTCCACAATGATGCAACTCGTAGATTCTCTGCAAAAGGCGCGTGAGAGGAGAACGAAGTAATGGAGTTTCGTGACTGGGGGGTAAAGGCACTGGACTTCATCGAAAAGCCGATTGAGGAGGATGCCTTCATCAATATTCTCGAGGGAAGCGTCCGCAGCGGCAAGACCGTCGCCATGATTCCGAAATGGCTCAACTACATCATGACGGGGCCGAAAGGACTTCTCCTTATGACGGGTGTGTCCAAGGACACGATCTATGATAACGTGCTGAACGACCTGTTCGACACCATCAGCGAGGAGAACTACCACTACAACAGACAAAGCGGATCGCTGGACGTATTCTGGCGAGACGCAGACGGCGAGCATGTGCGACGCATCAAGGTCGTCGGCGCGAAGGACGAGGGCTCGGAGAAGTTCATCCGAGGAAAGACACTCGCGGGGGCGTACTGCGATGAGCTGACACTCATGCCGGAGCGGTTCTTCAAGCAGCTCCTCAACCGCCTCAGCGTACCGGGTGCTAGGCTATACAGCACAACAAACCCAGATTCACCAATGCACTATCTCTACAAGGAATACGTTACAAACGAGCAAAAGCTCCGTGATGGCCTCGTGAGCGTGGTGCATTTTGAGCTCGACGACAATCCGAATCTCACGGACGATTACAAGACGAACATCCGCAGTTCGTACTCTGGAATGTGGTTTAAGCGGATGATCCTAGGGCTCTGGGTGCTCGCAGAGGGCATCATCTACGACATGTTCAGCGACGAACTGCTATTTGATGACGCAGAGTTCACAAATACACTAAAGAGCACCTGCCGCCGCTTCATCGCGTGCGACTACGGCACAAAGAATCCGATGGTCTTTCTCGACATCTACGATGATGGTGATACAATCTGGATCCCCGACATGTACTACTGGGACAGTCGTAAGAAGCAGCGCCAGAAGACCGACGCTCAGTATGCGGACGCCCTCGAAAAGATGGTCGGTGATGAGTTCCCCGATTTCGTCGTCATTGCCCCTTCGGCAGCGAGCTTCAAGCTCGAGTGCCAGGGGCGCGGATTCCGTGTCAAGGATGCGGACAACAGCGTCAACGACGGAATCCGCGAGGTGGCAAAGCTCCTGACCAAGAAGAAGATTCGCATCCACCGCACACGATGCCAGCCGATGATCGACGAATTCCAAAGCTACGTCTGGGATGAGCGCGCCGCCCGGATGGGCGAGGAGAAGCCCGTCAAACAGGCAGATCACGCGATGGACGCGCTACGCTATTATGTTCACACAATGCTGCCGAAATGGAGGAGGAGAGAATGAGCAAAAAGAAAAAGATCGCCGCACGGCAGCAGAGAACGAACGATTCGTTTCAGAATCCGATGACGCGATCCGGTGTGTTCATGCCGAATCCGCTGGAGACGACAGAGTATCAGTTGACACGGTTCACGCGGGACTGGCAGACGATCAACGCGCTCTATCGGTCGCACTGGATCGTGCGCCGCATCATCGACGTTATCCCGGAGGACATGATCAAGAACGGGTACCACATCCTGACGCAGCTCTCTCCCGACCAGATCAAAAAGATTGTGCGCTGTGACCGCACAACGCGTACCAGCCGCCGCATCCTCGAGGGGCTGAAATGGGGGAGGCTCTACGGCGGCGCAGGGGCACTCATCATGATCGAGGGACACGAAAACCAACTGGATCAGCCGCTGGACTACGATCTGGTAATGCCAGGATCGTACAAGGGGCTTCTCGTCCTTGACCGTTGGTCTGGGGTCACGCCGGAGGATAGGCTCGTCAGCGATATTTCAGATCCTGAGTTTGGAATGCCGGAGTATTACACCGTTTCTAGCGATGCGCTGACTGTTGGTATCCGCGTGCATCACAGCCGCATCATCCGATTCATGGGGCGGCCGCTTCCGTACCTCGAACAGCTCGCAGAGACCTACTGGGGCGCATCCGAGCTCGAACACGTCATCGACGAGCTCAAGAAGCGCGACAACGTCAGCTGGAACATCGCCATGCTGACATTTATGGCGAATCTCCGTGTCATGAAGATGGACGGGATGAGCCAGATACTCGGCACCGGGAATGAGCAGGCGCAGATGCAGCTCTACAACACCATTCAAGGAATGAACGCCATGATGAACAACAACAGTCTGCAGGTGCTAGGCGAGAACGACAGTTATGAGACGCACCAGTACACCTTCGGCGGCATCGGTGAGACCTACGACCGATTCATGATGGATGTCGCAGGCGCAGCGGAGACCCCTGTGACTAAGCTCTTCGGGCGCAGCCCTGCGGGAATGAACGCCACGGGCGAGAGCGACATGCAGAACTATTACGACACCATCGAGGAAAAGCAGGAGGCTGATCTTCGCCCGGTGTACGATAAGATTCTGCCGATTATGTTCATATCGACGCTCGGGGGCATTCCCGACGACTGGGACTATGAGTTCAATCCCATTCGTCGTCCGCGTGACGATGAGATGGCAGACCTGGCCTCGAAGAACACGGACAGCGTAACAAAGGCATTTCAAGCGGGCATGGTCAGCCAGCGGACAGCACTCAAGGAGCTGCGCCAGCAGGCGGAGATGACGGGGATGTGGAGCAATATCACTGACGAAGACATAGAGAAAGCCGACGATTCGGTAATGCAGCCCGATGAAGGCATGAGCGATCTGATGAATGGAGCGTTCGGCGGTGGAGAACCGCAGCAGACGACTGATGCGAAGTGGGAGGAAGAGAAGCATCCACGGCGGGCAGATGGGCGATTCGGTGAGGGCTCGACAAACGCAGAAAAAAGTGATAGTGTAACACCGAGCCCCAGCGGGGCGAACCGCCTGCAAGTGCGCGGATTTGCCAGTCGGCAGAAGCTGATGAACCACTGGAAGAACGGCAGAACCCATCAAGACGAATACCCAGACTTTACGATGGAGCAGTACGTCCAGCGGGCAGTGAGCCTTGCGGAGATGCCGACGGGCGGGGACATCCTCGGGCACATCGACAAGGACGGAATCATTGTGCGGTATGACTGCAAGGAAAACGACTTCGTCAAGGCGAATGTCCAAAAGGGAATTCTGACAATGTTCAAGCCAACAGCGGGAGAGAAATATTATCAATCGATGAGAGAGGGGGATTTGAAAAATGGTGGAAAACAATGAAATCCTAGTGCCTTGCCCTTGCTGCGGAGAAGGAAAGGTGGAAAGCGGACACCAGTATGATGTATGTATGGTGTGCCACTGGGAAGATGACCCTTTGCAATTTGAACACCCAGACTACAAAGGAGGGGCGAATCAGATGTCCCTCAATGAGGCACGTGAAGCCCATAAGCGTGGAGAAAAAACGAAGTAGGGGGTAGCATGGAGGAAAGAGCTAAGTGCCCTGTGTGCGGGAAATTCGAGTTCTAGGAGGATGCAGCGATGGATAACGTACGCATCATCTACCGAATCCTTAAGACCCTCGAGGTGAGCATGGATGCAGAGGAGTTCGACCGCCGCGCCATCTCCGCTGAGACATTGCGCGTATCGGAGCAAAGACTTCTGTCCATCCTACGAATGCTTGTCGAGGCAGGACTGATTGAGGGCGTCCATATCGACGTTGATGCGGCGGGGAACTTTATGGTCAGTGAATCCCGTCCGCGCCTTACGTTAAAGGGACTGGAATATCTCAACGAGAACGGCCTCATGCAGAGAGCCATGAAGATGGCGAAGGGGATAAAAGACAGTATCCCAGGAATATGAATCAAACGGTGCGATGACCGCTTACACAAATGTGTGGGCGGTTTTTTGATACCCATTTTGAGGAGGGGTGCATGTGAACCAGCCGCTATGGATGCCGAAGCGCAGGATTGAGGTGGCATTTCGCAGAGCACTTCTCGACATGGCGAAGGGAATCGTCTCGCGTGTCGGCGAAACGAGCGACCCGCAGCTTATTGTCGCGACGCTCGAGCACATCGCGCGGACCCCCGACTTCATCCGTCTCTCGGAGGCAATCGCCATGAAGATGGTGACAGGGTTATTCGACGATACGGCGCGAACGTGGCGCGAGGCGGCGCGAAACAGTGGCAAGGGCAGAGAGATATACCAAATCCTGAAAAAGGAGCTCCAGGGGGCACGTGGGGCGCGAATACGAGCACTTGTGCAGCAGAACGCAGACCTTATCAGCACACTGCCGAAGAACATCGCCGCTGACGTGGCGTCCTACGTTGATCGAGAGGCGATGAAGGGGCGCAGGGCGTCGGACATCGCCGATGAGATTGTCCGGATGTTTCCCGACGACACGACGGCGCGAGCGCAGCTGATCGCACGGACGCAGGTGTCCATGACGCAGACGAACATCGTACGGGCACGTGCAGAAGACCTAGGGCTCCATTGGTATGTGTGGCGGGCATGCGGAGGAAATAACGGCGATGGCAGGACGCGATCCAGCCACCGCCACATGAGTGGTGTGCTGGTGCGCTGGAGCGACCCGCCCGCGCCCGAGGATTTGTTCCCTCTGCGCCACGTCGATGGAACACCGTACAAGAACACGCTCGGGCACTACCATGCAGGGCAGTGCCCGAATTGCCGATGTTACCCAGAGCCTGTCGTTGATTTGGATTTACTGAATTTCCCGATGCGTGTGTATCGTAGTGGGAACATTGAGCGTATGTCTAGGAAGCGGTTTGAAGGAGGATTCTGATGTGGCAAACAAACTAAAGCGCATCGCTATCGGACTGATGGCACTTTCCATGCGCCTGGATGCCTACGCCATGCACAAGGGGCTGACGATGGACGCTGCGCATCCGAAAGACCCAGACCCCAAGAACTGGCGCACGATTAACGGCTCGAAGGTGCACTTGACGGAGGGAAAGATCGACGGCGGTGCTGGCGAGAAGTTCACCGGCAAGGAGTGGACGGGAAAGACAAAGCATGAGTTCACGCCGAAGGAGAAGCCTAAGCCCGCACCAAAGAAAAAGGGGACAGAGGCAGAAAAGCTGATGTCCTATATCAATGAGCAGGTGGGCGTCGATTTGTCAGAGCACCGCAATACAAAGCGTGAGAAACGCGGGGAGGTCATTGTCAAATGGGATGATCTTACGCGCAACCAGCAGAGCAGCATAAAGGCGTTGGCGAATAAACACGGGCGGTTTGAGCTTGTGGAATGCGGCGGCTGGGGAATGCAGCTGAAGCCTAAAAAGGAAAACTCTTAAATAACCCGCTCATTCTGGGCGGGTTTTCTTATGGCAATTTTGAGAGGGGGAATGTCCATTGAAAGCATTCTACGGGGCGCGATTCTCCGCCCACATGACAAAGACGCCAGAGGGATTCCTCGTGTGCCACAGCGTCCCGATCTGCCGTACGGGGATGCAGGAATACATGCCGCAGGAGCTCGGCGTCGCAGATGACGGCGGCGGATTCCTCAAGGTGTACCGCGAGGAAGACGAGGTGTTTAAGCCCTCGGCAGTCGCGTCCTTCGAGGGCAAGCCCGTAACAGACGACCATCCGCCCGTCGGTGTGGATGCGTCGAACTACGCGAGCTACACCAAGGGAACAGTCCAGAACGTCCGACGCGGCAGCGGGGCGGACAGGGACAAATTGATTTGCGATCTCGTCGTGTACGACGCCGCGCTCATCGCCAAGATTGACGCGGGCAAGCGCGAAATTTCGTGCGGGTACGAGTGCAAATACATCGAGAGGGACGACGGCACGTACTGCCAGGAAAACATCATCGGCAATCATGTCGCTGTCGTCGAGGAGGGGCGCGCGGGGCACGAAGTAGCCATCCGCGACGCCAAGGCAACGCCAGAAGGAGGAAAACAGATGGCAAGAAAGGGCAGTATTCTGCATCGGATGTTTGCCGCATTTGCGAAGGATGCAGAGCCGGAGGAAGTCCGCGAAGCGGCACGCGCTGTCGATGAGGCAGAGGGCGGTGATCCTGCTGAGACGCAGCAGAGCACGACGGACAAGGATGTCCAGGCGATCATGGACGCGATGGAGGCACTCAGCGCCAAGGTTGACGCGTTTCAGAAACAGAAAGCGCAGGACGACGATCCAGATGAAAAGCCGGGCGATGAGACCGAGGAGACCGAGGCACTGGACGACCTCGAAGAGGAGCTGGAAGAGGGCGGCGAGAAGCCTGCCGAAACGGAGGACGATGAATCCGAGGAGGAGAGCGTGACCGTGCCGCCCGAGCAGCTCGAAGAGGATGAGGATCCCGAGGATGTGCCGGCAGACGAAAAGAAGCCTGTGGCTGCAGCAGACCGCGCGCTTGCGCTGTCGGTGATCCGCACCATGCGACCGTTCATCGCCGCCATGCCGCCGCGTCAGCAGAGACGCGCATCGGATGCACTCTCGCGCACGCTCAAGAAGGCCATGCGCACACGGGACACGCAGCCGCTCCCCGGGGGCTATGGCGTTCTCTCGCGTCGGAAAACAGCGGATGCTGCGACATGGGAAAAAGAGATGCGTGCCTACGGCGAGAATTGCCGCAAGCGCAACCCGCACTGCAAGAAGGAGGAGAAGTAATTATGCCGGGAACTACAATCGGAATCAACATGACATACGGGTATCCGGGGCAGGCGTCCCGCCAGGGCGATGAGGTCAGCCGCACGCGCCCTGTTGCCGCAGGGGCGGCAGATATCCCGTTCGGGGCACCCGTCGTCCAGAAGGAGGACGGCTCGGTCGCAATCTTCGGCGCGACGAATACCGCCGACGACTTCGCAGGAATCGCCATGCGCAAGGTCAAGTCGGCGAAGGTGTACCCCTATCAGAACTTCGGATACTACGCAGCGGGCGAGGCGTGTGACGTGCTCCAGCGCGGCGGCATCTCCGCAACGTGTGCGTGGGGAACGCCAAAGGTCGGCGCGAAGGTCTACGTCCGCACGAAGGTCGTCAGCGGCACAAGCCCCGCAGGGGCAAAGGTCGGTGATCTCGGTGCGGCAAACGAGACAGGCAACTGCGTCGAACTCAAAGGCGTGAAGTGGTCGAGCGGAGCAGATGCACGCAGCGTCGCAGAGCTCACGATCATCGTGCGCCAGGGTGTGTAAGAGAGGAGAAGCAACGATATGAAGAAACAGTATAACCTTCCGTCCCCGCCGCAGCGCGGGGGAACTGCCATGCTGACGATGGACGCAGCAGCCGTATCGAGTGGGCTCGCGTTCCTCGAGAGCGAGCTCGAAAAGCTTGACCCGCTCCTTCGTGAGCCGCTGACGAGCACGACCTACCCGCGCGACATCGAGATCGAGAGTGGCGGCGGCTGGGTCGAGGCAACGTCCGCGTTCAACGTTGAGTACAGCGTCACGGGCGGTCAGGCAGATGGCGTCGGCGGCATCCAGAACGCCGTGCGTCGGATCCAGGCAGACCTCAGCAAAGACCTCTACAAGGTGCTCCCTTACGAGGTCTCCATGTCCATCAAGATTCAGGATCAGCTGCGCGGCGCGGTCACCGGGCGCAGCATCGAGGACATATACAACGATGGTATTCGCCTCGACTACGACAAGTACATGGACATCAACACCTATCTCGGACAGGAGGCGTACGGCACGACGGGGCTGCTCAACGACAAGCAGATCACGGCGACGGCTGTCACAGCTGGTGCAAGCGGTCAGACCGACTGGGCGCACAAGACCCCGACCGAGATCCTGAACGACATCGACGAGGCGATCATCGCCGGATGGACTGGTGCGCAGTACGACAACAGTGCCATCCCGAACCACATCCTCATTGACCCCGCGAACTTCGCGTACATCAATCGCACGATGGTGAGCGTCAACGGATATCCAACACCCATATCCATCATGCAGTACCTTGTCGATCACAACATCGCCAAGGCAAAGGGCGTTGACCTCGTGATCGCTGAGTGCCGGTTCTGCATCGGCGCAGGCGTCGGCAAGAAGAACCGCATGGTCGCCTACGTTAACCAGCGCCGCTTTGTCGGCATGGATGTGCCCGTACCGATGAGCCGCGTCATGACGCAGCCGAACGTCAATACGGCGTCCTACGACAGCCTCTACATGGCGAACGTCGGGCAGGTCAAGATTCACTACATCGAGCCGTTCATCTACCGCGACGGCATCTGAGAGGAGGCACAGCATGATTAAACTTGTGGCGAAACAGAAGATCGGATTCCGCAACCCGGAGACGGGCGAGATCGTGACGGCGGAGCCGTACGCGTTCTCGACTCTCCCCGACTGGATCACGAAAGACCCGATGTACGGATGGGCACAGGAAGACGGCAGCATCGAGATCGGCAGTGAGCCGAAGGATGACAAGCCAGCGAAGGATGGCGACGTAAAGGATGACAAGACGCCGAAGCCACCGAAGGATGGTGAAAAGAAGGAGTAAGCCATGATCTACGAAGGAGTGGACGTCTTCGGGATTATCGCCTCCGCGTCGAACATTCGCACGGGCGGCAATCCCGAATACAAAGCCGAGGATTTTCTCGCCGCCTATCCGCAGTTCGGCGGCGGGACTGTGCCGGAGGTCGTGATCCGCGCATGGGTCAATATGGCGCACGCCTCCCTCTACAAGAATCGCTACCACGATGCGTGGGAGCTCTGCATGGGGCTGTACATCGCACACTGGCTGACGCTGTACTTGCAGATGGCGGGCGGTGCAGATGATCCTGTGCAGAAGAAAATCTCTGCGGGGCTCGCCAAGGGGCTGCAGAGCTCCAAGAGCGCGGGCGACATCTCTGTGTCCTACGACTTTGGCAGCATCAACGAGGACTTCGCGGGCTGGGGAACGTACAAGCTGACCGCCTACGGTCAGCAGTTCCTCACGCTGGCGCGGATGTACGCCATCGGAGGGATGGTCGTATGGTAACAGGGACAGCGACCGTCACGAAGATGGGGCAGGGATTCACAGCGATGGTCAGCAAGGTGCAAGCCATGACAAAAAAGGAAGTCCTCGTCGGCATCCCGCAAGACGAAGCCCAGCGTCCCGGAGACGGTGACATGGTGAACAATGCAGAGCTCCTCTACCTCCATACGCATGGTGTCCGTGCACCTGCGATGCGTGCGTCGATGCAGCAGAGCATCAACGCCGGGATGAAGTACAGCGCAGCGCACAGCCTCTACGTGCAGACGCATGGAAGCCCTGCATACGCCATTCCACCGCGTCCCGTGCTAGAGCCCGCAATCAGGGACAGTAAGGCGGCGATTGGCAAACAGGTCGCAGGGGCGTATCGTGCCGCGATGCGCGGGGATATGGCTGGGGCAGAGCGCGGGCTGGAGCTTGCCGGTATGGTCGCGCAGAATGCCGCACGCGCATGGTTTGAGAACCCCAAGAATCAGTGGCCGCCGAACTCTGCTCGGACAATTAAGGCGAAGGGCAGTGACAGCCCGCTCATTGATACGGGCGAGATGCGCAAGTCCATCACCTACGTCATTCGGGATATGGGGTGATCGCATGGCAATCGATGTTTCAGAGATCGTGCATGACCCCGATTTCTGTACCGCGTTCACGGTCATTAAGCAGAGCGGGACAGAGTGGGTGCGCGGTGTTCCACGCGCGAAGATGCAGGAAATCATCGTGGAGGGCATCGTGCAGCCGTCGTCCAGCAAGGATCTCGAGCTGCTGGATACCGCCGACCGCGTCAACGGAATGAAGACATTTATCACGGATGCGGTCAGCCTTGACGTGTCGGACACGGAGAAGACCTCCGATGTGTGCGTGTGGAAGGGGCAGCGGTACAAGCTGATCCAGACCTTTGACTACGCCGCGAACGGATACTACAAAGCAATCGGCGCACTCATGGGAGAGGAGGACAGCGGATGACATACACAGAGCTTCAGGATTTGTTCTGGGATGCGGCGTCAGCCATTACGGCGGACACCATCAAAAAGCCCGACAAGTTCATCCGCTGGCGGTATCCGGAGGGCGGTGCGCCCGACTGGAAGATCAGCGACGACATTCTTTTCCTGTACCTCGCGGAGGCGGATGACGACTACGCGAAGCAGAGAGACAGCCTGTATCGGGAGGCGGATGAAACCGTCTACCGTGACACTGCCCGCACGCGCGTGTGGGATTTGCAGGCGACCGCCTACGGGCGCAGGTCATACGAGATCGCGAATGCCTTGAAGGACGGCTTTTTTTACGAGCCGGTACGCAGGCATCTCGCACAGAAGGATGTGTTCATCGTCCCGAATCTCCCGACGTGTATGCAGGCACCCGAACTTTTCGCAGGGAAGTGGTGGGACAGGTGGGATATTACCCTGCGATTCAACGAGCTCTATCGCCTCGCGCCCGATGACGTCGGCAGGATCGCCAACGTTCGACTTGGCGCACAGGCGAATCCATAAGGAGGGAACAATATGGCACTCAAAAACGTGCTGCCGCTTGACCCTGTGGTCAACATTATCGTCAACCTCGCCGCCGTTTCGGCGACGCGAAAGAAGTTCAACCTTGCCCTGCTCATGGGCAACGTCGGCACGGTGGCAGACTTCGCCAACAAGCGCATCGTGACATACGACAGCCTGAACGCCATGCTTCAGGCAGGATTCACGACGGAGGATCGCCTCTACAAGGCAGCAGCGCTCATCTTCGGACAGCGTAAGAAGCCGCCGCTTGTTGCCATCGGGAAGGTCGGCAGTGAGGAAGCCCCTGTAAAGACAGTGCAGGAATGCCGTCAGGCGGATTCCGAGTGGTACGTTGGCATTTACTGCGGCGACATTACGGACGCGCAAATTCTCGCCGTACAGGAATACGTCGAGGCGTGCACGCCGTCTACCATGTTCGCCTTTACGACGGCGGAGGAGACGGCGAAGGCAGACGACGGAGGTATCTTTGGCACGATCAATGGCAAGGGCTACCGCCGCATCATCGGGCAGTATTCCACTGCACACAAGGACGCGATCTGCGCGGCGATTGGATGGGCGATGGGTGCGATGAGCGCATCGACCATCAACAGCGCATTTACACTAGCCTACAAACGTGAGGTCGGTGTGCAGGCGGAGAACTACATGCAGACATTCACGTCGAATGACCTGAACAATATCAAGAAGAACTACGGGAACGTTTACGTCAACCGTGGCAATTTCTATGATGTGTTCGAGGAGGGGCGTGTCGGCGACGGATCGTGGTTCGATGAGATCATCTACCTCGACAAGTTCAAGAACGACATGCAGCTCGGCATCATGGACCTGCTCGTCAACGTGAGCAAAGTGCCGCAGACCGAGGCGGGCATGGGACGCATTAAGACGGCGATCAAAGAGGTCTGCGACGACATGAACCGCATCGGCTTCATCAAGGAGGGCGTTTGGAAGGGCGAAGAGCTTATGGCACTTGAGTACGGGAAGGTTCTGCCGGGCGGCTATCTCATCCAGAGCGAGCCGATCAGTGAGCAGGCACAGGCAGAGCGTGACGCACGCAACGCACCGCCGATCTACGTTTCGCTGAAGCTCGCGGGGGCGATTCACCACGTCACCATTCAGGTCGACGTCAACCGCTAAGGGGAAGGGAGGATATAGAGTATGCCAACGGTGAGTACTTATTCGTTTACCGATGTCAACGCGACGATCAACTGTCCAGGGTATGGGTCGTTTTCCATCCAGGGGGAGGGCATCGGCGACATGATTGTCTCGAAGGCGACCGACCGCTCGGTGCATGATGTCGCGGCAGACGGCTCAGTCATGGTCAGCAAGATTGCCGGCAATAATGGCTCTGTCACCATCAACGCACAGCAGACCAGTGCCCTGCATGCGTTTTTGCAGGGACTTTTTAATTATTGCTGGCAGGCGGACACCTCGGTATGGACAACAATCTCCATGACCATCGAAGCCCCAAAGATGGGCAAGACGGACTATTGTTCGGGCGGGTCATTCGTCAAGGAGGCGGATGAGCCGTTCCAGAGCCAGGGGCAGCGCGTCTCGTGGCAGATTCTGTTCGCAGATATTCAGCGCATCCAGCTTTAATCGGAGGTAAACGATGAAAAGAGAAACCAAGAAGATCGTTGAGATTCAGGGGCGGAAATTTGAAATCCGCTCCTTTGATGCTTTTACGGGCAGTTACATCGCGTTCACGCTCATGGAGAAGATGCTTCCCATGGGCATGGAGGCGAAGGTCATGAATACCCTCCGCGCCGAGGGGAAGGATGTCGACGCGCTGCCAACGCCAAACCGCGCGCTCATGAGCAAGGGAGAGTTCATCGCATTCCAAAGGGATGTGCTCTCCGTGGTCGGTGAGGTTCTGCCGGGACGTACTGCGCCGCTCTTCAACGACAACGGCAGCTGGGGCGTGGAGGATGTCGCAGATAACGCGATGCTCGTCATTCTGCTGACGATCCACGCGCTGGTCTTCAACATCGCGGGTTTTTTCACCGGAGACGGCTTGAAGGAATTGAAAGCCGGTCTCCAGAGTTTGAGCTTTGTCAGTACCGCAACGTAAACGCATGGGTGTACGCGCCCGTTATCGCAGGGAAGTGGCAACAGCACGAGCTGTGGGACGGGACGTACACGTTTAACGACTTGCTCGATGTCCATGAGATTATGCTCGTCGAGGGAGAGAACCGCCGACGTGCGGATGTATATGCAGCAGAGCAGAGGGAGGTGAGACAATGATCGGTGAGATGATCCAGGAATATCTGGTCGGCCTTGGCGTGCACATGGATAAGCCGGGCTTTGGACAGGCCGAGGCGACGATTAACAGCCTTGACCGTACCGTGGAGACGGCGACGGGACACATGGCGGCGAATTTCGTCCGCGCCTCGGCGATGATCAGCACAGCGATTGCAGGCGTGACTGCCTCGGTATTCGGCCTGATGAAGTCCGCCGCATCACAAGACCTCGCCATGCAGAAGCTGTCCCGCCAGATGATGGTCGGCAAGGATGCCGCATGGACGATGAAGGCAGCGACGGATGCCCTCGGCGAATCCATCCAAGACATTATGCTGACACCGGAGCTGATGGAGCGATTCAACAAGCTCACTGCAGACGGACAGAAGATGAAGGTCGGCGGGGACTTCGAGGCGACCATGAAGGGGTTCCGCGACCTCATGTTTGAGTTCACACGGCTCAAGCAGGAGGTCAGCTATGCCATGACGTGGGTCGGGTACTATCTCATGAAGTACCTGAACCGCCCGCTTGCAGAGGCGAGGGAGAAGTTCCGCAGCTTCAATGACATGTTCGTCAAAAACATGAGCGTCTGGACGGAGAAGGCCGCCCGGATGCTCGTCTACATCATCAACATCGGAAAGCATTTTCTGATGCTTGTTCTGAGCGTCGGGAAAGTCCTCTGGCGGATGTGGGCGAGCTTCCCCAAGGGGGTGAAGATAGCCACCGCTGCACTGGCGGGGCTCGCACTGGTCATGAAGGCGAACCCGCTGACGCGCATGATGCTCCTCGTGAGTACCCTGCTCCTCCTCATTGACGATTACTATGGTCACATGGAGGGCAAGCAGTCGGCGTTCGGGGAGTATTGGGATAAGCTCAACGAGTACATCGAAACGGCAAAGAAAAATCTGCGCAAGGAGCAGGAGCCACAGAGCTTTTCCCTCGCCGATATCGTGCGTATTCTCGCCGAGGCAAAGAGGCATACGGATGCTGCTGTCGTCGTAAAGCGCAAGGAACTTGCGGCGGCGCAGAAGGACGTACTTACGCCGGAGCGCGCCGAACTCATCACCCTGCCCGAGCCGCGCCGCCTCCTGGGCCCGCGGGCAGGGACGT